>Ga0076929_100181_pt1 | contig 110228 bp, 107 predicted proteins | sample HotLakConUCCSL28_FD_87104 | JGI IMG/M metagenome (GOLD analysis project Ga0076929, IMG submission 87104) | Hypersaline microbial mat communities from Hot Lake, Washington, USA - Hot Lake Consortium UCC-SL28 (version 3) (version 3) | ecosystem: Environmental > Aquatic > Thermal springs > Hot...
CCTCCGGCCGTCAGTCCGCCACCGTCTCGAACGCCTTCACGCACCGGAAACCGCACGCTCGTGAGATATGCGGGCTAGGTCGGGCGTGGGCCCCATGAATCCTCGACACCATGCAGAACCTTTCGTTAGGATCGGGACAAAGAAAGGATTTCATGTTATCCTTTCTTTTTCAGGATGCCAAGGAAAGGATCCTTTCTCAACCATGGCTGCAAAACAGGAGCCCTCGCGGCTTGGGCAGAAGGTGACCATCTCGACGGCCGGAGAGAAGGCGGAAGCGTTTGTGCCCCCGCGCTTGCCGCCGGCACCTGCCGTGCGAATGGATGGGCTCTTCCGTCGACTCGAGAGCGCGAACCGCGCACTTGGGCGGCTCGATGGGGTTACCTCGATCCTGCCCGACACACCGCTGTTCCTCTATATGTACGTGCGAAAAGAGGCTCTACTCTCGTCGCAGATCGAGGGCACGCAATCGTCGCTCTCCGATCTCCTGCTCTTCGAGAGCGAGGAGGCGCCCGGCGTGCCGCTCGACGACGTGCAGGAGGTGTCGAACTACGTCGCCGCGATGAACCATGGTCTCGCACGGATCCGAGAGGGCTTTCCGATCTCGCTCCGGCTCATTCGTGAAATCCACGATATCCTGTTGTCGAAGGGCCGGGGCAGCACCAAGCAGCCCGGCGAGTTTCGGCGATCCCAGAACTGGATCGGAGGGACCCGCCCCGGAAATGCGCTCTTCGTGCCGCCGCCCCCCGAAAACGTCTTGGACCTGATGTCCGATCTTGAGGCGTTCATCCATGCCGAGACCGTCGAGATCCCGTCCCTCGTCAAAGCGGGACTGGTCCACGTCCAGTTTGAAACCATTCACCCATTCCTCGATGGCAATGGGCGATTGGGGCGGCTCCTCATAACTTTTCTTCTCTGCACCCAGGGCATCCTCAAGGAGCCGATCCTTTACCTCAGCCTCTATTTCAAAACGCATCGTCGGCAGTACTACGATCTACTTCAGGGCGTGCGAGAGCGCGGCGATTGGGAAACCTGGCTCGAGTTCTTTCTGGATGGCATCACCGAAACGTCGCTGCAGGCTGCCGAAGCTGCGCGCGAGATCTTGAGCTTGTTCGAAGCTGACCGGCAGCGGATCGAGAGTCTTGGTCGCCCCGCCGCCTCAGCGCTGCGTGTCCATCAGCTTCTCCAGCAGAAGCCGATTGTCGGGATCCCCGACGCGGCACTGAAGTTAGGAATTTCAGCCCCGACGATCGCCAAGTCGATACAGCACTTGGAAAAGCTCGGAATAGTACGCGAGATAACAGGAAAGCAGCGGGGCCGGATGTTCGTCTACAGCGACTATCTGAGCATCCTCAGCCACGGCACTGAACCACTCGGTTGATCATCTACAGGCGGACATGTGCGTACGCCTGACTTCTAATGATTCCGCTGTGGCGCGATAAGCCATTGAATCTTATTGCGTATCGTCGTTTTGCGACTACCGTTTCGCCAGTCATCTTCTGTTGCGAACGGTCTCATGCAAGACGCCCGATCTGGCCCGAACCCGCTGCAGCCCGTCCGTCTGTCGACGGGCGAACGCCTCGATGAACTCGCGTTCATTCTTGCCGCGGGGCTGAGGCGTATACTGCCGGAACAGTCCAGTTCTTTATCTGCACCTGGCGAAGACAGTTCATTCGACATTCTCGCCCTCAAACGCCGTGTTGGTCGTCGCAAACCGAGCAACCGAGTTGGAGGGCAATAATGCCAGGGACAAAGAGAAAGACTGACGCCGCACCATGGCAACCGGGCAACCGCGATGCGGCGGACGCGAGCGTGGTCACGCAGCTTGCCGGGCTGAAGCGAATGACGGTGGTCGAGCTTAAGGCGAAGTGGGAAAGCCTCTTCGGCACGCCCGCTCCGAACAACAGCCGCAGTTACCTCGAGCTGAGGCTCGGCTACCGGGTCCAGGAACTGACCCTCGGCGGCCTGTCGCGCGAGACGCGGCGGACGCTTGACTTGCTGGCCGACGAAATCGAGGGCCGGGTCGGGCGCAAGGCGATCATCGCAGATTCCCGCAACCCGGTGGTCGGCACCCGCCTCGTGCGTGAATGGGACGGGGTGGAGCACACCGTCACGGTGATGAAGGACGGCTTCGACTGGCAGGGGCGCAAGTTCAAGTCGCTGTCAGCGGTGGCGCGGGCGATCACCGGCACGCAGTGGAACGGCTACCGCTTCTTCGGCTTGCGCGAGGTCCGGAGGGACGACCGATGAGCCGTCATCAGGAGGCCGTCGCGGTCGTTTCGCGCCGCCAGCGCTGCGCCATCTATACGCGCAAGTCGAGCGAGGAAGGGCTCGAGATGGAGTTCAACAGCCTCGACGCCCAGCGCGAGGCTTGCGAGGCCTTCGTGACGAGCCAGAAGGCGGAAGGCTGGGCCACCATTCGCGAACGCTACGACGACGGCGGCTTCTCCGGTGGCACGCTGGAGCGCCCCGGCCTGAAGCGTCTCATTCAGGACGTCGAGGCCGGTCTGATCGATGTGATCGTGGTCTACAAGATCGACCGGCTGTCGCGCTCGCTGATGGACTTCGCCAAGCTGGTCGAGATCTTCGACCGCAATCAGGTGACCTTCGTTTCGGTCACGCAGTCGTTCAACACCACGACCTCGATGGGCCGCCTGACCCTGAACATCCTCCTCAGCTTCGCACAGTTCGAGCGGGAGGTGATCGGCGAGCGCATCCGCGACAAGGTCGCGGCATCCCGCAAGCGCGGCATGTGGATGGGCGGTCACGTCCCGCTGGGCTACGACGTGCGCGACCGCAAGCTGGTCGTCAACGAAGCGGAAGCCGCGACGGTCCGGATGATCTTCGAGCGCTTCCTCGCCATCGGCTCCGCCACGACGCTGGCGAAAGCGCTCGCGGCCGAGGGCGTTCTGAACAAGCGCGGTAAGCCTATCGACAAGGGCTTCCTCTACAAACTGATCAACAACCGGGTCTACCTCGGCGAAGCCGTGCACAAGGGCACGGCCTATCCGGGCGAGCACAAGGCCATCATCGATCAGACCCTCTGGGACAAGGTGCACAGCATCCTGCAGGAGAGCCCGCGCCTGCGGGCGAAGAACACCCGCCGCCAGACGCCGGCCCTGCTGAAAGGGATCATCTTCACCGAGACGGGCACGGCGATGACGCCGACGGCGACGAAGAAGGGCACGCGCCTCTACCGCTACTACGCGTCGATGGACCTGATACGAAACCGCCCGACCGGCGACGCCTCGGGTCCGCTGCGCTTGCCCGCTGGCATGGTCGAAGACGCCGTCGTCGGCGAAATCCGCCGCATGATCCGTGCGCCCGAGATCGCGGCGCGGACCATAAACGCCCTTCGCGAAGAGAACTCGACCGTCGATGAGAAGGCGGTAGTCCAGGCGCTCGGCGAGTTCGATCAGCTCTGGGCGGCGCTCTATCCGGCGGAGCAAGCCCGCATCGTCCAGCTGCTGGTCGAACGGGTGACCGTCGGCGAAGACGGCATCGCCGTCGATCTGCGCCATGAGGGGCTGGGCTCGGTCCTGCGGGACATGATGGCCCCCCGCCAGACGGAGGCCCACGCATGACCGACTCGACGAACACCATCCGGGTCGTCATCCCCCTGACGATCCGCAAACGCAATGGGCGGCCGAAGATCCTCCCGCCCGACGAGGTGACAGTCCGGGACGGCCGGGCGCAGGATCCGCATGTACTGCGCGCCATCGCCCGCGCCTGGAGCTGGCGGCGGCAGCTGGAAACCGGCGCCGCTTCCACGATCCAGGATATCGCGGCGGCCGAGAAGATCTCCGACCGGTTCGTGAGCCGAATGATGCGGCTCGCCTATCTGTCGCCGGAGGTGCTCGAACACCTCGTCATCAGGCGTGTGCCGCCGGCACGCTCACTCAATGACATTGTCGCATTGGCCGACCAGCCGTGGGCGGAGCAGATGGGAGCAGTGTTTGGCCTAGCGGACTTACAAGCGAAATCAGTATAGTGCTGTCCTTTGATATTCGATTCCAACGCCACAGCATGAATTTTGTGGCACTCGCGAAGCCATTCGGCCTGATGCCCTCGGCTGATCACACATATACGTGTGGCGTGCGAGTTCTGGAGGCAGTCGTATAAATTTCGAGATCTAATGTGATGAGGCTTCTCCAGATCTCTTCACCTCCCTACGTCCACGTGCCCGCTATTTGATGATCGGCAGCTTTTGGCTGCCGTGCGAGATGCGTGACGAGGCAAAGGCCAAGATCTCTGCGGTGCGTGAGCGTCATGCTGTATGGGGCGAGTTGAAGTGGACCAAGATCTCCCAGTCAAAGCAGGCCTTCTACGAGGAGCTGATCGACGTTTTCATGTCTTTCGGGACATGCGCTTCCGCTGCATTGCTGTGGACCGCGAACAGGTGAACCTAGCGCTGCATCAGAACGACGGAGAGCTGGGCTTTTACAAGTTTTACTACCAGCTCCTGCATCATTGGATCCTGGACAATGAGTACCGCATCTTTTGCGACCTCAAGACCAACCGGGGACGGCGGCGACGCTCCGCAAACCGAAGTGGAGGTGGCGTTTTCCGCAGATGGGAACAGGACGCTCGTCACCTTCCGGCAATCGCCCTTTGACAGCGCCGAGAGCCGCGACAGCCACCTCGAAGGGTGGCGCGAATGCCTCGACCGTCTCGGGGAGGGCTTGCAGGAGGCTGGCCGATGACAACAGTCACGGGAAGCTGCCATTGCGGCGCCGTGGGTTTCGAGATGGCCTTCGGCGGTCCCATCGAGACCAGCCGCTGCAGTTGCTCGATCTGCCGCAAGGCGCGGTTCTGGAAGACCGTCGTGCCCGCAGACGCCTTCACGCTGCTATGCGGAGAGAATGCCCTGCGCTCCTACCGCTTCGGCAGCGGCTCAATCGACCATCGCTTTTGCGCGGGATGCGGCGTGAAGCTCTTTGGCACCGTCCAGCTTGAAGGCACTGCATTCGTCGCCGTCAGTGCCCTGCCTCGACCTCGCCCCCGAGACTCTGGCCGCCCTGACCATGCGCCATGAGGACGGGTTGCAGGACGCGCATGGGCGCGTGCCCAATGTGACCGGATATCTGTAACCTGCGGCAGCGCGCATGCGACGGGCTTGCGCGGCGCCGGTGCGACTGTCGATCCGGCGCATTCTAAAACGACATGAAGATGCACGATGATGTGTGAACAAGAATGGAGGGACCCAATCATGCGGTACATGCTGATGCTTCATGCCGATGAAACCGCCGGTGCCAACCTCTCGCCGGAAGAGATGCAGGCGGGACTGGACCAGATGCGCGCCTACGTGAAGGCGCTGGAAAAAGCCCGTGCCTTTGTCGCGACCGAAGCGCTCGACCTCGCCTCCACGGCCTCCCTGGTGACGGTCCGCGACGGCGAAGTCCGGGTGCAGGATGGCCCCTTCGTCGAATCTCGCGAACAGATCGGCGGGTATGTCATCATAGATGTTCGCGACGAGGACGAAGCGCGACAGTGGGCGTCTAGATGCCCCGGCGCGACCTGGGGGACAGTCGAAGTGCGCCGCATTCGCAACCGGAGCGAATATTGAATCAGGCAACCCACGCGCAGCGCACGGCCGAGCATCTGGCGCGCGAGAGCTATGGGCGCTTGCTTGCACTGCTTGCGCCGCGAGCGCGGGATATCTCGGGCGCCGAAGATGCGCTGGCGGATGCGCTGGTCGCCGCGCTGCGACAATGGCCGGAACAGGGTGTTCCCGCCAATCCCGAAGCGTGGCTATTGACCGTGGCGCGGCGCAAGCAGATCGACAGCGCGCGACGGCGCACCGCGGCCCAAGCCGCGCAGGAGCATCTGGCGACGATGGCCGAGGAGTTTCAGCAAGGTGGAGGTGGCAACGCCACGTTTCCAGATCGCCGGCTGGCGTTGATGCTGGTGTGCACGCATCCCCAAATCGATCCCGCCCTGCGGACCCCATTAATGCTGCAAATCCTGCTGGGGCTCACCGCGACCGAGATCGCGGCAGCCTATCTCGTGCCGCCGGCCACCATGGCGCAACGCTTGGTGCGGGCTAAGGCGCGGATCAAGGAACTGGGCCTCGGTTTCGAGGAGCCGGACCCGGAAACGCTTGCAGAGCGACTGCCCGCTGTACTCGACGCGATCTATGCGGCGTTCACGCGCGGCTGGATCGGCCGCAAGGGACATGCCGAAGAGGCGATCTGGCTCGCTCAATGCGTCGTGTCGCTGGTGCCGGACAGCCCAGAGGCCAAGGGGCTGCTCGCGCTGATGCTCTATCTGCATGCCCGGCAGGATGCACGGCGGGGACCGCAGGGAGAATATGTTCCGCTCGACGAACAGGATGTGTCGCAGTGGGACCATGAGGCGATCAACGCCGCCGAGGCGCTGCTGCATGCCGCCAACCGGAGCGGCCCAAGCGGCCGGTATCAGATCGAGGCAGCCATCCAGTCGGTCCATTGTTCCCGGCGGAACGGCGAAGCACCCAATTGGCAGACGATCGCCTCGCTCTACGATCTGCTGTTTGCCCTGCTGCCGTCGCCGGTCGTCCGGCTCAACAGGGCATTGGCGCGAAGCCATGTCGAAGGCGCCCCCAGGGCGCTCGAAGAGGTCGTTGCGCTGGAACAGGATCCCCGGATAGAATCCTACCAGCCATATTGGGCCGGACGGGCGCAACTGGCGGCAGAGGCGGGAAAGCGGGAGATGGCGATGGAAGCCTATGAAGTTGCGGCAGGTCTGGCGCAGGATCCGGCGGTGCGCGCCTATCTCATGCGACGCCGGAAACGGCTGCTCGACGGTTGATTGGTCCAGATCGGGCAGCCGGATAGAAGGCCAAAAGCGCGTGTCTACGCGCCGCGAAAGGCGGCCTCCATCGCGGCGATGTCGATCTTGCGCATCTTCAGCATCGCGGCCTGCGCGCGTGCGGCGGCCTCGCGGTCTGGGTCGATCAGCATGTGGGTCATGGCCGTGGGGATTGCCCTCGTACGCTACCGCAAGCTCGTTGCGGGTGATGTGGAAGGGCGTCCGTTCCCACACGTTTGTGGTCTTCACCTCGATCAAGCGTGTCTGACCATCTGGCGTGAAACTCGCGATATCGTAGCCTGCACCATCCCCTCGGACACCCAATGGACCTTCCGCGCGAAATCAGCGCGCCCGGCCGCCTTGATCGTCGCTCACTCGTCTGCCGGAACGCAATAATCGTGTTGCGGTCCGAAGAATGGACGTAGACGTTATCAACGCGGTATAGTGCGCTTTCCGTACGCATATTAAGACCTGTCTGACCGGAGGTGGCGAGTTGATGATTGTCGACGCTCCTGAGGATTGTGGCAATGCTCCCCGAAAACGCACCATCAGGGAATTTGTTATCGCTCTATACGAGGAGCTTGATACAGCCCTGGATTATCTAAGTGACGCAGTACACTGGGAGATGGTTGGGTCATGGTCCGCCACCGGTAAAGGCATGGTTCGGGAACATCTGCTCCATAACGCTGAGGTTGAGCGCCTCTGCATCGATAAAATCATCACGCATGGGACAGATTGCGGCGTTGATGGAAAGTTTACCACCAAGGACGGTCAGTCCTACGCCTTCTGCCATGTTCTAATTTTTACTGGCGGAGCAAAGACAGCAAAGATCAAAACTGTAAGGTCGTATCTGATCAAGCTTGGCACAGACTGAATTGCCTTGACACTCCCCCTTGGCTCCGTTGCGCAAATCGCCTGCTGGCCGTAGTTCCCCTTTCCCGGATAGACTCATCCCACGACTTCCCCAAATACGCCTACCTCGCGTTCTCTGGGTGAAGACGCCAGCCGGGAGAACGCCCGCAGAAGATGCGCCGTTCGAATGGGCGGAACTGGCTGAAAACGCTTGCCTTCGCGAAGCCGAACCGGGCCGGACGAGGTTCGCTCGGTTTGAGACGAAAGCTGTTCAGAGACCGAAAATCGGTGCCGTGCCAGTCTCCGAGGTTCGGTCGCAACGGCTAAACGCCTTTGAAACAAAAAGAAAAAGGCCCGCAGGCGGGGCCTTATCTCTGGTTTGCTACATGATAATGGCGGAGAGGGTGGGATTCGAACCCACGGTACGCTCGCGCGTACAACGGTTTTCGAGACCGCCCCGTTCGACCGCTCCGGCACCTCTCCGCGGGGCTCTGCCGCCGTCCGGCCCGGGTCTCGCGGGTGGTCGGCAGGACGCGACGGGACCAACGGCCCGGCGCGACGGGCGGGAGGTAGCGTGTTCGGGCCGCAATTGCAAGGGCGCCGTTCGAGCGCCGTCCCCGGGGGAGGCCCGGGGAGGGGCATCCTGCACCGGTCCTCCTCCGAGCCCTCCGAGCCGGCGTGCGGCGGCTTGCGAACGCCCTGTCGCCCCCCATCTTCCGGACGGTTGGCGGGATCGTTCGGGCGGCCGCGAATCCGATTGACACCGCAAAGCCGCCGACTATAGTGCCGCCTTCGCGAAGCGGGCCGGTTTCTCGGGCGCCCGTGCTTTCGTTCGCGCCCAGTTTCCCGCTGTCGCCGCTTCCGGGCCTCACGGCCGCGCCTGCCGGTGTTCCAGCGGGTTTCCCAGCGGCCCGGTTCCTGATCGGGCGCCTGGCGGGAGGGCGGACGGCGCGGCCCGGCGGTTCGCCGGCGCCCGGTTCGCGATCGACCACCGTTTCGGACGGGTGTCCTTCGTCGAGGGGTGTCCTTTCTAGAAGGGTGTCTTCTCTGGAAGGGTGTCCGCGGCAAGGCCGCGCCCCGCCCGCGCGGCGGACGTTCAGGCGACCGACAGAAGCATTCGAAGGCGTGTCATCATGTTCGCAGTCATCCGTACCGGCGGCAAGCAGTACCGGGTCGCCGAGAACGACATCATCAGGGTCGAGCGCCTGGACGGAGACGCCGGCGCCTCGCTGACGCTCGACCAGGTGCTGATGGTCGGCGAAGGCGAGAAGGTCACCGTCGGATCACCGCTAGTCGACGGCGCGTCGGTCTCCGCCGAGGTCCTGGAGCAGGGCCGCGGTCCAAAGCTGATCATCTTCAAGAAGAAGCGGCGCCAGAACTACCGGCGCAAGAAGGGTCACCGTCAGGACCTGACGGTCCTCAAGATCACCGGCATCTCGGCCGGCGCCTGATCGGCGACGCGACCGGGACGGCTTTTCGGCTAGCAATCGGGTTCGAAGGAGATCCAGCCATGGCGCACAAGAAGGCCGGCGGTTCCTCGCGCAACGGGCGCGACACGATCGGCAAGCGCCTCGGCGTCAAGAAGTTCGGCGGCGAGCGCGTGATTCCGGGCAACATCATCATCCGCCAGCGGGGCACCAAGTGGCACCCGGGCGACAATGTCGGCCTGGGCACCGACCACACGATCTTCGCCAAGGTCGAGGGCAACGTGGCGTTCCGCAAGACGCGCGGCCGCGTCTACGTCTCGGTCGTGCCGGCCGGTCAGCCGGCGCCGTCCCCGGCGCAGGCGGCCGAGTAAGCCCCGGCTCGGGCGACCGCCATAGGGTTCCGTCCCGCCTTCCGGCGGGGCGGCGGAACGGGGGAACGGCGACGTTCCCCCGTTTTGCGTCGGGCACCGGCGTCGAGAGGCCGCGGCGGCCCCGGTGGCCGATGCGCCCCCCTCCCCGGTATCTGCCCCGGATCGCCGAAGTGCCGGCCCGGGGCCTTTCACCCGACGGCCGCCGCTCCTCGAAACCGGTCACGCTCCTTCCACAAGGCCCCTCCTCCGATGAAGTTTCTCGACGAGGCCAAGGTGTTCCTCAAGTCCGGCGACGGCGGCAATGGCAGCCTGACGTTCCGGCGCGAGAAATACATCGAGTTCGGCGGTCCCGACGGCGGTGACGGCGGGCGTGGCGGCGACGTCTGGGTGGAGGCGGTCGACGGTCTCAACACCCTGATCGACTATCGCTACAAGCAGCACTTCAAGGCCAGCCGCGGCGGCCATGGCATGGGCCGGAACCGAACCGGCGCCGACGGCGAGGACGCGGTGCTGCGCGTGCCGGTCGGGACCCAGGTGGTCGACGACGAGACCGGCGAGATCCTTGCCGACGTGACCCGGGTCGGCGAGCGCGTCCGCCTCCTGAAGGGCGGCGACGGCGGCTTCGGCAACGCCCATTTCAAGAGCTCGACCAACCGCGCGCCACGGCGCACGGATCCCGGCTGGCCGGGGCAGGAGATGTGGGTCTGGCTGAAGCTGAAGCTGATCGCCGATGCCGGGCTGGTCGGCCTGCCCAATGCCGGGAAGTCGACCTTCCTGTCCGCCGTCAGCCGCGCCCGGCCGAAGGTCGCGGACTACCCCTTCACCACGCTGCACCCAAATCTGGGCGTCGCCAGCGTCGGCGACCGGGAGTTCGTTCTGGCGGACATCCCCGGCCTGATCGAGGGCGCGCACGAAGGCGCGGGTCTGGGCGACCGGTTCCTGGGTCACGTCGAGCGCACGGCGGTGCTGCTGCATCTGGTCGACGGCACTCAGGACGACCCCGGCGCCGCCTGGCGCACCATCCGGCACGAGATCGAGGCCTATGGGCACGGGCTGGAGGAAAAGCCGGAGATCGTCGCGCTCAACAAGGCCGATGCGCTGGGCCCCGACCTGGGTGCCTACCAGCGCGACTGCCTGGCGGAAGCCTGCGGTCGGCCGGTGTTCCTGTGCTCCGGCGTCTCGGGGGAGGGTGTGGCGGAGGTTCTGGCGGCGCTGCTGCACGCGATCGACCGGCAGCGCGCCGCCGAGGCTGACGCCGCCGCCATGGCGGAGCGCGGCCGGACCGCCGACGGGGACGCCGGCTGGACTCCGACCGAAGGCGCGGGATCATGACCGGCGGCAATCCCCTGGCGCTTACCCGGGCGCGGCGGCTGGTGGTCAAGATCGGCTCGGCCCTGCTGGTCGACGAGGCGGCCGGGCAGATCCGTACCTCCTGGCTCGAGGCCCTCGCCGACGACGTGGCCCGCTGCCGGGCGCGGGGCCAGGAGGTCGTGATCGTCTCCTCCGGCGCGATCGCCGCGGGGCGGGAGCATCTGGGCCTTGTCGGCCGGCCGCTTCGGCTGGAGGAGAAGCAGGCGGCGGCGGCGACCGGGCAGATCCGCCTCGCCCACGCCTATCAGGAGGCGCTGGCCCGGCACGACGTCACCGTGGCGCAGATCCTGCTCAGCCTCGGCGACACCGAGGCGCGGCGCCGGCACCTGAACGCCCGCGCCACGATCCTGACGCTGGTGGGCCTCGGCGCCGTGCCGGTGATCAACGAGAACGACACGGTCGCCACCAACGAGATCCGGTTCGGCGACAACGACCGGCTCGGCGCCCGCGTGGCGCAAATGATCTCCGCCGACACGCTGATCCTGCTGTCGGACATCGACGGCCTCTACACCGCCGATCCCCGGCGGGACGAGGGCGCCCGGCACATCCCGGAGGTCACCCAGATGACGCCGGAGATCGAGGCGATGGCCGGCGAGGCGCCGCCCGGCTATTCGTCGGGCGGGATGGTGACCAAGCTGGCGGCGGCGCGCATCGCGATGGACGCCGGCTGCCGCATGGCGATCGCCAAGGGCAAGGACCTCCATCCCCTGAAGGCGCTGGAGGACGGCGCGCGGGCGACCTGGTTCGTGCCCTCGGCGGAGCCGCTGACCGCGCGCAAGCGATGGATCGCCGGTGTCCTGGCGCCGGTCGGCACGCTTGCGATCGATGCCGGCGCCGCAGCCGCGCTCGCCCGGGGCAAGAGCCTGCTGCCGGCCGGCGTGCGGGCGGTCGAAGGGGATTTCGGCCGCGGCGACCCGGTGGCGGTGGTCGACCTGGAAGGGCGGGCGGTGGCCAAGGGCCTCTCCGCCTATTCCGCCGACGACGCCCGGCGGATCGCCGGTCACCGGACCGAGGAGATCGAGGCCCTGCTGGGCTGGCGGGGCCGGACCGCGGTGATCCACCGCGACGACCTGGTGCTGATCGAGCGCGGCGCCGCCTCGCCCGACGAGGACGGCCGAGAGGCGGCGCAAAATCCCGTGAACCGCTCGGCCCGGATCGGCTATGGTCCGGCACCCGGCGGCTGACGACGAACGAGGACCGGAGCGATGACCGTGGCGCACCCTGTCGACAGCATGATCGAGGAGGCCGAGGCCGAAAGCCTGGAGGCCACGATGGACCGGCTGGGCCGCCAGGCCAGGGCTGCCGCGACGCGGCTGGCTCAGGTGCCGGGCGAGGCGAAGGCGGACGCCCTGCGCGCGGCGGCGGCGGCGCTGCGGGCGGATGCGACGGCGATCCTGGAGGCGAATGCACGGGACGTGGCGGCCGCCGAGGCGCGCGGCCAGGCCGGCGCCTTCGTCGATCGGCTGACCCTGACGCCGGGGCGGGTGGAGGCCATGGCGGCGGGGCTGGAGCAGGTCGCCGACCTGCCCGATCCGGTCGGCGCGACGATCGCCGAATGGGACCGGCCGAACGGGCTCCGGATCGCGCGCGTGCGCGTGCCGCTGGGCGTGATCGGCATCATCTACGAGAGCCGGCCGAACGTCACCGCCGATGCCGCCGGACTGTGCCTGAAGGCCGGCAACGCGGCGATCCTGCGCGGCGGGTCGGAGAGTTTCCATTCCTCCCGCGCGATCGCCGCCGCCGTCCGACGCGGGATCGCCGAGGCTGGCCTGCCGGAGGACGCGGTCCAGTTGGTGCCGACCACCGACCGGGCCGCGGTGGGCAAGCTGCTGACCATGTCCGAGACGGTCGACGTGATCGTGCCGCGCGGCGGTAAGTCGCTGATCGCGCGCGTCCAGGAGGAAAGCCGGGTGCCGGTCCTGGCCCATCTGGACGGCATCTGCCACGTCTACCTGCACGAGCGGGCCGACCCGGCGATGGCGCGGGCGATCGCCCTGAACGCCAAGATGCGCCGGACCGGTGTCTGCGGCGCGGCGGAGACGCTGCTGTGCGATCGCGCGGCGGCCGACCGCCTGCTGCCCGGGGTGATCGACGACCTGATCGCCGCCGGCTGCGAGGTGCGCGGCGACGACGGGACGCGGGCGCTCGACGCCCGCGTCGTGCCGGCGACCGACGCGGACTGGGCGACGGAATACCTGGACGCCATCCTGTCGGTGAAGCTGGTCGACGGCCTCGACGACGCGGTGGCACACATCGCCCGCTGGGGGTCCCACCACACTGATTCGATCGTCACCGAGGACGCCGGCGCCGCGGAGGCGTTCCTGGAGCGGGTCGACAGCGCGATCTGCCTATGGAACGCCTCCACCCAGTTCGCCGACGGCGGCGAGTTCGGCATGGGCGCGGAGATCGGCATCTCCACCGGCCGCCTGCACGTCCGCGGCCCGGTCGGGGCGGAGGAACTGACCACCTACAAGTACGTCGTCCGCGGGTCCGGCCAGACCCGGCCGGAGTGACGGCGGCAGTTTCCGGGGATTTGCCACCATCGCGCCGCGATCGCATCCCGTGCCGGTCGGGCCCAGTCAGGGACGCCTCTATGCCGGCTGCACGGTCGGGCTCCTCGGCGGCTCGTTCAACCCGGCGCATGCCGGGCACCGGCACATTTCCACGCAGGCGATTGCCCGGCTGGGGCTCGACTGGGTGTGGTGGCTGGTCTCGCCGCAGAATCCGCTGAAGGCCGGCGACGAGATGGCGCCGCTCGACATCCGGCTGAAGATCGCCCGGGAGGTCGCGGACCACCCGCGGATCGTGCCGACAGCGATCGAGCGGGATCTCGGCACCCGCTATACCGCCGACACGCTGGAGGCGCTGACCGTGCGATTTCCCGCCACCCGATTCGTCTGGCTGATGGGGGCGGACAACCTGGCGCAGATCCCGCGCTGGCACGGCTGGACGCGAATCTTTCACACCGTCCCCGTTGCAGTGTTCGATCGGCCTACATATTCTTTCAGTGTGCTCGGCGGCCGCGCGGCGCTCCGCTTCGCCGCGGGCCGGCTGACGGGGCCGCGGGCGGCCCGCCGACTGGCGCAGACGGCGCCGCCGGCCTGGGTCTTCCTGCACGTTCCCCGTCACCCGGCCTCCGCCACGGCCTGGCGCCGCCACCATGGCGGTCCGCCGCAGACGCCGCCCGGGCACGGATCGGCCGCCGCCGCCGACGACGGCCGGTCCGGGGAGTGACCTGCATTCGGCGAAGCCAAGAGGTGACGGCCATAGCACCGCATGCGCAGCCCGTCTCACATCCGGAGACGTTCGATACCGGACACGCCGACAGCCTGTCCCGGAAAGCGGTCGAGGTGATCCTGAAGCAGCTCGACGACGACAAGGCCGAAGACGTCGTCGTGATCGACCTCGTCGGAAAGACCAGCATTGCCGACAGCATGATCGTGGCCAGCGGCCGCTCCGCCCGTCAGGTCGGGGCGATGGCCGACCATCTGCTCGAGAAACTGAAGCAGGCCGACATCGGCCCGATCAGGATCGAGGGCAAGGCCAATGCCGACTGGGTGCTGATCGATGCGATCGACGTGATCGTGCACCTGTTCCGGCCCGAGGTACGCGACTTCTACCAGATCGAGAAGATGTGGGGGCACGACACGCCAGGTCTGGCCCCTGCGGGCGGGTCGCCGCGGCCCGCGGCCAAGGCCCCTTCGGCCGCAGCGGCCGGGGCCACCGCGCGGCTCTGACGCCGGCCGCCCGTCCTCGGGCGGGCCGGCGCGACCGTGACGAACCCGCGCCGCGCCGGCGCCGGGCCGAAAGGAATGCGACGCGATGCGGCTTACGGTGATCGCGGTCGGTCGGGTGCGCCAGGGGCCGGTCCAGGCGCTTTGGCAGGAGTATGCCGACCGCTCCGTCTGGCCCCTGTCGCTGGTCGAGGTCGAGGCGAAGGCCGGCGGCCTGGCCGGCGCGCGGCTGAAGGCGGCGGAGGCGGACCTCTTGGGCGCGAAGATCCCCGAAGGTGCCCGGCTGGTCGCCCTCGACGAGCGCGGCGACGCGCCGACCAGCACCGCCTTCGCAGACCTCTTGGGCGGCTGGCGCGACGAAGGGGTGCGCGAAGTCGCCTTCCTGATCGGCGGCGCGGAGGGGTTGGCCCGGCCTCTGGTCGACCGGGCCGACCGCCGGCTCGCCTTCGGACCCATGACCTGGCCGCACCAGCTGGTCCGGGTGATGCTGGCCGAACAGCTCTATCGCGCCCAGACGATCCTCGCCGGCCATCCCTACCATCGCGCCTGAGCGGCGGCGCGCGGCGCCGGCCGGAAGTGCTGCCCGGGCCGGGGCGATTGCCACGGCGGGGCGAACGGGTTATCCAGGGATCGCCTGCCGATCGCTTTCCCACCGACCAAGACCGACCGGGAGATCGCCCCGATGACCGCCACGCTGATTCTGCTGCGCCACGGCCAGAGCACGTGGAACCTGGAGAACCGGTTCACCGGCTGGGTCGACGTGGACCTGAGCGAGACCGGTGCCGAGGAGGCGATGCGGGCCGGAAGGCTGCTCGCCGAAGAAGGCTATCAGGTCGACGTCGCCCACACCTCGGTGCTGAAGCGGGCGATCCGCACGCTGTGGATCGCGCTCGACCAGATGGATCAGATGTGGGTGCCTGTGCGCCGGCACTGGCGCCTCAACGAACGGCACTACGGCGCTCTGCAGGGCCTCGACAAGGCGGAGACGGCGGAGAAGTTCGGCGACGAGCAGGTGCATGTCTGGCGGCGCAGCTACGCCACCCCGCCGCCGGCGATGGACCGGGACGACCCGGGACACCCGCGCCACGACCGGCGCTATGCCGAGGTCGACCCGACCGTGCTGCCGGACGTGGAATCGCTGCAGACCACGCTGTGGCGGGTGCTGCCCTACTGGCAGGACAACATCGTGCCCCAGCTGAAGGCCGGGCAGACCGTGCTGATCGGCGCCCACGGCAACAGCCTGCGGGCCCTGGTCAAGCATCTCGACGGCATCTCCGACGAGGACATTCCCCAGCTCAACATCCCGACCGGAATCCCGAAGGTCTATACGCTGACGCCCGACATGGAGGTGGTGGAAAGCCGCTACCTGGGCGATCCGGAGGAAGCCGCGAAGGCGGCCAGGGCGGTTGCCGAGCAGGCCAAGAAGAAGTCGGCCTGAGCGGCCGCGGGCGCGGCGCGCGGTGCGCTCTCGGCTGCTCGGGCTGGCCACGGTGCTGGCGCTGGCCGCGCCCGCCACGGCGCCGGGCCAGGGGGACGGGGCGGTGCCGGCCGATCCCGACGCCGCGCTGGCACGGGTCCAGGCGGACATCGAGGCCGGGCGGGAGACCCAGGCGGAGCTGGATCGCCGCGCCCAGGAGGCAGAGGCCGAGGTCGAACGGCTGCGCGCCCGGGCGATGGACGCCGCGGCGGCGATCGTCGAACGGCAGGCGGTGGTCCGCGACCTCGACCGCCAGATCGCCGACCTGACCGCGCGGGAAGCCGCGCGGCTGGCGGAGCTGGAGGCCGGCCGCGCCCGGCTGTCGCGCCTCCTGGGCGGGCTGCAGCGGCTGGCCCTGGTCCCGGCGGAGGCGCTGCTGGCCCGTCCCGAGGCGCCGACCCATACCGTGCGCAGCGCGCTGCTGCTGCGCGCGGCGGTGCCCTCGCTGGAGGCCGAGGCGGCGGAGGTAGCACGCACGGTCGACCACCTGACCGCATTGCGGGCGGAGACCGCGGCCCGACGGAGTGCCGTCGAGTCGGAGCGGACGACGCTCGGCGCCGATCTGGCGGACCTCGAAGCGCTGGTCGCCCGACGACAGGACTTTCTCTCCGACACGGCGGCGCGGCGGGCGGTGGTCGAGGAACGGCTGGCCCGCCTGGCGTCGGAGGCGGAAGACCTGAGCGGACTGATCGACCGGCTGGAGTCCGAGCGGCGCGCGCGGGAGCAGGCGCGGGCGGCGGAGGAGGCGGCCCGCTTCGCCGCCGAGGAGGCGGCGCGCGAGGCTTCGGAACGGGCGGCACGGATTCGGTCCGAAACGACGCGGCCGATGCCCGACGTGGCGGTCGTCGAAGGCGTGATCCTGCCGACGGCCGGCGAGGTGGTGCTGCGCTACGGCCAGGCGGACGGGCGTGGCGAGGTGTCGCGCGGCCTTCGGCTGCAGGCCGATCCCGGCGCGCCGGTGGTTGCCCCCCTGGACGGTACGGTCCGGTTCGCCGGTCCGTTCCGGGGCTACGGGCTCATCTTGATCCTGGAACACGGCGACGGATATCATTCGACAATTGCCGGGCTGGGGCGGATCGACGCCCGGGTCGGTCAGGATGTCCTCGCCGGGGAGCCGATTGCCGTCACGCCCTTGCCGCAAAGTCGCGCCATAGATTCCACTGCCGCTGGTCCCGGGACGGTCGCGGCGGTTGCGGACGCGGCCGGAGGGGACGGGACGGCGGATCGGGCCGAGACTGCGGACGGCGATACCGCGGCGGCCGAATCGCGGGCTGCCGGCCCGACGCGGACGGACGCCGAAGCCAACGACGGTGCCCCGGAAGAGGGTGGCGCGCGGCTTTCCGACAGCGGGGCCGGTTCGAACCGGCCGATGCTCTATTTCGAATTCCGCCGCAACGGACAGCCGATCAATCCCATTCAAGGGCTCGCGGAGGCCCAGAGAAGAGGGCGAGGATGAAGATGAGCCGTTTTGCCGTCGCTGCCGCCATCGTGCTGGCTGCCGGCGCCGTCGCACTTCCCCAGACGATCCGGGCGCAGGGCGAAAATTCCTCAGACACCTATCGTCAGTTGGACCTGTTCGGCGAAGTCTTCGAACGCGTGCGGGCCGAGTATGTCGAGGACGTGACCGACCAGGACCTGATCGAGGCGGCGATCGACGGCATGCTGACGTCGCTCGATCCGCATTCCAGCTATCTGGATGCAGACACCTTCCAGGACATGCAGGTCCAGACCCGCGGCTCGTTCGGCGGCCTGGGGATCGAGGTGACGATGGAGAACGGCTTCGTTCTCGTTGTCTCGCCGATCGACGACACCCCCGCATTTCGGGCGGGGCTGCAGGCCGGCGACTACATCACCCATCTGGATGGCGAGCCGTTGCAGGGGCTGAGCCTGAACGACGCGGTCGACAGAATGCGAGGACCCGTCGGCAGCGAGTTGACGGTGACGATCCAGCGCGGTGAGGAGGACCCGTTCGATGTCACCATCACCCGCGACGTGATCACCATCGAATCGGTCCGCTGGCTGGTCGAGGACGACGTCGGCTACATCCGCGTCACCTCCTTCACCGAGCAGACGCAGGCCGGCGTGGAGGAGGCGATCGCGGCGATCCGGGGCGAGTTGGGCGACGACGTGATCGGCTACGTGCTCGATCTCCGCAACAATCCCGGCGGCTTGCTCGACCAGGCGATCGCGGTCGCCGACACCTTTCTGGAGCAGGGCGAGATTGTCTCGACCCGCCGCCGCGACCCGGAGGATTCGCAGCGCTACAACGCCGAGGAGGGCGACCTGATCGACGGTCAGCCGCTGGTCGTGCTGATCAACGGCGGCTCCGCCTCGGCGTCGGAGATCGTCGCCGGCGCGCTTCAGGATCACGGCCGGGCGATCCTTCTGGGCACCAAGTCGTTCGGCAAGGGGTCCGTGCAGACCATCGTGCCGCTGCCGGGCCATGGGGCGATGCGGTTGACCACGGCGCGCTACTACACGCCGGCCGGCACATCGATCCAGGCCGAAGGCATCGATCCCGACATCATCGTGCAGCCCGCCCGGATCGAGGAGATCGAGGTCCTCGGCCGGCGCGAGGCCGATCTGCGGGGCGCCCTGTCCAACGGCGACGGCGACGGTTCTGCAGTCCCGGCCGAAGACGACGGAGCCGCAGACGACGGGGCCGCAGAAGACGGGGCCGGCGACGAAGGCGCGGCGGTCGAGCCGGGTTCCGAGGCGCTGCCGGAAGACCCCGACGCCGAGGCGGAAGACCAGCCGGTCGACTACCAGCTGACCCGGGCCCTCGATCTGCTGCGTGGGCTGGCGCTGTTCGAGCAGCGGTCGATGCGGTGACCGGAGCGGCCCGCCGGCTGAGGCAAGAGGACGGAGCCGGGCGGCCATGGCGTTGAGGCCGGGGGCCTTGCGGTCGGGTTCTGCCGCGCGCCCGTCCGCCGATCCGGTGGAGCCCGCGGCGACAGGCCCCGGTCTCGGGCGGGGCGGTCCCGCGGCGGCCGCTCCATCGGCGCGTCCCGGACGCCGGAGACCAGGGGGCGCCCGCTCCACGCGCCGGCCGCAGGGAGGCCTGCTCGCTGCCGCGTGGCTGGGCCTCCTGGCGATTGCCGGGGCCGTCGTGCTGTGGCTGACGATCAGTGCGCCGGAAACCGTCGAGCGGTTGCGCGCGGAGGCGGACCAGGCTGCCCTGACGGCGACCAGCGTTCTGCCGGAGGTGGCCCAGGCGCCGCCGCCCGAGCTGGCGCCTGTTCCGGGCCCGGAAGCGGCGGTCGCGCCGTCGGCCAGCGCCCCGCTGCCGAGCGACGCGACGGCGCCCGAGGCACCGGCCGCGGCCGCTCCCGGTCCCGTGCCGCCGGAATCCGAAGCCGCCGCGGCGCCCGTGCCCGCGGAAACACCGCCGCCCGATCCGGTCGTCGCCCCGCCGCCCGATGCGGTCGCGGCGGCAGTGAGCGGCAATCCGGAGGCGGCTCAGTCGGCCGGCCCTCCGGAAGAGGCAGCGGCCGTGCCCGTCGAGCCGGCCTCGGCGCCGCTCCCGGCCGCCGTGGCGGGACCGGAGCCGGCACCGGCCGAGGAGCCGGTGCCCGTGCCGGCGCAGGAGGCGGCGGAGAGCGCGATGGCCGCCGCACCCGCCCCGGCCGAGCCCGCGCCGCGGCCGGCCCCGGAAGCGGCTGCCATCCCCGCCGACCTGGCCGAACTGATGACCGAACCGGGACCGGCCGGCCCGCTGCCGAAGGTGGCGCCGGACGGCACCGCGCCCTGGCAGGCCTTCGCGGCCCCTCATGCCGACACCGGCGGTCCGGTCGTGGCGCTCGTGGTGGCGGATCTGGGGCTCAACACCGAGGTGACCGAGCAGGCGCTCGCCCTGCCGCCCCCGGTGACGCTGGCCTTTTCCCCCTATGCGCCCGGCGCGGCCGAGTGGATCGCGCGGGCGCGGGCGGCGGGCCATGAGGCCCTGCTGCAGCTGCCGATGGAGCCCGAGGGCTTTCCCATCGACGATCCGGGGCCGGAGACCCTGCTGGTGTCGCTGGCGCCGAACGAGAACATCGAGCGTCTGCACCGGGTGATGGGCCAGGGGCTCGGCTATGTCGGCCTCGCGGATCTGACCGGCAGCCGGTTTGCCGAATCGGCGGATGCCCTTCGGCCGGTGATGGCGGAGGTGGAACGGCGCGGCCTGCTGTGGCTGGACGGCGGATCCGCCGGTGGGCCGGTCGCGGCGCGGGTGGCGGCGGAGGCTGGCGCGCCCCACCTGATCGCCGGCCTGACCGTGGGCGACGTGCCCACGCCGGGAGCCGTCGACGCGCGGCTGGCCGAACTCGCCGACGCCGCGATCCGGGACGGACAGGCGGTCGCCGTGGTTCAGCCCTATCCGATGGTGCTCGATCGACTGGCCGCCTGGCTCAACAGCCTTGCTGAAGGGGGACCGGCGCTGGCGCCGGTGTCGGCGCTGGCTGCCCGTGCCTCCGAGGGAATCGACGGGTGATCGCCCCGTCCGATGACGATGCGCCGCCGAACGGCTATCGCCCGTGCGTCGGCATCTGCCTGATCGACGGACAGGGCCGCATCTTCGTCGCCCGGCGCAGCGATACGCCAGACGCCTGGCAGATGCCCCAGGGCGGCATCGACCCGGGCGAAGCGCCGGCCGCCGCCGCCGCGCGAGAGTTGTACGAGGAGACCGGCGTCACCAGCGCCGTGCCGGTCGCCGCCCTCGGCGACTGGGTGCTCTACGACCTGCCGCTGGAGCTTCGGGGCAAGGTCTGGGGCGGCAAGTGGCGCGGCCAGGCGCAGCGCTGGTTCTGCCTGCGCTTCACCGGCGACGAATCGGAGATCGACCTGGAACATCACGCCCCCGAGTTCGATGCCTGGCGATGGGCGACGCGCAGGGAGGTGCTGGCGCACATCGTGCCGTTCAAGCGCACGGTCTACCGCCGCGTGCTCGACGCCTTTTCGGCGCATCTGGCGGAGTAGGCTGCGGCGCAGGCTTGCGCAGGCGGGCTCCTCCCGGGCACGGGCGCTCCCGCCGCACCGCGCGCTGTCCATCAAGGTCCCCGCCTTCGCGGGGGTGACCTTGTCTCATGGGCATTCGACCAATAAACGGCGTGGTCCTGCCTGTTCCGGGCGGCGCCTGCCGGCGCGTCAGCCCAGGGCGTCCGGCGGCAGGTCGAGCGGCGCTTCGATGCGGCAGGTGACGCCCTCCCTCCGGAACGCGAGGTCGACCAGGCCGATCAGTTCCAGAGCCAGCGCCTCGTCGATCATCCGGGTGCCGAAGCCGCGCCGCGCCGGCGGCTTGACCGGCGGTCCGCCGCGTTCCTCCCAGCACAGGATCAGCCGGTCGGGCGGGTCGCCGGCCAGCGACAAGGTCACCGTCACGACCCCCGTCTCTCCGGACAGCGCGCCGTACTTGGCGGCGTTCGTGGCCAGTTCGTTGAGGGCCAGGGCGATGGTGACCGCCCGCTTCGGCGACAGCACGATCGGCGGCCCGTCGATCCGGGTCCGGCGGCCGTCCGGGTCGGCGATCCGCAGGGTCTCGGTGACGACATCGGCAAGGCCGGTCCGGGCCCAGTTCTCGCGCGTCAACAGGTCGTGCGCGGCCGACAGGGCGGCGATCCGGCCGGCGAAGGCGCGCAGCTGGGGCCCGCTGCCGAAGGTCTGGCGGGCGATCACCTGGATCACGGCCAGCGTGTTCTTGACCCGATGGTTGAGCTCGTCGATCAGCAATGGGCGGCGGCGTTCCGCCTTGTGCCGTTCGTCGATGTCGGTGATCGACCCGATATAGCCGTGGAAACCGCCATCGTCGGAAAGCCGCGGCGCCGCCGTATCCATCACCCAGCCCCAGCCGCCGCCGGCCCGCCGCAGGCGGTATTCGGTGCGCATCGACGCCCGCCGCGCGCGGGCGTCGGCGTACGCCTCCAGCATCCCGTCCCGATCCTCCGGATGGACGCAGTCGCGCCAGCCGACGCCGGTCCCCTCCTTCGGCCGCTGCCCGGTATAGTCGCCCCAGAGACGATTGAGATAGGTGCAGTCGCCCGCGGCGTCGGAGACCCACATGATCACGGGCGCATGGTCCGCCATGGTGCGGAACCGTTCTTCGCTCTCGCGCGCGGCCTCCATGGCCCGCCGCCGCTCGGTGACGTCGGCGACGACGGAGACGAAGCCGGTGACCTCTCCCTCTGGCGCGCGCACCGTGCCGACCGAAAGATGGCCCCAGACCACCTCTCCGGTCTTGCGGAGGTACCGTTTCTCCATGCTGTAGCTGTCGATGTCGCCGGACCGGAGCCGGCGGAGACAGTCGAGGTCCTGCGGCAGGTCGTCGGGATGGGTCATGTCCTGAAAGGACATCGCGAGCAGTTCCTCGCACCGATAGCCCATGATCTCGCACATCCGGTCGTTGACCATCAGCCAGCGGCCGTCGAGTCCGACCTGGGAGATCCCCACGGCCGCGTTGTCGAACACCGCGCGATAGCGCGCCTCGCTCTCGGCCAGAGAGCGGGCGGTGGCGCGCAGGGTGCTGATCTCGTACGCGCCGCCGGTCAGCCCGGTCACGGCGCCCGTCGCGTCCTTCAGCGGCTCCAGCGCCAGGTCGTAGATGTGGCCGGCGCCGTCGTGGCGGATGGCGAGTTCGGCCCGAACCGGCCTGCCGGTCTCCAGCACCTGGCGCTTCAACGCCGTCAGGCGGCGCGCGTCGTCCGGCGCCAGCAGCTCTTCATCCGTCCGGCCGATCGCCTGCTTCAGATCGTCGGAGGCGTTGTAGATCCAGGTGTAGCGAAGCGTACGGTCCTGCTGGAAGACGATCGTCGGCGTGCTGCCGAGGGCGACCCGGAACCGCTGTTCGCTGGCCCGCAGCCGCGCCTCCGCGGCCAGCCGGCCGGCGGCGGCCCAGCTGCGCCCGGCGATTTCCTCCACGACCGCGATGTCGGCGGTGCCCCACTCCCGCAGTGTCCGGCTCGCGACGAGCAGCCCGGCGCCGGGATGCCCCTCGTCGAGCAGCGGCGCCGCCACCAGGGCGCCGATGCCGGCATCGGCAAGGGCGGCCCGCAGCGCGCCGGGAGGGAGTTCCGCCGCGTCGCGGACGATCAGGGTCCGTCCGGCCCGCAGGTCGCCGGCGGCGCAGACCGCGGCGGCCAGGGTGTCAGCGGCGCCGGCATCAGCGTCGTCGGACCCGAACCAGGCGGCCACGGCGCGGGCGCCCGCGCCGTCCGATCCCGGCTGCGCGAAGGCCGCGAGGCACGCCTCCAGGTGCCGGCCGACCAGGGCGGCGGCCGCGGCCAGGACGCAATCGGGATCGGTCGCCGTCCTGAGCGTATCGGCGACGGCGGCGCGGAACGCCGCCTCCCGCGCCTGCCCACCGTTCCGCCGGGCCCGGCCTGTGGTTTCGGTGAGGATGCCGAGCATGCCCGTCTGACCCGTCGCCGGATCGGCGAGCGGCGTGCAGGAAAGCGTGAACCGGCGGGCATCGGCGCCGATGCCGACCTGCTCGACCAGAGCGGCGTCGCCCGATGCGGCACGCTCGGCCGCGGCCTGGAGCGCCGCGGGCGGATCGGGCCATGCGTCGAACAGGGCGCGGCCGAAAAGGGCTGGATGCAGGCTGCCGGCCAGCGGCATGAAGGCGTCGTTGTAGAGGATCACAAGCCGGGGCCCCCACAGCACGAACATCGGCTGGGGTGCCGCCGCGACGGTCGCGGCGATCGTTTCCAGCGCCTCGGGCCAGCTGTCCCGAGGTCCGAGCTCGGTCGTCTTTCGGAAGAGCGTGCCCGGCTCCGCCGACGGCCGCCGACGGCCGTCGAGGGCGGGGGCCTCGTCGTCGGCGCCGGGGGGCGAACCGGCTGCGATGTCGCCCGGGGGGTCGCTACGGCCGGTCATTGATCTCCCCGGCGGCATAGGGACCGTGTCGGCGCAGGAACTCCGGGGTCGGTGCGACGATCCTCTCCTCGATCACCTGCCATCGGCGACCGCCGGAAGGAGAGGTCCTGCAATGAGGTGCCGCCGCCATCCCCGCCGGCGGCCGGCTGGCAGCGGCGGCTGAGGCCATCGGCGATCCGCGCGTCAGGTCGACTCCAGGTCGCGCCGGCGCGTGGTCATCGGCAGACGGTGGCCGTGCGGCACATCCGGCGACAGGCGCAGCGTCGCGCCGCAGGCGTCGCAGACCGGCCGGAATCCGGCGATATCGACCGCGAGGATCGAGTCTGGCATGAAGAGGGTGCCGCAGTCGGGGCACCCCACGGTCAGGGCCGTCGTCATAGGGGCGTCCTCGCTCGCAATGAGGCATCAGTGTGCCGCCATGTCGCATCGGCGTGAATAGGGCTAATCCCCTATGGGCCATCCCCATGGGCCGGGCAGGTGCGCGCGAGCAGGGTGTCCACGGCCGCCGCGGCACGATCCGGGTCGAAGGTCGCCGGCACGGCCAGCGCGCGTTCCAGCCGGCTCTTGTAGACCCGGCGGGGGATCTCGACGCCGCCGAACCGGGCCAGATGCTCGGTGGTGAACTGGGTGTCGAGGAGCACGAAGCCACCCTCGATCAGCAGCCCGGCGAGGTGGCAGAGCGCCACCTTGCTGGCGTCGGTGACCCGGCTGAACATGCTCTCGCCGAAGAAGGCACCGCCCAGCGCGACGCCGTAGAGACCGCCCACCAGGTGGCGCCTGCCCGCCCGGTCGGACAGCCAGCATTCGACCGAATGGGCCCGGCCGCGCCGGTGCAGCGCCACGTAGAGCTCCAGGATCTGGGCATTGATCCAGGTCGACGGCCGGTCCGGCGCCGGTTCGGCGCAGGCCAGCACGACCTGCCTGAAGGCGGTGTCGGCGCGCACCTCGAACGGTCCCCGGCGCAGCGTCCGGCGCAGCCGCCTGGGCACGTGGAAGGCGTCGAGCGGCAGGATTCCCCGCATCGCCGGGTCGAACCAGTGCAGATCCGCCGCCTGGGCCGATTCCGCCATCGGAAACAGGCCTGCGGCGTAGGCGTGCAGCAGGAGGTCGGGCGTCACCTGCATCGGTCCGATCCTCGCGACGAGGCGCTTTCCTGCGGTCCGGTCATTCCCGCGAAGGCGGGACACTCGTCGTACGGAGCGCGTTGCCGCGGCAGCGCTCCGGCCATGAAGATACCCGCCTCTGCGCGGGCATGACTCGCTCTCGGCGGTGGCGAGGCCTCACTTGCCGGCCAGCAGCTCCTCCAGCCAATGGATGTGATAGTCGCCATTGACGAAGTCGGGTTCGCCGATCAGCCGGTGGTGCAGCGGCAGCGACGTGTCGACACCGGTGATGACGAATTCCTCGAGCGCGCGGCGCAGGCGCATCAGGCACTCGTTGCGGCTGGTGCCGTGGACGATCAGCTTGGCGATCAGGCTGTCGTAGTGCGGCGGGATCCGGTAGCCGTCGTAGAGCGCGCTGTCGACCCGGACGCCGAGGCCGCCCGGAGCGTGGTAGCTCTGCACCCGGCCGGGCGACGGCACGAAGGTCTCCGGGTTCTCGGCGTTGATCCGGCATTCGATCGAATGCCCGGAGAAGTGGATCTCCGACTGGTCGTAGCCGAGCGGCGCGCCCGCGGCGACGCGGATCTGCTCGCGCACCAGGTCGATGGCGCTGATCATCTCGGTGATCGGGTGCTCGACCTGCAGGCGGGTGTTCATCTCGATGAAGTAGAAGGCGTCGTTCTCGAACAGGAACTCCATCGTCCCGACGCCGCGATAGCCGAGCCTGCGCGCCGTCGCCGCCGCCAGGGTGCCGATCCGCTCGCGCTGCTCCGCGTTCAGGGCGGGCGAGGGCGCCTCCTCGATCACCTTCTGGTGCCGGCGCTGGATCGAGCAGTCGCGCTCGCCGAAATGCACCACGTTGCCGTGGGTGTCGGCCAGGATCTGGATCTCGATGTGCCGCGGGCGGCCCAGATACTTCTCCATGTAGACCGAATCGTCGCCGAACGCGGCCCGCGCCTCCGACTTGGCGAGCGACCAGGCGCTCTCGATCTCGTCGGCGGTGTGGGCGATCTTCATGCCCTTGCCGCCGCCGCCCGCCGTCGCCTTGATCAGCACCGGATAGCCGATGCCCTTGGCGAGGCGGCGCGCCTCGTCGAGCGTGGTGACCGCGCCGTCGGAGCCGGGCACCACCGGCAGGCCGACGCCGGCGACCGCCTTCTTGGCGGTGATCTTGTCGCCCATCATCCGGATATGCTCCGGCGTCGGGCCGATGAAGGTGAAGCCGTGCTCCTCCACCATCTCGGCGAAGCGGGCGTTCTCCGACAGGAAGCCGATGCCGGGGTGGATCGCGTCGGCGCCGGTGATCGTGGCGGCGGTCAGGATCGCCGGGACGTTCAGATAGCTGTCCTTGGCCGCGGGCGGCCCGATGCAGACGCTTTCGTCGGCCAGGCGCACCGCCATCGCGTCGGCGTCGGCGGTCGAGTGCACGACCACCGTCGAGATGCCCATCTCGCGGCAGGCGCGGTGGATGCGCAGCGCGATCTCCCCGCGATTGGCGATCAGGACCTTTTCGAACATGTGAGGCTCCGACGTCCCCGGTTTCGGTGTCGCGCGCGGGTGCGGCGCGCCTCAGTCGATGATCAGCAGGACTTCGCCGAATTCGACCGGCTGGGCGTCCTTGACCAGGACCTGCCGCACCGTGCCGGAGCGCGGCGCCCGGATCGGGTTCATCACCTTCATCGCCTCGACGATCAGCACGGTCTGGCCCTCGGAGACGCTGTCTCCCGGGCGGACGAACGGGGTCGCCCCGGGCTCCGAGGCAAGATAGGCGGTGCCGACCATGGGCGAGGTGACCGCCCCGTCGGGCACGCCGCCGCCGGCCGGCGCTTCGGCCGGGGCGGGAGCGGCCGGCGCGGGGGCGGCGGCCGGGGCGGCGGCGACCGTCTGGGTGACCTGCCGCGTGACCCGGATGCGCCGGTCGCCCTCGGCGATCTCGATCTCCGTCAGGCCGGTTTCCTGCAAGAGGTCGGCCAGCTGGCGGACCATGTCGCCGTCGATTTCGAAACTCTGGGCCATGAATCCCTCTTCCCGGGGGGTCAGTCGTCTGGGCCGATCAGCCGGGCGATCGCGTCGAGCGCCAGGACGTAGCCATGGGCGCCCAGTCCGGCGATGATGCCGTGCGCGGCCATCGAGACGTAGGAATGGTGGCGGAACGCGTCGCGCCGGTAGATGTTGGAGAGGTGCACCTCGACCACCGGCAGGTCGGCGGCATTGAGCGCGTCGAGGATCGCCACCGAGGTGTGGCTGTAGCCGCCCGCGTTGATCACGATGCCGTCGTGCGCGGTGCGCGCCTCCTGGATCCAGGTGACCAGCTCGCCCTCCGAGTTCGACTGGCGGAAGTCGACCTCCAGCCCCAGAGCCGCCGCATGCTCGGCGCAGGCGGCCTCGACGTCCGCCAGCGTGGTGCGGCCGTAGATCGCCGGCTCGCGCAGGCCCAGCATGTTGAGGTTGGGTCCGTTGAGGACGAGGACGGTCGTTTCCGACGCCATGGGCGGAGGGATACCTCTTCCGATCGGGCGGCGCGGGCCGCGGCCGGGCCGCCGGCGGCCCCGGCGGCCGGTCGATGCCCGTGCCGAATCGTGCCACGCGTTATAGCACGCGCGCGGCCGCCGACAATGGCAAGCGGGGGCGGGCGACCGGCTTTGCGCGCGCGGCGCCCGGCTCAGTCCGCCGCGGCGGCGCCGGGGTCGAGGCGGTCGGCGGCCGCCTGCAGCCGGTCGAGCAGGTCGTACATCCGGTCGACCTCCTCCGGCGTCAGGGCGGCCAGGATCGCCGCCTCGCGGGCCCGGGCCTGGGGCATGATGCGGTCGTGCAGGGCGCGGCCCGCCGGGGTCAGCGACAGCACCGATCGGCGGCGGTCCTGCGCGTCCACGTCGCGGCGCACCAGGCCGCGGTCGACCGCGCGCGAGACGGCGCGGCTGACCCGCACCTTGTCCATCGCCGAGCGGCGGCAGACGTCGTTGGCCGACAGCGGCTCGAACCGCGCCAGGATCGCCAGCAGCCGCCATTCCGCGACCGACAGGTCGTAGTGCCGCTCGTAGAGCGTCGCCAGCACCCGGCTGACCGTATTGGCCAGCACCGAGAGCCGGTAGGGCAGGAAGTGCTCGAACGCGATCGGCGCGGCCGGGTCGCGCGGCGCCGCCGGCCGGCGCGGCGGGGCGGGGTCGGACGCTGCGGCCGCGACGGCCTCGTCCGGGGTCGGCCGCGTGTCGACCGTCGCGCGCGGCGCCTCGCCATCCGGTTGTTCGTCGGCGTCGGTCACGCCGGTCTCCCTTGATGTTAGTTTCGCGAGAAACTATCCTCGCCCCAGCGGGTCCGGGAAGGGCGGCCGCGGGATTTGGGACGCCCCTTGCCCACCGGACAGCCTATCACCACCCTGCGGGGAGCGGAAACGCCGGGAAATCGAGCCGCCGCGACGAATCGTCGAAGGGGGCGAGCCGGGGCGGCGACCTGCGAGGGGCGGCGGCGGCCCGCAATCAACAGGCCCGGCCGCGCGCGGACGGGCGACGGGAGGAGCACGCGATGCGCGAGTGGATTTCTTTGCCGCGGGTCGAAGGGCGCGCTTCGCGCCAGGCCCATGCCGACCTGCCCGAGGGCACCTACGAGCGGGAGATGGGCAAGGAGGGCTTCTTCGGCCCGGCCACCCACATGTACCACGCCCATCCGCCGACCGGCTGGGTCGACTGGGAGGGGCCGCTGAAGCCGCGCGCGTTCGACCTGACCAAGCTGAACCGGGAGGAGCCGTCGCCGTGGGACGCGACGACGGTGCTGCACAACGCGCACATCAAGTTCCGGTTCTGGCGCGCGCCGAGGCGGATGGACCACCTGGCCCGCAACGCCGACGGCGACGAGATGCTGTTCATCCACGAGGGTGCGGGCGACCTCTTCTGCGACTACGGCCGGCTTCCCTTCGTCAAGGGCGACTACATCATGCTGCCGCGCTCGACCATGTGGCGGATCGAGTGCTCCGAGCCGGTGACCGCGCTGCTGATCGAGGCGACCAACTCCAGCTATCAGCTGCCGGTCAAGGGCGTGGTCGGCCCGCACGCGATCTTCGACCCGGCGATCCTGGACGTGCCGGCGATCGACGAGGCGTTCCTGGACCAGCAGGGCGAGGTCGAGAGCCGCGTGCTGATCAAGCGGCGGGACCGGATCTCGACGGTGACCTATCCCTTCAACCCGCTCGACGCGGTCGGCTGGAAGGGCAACCTGGTGCCGGTGCGCCTCAACGTGAAGGACGTGCGCCCGCTGATGAGCCACCGCTATCACCTGCCGCCGTCGGCACACACCACCTTCGTCGCCAACCGCTTCGTCATCTGCACCTTCGCGCCGCGGCCGTTCGAGACCGATCCGGGCGCGGTCAAGGTGCCGTTCTTCCACAACAACGACGACTATGACGAGGTGCTGTTCTATCATGCCGGCGACTTCTTCAGCCGCGACAACATCGATTCCGGCATGGTGACCTTCCATCCCTGCGGCTTCACCCACGGCCCGCACCCGAAGGCGCTCGGCGCGATGTTCGAGCAGAGGAAGCCGGCGACCGACGAGTACGCGGTGATGATCGACACCCGCGACGCGCTGGAGATCGGCGACCTGCCCGAGGGGGTGGAGAACACCGACTACGTCTACAGCTGGAAGAGCCCGGGCAAGGTGGCGGCGGAATAGTCCGCGGCCGCCCTTTCCCCCGCCTCGCATTCCCCGACGACGGAAAGAAGAAACGATGAAGCTCGCCTCGCTGAAGGACGGCGGCCGCGACGGCACGCTGGTGGTGGTCGACCGTGGCCTGACGACGGCCAGTCCGGTGCCGGGGATCGCCCCGACCCTGCAGGCGGCGCTGGAGGCCTGGGGCGACGTGGAGGCGGAGCTGCGCTCGGTCTACCGCCTCCTCAACCAGGGCGAGGGCGGTGCCGACACCGTCGATTTCGCCGCCGCCCTGGCCGACGGGCGGGTCCATTCGCCCCTGCCGCGGGCCTATCAGTGGGTCGACGGATCGGCCTATGTCACGCATGTCGAACTGGTGCGCAAGGCCCGCGGGGCGGAGCTGCCGGAGAGCTTCTGGTCCGACCCGCTGATGTACCAGGGCGCGTCCGACAGCTTCATCGGCCCGCGCGATCCCATCGAGGCGGTGGACGAAAGCCACGGCATCGACTTCGAATCCGAGGTGGCGGTGGTCACCGACGACGTGCCGATGGGGATCGACCCGATGGCGGCGCGCGATCACATCAAGCTGCTGATGCTGGTCGACGACGTGTCGGCGCGCGGCCTGATCCCGGGCGAACTGGCCAAGGGCTTCGGCTTCCTGCACGGCAAGCCGGCCAGCGCCTTCTCCCCCGTCGCGGTGACCCCGGACGAGTTGGGCGACGCCTGGCGCGACGCCAAGGTCCACCTGCCGCTGGTGACCCACCTGAACGGCACCCGGTTCGGCCACCCGGACGCGGGGGTCGACATGACCTTCGACTTCGGCCAGCTGATCGCCCACGCCGCCAAGACCCGGCACCTCTCCGCCGGCACGATCGTCGGCTCCGGCACGGTCGCCAACAACGCGGCGCGGGAGCCGGGCAGCGACATCGGCTCCTCCTGCCTGGCCGAGCGGCGGATGCTGGAGACCCTCCAGCAGGGCGAGCCGAAGACCCCGTTCCTGCGCTTCGGCGACACGGTGCGGATCGAGATGCTGGACGGCGAGGGCCGCAGCATCTTCGGCGCGATCGAGCATTCGGTGGTCAAGTACGCGGGGCCGTGAGCGGCCCTGGGGACCAGGTTTCGCGGATCGGGACCGATGGCCCCGCTGCGGACGGGCGGGCTCCGGGCGTCGCTGTGGTGGCCTGGCCGTCCTCTCGGCCTTGACCGGTGGTTTATATGTTGATATCAACTAAAAAACCGCGAGGCCGACGGAGAGGATCGATCGATGAGGGGCAGCCGGCTTTCCGTCACCGCCTACGACTGGGTTCCGGATTTCGCCCAGGGCCAGGTCCGCGACCTGCGCGTGTGTTGGGCGCTGGAGGAGGCGGAGTTCCCCTACGAGGTGGAACTGTTGCCGCAGGGCACCCAATCCCGGCCGGAGAACGTGGCCCGGCAGCCCTTCGGCCAGGTGCCCGTGCTGGAGGTCGACGGCCATCCGCTGTTCGAGAGCGGTGCGATCGTCTGGCGCATCGCCGAGGCGAGCGACACGCTGCTGCCGGCGGGCGTGGAGGAGCGGGACCGCTGCTTCAGCTGGTACGTCGCCGCGCTGAACACGATCGAGCCGCCGCTCGGCGTGCTGGCCGATCTCTGGTTCTACGAGCAGATGCCGGAGGCGCACGGCGTCGAGGATCCCGAGGCGCCGGCCCGGATCCGCCCCGCCGCCCGGGCCGGCGCCGAACGGCGGCTCAAGAGCCTGGAGGACGCGCTGGGCGATCGCCCGGTGCTGGTCGGAAAGCGCTTCACGGCGGCCGACCTCATGACCACCACCGTTCTGCGGATCGCGAAAAGCCTGGGGGTGCTGGACGGGTTTCCGGCGCTCCAGGCCTATGTCGACCGCCACACCGAACGCCCGGCCTTCAAGCGGGCCCTTGCGGGCCAGATGAAGCCGTTTGCCGAAAACGCCGCGACCTATCAGGGCGCGGCCTGACGCCGACAGGGAGATCGACAATGTCCTACATCATGGGCTTCGTGGCCGCCGTTCCGACCGTCGGCAAGGAACCGTATCGCGCGCACGCCGAACGGGCGGCCGCCATCTTCCATCGCCACGGGGCGCTGCGCACCGTCGAGGCCTGGGGCGCCGAGGTGCCCAGGGGCGAGGTGACCGACTTCCATCGGGCCGTGCAAGCCAAGGACGACGAGACGGTCGTCTTCTCCTGGATCGAGTGGCCGGACAAGGCCACCTGTGATACCGCCATGGAAGCCGCCATGGAGGACATGCAGAAGGAAATGGCCGACGGCATGCCCTTCGATGGCAAGCGCATGATCTACGGCGGGTTCCTGTCGATCTTCGAGAAGAACGGGCCCGAGGCGTAGCGGCGCCGCGCGACGGCGGCGCCGATCGCCGGGGAGCTGTCTCGCGCGACGGCGCGACACTGGGGGGCTGGGCCGTGACCTTCGGCCCGGCGCCCTTGCCCCTCCGCCGGCCTGCGGCGCGCCCCTCGCCAACTCGCGTTGGGGACGACGCACCGAAGGTTGGCGGGCGTGCGGACGCGACTCGGCGGCGCCCGCCTACTCCGCCGCCTCCCGCACGCGGGACGGATTGCGCCAGGCGGCGAGGAGTTCGGCTTCCCTCGCCTTGGCGACCCGGTGGTTGGCTTCCTTGACGTGGCCGAAGCCCTTGATCTCGCCCGGCACCGTGGCGATCTCGACGGCGAGGTCGCGGTTGCCCGCGTCAAGGCCGGCGATCAGATCCTCGACCACCGCCTCGTACTCGCCGATCAGGCGGCGTTCCATCTTCCGCTCCTCGGTGCGGCCGAAGATGTCCCACCGGGTGCCGCGCAGCCGCCTCAGCTTCGCCAGCTGGGCGAAGGCCTTCAGCATCCAGGGCCCGTAGGTCTTCTTCTTCAGGTGCCCGGTCTCCGGGTCCCGCTCGGCCAGAAGCGGCGGGGCCAGGTGGAAGCGCAGCTTCAGGTCGCCCTCGAACTGGTCGGAGAGCTGCTTGAGGAACCGGCCGTCGGTATAGAGCCGCGCGACCTCGTACTCATCCTTGATCGCCATCAGGCGGTAGAGCGTCTGGGCCACGGCCTCGGTCAGCGGCAGGGCGCCCAGCGGCACCTTGCCGTCGCCGTCGCGCGGCGGGGCGCCCACGGCCGTCTCCTCCGCCGCGCGCACCCGGTCGACCAGCGAACGGTAGCGGGCGGCGTAGGCGGCGTCCTGGTAGTCGGCGAGGAAGGCGGCGCGCCGGTCGATCCTCTCGTCCAGGCTGGCCGACAGGCGGCGGGCGTCGCGCGCCGGGCCGCGCGCCTCGGCGACGGTCCGCTCCACCGCCGGCAGGTCGTGGGCGGCGCGGCGGCCCCACAGGAAGGCGGCCCTGTTCATCCCGACGGCGACGCCGTTGAGCTCGATCGCCCTGTCCAGCGCCTCGCGCGAGACCGGGATCAGGCCCTTCTGCCAGGCGAAGCCGAGCATGAAGAGGTTGGTCGCGATCGAATCGCCAAGCAGCCGGGTCGCCAGGGTCGAGGCGTCGAGGGCGTCGACCAGCGCCGGGTCGCCGGCCGCCTCCTTCAGGATCTCGATCATCTCCCCGCCCGGGAAGCGCCAGTCGGGGTCGCGGGTGAAGGCCCCGGTGATGGTCTCGTGACCGTTGGCGACGATCCGGGTGGTGCCGGGCTTGACCGTGCTGCGCGCCTCCGCGCCGCTCGTCACCACCAGGTCGCAGCCGAGCACCAGATGGGCGCCGCCGGCGGCGACACGGACGGCGTTGAGGTCGGCCGGACGCGGCGCGATCTTGACGTGGCTGATCACGGCGCCGCCCTTCTGGGCGAGGCCCGCCTGGTCGAGCACCGAGCAGCCCTTGCCCTCCAGATGCGCGGCCATGCCGAGTAGGGCGCCGATGGTCACCACCCCGGTGCCGCCGATGCCCGTGATCAGCAGGTTGAACGGCCGGTCGAGCGCCGGGACCACCGGGTCCGGCAGGGCCGGGAAGCCATCGTCGGCCGCGCCGCCGGCGGCCTTCGCCTTCTTCGGGGTGCCGCCGATCACGTCGACGAAGCTGGGGCAGAACCCCTTGACGCAGCTGAAGTCCTTGTTGCAGCTCGACTGGTCGATCGCCCGCCTGCGGCCCCATTCGGTGTCGACCGGCACCACGGACAGGCAGTTCGACTGCCTCGAGCAGTCGCCGCAGCCCTCGCACACCAGCTCGTTGATCATGACCCGGCGGTTCGGGTCCTCCATCAGCCCGCGCTTGCGTCGGCGGCGCTTCTCCGCCGCGCAGGTCTGGTCGTAGATCATCACGCTGACGCCCAGCGTCTCGCGCATCTCCCGCTGGACGCGGTCGAGGTCGTCGCGATGCTCCACCGGCGTGCCGTGGGGAAGGCCGGAGAGGTTGTCGTACTTCTCCGGCTCGTCGGAGACGACGACGATGCGCTCGACGCCCTCCGCCTTGAGCTGGTTGGCGATCATCGGCACGCTCAGCGTGCCGTCGACCGGCTGGCCGCCGGTCATCGCCACCGCGTCGTTGTAGAGGATCTTGTAGGTGATGTTGATGCCGGCCGCGATCGAGGCGCGCACCGCCAGGATGCCGGAGTGGAAATAGGTCCCGTCGCCGAGATTGGTGAACACGTGCTCCGGCTCGCGGAAGGGCTGCTGGCCGATCGCCGCGGCGCCTTCGCCGCCCATCTGGCTGAACGTCTCGGTGCTGCGGCCCATCCAGGTCGCCATGTAGTGGCAGCCGATGCCGCCCAGCGCGCGGCTGCCCTCCGGCACCACGGTCGAGGTGTTGTGCGGGCAGCCGGAGCAGTACCAGGGCTGGCGGTCGATCGCCTTGGGGTGGCGGACCACCTTCGACGCCTCCTTCTCCTCCAGGAAGCGCACGCGCTCGGCGATCTCCGGGTCGTCGATCCGCTTCAGCAGCCGCTTGCCGACCACGACGGCGATCTGCGACGGCGCCAGCTCGCCGGTCGAGGGCAGGATCCAGTTCCGCTCCTCGTCGAACTTGCCGACGATCACCGGCCGGCGATCGGCCTGCCAGTTGTAGAGCTGTTCCTTGAGCTGGTTCTCAATCAGCGCGCGCTTCTCCTCGATCACGATCAGCTCGTCAAGGCCTTCGGCGAAGGCGCGCACGCCCTGCGGCTCCAGCGGCCAGGGCATCGCGACCTTGTAGATCGAGATGCCCATGGCGCGGGCACGCTCCTCCGGAATGCCCAGATCCTCGAGCGCCTGGCGGGTGTCGAGATAGCTCTTGCCGGTGGTCACGATGCCGATCCGCCGGTCCTCGGCCCGGTCGGCGCCGGCGCCCCAGACCGTCCGGTCGAGCCGGTTCTCCCGGGCGAAGGCGAGCGCCGCATAGAGCTTGTGGCGCATCAGCCGCTCTTCCTGGACCATCGGCGGATCGGGCCAGCGGATGCCGAGGCCGCCCTCCGGCAGATCGATCTCCGGCACGCGGATGTCGACCCGGTGCGGATCGACCTGAACCGAGGCGGAGCTGTCGACCGTATCGGCGATCGTCTTGAAGCCGACCCACAGGCCGGCGAACCGGCTGAGCGCCCAGCCGTAGAGGCCGAGGTCGAGGAATTCCTGTACGTTGGAGGGATTGAGCACCGGGATCATCGCCGCGACGAACGCGTGCTCCGACTGGTGCGGCACGGTCGACGACTTGCAGGCATGGTCGTCGCCGGCCAGCGCCAGCACGCCGCCGTGGCGCGCGGTGCCGGCGAAGTTGGCGTGCTTGAAGACGTCGCCCGACCGGTCGACGCCTGGCCCCTTGCCGTACCACAGGCCGAACACGCCGTCGAACCGCGCGCCCGGCCACAGGGTCGCCTGCTGGCTGCCCCAGACGGCGGTGGCGCCCAGGTCCTCGTTGACGCCCGGCTGGAAATGGATGTGGCACTCGGCCAGGTATTTCTTGGCCTTCCACAGCTGCTGGTCGAACCCGCCCAGGGGGGAGCCGCGGTAGCCGGAGATGAAGCCGGCGGTGTTCAGGCCCGCCGCCTCGTCCCGCTTGCGCTGCATCAGCGGCAGTCGCACCAGCGCCTGCGCACCGGTAAGGTAGATGCGCCCGCTTTCGAGCGTGTACTTGTCGTCGAGCGTAACGGCCGCCAGCGCCATGTTCGTCTCCCCCGAAGGCAGCACCGCGCCCCCCGCGATCGTCGGGCGCGCATCAGCCGGCGGGACCCCTCCCCGGGATCGCCGAGTAATTTTCGTATAAGGTAAGCAAGCCGCGGGCGGGCAGCAATCGGCACAGGGCAGGACGGTACAATACGCAACGAAGCATCGCCGCGCGGCAGCGGCGACTTATGGAAATGCCGCACCCGCCCGCGGCGTAGAACAAGGTAAGCCGTTCGCCCTTCTGCTGCGCTGCGGCATGGGCGGGCGGAATGGCAGGAGCGACCCTCTGATGGCGACGGATACCGGCCCCTCCCCCGATCTGCCCGTCCGGTTCCCGGCCCGGCTCGACCCGGCGCCGGTGCCGCCGGCCGGGCCCTGGCAGGCGGATGTCAGCCGGCTCGACCGGATGCTGGCGCGGCTGACGGCGCAGAAGGCGGTGCTGGAGGCCGCCGCGGCGGCGATCGCCGGCCGGCCTGGCCCGGTGGCCGAGATCGGGCTGGGCAAGGGGCGCACCTACGACCACCTGCGCCGCCTGATGCCGGAGCGGGAGATCGTCGCCTTCGACGGCAGCCTGCATGCCCCGGCCGACGCCGTGCCGCCGGCCGGCCGGCTCGTGCTCGGCCGGTTCGAGGAGACGCTACCGGCGGCCGCGGCGCTGGTCGGCCGGGCCGTGCTGGTGCATGCCGATTTCGGGACCGAGGACCCCGCGCGGGATGCCGAGACGGCCCGCCGCCTGGCCGGGCCGATCGCCGATCTGGCGGCGCCGGGCGGGCTGGTGATCTGCGACCGGCCGCTCGATCACTCCAGGCTGACCGACATCACGCCGGGCGGCCTGCCCTGGCCGGTCGGGGTGTGGCGGAAAGCCTGAGCGGTGGCGCGACGCCGCTACGCCCCGGCTTTGCATGGCGCGTCGAGGGCTTACGGGATCATCGACCATCTTCTTGAACTTCCGAAGAACATTCCTTCTCGCCGGTGGCAGCCGACGGTCTTCGGCGGTCGTTGGTTGGCCGTTCGAGCGGCGCCGATCGGCGGCGCCCCGTCACAAAATGCGAACCGAGGGGGAATCCCAAATGACCTTCCGCAAGATCACCGGTGCCAGCGTCGTCGCCCTGTGCGTCGCGCTGGGCGGCGCGGCCTTCGCCCAGGACACCGACATGTCCGCCTGGGATGCCGACGAGGACATGGGCGTCTCCGAGGAAGAGTTCATCAAGGAGTGGGACCGCAGCCCGGCCTACGACACCTATGACATGGACACCGACGAGGAGCTGACGGCCGAGGAGGTCGGCACCGAGCTCGAGGAGTTCGGCGGGTTCGAGATGTTCGACGAGGACGGCGACGGCGTGATCACCCGCGAGGAGTTCGGCAACCGCGTCTTCACCGAATACGACGTCGACGAGGACGCCTATCTGGACGAGCAGGAGTTCTCCGGGTTCCAGCAGGACCAGGGCGGCACCTGGGAGCGGGGCGCCAACTGAGGCGGCCGCTCGCCGGACCGACGTCGACAAGGCGATGCGTGGCCGGGCCTTCGGGGTCCCGCCACGTTCATGTCCGGGCCCTGGGCCTCCGGGGGCACGGCCATCGCTCGCGTCCCCGCCGATCCGCAATTGACGCCGCCCCCGGGCCGGCGCTATCTTTCCGTTTACGTAAACGGCAAGCGAGCGGCCTGATGGCGAAGGCGGGCGAGACGACGTCGACGGCGATGCCGGCGACCCCGGCGGCGGAAGCCGGGCGCACGTGGGGCATCGCCGAGCTCGCGGCAGAATTCGGGCTGACCGCCCGGACCATCCGGCACTACGAGGACGAAGGGCTGATCGCCCCGGCGCGCGCCGGGCTGACGCGCGTCTATGGCCGGCGCGACCGGGCGCGCCTGGCCCTGATCTGCCGGGGCAAGCGGCTGGGGTTCACGCTCGCCGAAATCCGCGACTTCCTCGACCTCTACGACATCGACGAAGGCCAGGTCGGCCAGATGGCCTATCTGCTGGACCGCGCCCGGGCGCGGATCGGCGGGCTGGAGCGGCAGCTGGAGGACGTGCGCCGCACGCTCGACGACCTGCGCGCGCTGGAGACCGCGATCGTCGAACACCTGACCGCCCGGGGCGTCGACCCCGAAACCGCGCCGGCCCCGGAGCCGCGGACCCGCCGATCCGCCGCCGACCGCCGGCAGGCGCCCTCGGCCGCGGCCGGCCCGACCCCCAGGATTCCCGCGAGGAGCCCCGAGAGATGAACCGCAACGTCGTGATCGCCGGCTATGTCCGCTCGCCGCACCACTTCGCGTCGAAGGGCGCGCTGGCGAAGCTGCGGCCGGACGACCTGGCCGCCCAGGTGGTGCGCGCGCTGGTCGACCGCAGCGGCGTCGACCCGGCGGACATCGAGGACCTGATCCTCGGCTGCGCCTTTCCGGAGGGCGAGCAGGGGTTCAACATGGCCCGGCTGGTGGTGTTCCTCGCCGGCCTGCCGGACAGCGTCGCGGGGACCACGGTCAACCGGTTCTGCGGCTCCTCGATGCAGGCGATCCACACGGCGGCCGGGGCGATCCAGATGGACGCGGGCGAGGCCTTCGTGTGCGCCGGGGTGGAGAGCATGAGCCGGGTCCCGATGCTGGGCTTCAACCCGGCGCCGAACCCGAGGCTCGCGGCGGAGAATGCCGGCGCCTACATGTCGATGGGCGAGACCGCGGAGAACCTGGCGCGCAAGTACCAGATCACCCGCGAGGCCCAGCAGGACTTCGCGGTCCGCAGCCACCGCCGGGCCGCGGCGGCGTGGGAGGCCGGGCACTTCGCCGACGAGGTGGTGCCGGTCGAGACGCCCGGCGGCACGGTGGACGGCGACGGCACGATCCGCCCGGACACCAGCCAGGAGGCACTGTCCGGGCTGAAGCCGGCCTTCGACAAGGACGGCACGGTGACCGCCGGCACGTCGAGCCCGCTGACCGACGGCGCCTCGGCGACGCTGGTCACCTCCGAGGACTACGCCAAGGCCAACGGCCTGAAGATCCTGGCCCGGATCCGATCCTCGGCGGTCGCCGGCTGCGACCCGACGATCATGGGCATCGGCCCGGTGCCGGCGACGAAGAAGGCCCTGGCGCGGGCGAAGGTGGAACTCTCCGACATCGGCGTCGTCGAGCTGAACGAGGCGTTCGCCGCCCAGTCCATGGCGGTGGGGCACGAGCTGGGGCTCGACTGGGAGAAGACCAACATCGACGGCGGCGCGATCGCGCTCGGCCACCCGCTCGGCGCCTCGGGCGCGCGGATCACCGGCAAGGCGGCGCAGGTGATGGCGCGCGAGGGCAGGGAACTGGCGCTCGCCACCATGTGCATCGGCGGCGGCCAGGGCATCGCGACGGTGCTGGAGGCGGTGTAGAGGCGGCGATGCCGACAGATGACAACATTCCGCAACATCGCGCGGTGTCGCCACGGCGCCCGGCGCGGATTCGGACTGCCGGGAAGGAAGCGCGCCGGCCCGCCGGGGTCCTGGATCGGCCCTACGGGCCGCCCAGGATGACCGGCACGGGTTCGCGGCCGGCGCGGGTCGGGGAGTGAGGGAGCCATGACCATCGAGAAGGCCGCGGTGATCGGCGCCGGGGTGATGGGCAGCGGGATCGCCGCCCATTTCGCCAATGCCGGCGTGCCGGTGCGCCTGCTGGACGTGGTTCCGGCCGGCGCGGAGGACCGCAGCGCCCTGGCGAAGGGCGCGGTCGACCGGATGCTGAAGGCCGATCCGGCGCCGTTCATGACGAAGCGGGCGGCCCGGCTGGTGACGCCCGGCAATGTCGAGGACGACCTGGAGGCGCTGGCCGACTGCGACTGGATCGTCGAGGCGGTGCTGGAGGACCCGACGGTCAAGCGGGACCTTTACGCCCGGCTGGAAACGGTGGTGAAGCCGGGGGCCGTGGTGTCGTCGAACACCTCGACCATCCCGCTCGACATCCTGACCGAGGGACGGTCGGCGGCGTTCAAGGCCGGCTTCCTGATCACCCATTTCTTCAACCCGCCCCGCTACATGCGGCTGCTGGAGCTGGTCGCCGGGCCGGACAGCGACCCTGCGCGGGCGGTGGCGGTCAAGGACTTCGCCGACCGGCGGCTGGGCAAGGGGGTGGTCGACGCCAAGGACACGCCCGGCTTCATCGCCAACCGCATCGGCACCCTGTGGCTGCAGGCGGCGGTCAATGCCGCGTTCGACCTGGGACTGTCGGTCGAGGAGGCGGATGCGGTGGCCGGCCGGCCGATGGGCGTGCCGAAGACCGGCGTGTTCGGCCTGCTCGACCTGGTCGGCATCGACCTGATGCCGCACATCGCCCGCAGCCTGCTGGCGACCCTGCCCGAGGACGATCCCTACCGTCGGCTCTACCGGGAGGAGCCGCGGGTGATGCGGATGATCGAAGCCGGCTACACCGGCCGAAAGGGCAAGGGCGGGTTCTACCGCCTGAACCGCGGCGGCGGCGGCCGGGTCAAGGAGTCGATCGACCTCGGGACGGGGGAGTACGCGTCGTCCGCGCGGGTCGAGCCCGAGGCGGTCAAGGCGGCGAAGGCCGGCGGGCTGCGCGCGCTGGTCGAGCACGACAGCCCGTGCGGCCGCTATGCGTGGACCGTGCTGGCCGAGACGTTGGGCTATGCCGCCCGCCTCGTGCCCGAGATCTGCGACGACATCCTGGGCGTCGACCAGGCGATGCGGCTCGGCTATGCCTGGAAGGAGGGGCCGTTCGAGCTGATCGACCGGCTGGGCGCCGGGTGGTTCGCGGAGAAGCTGGCGGCCGACGGGCGGGCAGTGCCGCCGCTGCTCGCCACGGCGGCGGAGGCCGGAAGCTTCTACCGGATCGAGGGCGCCATGCGGCAGTACCTCGCCATCGATGGGACGTACACTGACGAGATCCTTTCGGAAGGGGTGATCCGCCTTTCCGACATCAAGCGGGCGTCGCAGCCGCTGCTGAAGAACGCGTCGGCCGCGCTGTGGGATCTCGGCGACGGGGTCACCTGCTTCGAATTCACCTCGAAGATGAACACCCTCGACGACCAGACCATGGACCTGCTGGTCAAGGCGATCCGCAAGACCGGCGCCGACCACAAGGCGATGGTGGTCTATAACGAGGGGACCAACTTCTCGGTCGGCGCCAATCTGGGCCTGGCGCTCTTCGCCGTGAACATCGCCCTGTGGCCGCAGATCGAGCAGTTGGTGAAGGGCGGGCAGGACGCGTACAAGGCCGTCAAGTATGCCCCGTTCCCGGTGGTCGCGGCGCCGTCCGGCATGGCGCTGGGCGGCGGCTGCGAGATCCTGCTGCACGCGGCGGCGGTACAGGCGCATGCGGAGACCTATTGCGGCCTGGTCGAGGCCGGGGTCGGCCTGGTGCCCGGCTGGGGCGGCTGCAAGGAGATGCTGCTGCGCCACATCGCGAACCCGAAGCGGCCGGGCGGGCCGATGCCGCCGGTCAGCGCGGCGTTCGAGACGATCGGCCTCGCCAAGGTCGCCAAATCGGCGTTCGAGGCGAAGGAACTGCTGTTCCTCCGGCCCGACGACGGCGTGACCATGAACCGCGACCGCCTCCTGGCCGACGCCAAGGCGCGCGCCCTGGCCATGGCGCAGGACTACCGACCGCCCGCGCCACCGGAGGATATCCGCCTGCCCGGCCCGACCGCCAGGGCGGCGCTGGACCTCGCGGTCAGGGACCTGGAGAAGAAGGGCCAGGCGACGCCGCACGACGTGGTGGTCGCCGGCCATCTGGCCCGCGTCCTGTCCGGCGGCGACACCGACGTGACCGACGCGGTGACCGAGGACGACCTGCTGGCGCTGGAACGGGCGGAGTTCATGACGCTGGTCCGCACGCCCGGCACGGCCGCGCGGGTCGAGCACATGCTCGAGACCGGCAAGCCCCTGCGCAACTGAACCTTCCCGAACCGCCGGAGCCCGCCCATGCCGACCTACCGCGCCCCGCTTGACGACATCCGCTTCGTGCTCGGCGACCTGGTCGATGCCGGCCGGCTGGCTGGGCTGCCGGGCTACGAGGAGGCGACGCCCGACCTGATCGAGGCGGTGCTGGCCGAGGGCGCGCGGTTCGCGGAGGCCGAGCTGCAGCCGCTCAACCGGTCGGGGGACCGGGAGGGCTGTACGTACGAGAACGGCGTCGTCCGTACGCCAGAGGGATTCGCGAAGGCGTACAGGGCGTATGCCGAGGGCGGCTGGACCGGCATCTCGGCGGCGCCGGAGTATGGCGGGCAGGGACTGCCGTTCATCGTCACCTTCGTGATGGACGAGATCGTGTCGTCCGCGAACATGTCGTTCGGCATGTATCCCGGGCTGAGCCAGGGCGCGTACAACGCGATCGAGGCATACGGCTCGGATGCGCAGAAGGCCCTCTACCTGCCCAAACTGGCCTCAGGGGTCTGGTCCGGCACGATGTGCCTGACCGAGCCGCAATGCGGCACCGACCTCGGCCTGATCCGCACGAAGGCGGAGCCACGCGAGGACGGCAGCCATGCGATCACCGGCACCAAGATCTTCATCACCGCGGGCGAGCACGACCTGACCGACAACATCGTCCACCTGGTGCTGGCGCGCCTGCCCGATGCGCCGCCGGGGGTGAAGGGGATCAGCCTGTTCGTCGTGCCCAAGTTCCTGCCGCGGGAGGAGGGCGGCGACTGGGTGCCGGGCGCGCGCAACGGGGTCTCCTGCGGCGCGATCGAGGAGAAAATGGGCATCCACGCGGCGGCGACCTGCGTGATGAACTTCGACGGGGCGACCGGCTGGCTGGTCGGCGAGGCGCACAAGGGCCTGCGGGCCATGTTCGTGATGATGAACGCGGCGCGCCTGGCGGTCGGCCTGCAAGGGCTGGGGATCGGCGAGGTCGCCTACCAGAACGCCCTTGCCTATGCCAGGGACCGGCGCCAGGGCCGGGCGCTCGACGGTCCGGCCGACCCGGAGGCGCCGGCCGACCCGATCCTCGTCCACCCGGACGTGCGCCGGAACCTGCTGACGGCGAAGGCGGTGACCGAGGGGGCGCGGGCGCTGGCCTATTGGGTGGGCGTGTCGATCGACCTCTATTCGAAGCACCCGGATGCGGAGGTGCGGCGCGAGGCGCACGACTTCGTCTCGCTGATGACGCCGATCATCAAGGCGTACTTCACCGATACCGGGTTCGAGAACGCCAACCGCTGCCTGCAGGTCCTGGGCGGGCACGGCTACATTGCGGAATGGGGGATGGAGCAGTTCGTCCGCGATGCGCGGATCGCCCAAATCTACGAGGGCGCCAACGGCATCCAGGCGCTCGACCTAGTCGGGCGCAAGCTTCCGGAGGGCACGGGCCGGTTGCTGCGCCGGTTCTTCCATCCCGTCGACGCCTATATCCGCGAGAAGATGGACGACGCCCGGCTGCAGGAATTCGTGCTGCCGCTGGCGAAGGCGTTCGGCAAGCTGCAGCAGGCAACCGCCACGATCGCGCAGAAGAGCCTCAAGGACAGGACCGAAGCGGGCGCCGCCTCGTCCGATTACTTGCGCTTGTTTGCCCTCGTGGCGCTCGCCTATCTCTGGGCACGGATGGCGGAGATCGCCCTGGATAAGGAGCCGCAGGCGAACGGCCGGGCCGGCTTCTACCGTGCCAAGCTGAAGACCGCGCGATACTTCTTCGCCCGCGTGCTGCCGGAGGCGAACGGACTGTTCATCGCCGTGATGGCCGGCGCCAGACCGGTGATGGCGCATGAGGACGAGGAGTGGTGAGGGCGGCCTGCGCGCGTCGCGCCACGGCCCCGCTCGCCCCGGCCGTGCCCGGCACGGGCGCGATCCAGGACCTGGCACGGGATCGCGCCTCCGGGGTTCTCCGCGCGCGGCGCCGTCGAGGTCCCGGCCTTCGCCGGGATCGGGTGCGATCGCCGCGGGCTAGGCGGACCCCGCGAAGGCTACGCCCGGTCGCGCAACTCCGTCGCGCCGCCCTTTTCGGCGCAGTGGTGGCAGCAGTACATCGTGCCGCCGGCCTCCATGCCGTGGCCGACGATGCGCACGCCGCACTGGTCGCAGGTCGGCGCCAGCTTCTGGATCGCGCATTCGAAGCTGTCGAAGGTGTGGCTGCCGCCGTTCATGCTGACGGTGAAGGCCTTGTCGTAGTCGTTGCCGCAGGTTTCGCAGACGGCCATGGCACGGGTCTCCCGGGTCGCGGGTGGCGGGGAATCGCTGTCTTCCCGGCACCTGAGCCCGGACCGCAGGGTATGCAAGCCGGTTCGCCTCAGCGGTCGAGGCCGACGTCGCGGCGCAGGTGGGGCGACAGCCGGCCGAGGTCCCCGGGCTGCCGGCGCCGCGCCTCGGCGCGCCGGGCCAGAGCCTCGGCCAGCCGGAGCAGCAGCCGCGCCGCCCAGCGCCAGCCTTCGGTCGTCGCCGGGCCGCGCGGCGGGGGCACCGCCAGGGCGGGGGCGGCGACCCCGCGGGCGGACCGTCGGCAATCGCCCAGTCGGGTTCCGGGGCCGGGCAGGACGGCGGCCATGGCGATCCTCCTCATTTAAAAAAGCATTTGGTTTTCTATTCCACCCGACCGGTCGGATTTGTCAACTATGAAATTGTCTTATTGCATTGCGGCAGCCGCTCTGCTACGCCATCGGCCATGAGCGACGGAAGCCCCGACCGCATCCTGTTCCTGCTGAAGACCCGCGGGCCGATGACCGCGCAGGCGCTGGGCGCGGCCCTCGACATCACGCCCCAGGGCACCCGCCAGCATCTCGCCAGGCTGGAGACCGAGGGCTTGGTCGGCTTCGAGGACCGGCGGGAGAAGGTCGGCCGCCCGAGCCGCTGGTGGGCGCTGACGGAGGCGGGGCACGGCCGCTTTCCCGACAGCCATGCCGCCCTGACGGTCGACCTGATCGAAAGCGTGATCCGGGTCTTCGGCGCCGCCGGGATGGACCGGTTGATCGCCGATCGCGAGGCCCGGCAGCACGGCGCCTACGAGGCCGCCGTCGCCGGTCCCGACGGGTTGGAAGACCGGGTCGCCGCGCTGGCCGCCCTGCGCGACCGCGAGGGCTACATGACCGAATGGCGGCGCGACGGCGACGGCTGGTTGCTGGTCGAGAACCACTGCCCGATCTGCGCCGCCGCCAGCGCCTGCCAGAGCTTCTGCCGGTCGGAACTGGCGCTGTTCCGCATGGTGCTGGGCGAGGACGTCGCGGTCGAGCGCATCGACCATATCGTCGCCGGGGCCCGGCGCTGCGCGTACCGCATCACGCCGGTGGGGACGGCGCCCGGTCGGTGTTGAGGCTCAACCGGAGGGAGTCGCCTCGGCGACGGCGGTGACCGTGTCGGGCGTCGCGCCCAGGACCGGGGTCGTGCCGACCGTCGACAGGGTGAGGATGCTCCCTATCCCCAAAGCGCCCGCTCGGCCGGATGGAGGCGCCCCGCCTCCACGCGCATCGGCGGCTGAGCATCCTCGGCCAGCCACAGCGGCCCGTCGAGGTCAACCACCTTCGCCCCCTGCGCCACCAGCAGGGCCGGGGCCATGGCGAGCGACGACCCCATCATGCAGCCGACCATGATCTCGAACCCCGCCGCCTCCGCCGCCGAGCGCAGGGCGAGCGCCTCGGTCAGGCCGCCGGTCTTGTCGAGCTTGATGTTGACCACGGAATACTTGCCCCGGAGCGCCGGCAGGCTGGAGCGGTCGTGGCAGCTCTCGTCGGCGCACAGCGGCACGGCGGAGCCGACGGCATCGAGGCCGTCGTCGGCGCCGGCGGGCAGCGGCTGCTCGATCAGCTCGACCCCCAGGTCGCGGAGCACCGGGGTGTAGGAGACGACCTCCTCCGGCTGCCAGGCCTCGTTGGCGTCGACCACCAGGCGCACCTCGGGCGCGGCGCGGCGCACCGCCTGGACCCGGCCGAGGTCGCCGTCGCCGGTCAGCTTGAGCTTGAGGATCGAGAGGCCGCGCGCCGCCGCCTCGGCCGCGTCGGCCGCCATCTTCTCCTCGCTGTCGAGGCTGATGGTGTAGCAGGTGACCACCGGCTGCGGTTCGGCGAGGCCGGCGAGGCGCCAGACCGGCGTGCCGCCGGCCTTGGCCTCCAGGTCCCACAGCGCGCAGTCCAGGGCGTTGCGGGCGGCGCCGGCGGGCAGCGCGTCCTGCAGCCCGGCGCGGTCCAGGCCGCCCTCGACGGCGCCGCGCACGCTTTCGATCTGCGCCTCGACCGAATCGAGATCCTCGCCATAGCGGCGGTAGGGCACGCATTCGCCCCGGCCGCCCCAGTCGTCGTCGCGGATCTCCGCGGTCAGCGTCTCCGCCGCGGTGCGGCTGCCGCGGCTGATGGTGAAAGCCTGGCGCAAGGGCCAGGCGGAGCGGCGGACGGTCAGCGTGCGGGCCATCTCCGGGCCTTTCGGGGTCGGGTACCAGGGACCGCCCGCGACCCGGGACTCGACGCCCGGACGGGGCAGGCGGCGGGGAGGCCGATCAGCCCCGCCCGGCGCGGCGGGCCGGGAAACTGGTCATGTGGCGTCGGGCGCGCTCGAGGAACGCCTGCTTGTGCCGTCGGCGCCAGGCATCGAAGGCCCAGCCGCGGGCATGCGGGCGCAGCCGGCCGCTGGGCAGGAACACGCCCGCCTCCGCCGGGCCGGAGACGGTGGACACGGTCACCGGCTTGAGGTCGTAGAAATGGCTGCCCTCGAAGAACTCGGCCCGCGCGGCGGCCCGGCGGTCGACGCCGTCCAGCAGCAGGCCCTCGATCGTACCGGCCGGATGCGGCACCAGGATCGGGGCCAGGCCGCCCAGGATAGCCTGGCGGCGGAAGCCCGGGAGCCGCGCCGGCTCCCCCGCCTCGACCAGGCTCGGCTCGTCGAACACGATTGCGCGGACATCGGGGTCCATCAGCGTGCCATAGACGAACAGGCGCATGCCGATCCTCCCGCCGATCCGCCGCCTAGGACGGCAGCGCGTCGACCAGCTTCGCCACGCCGTGGCGCACCGGGTCGACCGCGGGCATGCCGTGCGCGTCCTCCAGCTCCGTCAGCAGGGTCTGCGCGTCGGCCGGGGTCATCTTCGAGGTGTTGCAGGCGATGCCGATCACCCGGGCATCCGGATTGACGATGCGGGCGCACTGCTCGTTGAAGGCGATGGTCTCGGCGATGCCGGGCAGCGGCCGGCCGGGCAGGCCGCGCATGTGCGGACGCCCCGGCTCGTGGCACAGCACCATGGCGTCGGGCTGGGCGCCGTGCAGCAGCCCCAGGGAGACGCCGGCGAAGCTGGGGTGGAACAGCGAGCCCTGCCCTTCCACCAGGTCCCAGTGGTCGGGTTCGTTGGCCGGCGACAGCCATTCGGTCGCGCCGGAGATGAAGTCGGCGATCACCGCGTCGACCGAGACGCCGGAGCCGGCGATCAGGATGCCGGTCTGGCCGGTGGCCCGGAAGCTCGCCTTCATGCCGCGGCGGTGCATCTCCGCCTCGAAGGCGAGCGCCGTGTACATCTTGCCGACCGAGCAGTCGGTGCCGACAGCCAGCATCCGCTTGCCGGGCCTCCGGTCGCCCGACGCCACGTCGAAGTCGCGCGACGGGTGGCGCACGTCGAACAGCCTGCGGCCCTCCAGCTTCGCCACCTCGGCGACGGCCGGCACGTCGGCGACCTTGTTGTGCAGGCCGGAGGCGATGTCCATCCCGCGCTCCAGCGCGCCGATCATGGTCTCCTGCCAGACCTGGCCGATCCGGCCGCCGCGGTTGGCGACGCCGATGATCAGCGTCTTCGCGCCCTTCGCCACCGCCTCGTCCAGGGTCAGGTCGGGCAGGCCGACATCGGCCTGGCAACCCGGCAGCCGCAGCTGGCCGACGCACCAGTCGCGCCGCCAATAGGCGACGCCGTCGGCGGTCTTCGCCGCGAGCTGGTCCGGCGCATCGCCGAGGAACAGGAGATAGGGGTGCTGGATCGACACGACGCGTCACGGCCTCCCGGACCGGATGAGGGATCGACGGTAGCGGGAGTGTAGCGATTTTGCGGCGCCGCGGAAGGGGGGCACTTCGGACGCAGGTTGCCCAAACACAACGCGTCTGCGCGAGGGAGGGGTGCCACTTGCCGAGGTACCGTCCGTCGCGGCGGAGGAGAGTCGGCGGCGACGCTCACCGAATGCGGCGGCCACGACAGAGGAGCCTGGACGCCCCTTGTTGACATTCCGGCCCGCCTATCATACACGTCTCTCCGCACACCTTGAAAGCGTGTGATTGCGCAGGGTAGGCATCACAAGGCTGCCGCCGGTCGAGGGCCGGGCGGTCCGTGTCAACGTCACGCTCGACGAGATCCTGCTCGGCGAGGTCGACCGCGCCACGGCGGCGGAGCAGATGAATCGCTCCAATTTCCTGGCCCGCGCGGCGCGCGCCTTCCTCGACCGCCGGCACGGCGACGCGACCGCGACGTCGGTCGCACTGCGCAAGGCGCTGTGCGACAGCCGCCCCATCCATCCGAGCCACTCCCGAGGCAGGCCTCCGCACCGGCGGCGGTCGTCGCACAGGCCATTCGGGCCAGTATGATGCCCGTGGCTCATCTTGATATTGCGAGTCATTCGCATTTGCAGCAGACTGCCGGCTCCTTCCGCTGCTGCCGACCGGAGCCTGCCATGACTGCCACCGCCACCGACTGGCCGATGACCGACGACCTCTCCACCGCCGGGCGCTTCGTCGTCTGGGCGGCGCGCAGCTGGGTGCGCGCCCGCCGGGCCGGGGTCGACCCGGCGCGGTCGCTGGCCGAGGGGTTCGCGCTCGCCGGGGCCGGTCCGGCCCGCGATGCCTTCGCAGAGGCCATGGCGACCTTCGATTGCCGGGCACGGGTGCCGCTGCTGTTCGGCTGCCCGCGCTCCGGCCGGGTGTTCCCGGTGGAGCGCCGCCTGATCCGGATCGTCGCGGCGCTCCAGAGCCAGCGCCTGATCGAGGCAGAGGAACTGCTGACCGGCCTGCTGCCGCCCGACGCCCTGCCGCGGGTGCGCGACATGCTGGCGGAGCTGGCGGGGCAGATGATCCTCGCCGACCTGCCGCTGTTGCCGGGCGACGGCGAGTGCCGGGACTAGTCGCACTCGACCGGGTCGTGCCGGCGCAGGCGGGGACCGTGCCGGCAGGCCGGCCCCGGACGGGCGGGGGGCCTCGACCGCGACGCGGGCCGTCCTGAAGGCCTGTCAGTCGTCGGGATTCACCTTTCCGGCCTCGATCTCGGCGCGGCGTGCCCGATACTCCGCTTCGGGGATCAGGCCGCGGTCGTGCATCGCCTGCAGGGCATGGAGAGCCTGCTCCCTCCCCGCGGTGCCGTCGGTGCCGCTCTCGCTGTCGGTCTCGGCCGAGGTGATGCGCCCGGCCTCGGGCGAACGGCCGGCCGCGGCGCGCCGGGTGGCGCCGGCGCTGCGTTTCGGCCGGTTGCCTTCGCCGAAGACGTCGACGAAGCGGCGGGTCATGGCGCGGTCTCCCGAAAGGACAGGGCGAGGACAGGCAAGGCGCGACCCGCGGTCGCAAGGCTTCCGGCCGCAGCCGGCAATGCCTATGTTGGCGGCAGGCGCCACGGTCGGCAAGCCATGGCGTCTGCAAGGCTTCCCGCCCGCCGGTAACCCGAGGTTCCTCTGACCGTGCCCAAGGCCCGCCTGATCCGCATCGCCGTCGCGCTCGCCCTCGGCCTCGTCGCCGCCGCCGGTATCGCCTGGTGGACCCTGCCCCGCGCGCCGGAGCCGCAAACCGCCGCGGGCGGGCCGCCGGTGGTCGGCAGCGACACGGTCGGCGGACCCTACCAGCTGACCGCCCATACCGGCGAGCGGGTGACCGACGAAAGCTGGGGCGGCGACTGGCAGCTGGTATATTTCGGCTTCACCTTCTGCCCGGACGTCTGCCCCACCAGCCTCACGGACATGACGGCCGCCGTCGACCTCCTGGGGGAGACGGGCGAGGCCGTGCAGCCGATCCTGATCACGATCGATCCGGAACGCGACACGGTGGAACAACTCGCGGACTACGTGCCGCTGTTCCATCCGCGGCTGGTCGGCCTGACCGGGTCGGAGGAGGAGATCTCGGCGGTGGCGCGCGAATTCCGGGTCTATTACCAGAAGGTCCAGCAGGACGGCGCGGACTACTACCTGATGGACCACTCGTCCTTCACCTATCTGGTGTCGCCGGACGGCCAGGAGGTGACGATCTTCCCGCATGGCACCCCGCCCGAGTCGATGGCGGAGACGATCGAGGCGCGGATGGCGCAGGCGCCCGGCGCCTGAGCGCCGCCCCCGCTCTCGATGCCGGCCGAGGGCCGGCCAAGGGCCGGCCAGGGGACGGAAGAAGGGTTGCCCCGCCCCGGCCGGCGGGCCTAGCCTCGCCGGCACCGAACGAGAGGCGAGGAGCACCATGAGCGAGACCGTGGGGCGGTCCGATTTTCTGGTCATCGGCGGCGGCATCGCCGGAGCGTCCGCGGCGGCCGGGCTGGCCCAGGCCGGCCGGACGGTCGTCCTGCTGGAACGCGAGGCGCAGCCCGGCTACCACACCACCGGTCGGTCGGCGGCCTTGTTCACCGAAACCTACGGCCCCCCGGCGATCCGAGCGCTGACGACCGCCAGCCGCGCCTTCCTGACCGAACCGCCGGACGGGTTCTCCGACCATCCGCTGCTCGGTCCCCGCGGGGCGCTGCTGGTCGGCCGGGCGGACCAGGCGGCGTCGATCGAGGCCGCCTTTGCCGAGGGGGCGGACCGGGTCGACGGGCTGGTGCGCCTGGACGGAGCCGGTGCCCGGGCGCTGGTGCCGGTGCTGCGCGAGGGCTACGCCGCCGCGGCGGTGCACGAGCCCGGCGCCATGGACATGGACGTGGCCGCGCTGCACCAGGGCTTTCTCAGGCAGCTGCGCAGCGCGGGCGGGCTGGTCCTGACCGATGCGGAGGTTTCGGTCGTCGATCGCAGCGGCGGCGACTGGCAGGTGCGCCTCTGCGACGGGCGCACCGTGGTTGCCGCGGTGCTGGTCGACGCGGCCGGCGCCTGGGCGGAGGAGGTGGCGGCCCTGGCCGGCGCGGCGCCGATCGGCCTGGTCCCGAAGCGCCGGACCATCCTCACGTTCGATCCGGTCGCGGCGGGCGTGCCGATCACCGCCGACGCGATCGCCGACTGGCCGATGCTGGTCGACGTGGACGAGGACTTCTACATGAAGCCGGAGAGCGGCCGGCTCATGGCCTCGCCGGCCGACGAAACACCGTCGCCGCCCTGCGACGCCCAGCCCGACGAATACGACGTCGCGCTCGCGGCGCACCGGGTCGAGCAGGCGACCACGCTCGAGATCCGGCGGATCGCCCACAGCTGGGCGGGGCTGCGCAGCTTCGTCACCGACAAGACGCCCGTGGTGGGGTACGACGACGGCGTTCCGGGGTTCTTCTGGCTGGCGGGCCAGGGAGGCTATGGCATCCAGACCGCCCCGGCGCTGGGCCGGGTGGCCGCCGCACTGGCGCTGGAGCGTGAGGTGCCGCAGGATGTCCGGGCGCTCGGCGTCACCGCCGCGGATCTCGCCCCCGGCCGGCTGGAACGCAGGGCGGCCGTGCTGGAGGTGGAGGCCGCCGGCGCCTGATCGATTCGATGCCGCCTCGGACGCCACGCCGGCGTCCGGAGGACGACCGAGAACCCGCCGCCCCGGCCGGCTGCCCGGCCGTGGCCTTGCCGGAGATGCGTCCATGCCGACCCGCGTCCGCCGTCTGCCCCCATTGCCGATGCCGCCGGCCGCCGGTGCGGCCGCCGTTCTGGCGGTCGCCCTTGTCGCGACCGTCGCCGCCTGCTCCGGTCCGCCGCGCGTGTTCGACCGGTCGACCGCGCCTGCCGACGCGCTGGTCGGGATGAGCCGGAGCGACGTCCTCGCCTGCGCCGGCCGACCGGACAGCACGCGGCTGCGCGGCGGCGTCGAAACCCTGGTCTACGGCGAAGGGGCAAGTCCGGAGGATTCGCCCTACGTCTATTCGGACAGTACCCGCGGCGGCGGCATCACCGGCGGGATCGCCGGTGATTCGCCGATCGCGCAGGGGCTGCGCAACGCCTATTGCGAAGTGGTGTTCGAGATCGCCGACGGGCGGGTGGTGGATGCCCGGTACCGCAGCGCCACGGGCAGCCTGACGGGATCCCCCGGCGCCTGCGCGACGATCGTGGAAAGCTGCCTCGCGCGCCGCGCCGCGCCCGCCGCCGATCCGCTGGAAGGCGCAACGACGGTCGAATGACCGGCCGCCAAGGCGAGGGCATCCTGCGCCCCAAGGGGCGCAGATAGGATGCTCTAGACCCGGTGGATGCCGGTGTCGTGCCGGTCGCCGTTGAGCGCGATCTGGACCCCGAACAGCATGTTGACCTGCCGGCCGTCGTCGCTCAGCGGCATCAGCAGGCGTTCGAAATGCATGACCCGACCGTCGGTCATCATGTAGTCGTCGACGAAATACTCCGGCTGGCCGCGTTCGACGCTCAGCGAGTATTCCTCGAAGACCTGCTGCTTGACATGGTCGAGGTCCAGGTCCAGGAGCCTTCGGCCGGTGAACTCGCGGCCGTAGCGATGAACGACCTCTGTCCCGACAAGCCGGAAACTGAAGTCCAGAGGATCGTGCGCCACGTCGACCAGCATGACGTGCGGCAGAAGGGGAACGATTTCCGCCGGGTCGATGTCACCGCGGGCGGGCATGTCGCGATCGGCGCGCTTTTCGTTCCAATAGTCGAAGGCGGCCTTGATCGTCTTGTTGCGAAGCTTCACCGGGTCGAAATTCACGCGAGTCCTCCCACCATGCCGCGCTTTTTCCGCCTTGGTTTCCGTGGCGGCAAAATAGGTTGAAAAACTCCGGACTCGCAATCGCAATCATCATCAGGGGCGTGCGGCGGGGGTCGCGCGGGGGTCGGCGATCCGGTCGACGGCGTCGAGCCATCGGTCCAGGTCGGCGCCGCAGGGCTCCGTCTCCAGTCGCCGGGCGGTCACGACGACGGTGCCCGGGGCGAAGCGCCCGCCGGCCGGCAGCTTCTCCACGGTCAGGCGCCGGACCTGGCTGTCGTCGCGCCAGACCGGACCGGTCAGCGCGTCCAGGCAGGCCTTGGCGACGTTGTCCACATCGATCCGGCCGCTCAGCCCGATCGCCCGGATCCGCACCTCGAACGGCAGCGGGCTCGGCCATTGGGTCGGATACTCCTTGCGGAAGAAGGCGACGACATCGGACCGGATGCGGCCGGCGCGGGTGCCGATCTCGGCGAAGCGCAGCACCAGCGCGTCGCCGAGCCGGGCCGCGCGGACCCGGCCGCGGCCGCGCCATCCATGATCGGGCTGTCCCATGCGGCGAGTCCCGAAATCGGTGAGGAGAGGCGGGCCGCGCGGGCGGTTTCGGCCCGGCGCCGCCGATCGGCGCGCCGCTCAGTTGACACGAAGCGCCCCCTGGCCACAATGCCTCCGCCGGCCGGTCCCGCGATGCCGCCGTGCCGGCTGCCAAGGGGCCTCGGCGATCGGCCCCGCCGGTTTTTCCTGGGAGGATGGCAGATGAAAGTCCTGGTGCCCGTCAAACGGGTTGTCGACTACAACGTAAAGGTCCGGGTCAAGGCCGACGGCAGCGGCGTCGACCTGGCCAACGTCAAGATGTCGATGAACCCGTTCGACGAGATTGCCGTCGAGCAGGCGGTCCGCCTCAAGGAGGCCGGCATCGCGACCGAGGTGGTGGCGGTCTCGATCGGCGTGCAGCAGTGCCAGGAAACGCTCCGCACCGCCCTTGCCATGGGCGCCGACCGGGCGATCCTGGTGCAGACCGACGCCGCGCCGGAACCGCTGGCCGTCGCCAAGATGCTCAAGGCGATCGTCGAGGCGGAGGGGCCGGATCTCGTCATTTTGGGCAAACAGGCGATCGACGACGACTTCAACCAGACCGGCCAGATGCTGGCGGCGCTTCTCGGCTGGGGCCAGGGTACCTTCGCCTCGAAGGTCGAGCCGCAGGACGGCGGCCTGAACGTGACCCGCGAGATCGACGGCGGACTCGAGACCGTGGCGCTCACCCTGCCGGCGGTGGTCACCACCGACCTCCGCCTGAACGAGCCGCGCTACGCGTCGCTGCCCAACATCATGAAGGCGAAGAAGAAGCCGCTGGAGACCAGGACGCCGGAGGATCTGGGCGTCGATCCCGCACCGCGGCTGGAGGTCCTGTCGGTCAAGGAGCCGCCGAAGCGCCAGGGCGGCGTCAAGGTCGGCTCGGTCGAGGAACTGGTCGACAAGCTGAAGAACGAGGCGAAGGTCATCTGACCGCCGCGGCCCCTGAGCACGGGAAACATTGTGAGATGAGCATCCTGATCCTGGCCGAGCACGACAACGCCGCGCTCCGCCCCGCCACCCTCAACACCGTCGCGGCCGCCGCGGCGATCGGCGGCGACCTGCACGTCCTGGTCGCCGGCAAGGACTGCCGCGCCGTCGCCGACGAGGCGGCCAAGGTCGCCGGCGTCGCCAAGGTCCTGCTGGCCGACGACCCGGCGCTGGAGCATCCGCTGGCCGAATCGCTGGCGCCGCTGGTCGCCCGGCTGGCCGACGGTTACGGCCACGTGCTGGCGCCTGCGTCCACCTTCGGCAAGAACGTGATGCCGCGTGTCGCCGCGCTTCTGGATGTCCAGCAGATCAGCGACATCACCGCCGTGGAGGGGCCGGATACCTTCGAGCGGCCGATCTACGCAGGCAACGCGATCGCCACGGTCCGGTCGAAGGACGCCGTCAAGGTGATCACCGTCCGCGCCACCGCCTACGATGCCGCCGCGGCGGAGGGCGGGTCAGCCGAGGTGGAGACGATCGACGCCGGCATCGAGAACGCGGTGTCGCGCTATGTCGGTGCGGAGCTCTCGAAGTCGGAGCGGCCGGAACTGACCTCGGCGCGCGTCGTCATCTCGGGCGGCCGGGGCCTCGGCTCGGGCGAGAACTTCAAGATCCTGGAGGGCATCGCCGACAAGCTGGGCGGCGCGATCGGCGCCAGCCGCGCCGCGGTCGACGCCGGCTACATGCCCAACGACTACCAGGTCGGCCAGACCGGCAAGGTGGTGGCGCCCGACCTCTATATCGCCGTCGGCATCTCGGGCGCGATCCAGCACCTGGCCGGCATGAAGGATTCGAAGGTCATCGTCGCCATCAACAAGGACGAGGACGCCCCGATCTTCGCGGTCGCCGACTACGGCCTGGTCGCCGACCTGTTCGAGGCGGTGCCCAAGCTGGAGGAGGAGATCAACAAGGCGGTGTGAGCGAGCGACGTCAGGGCCAAGCGGTCCCGCGCGGAAGGCGCCGGCGACCGCGGCGATTGTCGCCCGCCGCTTCGGCCTGTGACCCGTTCGTGGCGGACGGGCTTGGACTGGGCCGCGTTCCCGAATCTCCACGCCGCACGAAGCCGGCACGCGGTGGCGACGGGAACCGCAAGACGGGGCCCAGCCGGGAGGCGTGGTTTCCGGCACGGCCGCTCAGACCGGGCGGGTGTCGCCGGACAGGACCGTCCGGGGGTTGATGCCGCGTTTCTCCGCGCTCGCGCGCACGGCCAGCTGAAGCGCCTCGCTGCGCTCGAGAAGTCGCTGGAACCGCGCCTCGTCGAGGACGAGGAGCGTGGAGGGGGCGATCGCGCGCGCCTCGGCCCGGCGGACCCGGCGGATCAGGATCGCCAGCTGGCCGAACATTTCCCCACGCCCGAGCCGCCAGGTCTGTCCTGCACTTTCGAGCTCGATCGCACCTGAGGCGATGAAGAACACGCTGTTCGCCGGGCCGTCCTTGCGGACGACCACCTCGCCGGCATTGGCGTAGCGGGTCTTCAGGGCGCGACTGAGCCGATGCAGCGCGGCGTCGTCGAGATCGGCAAAGAGAGGAAACTGCCGAACCAGCTCATTGCGCTGGAGGGTGATGTCCAGGCGCGGGCGCCGTTCCGCCGCAATCCGGCGTTCGGTCAGGTCCTGCATCAACGTCGCGAAGACCTCGGCTCCAATCAGCCCATCCTCGCGCATCGTCGTGTATTCCCGTTCCTCGAGGCGCAGCGCCGTGCGGCGAATGAAGCGCCGCTCCAGTTCCTCGGCATAGCCGGGATACTGCAGCCGGAGGCCCTCTAGTGCGGTATCCACCGCCTCGAGCCGCCGGGACAGGAGCTCGTGCAGCAGGTCGGCTACCCGCCGCCCGTGGATGCGCCGGATTCTCCCATCGATGAAGGCGCCGAGGTCCCGCAGGATCAGCCGCCGAGACAGCAGCAGCTCGAAACGGTCCGTCGTCAGCATCGCCAGCGGAGCCGACACTCCCAGTCGGTTGCGCAGCGTCACAGCCGTCCGGAAGGTCCGGCCATAGGCGACGGTGCGCCGGGCGGCCCGCTGATAGCCGAAGCGTCCGCCCGAGCGGGCGCTCTCGATCAGACGATCGGCATCCGACAGGATCTTCTCCGCCATCCGGGCGGAAATCGTGCGCTCGCGGAATCGTGCCAGGATGGTGTCGCGCTCGTGGCCGGCAAGCGCGATCAACCCGAGCGCCACCCTGTCGCGGTCGAGGATATCGGCGCCGTCGTCCGCTTTCGCCAAGGCGTCGTCCAGGCGTTCGCCGAACCGCTTGGCCTCGGAACGGACGATGTCGCGAGTGAGGTCGTAGTTCTCCGTCGTGCGCGCCAGATCCTCGCGGACGGTCTGCAGCGCCACGGCCACGACCTGACGCGACAGCGCCTGGTCGATCGGCGGCAGCCGGTCGAGCCCCAGACGGTGGATCATCGTCCTCAGCGTCGTGCCCTGGACGATCAGCGTGAAGAGGGTGAAGCCGGTGGCGAGGATGCCCACGACGCGCTTGACCTCGACCGGCACTTGGAAACTCTCGGTCACCGCCAGGGCGAGCGCCAGCGTGACGGCCCCTCTCAGCCCGCCCCAGAGGATGGCGATCCGGTAGGGCCGCTCGACGGGCGGCGACACCCGCAGCATGCTCAGGAGGGGCAGAAGCCCGAACAGGATGACGGCCCGCGCCGCGACGGCGGCGACGATCACCACGATGATCAGGGCAAAATCCTGGACCCGCACCTCCTCCAGCAGACGTGGGATGAGCAGCGCGGCCAGGATGAAGATCAGCGCGCCCGCCCAATGTGCGAGCAGGTCCCAGACCTCGCGCAGGTTGTTCCATGCCTGCGGCGGCAGCCGGCCCGGGCCGGACAGGTTGAGGGTGAGGCCGGCCGCCACCACGGCGATGACGCCGGAAGCGCCGATGCTCTGCTCGGCGCCGATATAGGCGAGATACGGCAAGGCGACGGAGATCGTGATCTGCGCGAGTTCATGGCGGGAGAAGCGGCCCATGATCCAGACGGCGAGCCGCGCGATCACCCAGCCGGTCAACGCGCCCCCCGCGATCAGGATCGGAAACCGCATGAGGGCTTCGCTCAAGGTCGGGTCCGGCACGCCCAGCATCACGAAGCCCATGAAGAGCCCGAAGAGCGCGATCGCGGCGGCATCGTTGAGCAGGCTCTCGCCTTCGATGATCCGCGCCAGCCGCCGCGGCGCTGCGATCGAGCGGAAGATCGAGACGACCGCGGACGGGTCGGTCGTCGACACGATGGCCCCGATCAGGAGGCAGGCCGCGAGCGGCAGCGTACTCGCCCACGACAGCGCATAGCCCACCGTCAGCGTGGCCACGACGACCGCCACGACGGCGAGCACCAGGATGGGCACCCAGTCGTCGAGCATCCGCCGCAGATTCATCCCCAGCGTCGCCTGGAACAGAAGGGTCGGCAGGAAGACGTAGAGGAAGACGTTCGAGCGGATCGGCAGCCCGAGAATGGCCTCGGCCACGGGATTCAGCGCGTCGGTCAGCTCGGTGCGCAGAAAGAAGATTGCGCCCGCGCCGATCAGGACGCCGAGGCTCGCCAGGATGACGGTGTACGGCAACCGCAGGCGGTCCGCCAACGGCTCCGCCGCTCCGATGACGACGAAGAGCGCCGCGACGACCGTGGTGATCAGTACGATGTCCATGCGCTGAAATTGGCCCGAAAACCCAACCACCACAATCGGCACAGGCCGTCGCCCGGCCGAACGTGGCGTCGGCGCTGCGCTCCGACGCGGCCTCCGTATCCTTGGCGGGCCCGGATAGCGCCACGGCCCGAACGCCCTCTGCCAGAACGCCCTCTGCCCGAACGCCCTCTGCCCGATCCGGCCCGGACGCGCTGCCCGAGCCGGTGCGTTCGCCGGGCGAAACCGCGGCCGGCCGGTGGCGGCCGTCGCAGAGCGCGTTGCGCAGTGCGGCCTACCCTGCCATCGCCTGGGTCAGCAGCGTCTGCGCGAAGGCGCTGGCCTGGTCGCGGATCTCCGGAATCTCGACCGGCTCGAAGAACCGCCCGCGGGTCGGCGGGCCGAGGGCCCACAGGCCGGGCGTCGGCTCGCCGGTGCGCCCGACCAGGCGCAGATCCTCGGTCACCGCCAACCCCAGGCGCAGGCGGTCGGGCCGAGCGAGGCCATTCGTGCTCAGCTGCGCGATCAGCGGTTCGTCAAGCCGCGCGAAATCGACCTCGGGCCCGGCGGCGTTGATCAGCCACGCGGCCTCCTCCACCCGTTCCACGCCGCCGCCGCGCGGCCGCACGGCCAGGCGGACGCCGGACTCCTCCGCCGCCATGGCCGGTATCCGCGCCGCCTCCACCGTCAGCCGCCCCTCGGCGATCATCCGGTCGATCCGGTCTGCCGCGGTCGGCGCCAGGCGGTGGCGATGCGCCTCCCAGAACGGCAGGGCGTGGCGCAGGAAGCGGTTCCTCGTCCGGTCCGTCCAGGCCTGCCAGACCGCGTCGGCGGCCGGCCGGGCGCCGTCGACCGCCCGGCGCCAGCCGCCTTCGGCATCCTGCTGGCCCGCCCGCCTGGCCGCGGCGCGCAGGATCTTCGCCGCCTCCGCCACGCCGGCCGGCGGGGACTCCGGATCGAACGGCGCGAGCGGATCGCTCACCGGCGCATGGCGGCAGGGCAGCAGCGCGCGCCGGCCGATCGCGTGGATCGGACCGCGATGCCCGGCCGCGTCCAGGGCCAGTGCCGCCTCCGCCATCGCCTGGCCAGTCCCCAGCACGACCACCGGGTCCTGCGCGCCGATCCAGCCGAAGCCTTCGGCGTCCCACGGGTCGAGGATGCGGCGCGCGCCTGCGCCGCCGATCCTGCGGTCGGCGATCGGCAGCCGGGTCCGGAACGGTCCGGTCGCCATCACGGCATGATCGGCCTCCACCGCACCGCCCTCGGCGAAGTGCAGGGTCAGCCCGCGCCGCGACCGGTCGATGCGCGACACGGCGCGCGGCCGGCTGTCGAGGGTCACCAGCCCGTCGGCCACGCGGATCAGTTCCTCCAGCATCTCGTCGAGATAGCGGCGCCACGCCCGCCGCGGCACGAAGGCCTGGCCCGAGGGAGGCACCGGCGCGCCGCCGATCGCCGGGATCTCCCGCGCCCAGAGCCAGCGTACGAAATGCGCCGGGTCGTCGGGGAAGGCGCTCGCGTCCGCGACGGGAACCGTCATCGGCTGGTCCTCGCGCCGCAGCGCCGCTTCGGCCGGGCCCAACCGCGCACGCCGGTCGATCAGTGTCAGGGCGACCGGCGCGGCGGCATGGCGCGCGAGGTGCAGGGCGGCGAGCGTACCGGTCATGCCGGCGCCGACGATCGCGATTCGCATCGAGAGCGGGTGCCTCGGCTCAGGGGCGGGAGCCGCGAGCTTAAGCCGCTGCGCCGCCGGGGCCAATCCGTCCTTTGGCGACTCGTTCGGCCGGATACCGGCCGGAGCCCTTCCTGCATCGGGCCGTCCCGGTGAACGCCAGGACCTCGAGGGACGGCGCGCTTCGGCCACCACGGACCCTTCCGATCACCCCGTCCTGCGCGCGCCGGCGGTCCAGGATGACCGGCAAAGGGAATGGCATCGTTTCCCGCGGAGCAGCGGGGCGTTTCCGGGGCGGGGGTTTTCCGCAGGCGCCGGCCCTCCTACTCTCCGATGGAACCTATCCCTCCCGTTGCCGGAGCATCCGTCCCGTGATCGATCTCTACAGCTGGCCGACCCCCAACGGCTTCAAGGTTTCCATCCTGCTGGAGGAATGCGGGCTCGACTACCGCGCCCATCCGATCGACATCGGAGCCGGCGACCAGTTCTCGCCCGAGTTCCTGGCGATCAGCCCGAACAACAAGATCCCGGCCATCGTCGACCACGACGGCCCGGGCGGCGGCGACTACGCGCTGTTCGAATCGGGCGCCATCCTGCTGTACCTGGCCGAGAAGACCGGCATGTTCTGGCCGCAGTCGCATCCCGCGAAGTGGGATACCGTGCAGTGGCTGATGTGGCAGATGGGCGGCTTCGGCCCGATGCTGGGTCAGGCCCATCACTTCCGGGTCTATGCGCCGGAGAAGATCGCCTACGCCGTCGACCGCTACACCAACGAGGCGGGCCGGCTCTACAACGTGCTCGACAGGCGGCTGGGCGAGTCGGAATGGCTCGGCGGCGACACCTATTCGATCGCCGACATCGCGACCTTCCCCTGGTCGAGATCGATCGAGCGACAGGGCCAGTCGCTCGACGACTTCCCCAACTTCAGGCGGTGGTTCCAGGCGATCGACGCCCGCCCTGCGGTCCAGCGCGGCCTGAAGGTCCTGGCCGACCGCCGCAAGGAAGGCCCGATCGACGACAAGGCCCGCGAGGCGATGTTCGGCACGATGCAGTACCAGCGGCGGTAGGAGTCTCCAGCGCCGCCCCGCGTCAAGGGTCGTCGTGGCGAAATCCAGGACCTCGGATGACGGACCGGCGCCACGTGTCGATCCGTCCGCGCGCCGACCGTCGGGGGGCGGGGGTGGCGCCCTGACGGGCGCGGCCGGGAGGACCGGCCGTGGGGATCAGCTTTCCCGGAAGCTCCGCCGGATCGAGTCGAGGAACGGCTGCAGGATGTACTGCAGCGCCGTGCGCTCGCCGGTCATGATCAGCACCTCCGCCGGCATGCCGGCGGAGAGCGTCACGTCGGCGGGCAGGGCCCCCAGCTGGTCCCGGTCGACCTCCACCTTGACGCGGAAAAAGCTCTCGCCGGTCTGCTCGTCGGTCAGGGCGTCGGCGGAGACGGTGGTCACCGTCCCCTCGATCCGCGGCAGGTTGCGCTGGGCATAGGCCAGCAGGTGGATCTGCGCCTCCTGGCCCTGGGCCACCGCGTCGATGTCGACCGGCGAGACCCGGGCGTCGATCACCAGATCCTCGTTCAGCGGCACGATGTCGAGAATCGCGTCGCCCGGCCGGATCACGCCGCCCGTGGTACGATAGCGCAGCTGGACGACCGTCCCGGAGACGGGGGCGGAGACGACCGTGCGGGTCAGCACGTCCTCCGACGACATCAGCCGCTCCTCCAGCGACAGCAGCTCGGTACGGACCTGGGTCAGCTCCGTCGCGATCTCGTCGAGTCGGTCGGTCTCCAGCCCCAGGATTTGCAGTTCCGCCTCGCCGATCGCCTGGTTGGCGCGGGCGATGGCGGCGCGGTTCTCGGCGATCGCGCCTTCGATCTCCGCCTGCTGGCGCTGCAGCGCAAGCAGGCGCGGCCGGCGCTCCAGCCCCTGGTCCACCAGCTGCGCGACGCCCTCGATCTCTTCCTCGATCAGCGCCAGCTGCCGCTCCTGGCTGACGATCTGGGCCTCCAGGCCGGTGATCTCCTCCGACAGCTGGGCGATCCGCTGGCGCAGGATGCTCTTGCGGCCCTCGATCGCGGTGCGCCGGGTCTCGAACAGGTCGCTCTGCGCCGCCAGGATGTCGGCGACTTCCTCGCTCGCGGCCGCGGCATCCAGCAGCCGGTCGGGAAAGGCGACGGCGTCGCGGCCCTGCTGCTCGGCGATCAGCCGGGCCTGGAGGGCGGCCAGCGCGTCGACCTGGGTCTGCAGTTGTTCGAAGCTGGCGCGGGCCGCCACGTCGGCCAGGACCAGCAGCGGATCGCCGACCTCGACGAGGCTGCCGTCCTCAACCAGGATCTCGCGGATGATGCCGCCTTCCAGGTGCTGGACCGTCCGCCGACTGCCGTCGGGGCTGACGACGCCGGGGGCGATCGCGGCGCTGGCCAGCGGCGCCATCGCCGCCCAGCCGCCCAGCCCGGCGAAGAACACCAGCACCACCGCGATACCGAACAGGACCGGTCCGCGCAGCACGGCCTTCAGGCCCTGGTCCAGGGCGCCCCGGCCCGGCGCGTTGCCGGCGGGCGCGGGCAGGCTCAGCGTGCTCATCGGTCGGAGGTCCCCGTACGGCCCTCGGACGAGGCCGGGCCGATCGCCCCGCCCTTGCCGCCCGAGCCGCCACGCTCGGCCGGCCCGGACACCCGGCGCAGGCTCTCCGCCGCCTCGGCCAGGGAGGGCGCGCCGCGGGCCGGTCGTGCCGGCCGCGGCCCGGTCACCTTCTTCAAGACGTCGTCACGCGGCCCCAGCATCTCGATTTGGCCGTCGCGCAGGACCAGGATCCGGTCGATATGGACCAGGGCGCTCGGCCGGTGCGCGACCATGACCACCGTCGTGCCGCGGTCCTTGAGGGTCGCGATCGCATGCAGCAGGGCCGCCTCGCCGTCCTGGTCCAGGTTGGCGTTCGGCTCGTCCAGCACGACCAGCTTGGGATTGCCGAACATGGCGCGGGCGAGCCCGATCCGCTGGCGCTGGCCACCCGAGAGCACCTGGCCCGCCTCGCCGATGTCGGTGTCGTAGCCCTTGGGCAGGTGCAGGATCATCTCGTGCACGTCGGCCAGCTTCGCCGCCTCGATCACCTGTGCCGGCTCGGCGTCGGTGAGACGGGAGATGTTGTCCCGCACCGTGCCGGCGAACAGCTCGACGTCCTGCGGCAGATAGCCGACATGGGCGCCGAACTGGGTGCGGTCCCAGGTATGCACCTCCGCGCCGTCCAGCCGGACCGCACCGGCGGTCGGCGGCCAGACCCCGACCAGCAGGCGGCACAGCGTCGACTTGCCGGCCGCCGACGGGCCGATCACGCCCAGGGCCTCGCCCGGCTCCAGCGCGAACGACACCTGCTTCAGCACCGGCTGGGCCGCGCCGGGCGGCACGAAGCTCATCCGGTCGACGTCGACCCGGCCCTCCGGCGCCGGCAGCGGCATCGCCACGCCCGGGCCGGGCGCCGCGGCCAGCAGCGCCTGGAGCCTGCGATAGGCGCCGCGCGCGCCGACCAGCTGACGCCATGCGCCGATCGCCTGCTCCACCGGTGCCAGGCAGCGGCCCAGCAGGATCGACGCGGCGATCATGCCGCCCGCCGTCAGCCGGTCGTTCAGCACCAGATACGCGCCCAGCCCCAGGATGCCGACCTGGACGAACAGGCGGACGAACTTCGACAGCCCGACGATCGTGCCGGCCCGGTCGCCGGCATGCTGCTGAAAGACCAGCGCCCGGTCATTGGTTCGGTCGAAATCGCGCAGCAGCCCCGGCATCAGCCCCATCGCCTGGACCACGTCGGCGTTGCGGATCGCCGCCTCGGCCCGGCTCTGGGCGCCGATCGAGAGCTGGCTCGCTTCGGTCAGGGGCTTGCGGGTCAGCAGGTCATTGGCCAGCGCCAGGAGGAACAGCACCACCGCCGCGCCGAGCGCCAGGGCGCCCAGCCAGGGGTTCATCAGCCAGATGACGGCGACGAAGACCGGCACCCAGGGGCTGTCGAACAGCGGAAACACGCCGCTGCCGCCGACGAAGCCCCGCAGGCTTTGCAGGTCGCGCAGGGGCTGTGCCCCGATTGGCGCTCCCCCCAGCCGCGATCGCACGGCGGAGCCGATCAGTTCCCCGGACAGTTGCCGGTCGAGCCAGGTGGAGATCCGGGTCAGCACCCGATTGCGGATGATCTCGAGCAGGCCGAGGATCAGGAGCGCGAAGCCGGCGATCAATGTCAGGTAGATCAACGTTTCGGTCCGGCCGCTCGCCAGCACCCGGTCGAACACCTGCATCATGTAGAGCGGGGAGACCAGCATCAGCAGGTTCAGGAAGAAGCTGAAGACGCCGATCGCGACGAAGCCCCACCGGGCGGCGCCGAAGGCCCGCCGCAGCGGCGTTTCCGCCGGCCTGCCCTTGCGGTCGTTCATCCGCCCCGTCCCCTCCGCACCGCCGCCACGCGACGGAAATCATTCATACTAAAACAATCCAGTTTCGCACGCTTTTCAAGGATAAACATGTCGCTAGTCTAACGACTTCGTTTCATTGTGCGGGTTCCGGGCATCCGTGCTCATTGGCTCCCGCAGAATCGCGCGCCCTTCCGGGCACGACGGCCAGGAGCCGGTGGCGACGGCGCCCAGGGTGTCCTATGATCGCGGCAGCAGCGAGGCGCAGGCATGGCGGCACCGTCCCCCGACTCAGACACCCCTTCCCCGGCGCCGGCGGCGGAGCCGGACGAGGCCCTGCTGCGCCGGGTGGTCGCCGATGCGGCGGCAGGCTGGGCCGCGGCGCGGCGCGCGCGGGTCGACGCCTTCGTCGACGCCAATTTCCGACTCGGCCCGGCGCTGCGGCTGCACCGCCGGGCGCTCGGCGCCGACCTGTGGCGCGCGCCCGCCAATCTGGTGCTGGCGCTGCCCCATCTGGCGGTGCAGGGCGCGGCGGTCGCGGCGCGCCGCACAGGGCACGGGCCGCTCGCCGACCGGCTGGCCCGGCAGCGCCTGTTCTTCACCTCCGACGTGGCGCGGGAGGTGGAATGGCGCCTCCACACCGACCTGCTGGAACTGCCCTGCGACCAGGGCGAGCGGCGCTATCGCCGGGACAGCCTTGCCGAGGCGATCTTCGCCGATCCCCGGCTCGCGGGGCCGCTCGCGGAGACGCTGGCGCCGCTCGGCCGGCGGGCGGGGGATCCGGCCTTCCGGGCCTGGCTGACCGATGCCATGGGCGCCTACGCCTCGACCCGGGTCGCCGCGGCCGACCTCGCCAACGCGGTGGTCGCCGCCGGCGTCGGGGCGCTGACCTTCAAGCAGCTGACGCCCGGAATGGCGACGCTGGGCCCCGCGCTGGCCACTGCCGCGGCCCAGCAGGCGGCGATCGCCGGCTTCCCGCTCGGCGCCGGGCTGGGCGGCCTGTGGTACTCGGTCGCGCCCGCCAGCGCCTCGGCCGGCGCCATGGTCGCCGCGACCGGCGGGCTGATGGCCGGCGCGGCGGTCCTGGCGGCGGTATCGGGCGCGGTGACCGACCCGGTGCAGCGCCGCCTCGGCCTGCACCGCCGGCGGCTGATCCGGCTGATCGACGCGATCGAAGCCCGCGCCGCCGGCCGCGACGCCCGCTACGGCGTGAGCGATCCCTATGTGGCGCGGATCCTCGACCTCCTGGATATCCTGAGGGCGGCGCACGGCGCGGTGCGGTAGGTACCGCTCCCGGGCGCGGGCGCCCGTGCCGCAGCGGGGCTCGTCGATCGAGCTCCCGTCCTGGTGCCCGCGGCCGCGCCGGCCGGTACCGGCCCGGGCGCAGCGCCGAGCGGTCCTACCCGTGCTTGTGGATCGGGCGGGTGTGAGTGTGCACGTCCTGGCCGCCATGTTCGCGCAAGGCCGCCTCGGCGCGGGCCTGGGTTTCCGGCGTCTCGGCGCGGACCCACAGCAGCACGGCACCGTATTCCAGCGCCCGGGCGAAGGCCTCGCTGTGCGGCGTCGCCTGGGTTTCGTCCAGCAACTCGCGCACCGCCGCGAAGCCGACGCCGGCGCCGACCAGACCGGCGACCGCCGCGCCGACCGGTCCGGCGGCAAGCGCGATCAGCCCGGCCGTGGTGATCGGGCCGACATACTTGATCTCTTCGGTCAACCCGGCCAGCCGGGCCCGCCAACTCTCCGTCGGTGGTTCCGAAGAGGCGAGCGATTCATGCGTATCCAGCACAGACAGGTCGGTCGCGGCAAAGCCGGCGCCCAGCAGGTGCTTCACCGCGGCCTCGAAATGGTCGCGGTCCTGGAATCGGGCGACCACTTCGGTCACGGTATCGGTCGCGGTGCGGCTGTCGCGGCCCTGCGTCATGAACGGCGCTCCCGTCGGCGTCGGCGGTCCGGCCCAGGAGGGCCGGGCGGATGGCGTCGGCGCCCTATGTACGGCCTCGCGCGCCGCGGGGCAACGGCGGCGCATGCGCGGCCGGGCCTACCGCACCGCGGACAGCAAAGGAGTCCCCCATGCCGCTGACCATCCCTGTGATCTACGGCTCGGTTCGCCATCACCGCCAGGGCATCGGTGCCGCCCGCTGGATCAAGCACCGGTTGGAGCAGCGCGGTCACGAGGCGCCACTGATCGACCCGATGGCGGTCGGCCTGCCCCTGCTCGACATGATGTACAAGGAGTACAAGCCCGGCCAGGCACCCGCCGCGCTCGAGGAGCTGGCGGAGCTCTACCGCCGGTCGGACGCGTTCCTGATCTGCTCCGGCGAATACAACCACTCGCCGCCGCCGGCGCTGACCAACCTGCTCGATCATTTTCTGGAGGAGTATTTCTTCCGCCCGTCCGCCATCGCCTGCTATTCCGCCGGCAGCTTCGGAGGCGTGCGTGCGGCGATGCAGCTGCGTGCGCTGCTGGCGGAAATCGGCATGCCCTCGATCTCCTCCCTGCTGCCGATCCCCAAGGTCTGCCAGGCGTTCGAGGTCGACGGCACGCCGAAGGATCCGACCTGGAACGAGCGCGGGGAGCGGTTCTTCGCCGAGCTGGAATGGTACGCCGAGGCGCTGAAGGCCCATCGCCGGGCGCACGGGGCACCGTGGTAGGACGGGGGGCGAGCGGTCAGGGCACCAGCCAGGTCGCGGTCATCCGGCCGTCCGCGCCCCAGTCGAAGCGGGCGCGGCGGTGGCCTCGGGCGGCGATGTAGAGCCATTCGATCGCCTCGACCGTGAGACGCAGCACGGCGAAGTTCTCGCGTCCGTCCTCGGACTCCGTGCCCTGCGGCACGGTCGCCTCCTGCTCGGCGGTCAGGCCGGAGAGCGGCGCGTCGGACGGCGTGCCCGGGGCCGGCTGGGCGAGGTAGCAGCGCCGCGCCATCGTCGGCGTCCGGGCCCAGGCCGCGTCCGCCAGCCGGCTCTCGCCGTGGACGACGGCGGTGGCCCCAATCCGCAGCTGGATCTTGCCGCCGGGATCATAGAAGTGCAGGCCGACCCGGGCATGGGCGGCGATCTCCGCGACCTTGGCGGAACGGCGGTCGGTGTGGATGCGCAGCGACCGCTCCGCCGGCTCCGCCCCGCGCAGCACGACGGTGCGCAGCCGCGGCGCGCCGTCGAGGCCGACCGTCGCCAGCGTCGGCGTATGGCAGGCTGACCGCCGGTCCGCCACGCCCCGGCACATCAGCTGCCAGGCTTCGCGAAGGGTCAGGTCCAGGTCGTCGTAGAACGCGGGCTGCCCGCCCGGTCCGTCCGGGCCCATCGGCGTTGCTCCCTCGCTGTCGGCGCCAAGCCGGGAGAGAGATAGGCCGAATGATGCGGGCCGGCGACCTCTCGGTAACAAACCGGCAAGGACCGGCGGCCTAAAGTCCCGATCCAGCTTCGCCCCGACCGATCGGCCCCGCCATGTCCGCCGTACCCCAGACCGTCGCAAGCCCGGATCGGGCACCTGCCGCCGCGCCTCCGGGGCCGGCCGGCGCCGCGGCCGACGGCCGGCTGAAGCCGGTCGACCAGGAGACGCTGGACCGCCTGCTGACCCAGCACCGCCGCTTCCTCCAGGGCCGGGAGGGCGGGCGCCGACTCGACCTCGCGCTGCACGATGCGGAGGGGCTGGATTTCTCAGGACGCGACCTGACGGATGCGGAACTGCGGGGCGCCCGGCTCTACCAGGCCGACTTCAAGGGCGCGGTGCTGGTCCGCGCCAACCTGTTCGGCGCCGACCTGCGGCAAAGCGACATGCGCCAGGCGGATCTCTCCGCCGCCGACCTGCGCGGCGCGGTGATGCGCGGCACAAACCTGGAAAGCGCCGTCCTCAAGAACACCGACGCGCGCAAGGGCGACCTGATGAGGCGCCGGCGCGGCGGCGCCCTGATCCGCCTGAACGAAGGGCTGGGGGACGGCTTCGCCGACTCCTCGCTGAAGAACGCCGACCTGTCGGGGGCGCGGTTCGGCAACCAGTCGGTCGCGTCGACCGACCTGACCGGCGCGATCCTGCGCCGAACCCAACTCGCCGGCGCGGACCTCTCCAACTGCATCCTGCGCGGCGTGCAGTTCGAGGGGGCGGACCTGACGGGCACGAACCTCTCCGGCTCGGTGCTGCACGGGGCGATGCTGCGCGGCGCCAATCTGGTGGGGACGCTGCTCGACGGAGCCGACCTGAATGCCGCGGTGTTCGACGAAACCACCTTCGCGCGGTGCGACGCGACCCGAGCACTGATGCCGCGCGCGCTGGCGCAACTCGACCGGCCGCTGCAGACCGTGCTCGCCGGTCACGCGACCTGGCTGTCGACCCTGGGGCGGGACGGCCGGCAGGCCGACCTTGGCGGCTACGACCTCGCCAACCTGTCGCTCGCCGACATGGACCTGGCGGCGGCGGATTTCGGACGGTCGCTGCTGGTCGGCATCCACTTCACCGGCTGCAACCTGTCGATGGCCCAGTTCGGATCGGTCAACGGCACCGGCGCGACCTTCCGGGACTGCCGGATGCGCGGCATCAACTTCTCGCACGCGGTGCTGAACGGCGCGGTGTTCGAGCGGGTGGACCTGACCTCGATGCCGATCATCGGTTCCCAGAACACCCAGTGGCCGGCGAATTTCCGCGGCGCGATCCTGGACCGGGCGGTGCTCGCCGGCAACAAGGTGGTGCGCGGCGACTTCCGCGACGCCAGCCTGCGCGGGGCCGACCTCTCGGACTGCGACCTGACCGGCGCCGACTTCACCGGCGCCGACCTGACCGGGGCGCGGTTCGGCGGCGCGGTGCTGGAGCGGGCGGTGTTCGAGAGGAACCTGGGCGAGGTGCCGGCGGGGGCGTGACCCGCCAGCGGCAGCGGTCATCCCGGCGAAAGCCAGGACCTCGACGGACGGCGAACCGGCGCCGCCACGGGCGCGTTCCGATTGCCGGGCGGTCGGTGCGCCGACCGTCGGGGTCCCGGATCGCACCCTGACGGGCGCGTCCGGGATAACGGGGAAGGAATGGCGGGCGCGTCCGGGTGCCCGGTCACACCACCGCCCGCTTCTCCCCCGGCACCGGCACCGACGACAGCAGCAGCTTCGTATAGTCGTGCTCGGGCGCGGCGAAGAGGTCGCGGCGGGGGCGGTGTTCGACCACCTTGCCGAAATACATCACCATCACGTCGTCGGCGAGCGTCTCCACCACCGCCAGGTCGTGGCTGATGAAGACGTAGGTCAGTCCCAGCCGCACCTGCAGGTCCTTCAGCAGCTTCAGGACCTGGGCCTGGACCGACACGTCGAGCGCCGAGACGGGTTCGTCCAGCACGATCAGCTCCGGCTCGCAGGCGAGCGCCCGGGCCACGCCGATCCGCTGGCACTGGCCGCCGGAGAACTCATGCGGATAGCGGTCGACGAATTCCGGGCGCAGCGACACGAGCTCCATCAGTTCGGCCACCCGCGCGGCCCGGCGCGCCTTGTCCATCCCGGCCAGGACCTGGAGCGGTCCCTCCAGCATCTGGCGCACCGTCTTGCGGGGGTTGAGGGAGCTGAGCGGATCCTGGAACACCAGCTGCACCTTGCGGTGGAAGGCCAGCGCCTCCTCCCCCTTCAGCCCGGCGACCGGCCGGCCCTCCAGGCGGATGGTGCCGGAGGTCGGCTGCAGCAGCCCGACCAGCATCCGGCCGAGCGTCGACTTGCCGCAGCCGCTCTCTCCCACGACGCCGAGGGTGCGGCCGCGCGGCAGGTCGAAGGTCACGCCGTCGACCGCCTTGACCAGGGGCTTCCGCCCGCCGGTCAGCCGCCGTCCGCCGCCGAAGTGCCGGGTGAGGTCGCGGACCTCCAGGATCGGCCCGTCGTTCTGCCGGACGCCGTTGCCCCCGGTCATGCCCGCCCCTCCCGCAGCCGGTCGACCTCCTCGCTGCGGATGCAGCGCGCCGCGTGGTCGGGGCCGACCGGCGCCAGCGCGATCTCGCCCTGCCGGCAGGCGTCGATCGCGAGCGGGCAGCGCGGCGCGAAGGCGCAGCCGGGCGGCAGCCGGTCGACCGCCGGCGGCAGGCCGGGAATCGCGTCGATCGACCGCTCCGGCCGGCCGAGCACCGGCACGCAGGCCATCAGCCGCTCGGTATAGGGGTGCTTCGGCGTGGCGAAGACGGTCTCCACCGGCCCGGTCTCCACCGCCCGCCCGGCGTACATCACCATCACCCGGTCGCAGACCTCGCTGACCACGCCGAAGTCATGGGTGATGAAGATCAGCGCCGCGCCGGTCTCGCGCCGCAACCGGTCGAGCAGACCCAGCACCCGCGCCTGCGTCGTCACGTCGAGCGCCGTGGTCGGCTCGTCGGCGATGATCAGGTCGGGTTGGTTGGCCAGCGCCATGGCGATCACCACCCGCTGTCGCTGGCCGCCCGACAGCTGGTGCGGATAGGCGCCGACCCTGGCATGCGGCTCCGGGATCTGGACCAGGTCGAGCAGCTCCACCGCCCGCGCCTTCGCCTGCGCGGCCGGCAGGTTCTGGTGCCGGCGGATCGTCTCCGCCACCTGCTCGCCCACCGTCAGCAGCGGGTTCAGCGTGGTCAGCGGGTCCTGGAAGATGTAGGCGATCCGGTTGCCGCGGATCGCCTGCAGCCGGGAGAGCGGGGTGTCCACCAGGTCCTCGGGCTCGCCGCCCGACGGCCCGTGGAACAGGATCCGGCCGCCGGCGATCCGGCCCGGCGGGGTCGGGACCAGGCCCAGGATCGACAGCGCCGTCACCGACTTGCCCGAGCCCGATTCGCCGACGATGCCGAGGGCCTCCCCGCGCGCCACCTCGAAATCGACGCCGTCGACCGCGCGATAGACCGTTCTGCCGAGGCGGAACTGGGTCTTCAGACCCCGGACCGACAGCACCGGCCGGCGCTCCGGCGCGGTCTCCGCCGCCGCCGGCTGGGCGAGGCCGGTCGCCCGCTCGGCCGCCGGGGCCGCGTCGATGCGGGCGACAGGGCGGCTCATCGCGCCGGACTTGAGGCGCGGGTCCAGAACGTCGCGCAATCCGTCGCCCAGCAGGTTGATGCCGATCACCAGCACGAGGATGACGAGGCCGGGGATCATCGCCACGTGCGGCGCGTTGATGATCAGCTGCCGGCCGTCGCCCAGCATGCTGCCGAGGTCGGCCTGGGGCGGCTGCGCGCCGAGGCCGAGGAAGGAGAGGCCGGCCGTTTCCAGGATCATCCAGCCGACCGTGGTCGACATGGTGATGACGATCACCGGCAGGACGTTCGGGAACAGCTCGGAGAAGATGATCCGGAGATCGGAATAGCCCTGCAGGCGCGCCGCCTCGATATACTCCCGGCCCACCAGTGATACCGTCGCGCCGCGCACCGAGCGGGCGAAGAACGGGATGTTGACGATCGAGATCGCCAGCAGCGCGTTCATCAGGCTCGGTCCCAGCGCCGCGACGATCGCCAGCGCCAGCAGGAGGTAGGGGAACGCCATCAGCAAGTCGATGCCGCGCATCAGCACGGTGTCGACGAGGCGCCCGTAGAACGCAGCGAACAGGCCGATCAGCGAGCCGATCACGGTCGCCACGAGCGTCGCCGCGATACCGACCGCGAGGCTGACCCGCGTGCCCCAGATCAGCCGGGAGAGGATGTCGCGGCCCAGCTGGTCGGTGCCCAGCCAGGCGCCCTCGCTGAACGGCGGGAGGAGGCGGTTCGCCGGCGCGGTCGCGTTCGGGTCGGCCAGCGGCAGGATCGGCGCCGCCAGGGCGATCAGCGCGATCAGCGCGACGATCGCCAGCCCGCCGGTCGCCAGGGCGTTGGCGCGCAGCCGCCGCCAGGCGCTGGGCCGGCCGCCGGCGGGCGGGGCACCGCCGTCGTCGCGGCCGGCCGGCGGCGCAGTCCCCGGCTGCGGCCCGGCGGCGCCCGGGGTGCGGGCGGCGGCGCTTTCGGCGCGCGCCGTCATCGAGATCTCAGCCGCGGGTCGAGCATCGTCTGCAGGACATCCGCCGCCAGGTTGATGAGGACATAGCTCGCGGCCACCACCAGCACGCCGCCCTGGACCAGCAGGATGTCCCGGGTGCCGATCGCGTCGACCAGCATGCGGCCGATGCCGGGCCACTGGAATACGCTCTCGATATAGACCGCTCCCCCGAGGACGAATCCGGCCTGGATGCCGATGATCGGGATGACGTTGACGAGTGCGTTCAGGAAGGCGTGCTTCCAGATCACCGTGCGCTCCGGCAGGCCCTTGGCGCGGGCGGTGCGGACATAATCCTGGCGCAGCACCTCCAGCATGTTCGAGCGGGTCAGCCGCGCCACCACCCCGGTCGCCACCAGCGCCAGCGCGATCGCCGGCAGGGTCAAATGGTGCAGCAGGTCGATCAGGCCGCCGCCGCCGAACAGGGAATACATCCCGCCCGTCGGGAACCACCTGAGGCCGACCGAGAACCACAGGATCAGCATGATCCCCAGGAAGAAGCTGGGCGTCGAGATGCCGACCAGCACCACCAGCGTGATCAGCTTGTCCTGCCAGCCATACTGCTTCACCGCCGCGACAATGCCGGCCAGGATGCCGAACACGGTGGTGAGAAGAAGGGCGGTGCCGGCCAGGACCAGGGTCGGGCCGAAGCGTTCGAACACCTCGTCGGCGACCGGGCGGTTCAGGTTGAACGACCGGCCCATGTCGCCCTGCAACACGCCGGCCAGCCAGGTGACGTATTGCACCGGAAGCGGTCGGTCGAGGCCCAGATCGGCGTTCAGGCGGGCGATGTTCTCCTCGTTGGCGAAGCCGCCGAGGATGGCGAGCGCCGGGTCGCCCGGGATCAGCGAGATCACCAGGAAGACGATCACCGAGATGCCGAACAGGACCGGCACCACCAGGATCAGGCGGCGGACGATATAGGAGAGCACGGGCGGCCTCGGTCCCCTGCGGGCGGGACGGCGGGAACGGCGCGACGGCGCCGCCCCCGGCCCGGCTGGCACCGGGCCGGGGGCGGCTGCGGTCACTCGCCCTTGGTCACGTCGTCGAGGATCAGGAGGAAGCTCGGCTGCAGCGAGAAGTTGCCGACCTCCGCCGATGCGACGGCATTCTGCTTCCAGCTGGCGACGAAGGCCCAGGGCGCGTCCTCGTAGACGATCTCCTGCATCTCCTTGTAGAGCCGCGCCCGCTCCTCCTGATCGGTCGCGGCGCGCGCCTCCTCCAGCAGGCGGTCGACCTCCTCGTTGGAGTAGTAGCCGGAGTTGAAACCGCCGTCCTCCGGCATCGCCGCCGTGCGCAGGGCGAGGAAGGGCAGCGTGTCCGGGTCGTTGGTCATCCACGCCATTTCGGCCATGTCGGCCTTGCCCTCCAGGCCCGGGTTGACCAGCCCCAGATAGGTATTCCACTCGTAGGTCTCGATGTTCGCGTCGATCCCGACCTCGGCCAGGTCTGCCTGGATCGCGGTGCCCATGGCGACCGGGTCCAGCATGCCCGAGCCGCCCTCGGTGACGTAGAAGGTGATCTCCACCCCGTCGCCGTAGCCGGCCTCCTCGATCAGTTCCCGCGCCCGCTCCGGATCGTAGGGATAGGGTTCGAGCTCCTCGTTGTAGGCCCAGGCGAAGGCGGCCGGCGTCGGCCCCGTCGCGACCGTCGCGGTGCCCTGCAGCACGTTTTCGACCAGGCTTTCCTTGTCGATCGCGTAGTTGACCGCCTGGCGCATCCGCTGGTCGCTGAACGGCTCCTCCCGCAGGTTCAGGATCAGGAACCACAGGTGCGGGCCGGCCTGTTCGTAGACGGTGAACGCCTCGTCCTCGGCGAAGGTCGAGACGTTGTCCGGCGGCACCTCGACCATCAGGTCGATGCCGCCCGCCAGCATCTCGCTGACCCGGGCATTGGCGTCGGTGATCGGCCGGAACACCACGCCCTCCAGCGGCGGCGCGCCGTCCCACCAGTCCTCGTTGCGCTGCACCGCGACCTGGCGGTTCGCCTCCCAGGTAACGAACTCGAAGGCGCCGGTGCCGACCGGGTTGCGGCCGAAATCGGCGCCGTGCTGCTCGACCGCGCCGGGCGAGACGATCAGGCCGGTCGGGTAGGCGAGATTGGAGAGCAGCGGCGCATAGGGCGCGTCCAGGTGGAAGCGCACCGTGAAGTCGTCGACGACTTCCGTCTCCTGGATCGCCGAGAAGAAGAACGCGAGCGGGAACGGCCCCGTGTCGTGGTACGGATGCTCTTCGTCCAGCATCCGGTCGAAGTTGAACTTCACAGCCTCGGCGTTGAACGGCGTGCCGTCGTGGAAGGTCACGTCCTCGCGCAGCGTGAAGGTGTAGACGGTGCCGTCCTCGCTGACCTCCCAGCTTTCGGCCAGCGCCGGCTCGACCTCCAGCGTGCCGTCGGCGAAGCGAACCAGCCCGTCGTAGAGGTTGACCAGGATGCGGAAGTCGTTGACCGCGGTGACCGCATGCGGGTCCATCGACTTGGGCTCGGCGATCTGGCCGACCACCAGCACGTCTTCCGGCGTCTGGGCGGCCACCGGGCCGGCGGTCAGCGCCGCCGCGGCGCCCGCGGCCAACACGGCCGCAAGGGCGCCAGCCGCCGCGCCGCGGCGCAGCCTCGTCATCATGCGGGTCATGCGGTAATGCCTCCTCGTTCCTGTCACGTCGCCGGCCCGTGGACGGCCGGTCTGTCGGTGCCGGGCGCCGCCTCCCCGAGGGGCGGTGCCGGATCGGACGAAGGCGACGCGGACGCCGATGGGCGGCCTGACGGAGCGGTGCCGGGCCCGCAGTGGGGCGCATGTCGGCCAATGGAACGACGGCCGTCCAGAGGGCGGGACGGCCGGGGCGCCGCGTCGCACAACGGTATCGGGAAATAACCTTAACCCGTTGATCGACCAAGGTCGAGTCGGCCCGCCCCGCGATGTGGCGGCGCCTATGCCCACAACGGATTTGTGGCTGAAATCAATCCACTGGCATGGCAAGACTACCGCTCCCGCCGGGCCCACCCGGCAAACCGGGAGGGTCAAGCCGCCCATGATCAAGCGCCTGCTGGTCGGCCTCGCCGGCACGCCCGCGACGCGGGCCAAGATCGACACCGCGCTCGACATCGCGACCCGCGAAGGCGCCAGTCTGAGCCTCTTGTCGGTGATCGACGTCGACCGGCTCGCCCGCGTCGGGCCCGTCCCGGTCGGCGCCGGATATGCCGCCCGCGGCATGGCGGAGGAGCGGGCGCGCCAGAGCCGGGCCCGCGCCGCCGACGCCATTGACCTGTTCGTATCCGAGGCGGAGAGGGCTGGCGTGCCGGTCCGCGTACTGCGGGCGGAGGGCGACCCCTTTGCCTGCCTGGGTCAGGCCTGGCGAACCCACGACCTTTGCCTCCTCGGTCTGCGCGGCTGGTTCGACCATGGCGTGGTGGCCGAGCCGGAGGGGGCACTGATGCGCCTGATCACCCAGGGCGTCCGGCCGATCCTCGCAGTGCCGGAAACGCCGAGGCCGATCAGGAAGGTGCTGGTCGCCTACAACGGCTCCATGGAATCGGCCAAGGCGATGAAGCGGTTCTGCCAGATGCGACTATGGCCGGACGCGGCGGTGGAGGTCGCCATCGTCGGCGGCGAGGGCGGCGAGGCGCTGCTGTCGGACGCCGCCGCTTATGTCGCCGAGCACGGCTACCGGGTGTCGACCGCGCAGTTGTCGGGCGTGCCGGAACGCGCCCTTGCCGAGCATGCCGAGGCGACGGTCGCCGACCTGACGGTGCTCGGCTCCGGCTTCCGCAGCGCCCTCCTCGGGAAGGTCTTCGGCTCGACCACCCTGGCGCTCGTCCAGGCGTCGGAACGGCCGCTTCTGCTGTCGCACTGACGCGCCGGGTCACGCAAAGCTCACGCCCGGAGCCAGGAACCAGAAGGCGGCGAGGCCGAGGCCGATCGAGGCGGCGGTCGCTCCGTACGCCACCGCCGTCGCAAAGGGCTCCGCGACCACCGCGTCGGCCGCCGGCTCCGCCTCCTCCGGCGCGCCGAACGCCATGGGGGCCATGACCCTGAGATAGGGAAAGAGCGACAGCGCCGAGTTGGCGAGCCCGACCACCGCCAGCCAGGCCCAGCCGCCGTCCACTGCCGCGACGAAGATGGCGAGCTTGCCGACGAACCCGGCCAGCGGCGGGATCCCGGTCAGGGAGAGGAGCGCGACCGCCATCGCGGCGGCCAGCGCGGGGCGTCGCCGGATCAGCCCTCGATGGGCCTCGATCGTGGTCCGGCCGGTCGCGCCGAGCACGGCGAATGCTCCGAGATTCGCGGCGGCGTAGGCCGCGAAATAGAACAGGAGCGCGGGCATCGCCATCGGCATCGCCGGCGGCACCGCCACCGCGATCATCAGGTATCCGGCCTGCGCCACTGTCGAATAGCCCAGCAGCCGGCGCAGGTCGTTCTGGCGGAACATCGCGAGGTTGCCCCAGGTCATGCTGACCGCCGCCAGCACGCCGATCAGGGGCGCCCAGAGATCCGGACGATCAGGCAGGGCCGCGGTCAGCCGGGCCAGCGCCAGGACGGCGGCGATCTTGGGCACGATCGAGAGGTAGGCCGCGACGGGGACCGTCGTTCCCTGATAGGCGTCGGGAATCCAGAAATGCGACGGCACGCTGCCGATCTTGAAGCCGAGGCCGACCAGCACCAGCACCGCGGCCGTCGCGCCCAGGACGCCGCCGCCGCTGCCCTGCAGATCGCTCAAGAGCGTGCCGCCGTTCATGCCGTAGAGCAGGACCAGCCCGTAGATCAGGCCGATGTTCATCAGCGCGCCGAACAGGTAGTACTTCATCACCGCCTCGGTCGCCGCGGCGTCCGACCGGCGCCAAGCGACCATGGCATAGCTGGGCACCGTCACCAGCAGCACGCCCAGCACGATCTCCATCACGTCGTGCGCGCCCAGGAGGGCGCCGCCGCCCAGGGCGCTGAACAGCAGCAGGGCATAGAATTCCGCCTCCCGGGCGTCGTTGCGGAAGGTCGGGACGGCCAGCGCCAGGCACCCCGCGGTCGCCGCCAGGACGACCAGGAAGCCGTAGAGGAACGGCCGGTCGACGGCGAAGGTGCCGTCGAACACGATGCGCGGCGGCAGGGCGAGATCCGTCGCGGCGAGGGCTGCCACGGCGGCCAGGACGACCAGGGCGAAGGCCGCGTTCCAGGTCTGCCGGCGGCGCGGCAGGAAGATCCCGACCACCAGCGCCACGACGGCGCCGGCCAGGAGGACCAGCAGCGGCAGGATCGCCAGCGGCTGCATCGGCTCACCCCGCGCCGGTCACGGCGACGTCGGGGGCGAGCGCGGTCGCTAGGCTCCGGCCGAAGGGCACGATCACGTCCAGGACGATCGACGGCATCAGCCCGATCGCCACCACCAGCGCCAGCATCGGGAACAGCGCGGCGCGTTCGTACCAGGCGAGGTCGCGCATGCCCTCCCAGCGCTCCGGCAGATCGCCCAGGAAGACCCTCTGCAGCGTCCACAGGAAGAGCCCCGCCGTGACCAGGACGCCCAGGAGCGCGATCGCCGCGAGCACCGGCTCGGCACCGAACACGCCGACGAATATCTGGAATTCCGCGATGAATCCCGACAGCCCCGGCAGCCCCAGCGAGGCGAAGGCGGCGACGCCGAAGGCGCCGGTCAGCACCGGCACGGTACCGGCCAGCCCGCCGAACCGGGCGATGTCGAAGGTGCCGGCGCGGTGGTAGATCGACCCGGCCAGCAGGAACAGCGCGCCGGTGATCAGCCCATGGCTGACCATCTGCACCACCGCCCCGTCGATCGCCAGCACCCGCGCCGGCTCCCCGCCCAGCCCCAGCGCGACGACGCCGGCGGCAAGGACGATGTAGCCCATGTGGTTCACGCTGGTATAGGCGATCAGCCGCTTCAGGTCGCTCTGCGCCAGGGCGGCGAGCGCGCCCCAGAGGATACTGGCGAGACCCAGCGCGACGATCACCCAGCCCCAGTGCCGGCTCGCCTCCGGCATCATCGGCAGCAGGATCCGGAACAGCCCGTAGGTGCCCATCTTCAGGAGAATGCCCGCCAGCACGGCCGATCCCGGCGCCGGCGCGTCGGCATGGGCGGGCGGCAGCCAGGTGTGCACCGGGACGGACGGGATCTTGATGCCGAGGCCGATCAGGAGGCCGAAGAACACCAGCGCCGCCAGGCCGCCGGTCGCCCGCTCGACATAGGGCGCGGCGTCGGTGATCGCGGCCATGTCCATGGTGTGGGGCTCGGTGCCGAGATAGAGGCCGATGATCCCGAGCAGCAGAGCCAGCGAGCCGACGAAGGTGTAGAGAAAGAACTTCAGCGCCGCGTCGCGCGCCCCCTCGTGCCCCCAGATCGCGATGACGAAGTACATCCCGACCAGGGTCAGATCCCAGAAGATGTAGAACAGGAACAGGTCCTGCGCGGCGAACACGCCCAGGCAAGCGGTTTCCAGGAACAGGAACCAGAAATAGTACTCCGGCGCGCGGCGGTTCTCCGGCCAGGAGAACAGGAGCGCCGCGGCGAAGACGATCGCGGTCAGCAGCATCAGCGGTGCCGACAGGCCGTCGATCGCCACGGCATAGCCGACACCCAGGCTCTCGATCCAGGGCTGGCGCTGGGCGTACTGGAGGCCGCCGCCGGGCTCGAACCCGAACCACAGAACCAGGGCCAAGGCCAGCGTCGCCCCGGCCGTCGCCAGCGCCGTCGCGCGCACGGCGGCGAGGCCAGCGCGGGCGATGGCGAGGACCGCGACGGCCCCGGCGAGCGGCAGGAAGATCGTCAGGCTGAGCATGGGCTATCCCGTCGTCAGGGCGAGCAAGAGGGCCAGAGCGACCAGCGCGGCAAAGCCGACCGCGGCGATGGCGTAATAACGGTGCAGCGCGCCGGACTGGGCCCGCGACAGCGCCGCCGAGATGGCATCCAGACCCCGCGTCAAGAGGGCGAGCGCGCCGTCGACCACGCGCCGGTCGATCGACCCCGCGGCCCCCGCCAACGCCAGCGTTCCTTCGGCCAGCCGTCGTGTGCCGCCGGCGACGGGATTCGCCTCCAGGGCAGTGGGAAGACGGCGCAGCGGGTGGGCCAGCGCGGCCGCGCTCCGGGCATCAATTCCCGCGATGACGGTGGCGAGCGCCCGAGCGCCCGTCCCAACGGCCTCGGCGGGGCGGAGGGCGTCGATCCGGTCGATGCCGCGACCGAGCGCGATCGCGCCGCGTCCGGCGGCGTCCAGCCCGGCCGGCAGCCAGACCCAACCCTCCGCCGCCCGGCTGCGCGACCCCGGAAGCGCCGCCAGACGCTCCAGACGGTGCAGCAGCAGCGCCGCGCCCAGGCCGGCCAGCGCCGCGGCCAGGGCGGTCAGGGCATGGCTCCACTTCAACGCCGGCAGCGGCACGAGGCCCAGCGCCTCGGTCCAGGCGTGCTCCACCGGTGGCAGGATCAGCACCCCGCCGATCAGCGCGGCGACGGCGAGCACGGCGACCGGGGCGTTGGCGGGCCAGCCCTCCTCTTCCGCACGGCGGGCGGCTTCGCTGCGCGTCCGCCCGGCGAAGGCGCCGATCCAGGCGCGGGCGGCGTAGAGCGCGGTCAGCGCGGCGGTCAGGATCAGCAGCCAATAGGCAGGGCCGCTGTGCTCCGCCACCCGCGACAGCACGGCGTCCTTGGAGAAGAACCCGCCGGCCGGCGGCAGGGCGGCCAGCGACAGCGCGGCCAGCCCGGCGAAGGCGGCGCTGGGCGCCAGCCGTCGGGCGAGGCCACCCATCTGCTCCAGCCGGCGCAGGCCCTGGTGCAGCAGCACGCCCGCCACCATGAACAGGGCCGCCTTGAACGCCGCGTGGTTGACCAGATGGCTGACTGCCGCCGCCCCGCCGGTGGCGCCGATCGCCGCGAAGACATAGCCGAACTGCGACACCGTGGAGGCGGCGAGCAGCTGCTTCAGGTCGCTCTGCATGACCGCCAGCGCCGCCGCGGCCAGCGCCGTCGCCGTGCCGAGCCAGAGCACCGTCATTGCCGCCGCCGGCACCGCCTCCAGCAGCGGCAGCGCCTTGACCAGCAGCACGGCGCCGGCCGCGACCATGGTCGAGGAATGGAGCAGTGCCGACACCGGCGACGGCCCTAGCATCGCGCCCGACAGCCAGCCGCTGACCGGCAACTGGGCCGACTTGCCCGCCGCCGCGACGACCAGGCCGAAGGCGGCGACCGCGGCGAGCGTCGGCGGCAGGTCGGTGAGCGTCTCGAACCCAGCCTCCCCGTCGCCGGCGAAGGCCGCCATGGCCGCCAGGTAGAGGCCGAGATCGGTCGCCCGGGTGGTCAGGAAGGCGCGGTTGCCGGCGCTGACCGGATCCCCCTCGTCCAGGCGGTAGCCGATCAGCGCCCAGGAGCAGGTGCCGACCAGCTCGAAGCCGATCAGCACGGTCAGCAGGTCCGTCGCCAGCACCACCGTCTGCATGGCCCCGAGGAACAGCGTCATGAAGCCGAAGAACCGGGCGTCGGCCCCGCGCCCCATCAGGCCGATCGCGTAGACGAAGACCAGAAGGGAGACCGCGGCGACCATGACCGACAGCGGGGCGCCCTCGGCCGCCGCGGTCAGCCCGAGGGTCAGGGTCGAGTCGCCCGCAGGCAGCCAGTCGACCGAGGCTTCCGGCCGCGCCATCCAGGCATGCCCGGCGAGCGCCAGCGCTCCGGCTGCCGCCGCCACGGCGACGGCCGCCGCGAGCGGCGCCGGAACCCGCCGCTGCACCGCCAGCAGCGCGAGGCCGAGGGCCGACGGGCCCAGCGGCAGCGCCCAGAGCCACATCCCGCTCATCCCTCGAGATCCGTCGCGGCGTCGACCGTGTCGGCTTGGCGGGCGCGGTAGATCGCGATCATCACGGCGAAGCCGATCGCCGCCTCCACGGCCATCAGGGTCAGCGCGATGATCGCGAAGACCTGGCCCTTGGCGCTGTCCGGCGCGACATGGAACCAGAACGCGACGACCGACAGCAGGACGCCGTTCATCATCAGCTCCAGCCCCATCATCACCATGACGATCGACATCTGGGAAAGCGCGCCCCAGACGCCGACGCCGATCAGCGCCGCACCCAGCAGCAGCCAGGCCTCGAGCGGGATCATGCGCCGCCTCCGTGGTGGCCGTGGTGATGGCCGCCGCCGTCCTCCCCGTCCTCGGCGTCCTCTCCGTCCTCCGCGTTCTCTGCGTCCTCTCGGCGCTCGACCGTGATGGCGTCGCCGAACCGGCCCTTGCGGGCGGCCAGCGCGATCACCGCGATCATACCGGCCAGCAGGGTCACGCCCGCGGTCTCGAACACCAGCATCGACGGCCCCATCAGCTCGAAGCCGATGGCGGCGGTCACGTCCTCCGGCGGGGCGCCGCGGCGTTCCGGGAAGTCGGCGGTCAGGATGCCGGCCGAGAGCAGCGCGAACACCGACAGCCCGGCGCCCGCCGCCAGCTTCGGCTGGTGGACCATGGTCATGGGATTGAGGCCGGCCGGGTTCATCATGAACGCGACCATGAACATCACCATGATCATCATCTCGCCGATCATCATCAGGAAGGTGATGGCGAACAGGAACTCGCTGCCCAGCAGCAGCAGCAGGACGGCGACCGCCAGGAACGACACCATCAGCGCATAGGTCGCCCTGACCATGCTGTCGAAGCGGAACACCAGCCACCCGCCGACCACGGCCAGCGGCGCCAGCAGCGCGAAGGCGATCCATGCGCCGGTCATCCGCCGCCTGCCTTGCCGAACAGGCCGGGCACGACCAGCAGCAGCAGGCCGACCAAAAACAGGTTGGCGAGCGACAGCGGGATCAGTGCGATCCAGGCCCGCTTCATGAAGCTGTCGAGCCGCCGGCGGACCAGCAGGTGTCCGGCGGCGACCAGCAGACCGGAGACCGTCAACACCTTGATCGCGCTCCACGCCTCCGGCGGCAGCCAGACGCCCGCCCCGCCGCCGAGGAACAGCGGCACCGCGAAGGCCGAGGTGGCGAGCAGCAGGGCGTAGTGGCCGAACCGCCAGACCGCCAGCGGCGCGCCGCTCAGTTCCAGTTCCACCCCGCCGGCGAGGTCGGCGGAGCCGATCATCTCGAACGGCCCCCAGAACGCGACCGCGAGCGCGCTCACCACATAGATCGCGAAGCCGAGCGGCTGGACCACCAGGTTCCAGGGCGCGACCCGCTGGCTCTCCGCGATCGCGACCACCGACAGGCTCTCCGCCGGCAGGGCGACCGCGATGATGGTGATCGCGAACGGCATCTCATAGGCCAGCATCAGCCCGATGAAGCGATACCCGGCATAGGTCGGATACTTGGAATTCGGTCCCCAGCCGGCGGCGAACGCGGCCACCATCACCAGGGCGAACATGGCGGTGAAGAACACCACGCCGACCGAGAGATCCGCGCCGACCGCGCCCGGCGACAGCGGCATCACCACCAGCGCCGCCAGCACCAGCGCGTTCAGCAGGATCGGCGCCGCCAGCCACAGCGCCCGGTCCGGCCGCTCGGTCGACCGGAATTCCTTGAACAGCAGCCGCAGCCCCGACCGGAACGGCGCCGCGACCGCCCGGCCATAGCCGCCGTTCCCGGCCACCGCCGCTTTGACCAGCCGGTCGACCAGCGCCAGCCAGGCGACGCCCAGCGCGGTCAGCCCCAGCGCCGCCAGCGCCGGCAGGATCAGCTCGCCGAGCGCGCTCATGCCGCGGCCTCCGCGGTCCCCGGTGCCGGGGCCGGGCGCTCGGGCGCCGGGTCCAGGCTGGCGACGGCCAGCACCGCCTCCTCCCATAGGAGGCCGGGCAGCAGGTCCGCCAGCAGCCTGGCGAGCGCCGGCTGGGCTGGCATCGCCGGCTCGGCCGGGGCCTCCAGCGCCCGCTCGCCGCCACGGTCGATCAGGTCCAGCGCCTGGCGGCACTCCGCCCGCGCCAGGCGCCAGCGGGCGAAGGCGTCGCCGCCGGTTTCGAGGCAGACCTCGAAGCCGAGGGCGCGATAGGCCGGGTCGTCGCGCCTTGCGTCGCGCGGCACACCGCAGGCGCGCGCCAACGGCCCCTCGAGGCCCAGCCGCTCGACCGTGTCGGCGTCGATTCGGCCAACCCCGGAGATCAGGTCGGCGAGGCGCCCGCGCTCCGCCCGTCGGAACAGGGCGTCGATCCGGCCGGCGGCTGCCGCTCCCCCGCCTCTCGAGGCCCGCTCGGCGGCCACCAGGAATCCCCGCCCCAGCGCCGGCAGGCCGGCCAGGGCCACCAGATTGCCGGCCCAGGACAGCCGCGCCGCGAGGCGCCGGCGTTCCGCCTCGGCGACCGTAGCGGGCGGATCCTCGGGCGCGGCGACGGGCCGCCGGTCGTCCACCGCGTCCACGGTCCGGACCCGCTGGCCCTGCATCCGAAGGTCGATCCCGAGTCCGCCTGGAAGGCCGGGGAAGAAGGGCCCCAGCGCCGTGGGAACGTCGCCCAGCGCCAGGTCGTCGACGTCGTCGGCGGTCATCGCCATCGGCCGGCCATAGGGCTTGCCGCCCATCATGCCCTCGCCGCCCTGGCCCCAGTCGCCCAGCCCGCGCCAGGGCGCCGGCGGCTCGTCGGGCAGCAGCGGCCGCGCCGCGTCGGCCTGCGGGTCGAGGAGCGCCCGGCGCACGCCGGCCCAGTCCGGCGGATCGCCCAGCGATACGTAGGGGATCTTCAGCGGCGCGCCGGCACCGTCCGGCGGCGGCGCCCACGCGGCCAGGCGCGGCAGGGCGACGGTCTCGAACAGCCCTGCCAGGTCGTCCGCCCACTCGTCCGGCATGCCGCCGCACAGCAGCATCAGGTCGGCGTCGTGCGGCGCCGGCACCGGCTCGATGGGCGCGCTGAGCACCAGCCGGCGCCAGATCGGCGCGCCGCCGCGGCCGATCACGGCAAAGGCCGTCGGCCGGCCGAAGGCGAGGCGGCGCAGCGCGGCGGTCAGTCCCATTCGAAGGCGCGCTCCCGCCAGGCGTAAAGGATGCCCAGCACCAGGATGGTGATGAACATCCCCATCTCCATCAGCGCCTTCCAGCCGACCTCCACGAAGACGACGGCCCACGGATACATGTAGACCATCTCCATATCGAACAGGATGAAGATCAGGCTGAAGTTGAGGAACCGGACATGGTGCTGGTTCCAGGCATGGACCTGCGGACCGGCGCCGGATTCGAACGGCCGGCGGGCGGGTTCGGTCGCGAGGCGCGCGGTGAGACGACTGCCCAGCGCCACGGTCAGCGCGGCGGCGGCCAGCGCGGCCATCGCGAAGACGAAGGCCTGCAAATACCCGGTCATGGCGTCAGGGAAACGCCAGCGGAAACGGAAGGTTCCCAAGGCTCTAGTGACTGGAACGCAACGGGACTGCCTGCCGTGCCTTCAGCGGTACAGCCGCCGGGCGAGCCTATCCCAGCTCGAACGTCGTCACGCCGAAGACCGACGCCAGCGGGAGATCTGGTGCCGGGCCGCGGTACATGCGCGCGGTCTCGAACACCGGCTCCAGTCCCCAGCGCTCGGCGAGCGCGGCGGCGGCGCCGTTCGGCTCCGGCACGTCGAGCACGATCGGCCCCTCCGGCGCGGCCAGGGCGAGATCGGCCAGCAGCGCCTCCGCCCCGGCGGAGTCGGGAGCGAACAGCGGGCCGACCTTGCAGCCCGACCGGCACGGGCGCAGCACGCCGAGGCCGACCGGCGCGCCGTCCGCCACCAGGATCCGCGCGACATGCCCCTCGGCGGCCAGCCAGCCGGCCAGGAAGGCGGGCCGCGCGGTGCCGAAATGCCGGGCGTCGAACGCGGCGAGGGCGGCGAAGGGCACCGCATCCGCTTCTTCGGTCCGGCCGCTCGGCGCCAGGCCGGCGGGCACCGCGCCCTGCCAGCGGACGTTCCGGTGGCTGAGCGCGAAGCCGGCGCGGCGATAGTTCTCCTGCTGCGCCACCACGCCGTCGAGGCCGATCGTCCGGCTGCCGAACCGCGCCGTCGCCGCGGTCCAGGCCGCATAGCCGAAGCCGCGCCCGCGCATCTCCGGCCGGCACAGGTAGAAGCCCAGGAAGCCGAGGCCGTCGCCGTACTGCACCATCGACACGCCGGACACGGGCCGGCCGTCCAGCCGACCGATCAGGAAGCCCTGCGGGTCTGCGCCATGGAAGCACGGGCCGTCGGACAGGCCGGGGTTCCAGCCCTCGTCGGCCGCCCAGTCGAGCAGGATCGCCATCTCGTCGAGCCGCGCCGGAGCGATGGTGAAGGTCGGGGGCATGGGCGGCCGTCCGAAAGGATGCCGGGCGAACCGGCGGGGAGGGTTCCCGAAAGTCTGCCGCCGCGGACGGACCGTCAAGCCGCTCCGGTCGCCGGGCCGTGGGAGTCCGCGCCTGCCGGCGATCCGTTCGCCACCCGCCAGTCCGCCGGGCGCGAGCGGGCGATCACCGTGTCGGCGTTGGGCAGGTCGTTCGACCGGACCCAGGCCTCCGCTGCCGCACGGTCGCGGCCGTGGTCGAGCCAGCGGCGGATCAGCCGATCCTCCAGCACCGGCCGGGGCACGTCCAGGAACACCGTCAGGCCCCACCAGCGCGCCAAGCCGTCCCAGGGCGGGTCGCCGAGCAGCAGGTAGTTGCCCTCGACCAGCACCACGCGGATGTCGGGCCCGATCTCCCGGGCGCCGGCGCGGGCGAGGTCGAGCGCGCGGTCGAACACCGGCACCACAACGGTCCGGTCGCCCGCCGCCAGCCGGGCCAGGTCGCCGGCCAGCCCGTCAACGTCGAAGGTCGGCGGCGATCCCTTGCGGTCGCGGAGTCCGCGCGCGTCGAGCACCGCATTGTCGAAGTGATAGCCGTCCATCTGCAGCACCGCGGCGAAGCCCGGACCCTCGGCAGCGTTCAGGCGGTCCGCCAGTTGCTCGGAAAAGGTCGACTTGCCCGAGCCGGGCGCCCCCGCGATCGCCACCAGCAGGCGCCGCGCCCCCCCGCCCGCGTCGGCATGCGCCCGCTCGGCGATCGCCGCGGCCAGCGCTGCCGGATCGGCCTGGGCCGCTTCAGGCATCGGCGGTCGCGGCCTCCCGCGGCGGCTCCTTGGCGCCGGTCATGAACGCCACCGCGTCGGCCATCGTGAAGTCGCCCGGGCGGACCACGCAGAGCCGCCGGCCCAGCCGGTGGATGTGGATCCGGTCCGCCACCTCGAAGACGTGCGGCATGTTGTGCGAGATCAGCACGATCGGCATCCCGCGCGCCTTGATCGAGGCGATCAGATCCAGCACGCGGCGGGATTCCCTGACCCCCAGCGCCGCCGTCGGCTCGTCCATGATCACCACCTTCGACCCGAACGCCGCGGCGCGCGCCACGGCCACGCCCTGGCGCTGGCCGCCCGACAGGGTCTCCACCGGCTGGGCGATGTTCTGGATGGTCAGGAGCCCGAGGTCGTTCAGCTTGTCGCGCGCGAGCTGTTCCATCTTCTGGCGGTCGAGCGCCCGGAACCACTTGCCCATCACGCCGGGCTTCCGGATCTCCCGGCCGAGGAACATGTTGTCGGCGATCGACAGGGCGGGGGAGAGGGCGAGGGTCTGGTAGACCGTCTCGATGCCCGCCGCCCGCGCCTCCATCGGCGAGTGGAAGTCGACCGGCCGGCCCTCCAGCCGGATCTCGCCTTCGTCGGGACGGACGGCGCCGGAGATCGCCTTGATCAGCGTCGACTTGCCGGCGCCGTTGTCCCCGATCACCGCCAGCACCTCGCCCGGGTAGAGGTCGAAGTCGGCGCCGTTCAGGGCCGTGACCCGGCCGAACAGCTTCACCAGGCCGCGGGTAGTGAGGACCGGTTCGGCGGCGACGGTCATGCGGAGACCCTCCGGATCCACTGGTCGATCGCGACGGCGATGATGATCAGCCAGCCGATGGCGAAGACCTGCCACAGCACGTCCACATTGGCGAGCCGCAGGCCCGACTGGAACACGCCGACGATGATGGCGCCGAGGAGCGGGCCGAGGATCGATCCTCGGCCGCCGAACAACGAGATGCCGCCGATCACCACGGCGGTGATCGACTGCAGGTTGCCTTCGTAGAACGCCTGCGGCGAGACCGATCCGACCCGGCCGATCGAGACCCAGGCGCCGATGGCGCAGATCGCGCCGCCCAGGATGTAGACCGAGACCAGCGTCCGGTCGGTGCGGATGCCGGCCAGCTCCGCCGCCTCCTTGTCGTCGCCGACGGCGTAGACATGCCGGCCCCAGGCGGTGCGGTTGAGGAGGAACCAGAGCCCGGCGAACAGCAGCACCATCAGGATCGAGCCATAGGAGATCTGCGCCCCGCCGAGCGAAAAGCTTTCGCCGAAGATCTTCAGGAGCGGCGCCTGCGCGTCGATGTCCTGGCTGCGGATCGACTGCGCGCCGGAGAGCCACAGGTTCAGCGCGAAGAAGACGTTCCAGGTGCCCAGCGTGACGATGAACGGCGGCAGCCTGATCTTGGTCACCAGGAAGCCGTTGATCCAGCCGCACGCCGCGCCGCAGGCGACGCCCACCAGGATCGCCAGGCTCGGCGGCAGGCCCAGCTCGACTCCCAGCTTACCCATGATGACGGAGGTCAGCACCATGATCGCCGCGACCGACAGGTCGATGCCGGCGGTCAGGATGATCAGGCTCTGCGCCGCCGCCAGGATGCCGATGATGGTCACCTGCTGCATGATCAGCGACAGGTTGAACAGGCTGAAGAACCGTTCGCCGGCGATCAGGCCGAAGGCGGCGACGCTGATCGCCAGCACGATGACCGGCACCATGGTCGGGTTGCCGTGCAGGAACCGCTGCGCGGCCGCCAGCGCACCGCGGCGATGGTGCTCGAATTCCGCGACCGTGTGGTCGCCCGCCGTCAACCCGGCCTCGTAGTCCTGGCCGGGACGCATCGGTTCGCTGGGGTCAGACATCGCCGGGCCTCGACTGGTGGCGATCTTCGGGACGGAAGGGGGGAGAGGGGCGGCCGGGGGAGGGGCCGCCCCTCTTGGGGGAGCTCAGCCGCGGGTCAGCCCCAGCAGCGCTCCAGCCCTTCCTCGACGCTGATCGAGGGCACGCCCTCGACCGGGTCATCGGTCACCAGGTTGACGCCGGTGTTGAAGAAATCGAGGCCGGGGCTCGGCTCGGGCTTCTCGCCGGTCTCCGCCCAGGTCTTGATCGCCTCGATCCCGAGCGACGCCATCAGCAGCGGGTACTGCTGCGAGGTGGCGCCGATGATGCCCTCGGCGACGTTCTGCACGCCCGGGCAGCCGCCGTCGACCGACACCATGATCACGTCGTCTTCCTTGCCGAACGCGCGCAGCGCCTCGTAGGCGCCGGCCGCCGCTGGCTCGTTGATCGTGTAGACCACGTTGATCGACGGATCCCGCTGCAGCAGGTTCTCCATCGCCCGGCGGCCCCCTTCCTCGTTGCCCTGGGTCACGTCGTGGCCGACGATCCGGGGATCGTCCTCGTCGCCGATCAGGTTCGGATCGTTGAGGTCGATGCCGAAGCCCTCCATGAAGCCCTGGTCGCGCAGCACGTCGACCGACGGCTGGCTGGGCGCCAGGTCGAGCATGGCGATGCGGGCGTTCGCCGCCTCCTCGCCCAGCTGCGCCGCCGCCCAGGCGCCGGCCAGGCGGCCGGCCTCGAAGTTGTCGGTCGCGAAGGTGGCGTCGGCGGCGTCGATCGGCTCCAGCGGGGTGTCGAGCGCGATCACCAGTAGGCCGGCGTCGCGGGCGCGCTGCACCACGTCGACGATCGCCTTGGTGTCCGAGGCGGTGATCAGGATGCCCGAGGCGCCGGAGGCGATGCAGGTCTCCACCGCCTGGACCTGGGTTTCATGGTCGCCGTCGATCCGGCCGGCATAGGTCGAGAGTTCGATCCCCAGCTCTTCCGCCTTGGCGGTCGCGCCTTCCCGCATCTTCACGAAGAACGGGTTGATGTCGGTCTTGGTGATCAGGCAGGCGCCGATCTCGTCCTGGGCCAGGGCCGGCCCGGAAGCCGCGGCGACGGCCAGCGCGCCCATCGCGGACGCCAGAAGCATCTTCTTCATGATCTTGGTTCCTCTCCCTCTTGGTCCGGCGCTTCGGCGGCCTTGCGACCCTGTGCCGAGCGACGGGTGTTGTTCTGCCGGGCCGCGGTTGCCGGCACGCGCGCCGCTGTGCCGGCGGTGGTGCCGGCCGGGCGGCGCACCCATGCGGCCCTTGAGGCGAAGCACACACGCACGCCGTGCCGCTGTCAATAAATAAATCAGATTGATTTATTAGCGTGAGCCGGTTTGACTGGCAGGGGAGGATCGCGCGCCGCGTCGCCGGGCGCGTCATGCCGGAACAGGAACGGTCGCCGAACCTTGAGCACCGCCGAACCCCCGTCCCCGTTCCCCCAGCCGCCGGCGGGCGGCAGGCCCCGGGCCCGCATCGTCGACCCCAGCGGCGGGGCCAACCAGACGCGGGTTCGCGCCTACAACGAGCGCCTGGTGCTGTCGCTGATCCGCAGGCACGGCAGCCTGACCAAGGCAGAGATCGCCCGGCGCACCGGCCTGTCGGCCCAGACCGTCACGGTCATCATGCGCGCGCTGGAGGAGGACCGCCTGCTGGTCCGGGGCGAGCCGCGGCGCGGGAGGGTCGGCCAACCCTCGGTGCCGATGTCGCTGAACGCCGAGGCGGTCTGGTCGATCGGGCTCAAGATCGGCCGGCGCAGCGCCGATCTGGTCTTGATGGACTTCCTCGGCACGGTCCGGCATCGGATCACCCGGACCTATCTCTACCCGACTCCCCAGGCGGTGCTGGATTTCGCCGATTCGGGCCTGTCGGAGCTTGCCGCCGGGCTCGCCGCCGACCAGCGGGACCGGATCGCCGGCGTCGGCATCGCCGTGCCCTTCGAGCTCTGGAACTGGGCCGAGCAGGTCGGCGCGTCGGCCGGCGAGATGGAGGCCTGGCGCGGCTTCGACCTGGCCGAGGCGGTGGCCGCGCGGGTGCCCTGGCCGGTGTTCCTGCAGAACGACGCCACCGCGGCCTGCGGGGCGGAACTGGTGTTCGGCGGCGGCGCGGAATTCGCCGACTTCCTCTATCTCTTCATCGGCTTCTTCATCGGCGGCGGCCTGGTGATCGACCATGCCGTGTTCCCCGGCCGGACCGGCACGGCGGGCGCGATCGGCCCGATCCCGGTGCTGCGGCCTGGCCGCCCGCCGGAGCAGATCCTCGACCACGCCTCGCTGGCCGTGCTGGAGAACGCGCTGGCCGAGGCCGGGCGCGACCCGTCGCCGCTGTGGCGCCGCGGCGACGACTGGTCGGGGCTCGAGCCGACGCTGGGCTGGTGGATCGGCTACACCGCACACTGGCTGGCGGTGGCGATCGTCGGGGGCTGTTCCTTCGTCGATTTCCAGGCGGTGATCGTCGACGGCGGATTCCCGGCCGGCGTGCGCCAGCGGCTGGTCGCGGCGACCCGCCGGGCGATGGCGGATCTCGACCTCCAGGGCATCCAGGTGCCGCAGATCCGCGAGGGCCGGGTCGGCAGCGACGCGCGCGCCATCGGCGCCGCGGCGCAGCCGCTCTTCGCCCGCTATCTCCTGGACCGGGACGTGCTGTTCAAGGCGGTGGGCTGAGCTGTCGCCGGCTCAGCCGCTCTTGCGGACCCGATCGCCATAGTAGCGGTTCAGCTTTTCCAGCTTGGGCGAGACGTTGTAGGCGATATAGGGCTGGCCCGGGTTCTGCGCGGCATAGTCCTGGTGATAGCCTTCCGCCTCGTAGAAGCCGGTCAGCGGCTCGACCGTCGTCGCGATCGGCTGCCGGAACATGCCCTCGGCGTCGATCTGTCGGATATAGGCCTCGGTCACCTCCTTCTGCCGCTGGTCGGCGTAGAACACGGCCGAGCGGTACTGCCGGCCGACATCCGCGCCCTGGCGGTCGACCTGGGTCGGGTCGTGCGCCACCGAGAAGAACAGCTTCAGGATCTGGCCGAAGCTGACCCGGGCGGGGTCGAACCGCACCCGAACCACCTCCGCATGATCCGTCGTGCCGGAACAGACGGCGCGGTAGTTCGCCGTCTCGGCCGTGCCGCCGGCGTAGCCCGAGACCACGTCGAGGACGCCGTCGACGTTCCTGTAGACCGCCTCCACGCACCAGAAGCAGCCACCGCCCAGCACCGCGGTCTGCGCCTCTCCCGACGGATCGGGGGGCAGGTCGACCGCGGGGTCGGGAAACGCGTCGACCGGCTTGCGGAACGGGCCGCGGTCGGAGCCGAAACCGAAGATCGTCATCGTCCACCTCTGCGGAATGTCGGGACGGCAGGAGACCGGCGGCAGCGGCACCGACCCGGTCGACCATGAGATATGGGGTGGCGCCGCCATCCCGCCATGCCGGCACCGGCGCCCGTCGGCGGATCGTCCTGGACGGCTTCGGCATAAAGTTATATTCAAGATACAAATGAGCCCACCTCGGCCGTCCCGCGGCTGCCTGGGACCGGCACGACCGGGGTGCGGCGGCGACAATCGAGGAGGCGGCCAATGACCGACCCGCATCCGGTGCCCGTGGACTCCCTTCAGCTGCCGCCGGTCGATCCCGACTGGTCCGCCGACTGGCGCGGCACCGCCTTCGTCGACGGGGCGTTCGTGCCGCTCGCCGAGGCGCGGGTGCCGCTGACCGATTTCGGCTTCACCCGATCCGACGCCACCTACGACATCGCCCATGTCTGGCATCGGCGGTTCTTCCGCCTGGAAGACCATCTCGACCGGTTCGAACGGTCGCTGGCGGCGCTGCGCCTCCGGATCCCCTACGACCGCGAGCAGGTCCGCGCGATCGCGATCGATTGCGCCCGCCGCTCCGGGCTGGACCACGCGCTGGTCGCCATGGTCGCTACGCGCGGCACGCCGCCGCCGGGCAGCCGCGACCTGCGCCTCTGCCGCAACCGCTTCTTCGCCTATGCCTACCCCTACGTCTTCATCGCCGACCCGGAGCAGGAGGACAAGGGCCTGTCGGCGGTGGTCTCGACCCGGCTGCGCATTCCGCCGGAAGCGGTGGACCCGCGGATCAAGAACTACCACTGGCTCGACATGGAGATGGCGCTGTTCGAGGCCTACGACCGCGGCGCCGACGTGGCGATCCTGCCGGATGCCGACGGCAACGCGACCGAAGGGCCGGGCTTCAACGTCTTCGCCGTGATCGACGGCGAGCTGCACACCCCCGATCGCGGCATGCTGGAGGGGGTCAGCCGGATGACTGCGCTCGACCTTGCCCATGCCGAGGGGCTGGCGGTGCGGATCGGGCCGGTGCCGATCGACCGGCTGCGCGCCGCGGACGAGATCTTCGTCACCTCCACCGCCGGCGGCATCATGCCGGTCACCCGGCTCGACGACCGGATCTACGGCAACGGCGTCGCCGGGCCGGTCACCCGTCGGCTGCGCAGCCTCTACCGGGAACGGCGGGAGGCCGGGTGGCACGCCACGCCGATCGACGGCGCGCCGATCGATGGTGCGCCGGTCGGCGGCGAGGGCGCGGATCGATGAGCGGCTCGGGCGGCACCACCGCGATGCTGTTCCTGACCTACCGCCGGCTGCCCAGCTTCGAACCCGGCGGGTACGAGGCCTGGGTGGCGTCCGAAGACAACCCGTTCTTCAACACGATCGGCGGCATCCTCGAATATCAGAACTGGGCGGTCGAGACCGTGAGCGCGGGCAATCCGGGCTTCGACTACTTCGACCTGCTCTACCTCGACGGGCCGGACGCGCTGGAGCGCATGTGGTTCGACCCCGACCTGACCCGGTTCCGCCGCGGCTGGGTGGCGCGCTGGGGCTATGGCCCCGCGCCGGCCGAGGTCAATCGCTTCGGCTGGCTGCTGACCGCGGCCCAGCCGCACCGTCCCGTCGCGCCGACGACGCTCGGCGTCGCGATCGGCAGTCCCGGCGGCGGGGCGGAGGGCGAGGCCTGGGCGGTCTCCGAGCGGCTTCCCAAGCACTACGCCCGGCCGGAAGGCGGGCCTCCGCCGGATCCGTGGCGGGAGGGGGCGGGAGCGGCCCCGGCGCTCGGCGGGGCGACGGTCACCCTGGTGCCGGGCGGCGATCCGCCGGCCGCCGCGGCGATCGCCTTCACCGCGCGCTGCTTCGCGGCACCGGTCGGAGACGGCCGGTGACCGAGGCCGCACAGGCCGACCCGGCCTATCTGGCCCGCCCGCTCGCCGGCAAGGTGGCGGTGGTCACCGGCGCCGGCCGCGGCATCGGCGCTGCGATCGTCCATCGCTTCGTCGCCGCTGGCGCGTCGGTGGCGGCGCTCGATCGGGAGGAGCCTGGCATCGCGGCTCTGGCGGCGGCTCTCGGCGCGGCGGTCCAGCCGTTGACCGTCGACGTGGCAGAGCCGGATGCGGTCGAGGCCGCGATCGGCGCGGTGGCGCTGCGGCACGGCCGCATCGACGTGCTGGTTAACAATGCCGCCGCCGTGACGCCGCTCGGCACGGTGACCGAGATCGACCTCGCCGACTGGCGCCGGGCGATCGACGTGGCGCTGAGCGGCGCGATGCTGGTCAGCCGCGCCTGCCTGCCGCACATGCCGCGCGGCGGAGCGATCGTCCATGTCGCCTCGCAACTGGGCTCGGTCGGCTCGCCGGGGCGGGCAGCCTACTGCTCGGCCAAGGGCGGGCTGATCCAGCTGGCCAAGGTGATGGCGCTCGACCACGCCGCCGACGGCATCCGGGTCAACAGCCTGTCGCCCGGGCCGACCTGGACCGAGCGGCTGGAGGCGTTCTGGCCCGACCGCGCCGCCGCCGAGCGCGACGCCGGCGCCGCCGTGCCGCTCGGCCGGCTGGGCGATGTCGACGAGATCGCCGAGGCCGCGCTGTTCCTCGCCACTGACGCCGCCCGCTTCGTCACCGGCACCGACCTGGTGGTCGACGGCGGCTACCTGGCGCGGTAGCGGACGGGTCAGCCGCCTGCCCGCCGCGTCGCGACCAGCCGGTCGGCCGCCCGCAGGGCCAGGGCTTGGATCGTGTGGGTCGGGTTGACCGCCGCGGCGGTGACGAACAGGCTGCCGTCGATCACCCACAGTCCCGGCACCCCGTGCACCCGACCCCAGCGGTCGGTGACGCCCACGGCCGGGTCGTCGGCCATGCGGCAGGTGCCCATCAGGTGGAAGCCGGCATCGGCGACCAGCGGCGTGCGGTGGACGGCATGCGCGCCCGCCGCGCGCAGGGCCTCCTCTGCCCGGTCCAGGCCGAACTCCAGGATCGCCCGGCTGTTGGCGCCGACGCGGTAGACCATCTTCGCCGCCGGCCGTCCGGTCGCATCGGCAAGGCGGTCGGAGAGGACGACCCGGTTCTCCGGCTCCGGCAGGTCGTCGGCGCAGACCGACAAGGCCGCGGTATGGCCGAACACCCGCTCGAACCGCGCGTGATGCCCGGCGCCCCAGGGGAGCCGGCCGACCTGCGCGCCCCGCGCCACCAGGGCCGGACCCTGGCTGCGCAGCAGCTGCAGCTTGAAGCCGCGGACGAAGGCGCGGTGCGGGTCGGTTTCGTAGAAATGGTGGCTGACCAGCGCCCCGGCGGTGATGCCGCGCCAGGTCTCCAGCGGCGCGTCGAATTCCCCGACCGCGCGGGCCAGCGGGTGCAGCATCAGGTGCCGGCCGACCAGATCCTCCGCATTGCCGAGGCCGTTCGGGTGGCGCTTCGAGGCCGACAGCAGCATCAGCCGGGGCGTCTGCACCCCGTTCGCCGCCAGCATCACCGCCCCGGCGCGGGTGCGGCGGGTGGTGCCGGTGCGGTCGATCCAGGCCGCGCCGTCGGCGCGGCCGGCGGCGTCCACCGTCACCTCGATCACCCGCGCGCCGCCGACCAGCCGCGCTCCGGCCGCCAGCGCTCGGGGCCAGTAGGTGACGTCGGCGCTCGCCTTCGCCCGGTGGACGCAGCCCAGTTCGCACGGGCCGCAGTCGACGCAGGCCCCCGGTTCCCGGTAGGGCCGGGTGTCGATGGCCAGGTCCGCCGGCCACCATGCCCAGCCGAGCCGGTCGAAGGCGGCCGCGATCCGCCGCTCCGCCCGGCCGAAGGCCGCCGGCGGCGTGGTCGGGCAGGGGCCGAGCGCGCCCCCGCCGGATAGGCGGGGTTGCCGGCCCGGCCGCTGAGGCCACCGATCCGCTCGTTGAGGGCGTAGTAGGGCGCCAGTTCCTCGTACCGCAGGGGCCAGTCCGCCCCGACACCGTCCAGCGCGCGCATCCGGAAGTCCGACGGATGAAAGCGCGGCTGATGCGCCGACCACATCACCGTCGATCCGCCGACGGCGTTCACCGTCAGCGGCCGGATCGGACACTCGGCGTCGTCGACCGGATCGTCGGCCGGCGCGCGCCGGACGTTCGGGTTGGGATGCCAGGGACCGAGCCGCCGGGCCTCCCAGTCGGCCGCGGTCAAGGGGCCGTCCTCGGGCGGCATTGGCCCACCCTGCTCCAGGCACAGCACGTCGATTCCCGCCGCCGCCAGGCGCCAGGCCGCCGCGGCACCGGCGGCGCCCGCGCCGACGATCAGCACCTCGGCCCGGTCGGTCGGTCGAGTGTCCGCCACGCCACCCGACGGCCCGCCATGCGGGCCGGGATGGTGGTCGGCCGTCTCGTTCGGCTTGGGTTCGGACGTCATTTGTCATACTCTAAAGACAATTCACCGTCGGGCAAGGGGGCCGGCGGCGCCACGAACGACGGGGGACGCGTGGACGGCGACGACCGGGACGCCGAGGGGATCGGCGAGGAGCAGCGGGCGCTGCTGGAGAGTCTCGACCGGCTGCTCGACCGCCACCTGCCGGTCGAGGCGGTGCGGCGGCTGGATGACGAGCACCGACCGCCGCTCGACCTGCTGCCCCGGCTTGCGGAGATCGGGCTGATGGCGCTGGCCGTGCCCGAGGAGGAGGGCGGGCTGCCCGCCCCGGCGGGTGGCCGCCAGGCGACGCTGGCGCTGGTGCAGGAATGCCTGGGCCGGCGCGGGATGATGGCGGCGGTCCTCTATAACCGCGCGGTCTGTTTCGGGATCGCCAGCCTGCGGGCGGGCGGCTCGGCGGCGCAGCGGCGGGAGTGGCTGCCGCGGTTGATCGCCGGAACCGCGTCCTTCGCGCTGGCGCTGACCGAGCCCGGGGCCGGCAGCGACGCCGGTGCGCTGGTCACCCGGGCGCAGGCCGACGGTCGCGGCGGCTGGCGGATCACCGGGCGGAAGACCTGGACCAGCGGTGCCGACACCGCCGACCGCCTGGTGGTCGCGGCGCGGACCGATCCGGGCAGCCGGGGCGGCCGCGGCGTCGGCCTGTTCCTGGTCCCGCCCGATTCGGCGGGGATCGCGATGACGCCGCTTGACAAGATCGGCAACCACGCCTCGCGCAGCTTCGACATCGGGTTCGACGGCGTGGTCGTTGCAGATGCGGACCGGCTCGGCCCGGCGGACGGCGGGTTCGGCGTGCTCCGCCAGACCCTGGCGGCGGCCCGCCTCGGCCTCGCCGCCGCGGTCGTTGGCTCGGCTCAGCAGGCGGTCGACCTTGCCTGCGCCCATGCCGTCGAACGCCACCAGTTCGGACGGCCGGTCGGCGCCTTCCAGACGATCGCCCACCGCCTGGTCGACATGCGGACGGAGGTCGACCTCGCCCGCCTGATCGTGCGCGACGGCGCCCGCCGGATCGACGCCGGCGCGCCGGCGGAGCGCATCGCGGCCCAGGCGAAGCTCGTGGCGACGGAGACCCTGCAGCGCGTCGCCGACCGCGGGATGCAGATCCTCGCCGGCGCGGGCTATGCGGCGGAGAGCGACATGCAGCGGATCTGGCGCGACGCGCGCCTCTACACCTTCGGCGAGGGCTCGTCGGAGATCCTGCGCGACCTGATCGCCCGCGACCTGGGCGTCGGGGCCGCGCTTTCCAACCAGGAGGAAGGCCGGCGATGACCGGAGCCGCCGACCCCGCCGCCGACGACGATTTCGTCGCCGACCTGCCGTTCCGCCCGCGCGCCGAGATCGAGGCGATCCAGCGCCGCCGCCTTGCGCGAACGCTCGACCTGTGCTTCGAGCGCCACCCCTTCTACCACCGCCGCTGGGCCGAGGCCGGGCTGGCGCGGGGCGACATCGGCGGGCCGGAGGACCTGTGGAAGCTGCCGGTGACGGTCAAGCGCGACCTCGCCGGCGACCCGGAGGCGTTCCGGCTGGAGACCGAGGGGTTGGAGGCGGAGGCACAGGTCGCCTGGGACGTGATGCACACCACCGGCACCTCCGGCGGCCGGCCGACACCGTTCCATTCCACCGCCTGGGACTTCTACGGCATCCTGACCGCCAACCGCCGGGCGCTGGAGATCCGCGGCGTCAGGGGCGACGACGTAATCGCCAACCTGTGCCCGCTGACGCTCTACCCCTACGGCGCCTTTCACCGCACCATCGCGGCGGCGGCGGCGATGAAGATCCCGGTGGTCAGCCTGCTTCCCGGCCGGCCGTCGCCGCACTTCCACTGGTCGGCGGGACTGGACGAGGTGGTCGAGGGGGTCGCCCGGACCCGCGCCACGATCCTCTGGGGCGTCGCGAGCTATGTCCGCCGGGTGATCCTGCGCGCCGAGGAGCTGGGCGCCGACTTCTCCGCCGTGCGCCACGCCTTCGTCACCGGCGAGCCGGTATCGGAGGCGTTGCGCGCCGACATGACCGACCGGCTGGAACGGCTGGGCGCGCGGTCGCCGCGGGTCAGCGTCTCCTACGCCGCCACGGAGATGCAGGTCGGCGCGGTGGAGTGCGCGCCGGGCAGCGGCTACCACAACCCGGCCCCGGACGAATTCCTGTTCGAGGTGGTCGACCCCGAGACCCACCGTCCGGTGCCGGAGGGCGAGCGCGGCCTCGTCGTCGTGACCCACCTGAACCGACGGGGCACGGTGCTGGTGCGCTACCTCCTGGGCGACACCAGCCGCATGACCACCGAGCCGTGCCCCCGGTGCGGCGCGACGACCGAGCGGCTGGTCGAACTGCCGCACCGGGCGGACGATCTCCTGAAGATCCGGGGCATGCTGGTCGATCCGGCGGTGCTGCTGGGCGCGCTCGTCGGACTGGGGCTCGCCGAATACCAGGTGGTGGTGGACCGGGAGACGTCGGGCGACCCGCTGTCGATGGACCGGCTGACGGTCCGCGCGGCTCCGGCCGGCGGCGCGGCGGCCGACGCGGAACTGGCCGACCGGATCGCCGGCGCGGTCAAGGAGGCGGTCGGCGTCCGGCCCCGGGTCGACTTCGCCGAGCGGTCCGAGATCTGGGACCCCGACCGCACGCTCAAGAGCCGCCGCATCGTCGACGCCCGGCCGCCGGCCCGGTGACCTCGCCCCTTCGCCCCCCGACCAGGAGTCGCTGCCGATGACCGCCCCATCCCCCGCCGCCGTTCCTCGTTCCGCCGCCGCGGCCGGCGGCGCCGTCCTGGTCGGTGCGACCGGCGGCATCGGCGCCTCAATCGCCCGCCGGCTGGCCGGCGATGGCCCGCGGCCGCTGGTGCTGATGGACCTGGCCGGGGACGCGCTCGACGGCCTGGCGCAGGAGCTGGACGCGACGGCGGTGCCGGTCGACCTCTCGGACGCAGAGACGGTGGAGGCGGCGTTCCGCGCCGCCGCCGCGGCGCTGCCGGACGGCGTCGCCGCGCTGGTCCTGGCGGCCGGCGTGGTCGACACGGCGAAGCTGGGCGAGCTGACGCCGGAGCGGTGGGACCGCATCCTGGCCGTCGACCTGACCGGCTTCTTTCTGTGCTGCCACCACGCCCTGCCGATGATGGTCGATGGCGGGCGGATCGTCACGCTCGGCTCGCTCGCCGGGCGGACCGGCGGCGTCCTGACCGGCACCGCTTATGCCGCGGCCAAGGGCGGGGTGGAGGCGATGACCAAGTCGATCGCCCAGCAGCTGGCGCCGCGCGGGATCACCGCCAACTGCGTCGCGCCGGGCGCGGTGGAGACGCCGATGCTGGCGGCCCACCCGCCGGAGCGCAAGGCGGCGATGTCGGCCTCGACGCCGCTGAAGCGCATGGGCCGGCCGGAGGAGATCGCCGGCGCCGTCGCCTGGCTGCTCTCGCCGGAGGCGGGGTTCGTCACCGGCCATGTCCTGGCGGTCAACGGCGGCCTCCGGATGGATTGAGCCGCAGCCTGTCGGACCGTCGGTCCGACCTACCCTGGCCATCGTAGAGCTTATGTCGGTTTTTGGGTGGTCCGTCTCGCGACGTGCTTAGAACGAGGGTTGCGCCGGTTGGAGCTGGTGCCTTGCCTCAAAGGAGCACGGGAGACGGACCATGGAGGAGTTTACGGCATTCGTGGGCCTGGATGTCCACAAGGATTCGATCGTGCCGGCGGTGGCCGAGGGCGGTCGTGGCGGTCGGGTGGAGGTGCTCGGCCGGATCCCGATGGAGGCCCGGGCGCTGCGGCGGCTGGTCGAGCGTCTGGCGCGGCGCTACCGGCATCTGGAGTTCTGCTACGAGGCGGGGCCATGCGGCTACGGGGTGTACCGGCTGCTCGAGGGTTTGGGCCATCGCTGTCTCGTGGCGGCGCCGTCGAAGCTGTCGCGGGCGCCGGGCGACCGGGTGAAGAACGACAAGTCCGACGCGCGGCTGCTGGCGGTGTCGCTGCGGGCCGGGCTGGTGGTGCCGGTCTGGGTGCCGGACCAGCGGCACGAGGCGGTGCGTGGCCTGGTGCGGGGGCGGCGTGCGGCGGTCAAGGCGCGCAAGTCGGAGCGCCAGCGGCTGACCTCGCTGCTGCTGGTGCACGGCCGGTGCTATGCGGGCAAGGCGCGTTGGACGCGGCCGCACTGGGCGTGGCTGGCCGACCAGCGCTTCGAGGATCCGGCGCTGCAACTGGTCAAGCAGGACGCGATCGAGGCGATCCGCTACAACGAGGAGCGGGTCAAGCTGCTGACCACGTCGATGCTGGCGACGGCGAAGAACTGGCACCTGGCGCCGGCGGTGGCGGCGTTGCAGGCGCTGTACGGGATCAACGCGGTGGCCGCGGTGATCCTGATGGCGGAGATCGGCGATCCGCGGCGCTTCGCCTCGGCGTCGGCGGTGGTGGCGTATCTCGGGCTGCGGCCGAGCGAGGAGTCGAGCGGCGACCGGCTGCGACGGGGTTCGATCACCAAGGCCGGCAACGCCGAGGCGCGCCGCGTGCTGATCGAGGCGGCCTGGTGCTACCGCCTGCCGCCGCAGGTCAGCAAGGCGATCGAGGGGCGGCGCGAGGGCCTGCCGGCGGCGCTGCGGGCCAAGGTGTGGAAGACGCACAACCGGCTCTACCGGCGCTACTGGCACCTGCGCAAGGTGGGCAACAAGCGGTCGACGGTCGCGGTGACCGCCGTGGCGCGCGAGCTGGCCGGGGTGGTCTGGGCGGTCGCCTGCTGGGCGATGGACCCGAGCCGCGGCCTGGAGGCCGAGGAGTGGCTCGACGCCGCCGGCCGGGAGATCGTGCCGCCGGGCATCGCCGACGAGCTGGCGGCGCTCGACCCCGCGCCGACGCCGGACGAGGTGGCGGCGGAAACCGTCGATCCCGAACCGCTCGATCCGGAGGTCTTCGAACCGGCCGGCTTCGAGACCGGGACCGAGGCCGAGGCCGAGATCGGCGCCCCGACGCTGACGGCCGACTGACCGCCCGCTTCGGAGCCGCACGAGCACAAGGAGGCGACGACCAGCCGCCCGGCCGCGCCGGGCCCGACAATCGACCCCTGCCCAGGTCCGGAGGCGGTGCCGACGGAGGGGGGAATCCTCGATCCGACCTTTCGGCCGGTGCACCGCACCGACGCCCGTGCGTAGAGCGAGGCAGCCCCCATCGTGAATCAGCACATTCCGGTAACCAACCCGCGCATCAGAGATTGACCGACCGTCGATACGACGCGCACCGCCTCCGGCCTTGGGCAGGCGTCTTCACACCGCGCCATCCCCCTGCGCCCCTGGCAGGCGCGGGACGGACAGCTGCGCCGTCAGCTCTTGAAAACCGACATCAGAGGTCGGACCAGAGCGAAGCGGCGGTCCGACATTGCACCAGCGTCACCGGTCTGGTCGCAATGTCGGACCGTTGGTCCGACCTACGGTCTGCTCAGCACCGCCAGCCCGGCCAGGAGCAGCGCCGCTCCGGCCCAGCCGAGCGGCCCGAGCGTCTCGCCGAAGAGGGCACGGGCCAGCAGCGTCGCGGTCAGCGGCTCGACCAGCGTCACCAGGCCGGCGACGGTCGCGCTGACATGGCGCAGGCCGGTGTAGAACAGCCAGTACGCCAGCGCCGTCGGCACCAGCCCCATGTAGAGCAGCACGGCCCAGGCCGCCGGCGGATGGTCGATCGCCAGTCCGCGGACCAGCGCGACCGGCAGCAGGATCAGCGCGCCGGCGCCGAACCCCAGCGCGATCAACTGGAATGGCGGGTAGCGCCCGGCCAGCCGGCGGCTCGCCACCGCGAACGCGGCGTAGGACACGGCCGACCCGATCGCCATCGCGACGCCCGCCAGCACCCGTGTCCGGTCGTCGACGCCCGCGGGCAGGCCGACCAGGAGCGCCGTGCCGGCGATCGCCGCCGCGCCGGCGACGGCGACCCGCGATCCCGGCCGCTCGCCCAGCGCCAGCGCCGCGATCGCCGCCACCAGCACCGGCGCCGAGCACAGGGTCACCAGGGTCGCCATCGCCACCCCGGCCCGCGCCACGGCGGCGAAGTAGAAGGTCTGATAGCCGGCGACGGCGACGCCGATCGCCAGGATCACCGCAAGGTCCCGTCGGTCGGCGACGTGGAAGGCGGCGCGGCCCTGCCGCTGCCAGGCCAGCAGCGCGATCGGCGGCACGGCGAAGGCCAGCCGCCAGAACCCGATCGACGGCGCGTCGATCGGCGTCATTTCCGACACGTAGCGGGAGGCGATCCCGACGGTCGCCCAGAGCGCGGCACCGGCGGCAAGCAGCGCCACGCCGCGGCGGAAACCGGCAGCGGTGGTCGCGCCGGCTCTCTCGATGGAAGTCATCGGACGGTCCTCGTCCTCGTCACCCGGGGAGGCCCGGCCCGCCCCGGCGTCGGAGACGGCGCGGGCAGCAGGGCGGGCCGGCATCGCAATGCCGCGGGCGGCCGGACCGTGGCCGGGCATCGACGCGTCACCGACCGCCCGGGCGGGCGATCGGGGCAGGCGGCATGCCAGCGCTCCGGTTGGATACCGCGCTGGTGGCCGTCGATCGCGAAGCGCGGCGCGCGGCCGCCGTCAGGCGGCAGAAACCGCCGGGGGAGGCGTGACGAACCGGTCCATGGGAAGGATCCTCGGTGGGGAGTGCAGCCGCGTGGTCGAAGGCCGCCCGGACCGGACGGAACCGGAACGGGCCTTCGACGCTACCAGGGCTCGCGGCCGGCGTCGAGAGCCTGGGCGCTATCCCGATTCCGGGAGAGCGGCCGACCCCGGCCCCAGGGCGCGCTGCATCAGCACCACGTCGACCCAGCGGCCGTGCTTGAAGCCGACCGCCTCCAGCGTGCCGACCGGGCGGAAGCCGAGGCGGGCGTGCAGGGCGATCGACGCCGCGTTGCCGCTGTCGCCGATCACCGCCATCATCTGGCGCCAGCCGCCGGCGGTCGCCCGGTCGATCAGCGCGCTCAGCAGTGCCCGGCCGATGCCGCCGCCCAGGGCATCCGGCGCGACATAGACGCTGTCCTCGATGGTCCACCGATAGGCCGGACGGGGGCGCCAGGGGCTGCCGTAGGCGAAGCCGACGACCCGGCCGCCGCGCTCGGCCACCAGGTGCGGCCAGCCGGCGTCGACGAGGGCGGCACGGCGGCGCGCCATCTCCGCGGCATCGGGGGCCATCTCCTCGAAGCTGGCAAGGCCGGTCAGGACGTGGTGGCCGTAGATCTCAGCCAGGGCGGGACCATCGTCCTGCCCGGACTCGCGAAGGGCAAGGCCGTCCGGCGGCGCCGCCGTCATCCCCGGCACCCCTGACGCGGCGGGGTCATCGGTGGTGCTCAGCCGCCGGGGCCGAGGCGGCGGGGATCGATGGCGCCCAGCCGCTCGACCAGATCCGCCATCTGCTCCGCCAGCGTCGGCAGGTAGCCGCGCCGGGTCAGTCGGCTCTCGTCCATGTAGAGCGCGCGGTTGATCTCGATCTGCAGCACGTGCACGCCGGTCCGCGGCCGCCCGTAGTGCCGGGTGGTGTAGCCGCCGGCATAGGGCGTGTTTCGGGCGACGGCATAGGCATGCTCCTCCAGGAAGGCGCTGGCGGTCTCGATCACGATCGGCGCGCAGGCGCTGCCGTAGCAGTCGCCGAGCACGAAGTCGACGCGCCGGCGCTCCAGCCGGGCGCCGCGCAGCGGCAGTTCCGACGCGTCGGCGGGCGAGGTGCCGCCGGCCGAGGGCATGGAGTGGCAGTCCACCAGCAGACAATAGCCGAACCGCTGCCGCGTCTCGTCGACCAGCCGGCGCAGGGCGCGGTGATAGGGGTGATAGCAGCGGTTCACCCGGTCGAGCGCGTCGGCGATGGTGAGCCGGCGGCGGTAGATCTCCTCGCCCTGCGCGACCACGCGGGCGATCGTGCCCAGCCCGGCCGCAACCCGGGGCGAGCGCGTGTTGGCATAGGGCGGCAGCGCCTCGTCGAACATGTCGGGGTCGAGCTCGAACGCCTCCCGATTCGGGTCGACATAGGCGCGCGGGAACAGCGCGCGGAGCAGGGGCACGCCGCGCCGGGCGGCGCTTTCGAAGATCTCGTCGACGTAGGAATCCTCTGACTTGCGCAGAGCGTTCGGATCGAGTCGGCTTTGCGCCAGGAACGCCGGGGGATAGTCCCGGCCGCTGTGCGGCGATGCGAGGACGACCGGCAGCCGCCGCGACTCCGGGACCATCACCTCCAGCACACCGGCGACGGCGCTGTCGGAATCGTCGGGGCGGGGGTGGACGGCATCCATGGCACCAATCTATCCGCAACACGGGACGCTTGTCACGGCGCTGCGAAAGGACAGTGCGCCGTCTTCCGGCGGCACGCCTCTCCGTTCGGATTCGACCGCTACCCCCTTATACTGCGGGCCTTCCCCGTTCGCATCGGGGGCGCCGGGTTACGCGCCGCGACGAATTGCGCTACCCATGGTGTCCGAGCCGTCCGGACCAGCCGGCCGGCCCCGAAAAAGAGGTCGAGGCGCGGCCATGGCGCGGATCCTGCTCGCGGAGGACGATGACAGCATGCGGCGGTTCCTCGCCGTCGCGCTGCGCCGGGCCGGGCACCAGGTCGATGCGGTCGCCGACGGGCTGGAAGCGTTGAGCGCGCTGGACGCCGGCGACTACCAGCTGATGCTGGCCGATATCGTGATGCCGGGGATCGATGGGATCGAGCTGGCGCGCCGGTCGTCCTCGGTCGCGCCGGAGCTCAAGGTCATGTTCATCACCGGCTTCGCGGCGATCGCCATGACCCAGGGCATGGCGGGCCGGACCGAGGCGCAGATCCTCTCGAAGCCGTTTCACCTGCGCGACCTGGTCAGTCACGTGGACCGCGTGCTGGCCGCAGGCTGACCACGACCGCCCGGTGGCGGCGATCGGGCAGCAAGGGCTTGCACCAGCCGGGCGACGGTGCTAAATCGCGCATCCGTACCATGGACGACGCCGGTCCCGCCGGCCGACCCAGTGGCGGTGCGGCCCCGGAGAACGGGGGCTTCCTCGGCCCCTGGATCCCGGAAAGGGCGCGTAGCTCAGCGGGAGAGCACTACGTTGACATCGTAGGGGTCGCTGGTTCAATCCCAGCCGCGCCCACCACCGGAACCCCCTGGGAAACCAGGGGGTTTCGTCCTGTCTGGGCCGTGCGCTTCCCGCCGTTGCCCGTTCTGGGGTGCACCTGGGGTGAAGCGCGGGAGGTGATGCCCCGTGCCGGCAATGTCGCGGCCATGGCGCGACGCCCCTGAGACGCCGGATGGTCCGGGGGCTTGTTCCCTGCTCCGGCGCGGCCCCGGCGGTTCAGGCGGGGAGTGTGCTCCAGGTCTTCATCTTTTCCAGGGTGTCCTCGAAACTGACGATGCCGGCGTCGCTGCCCAGGCCGGTGGCGACCAGGCCGGCGGCCGCCTGGGCGAACCGGGCGCAGGTTTCCATGTCCCAGTCCTGGTTCAGCCCGGCGATGAAGCCGGCGGAGAACGCGTCGCCGCAGCCGGTGGTGTCGGAGACCGGGACGTTGAAGGCCGGGATCCGGGCGTGCCCCTCCGGCCCGGCGACGTAGCAGCCCTCCGCGCCCATGGTGAACACGACGTGCCGGGCGCCGCGGTCCAGGTAGAAGGCGGCAATGTCGTCGGGATCGCTCCGGCCCGACATGTCGCGCGCCTCCTCCACCGAGGGCATGAACCAGTCGATGTGGGGCAGCAGCGGCTCGACCAGGCCGATCGTTTCGGCGGTCGCGGCGATCAGGTCGAAGGTGGTCGTGCAGCCGGCGGCCTTGGCCGCCTTCAACAGATGCTCGGTCGGCGGGCCGTCCAGCTTGTTGAGCAGCCCGGTGCCGCCGACATGAACGAAGCGGGCGTCGAAGACCTCGGGATATTCGCTCTCGGCGACGTCGAAATGGTCCGAGGCGCCGCGCACGTGCAGCGCCGGGCGCTCGCCGTTGGGGCGGACGTTGAGGATGGTGGCCGAGGTCGGCACGCCGGGGATGCGCTGCATGTGCCGGGTGTCGATCCCGTGGCCCTGCAGCGTCGCGACGACGAAGTCCGCCTTCTCGTCGTCGCCGACGGCGCCGACCGCGCGGCTTTTCAACCCCAGCTTGGCGCAGTCGACCACGGTCCCGCCGGCGGTGCCCGCGACGGTCAGGCGGATCTCGTCGATGAACTCGACGTTGCCCCGTTCCGGGATGCGCTCCACGGGCCGCCCCAGGATGTCGAGGATGTAAAGCCCGATGACGCTGACGTCCATCGACGACACGGTCATGCCTCCTGTGTTTCGGTTTGCCGGGCCGCCCAGGCGACCCGCGCGTCGATCCGTTCTTCCCCGCGGAACAGGGCCACTTCGTCCGGCGCGACGTGCAGCCAGGCCGTGGTGCCCAGAGCGCGCCCCACCGACCGCGGCACCTTGACCTTCGCCTCCTGCCCGCCGGCCCGCACCCGCACCAGCACCTGTCCGGCGATGGTGATCGCCTTGCCGATCACCTCCACGGCCACTGCATCGGGCCTCGGCTCGGGGTAGAGGGCCATCGCCTCGGGGCGGATGCCGGCCACCAGGTCCGGCACGGCCTCCGCCGCCAGCGGATGCGGCAGCAGCGGCGCCGCCGGCCGGCCTGCGGCGTCGGCCGTCAGCGGGATGAAGTTCATGCCCGGATTGCCGAGGAACCAGCCGCCGAACCGGCTGTTCGGCTGGGCGTAGAGGTCCCGCGGCGGCGCGTTCTGGACGATCCGGCCGTCCTTCATCAGGGCGATGTTGTCGGCCAGGGTCATCGCCTCGGTCTGGTCGTGGGTGACGTAGACGATGGTCTGCCTGAGGCGCTGGGTGACCTCCTTGAACGCGCGGATGAGCTGCAGCTTGGCATTGACCTCGACATTGGTGGTCGGCTCGTCGAACAGCACGACCGGGGCATGCCGCGCGACCGAGCGGCCGACCGCCACCTTCTGCCGGCTGCCCGCGTCGAGGTCGGAGATCGTCGCGTCGACCCGGTCGGCCATCTGCAGGACGTCGAGCACCTCCTCCAGCCGCTGCCGGCGCTCCGCCTCGCTCAGGCTGCGGTCGTTGTCGAGCGGCAGCCGGATGTTCTGGGCGACGGTCAGCGTCGGGTACATGACCGGATACTGGAACACCATGCCGACGTTGCGCTTGCGCGGCGGCAGTCGGGTCACGTCGCGCTCCCCGAACAGGATGCGGCCTTCGGTCGGGCGCTCCAGGCCGGCGATCATGCGCATCAGCGTGGTCTTGCCGCAGCCGGACGGGCCCAGCAGACAGGTCACCGCGTTCTCCGGAAAGGTCATCCGGATGTCGTCGACCGCGGTGAAGCCGCCGAACCGCTTGGTGACGCCGTCGATCCGCACTTCAATCATGCCGCACCGCCTTCCCGCGGCCGAGGCGCCGGCCGGACGCCGCATCGAACACCATCAGCCGTTCCGGCGCGATGCTGGTCCGGATGCGCTCGCCGAACCCGGGCTGGCCCGAGTCGGCGACCGGATGCGCGGCGGTCAACTGGCGACCGCCGGCGGCGACATAGACCACCAATTCGGCCCCCAGGTCCTCGATCAGATGGACCTGGCCGTCGAGCGTCAGGGCCCCGGCCGCCGGCTCGCCGCCGATCATCACATCCTCCGGCCGCACCACCACCACCGCGTCGCCGGCCCCGCCGGCCGGATCGTCCAGGTCGAACTCGAAGAGCGGCGTGGCGATCCGCCGGCCGCCGCCGTCGATCCGGCCGTCGATCCGGCTGGCCCGGGGGAAGCCCACCAGTTCCGCGGCGCGCAGGTGGTCGGGCTCGTCGTAGACCCGGTCGACCGGCCCCGCCTCGACAACCCGGCCCGCGTCCATCACCATCAGGTCGTCCGCCATCGCCAGCGCCTCCAGCGGGTCGGCGGTGGCATAGACGAAGGTAGCGTCCAGGTCGCGGCGCATCTGGCGCAGATCGTCCATCAGCCGTTCCCGAAGCTTGTAGTCCAGCCCGACCAGCGGATCGTCGAGCACGAAGATCTCGACGTCGGAGACCAGGCCGCGGGCCACGGCGGTACGCTGCTTCTCGCCACCCGACAGCTGGTCCGGCGTCTTGTCGAGCAGCGGCCCGATGTTCAGCAGGTCGCAGGCGCGCGCGATCCGGTCGCGCAGGTCCGCCTCCGACGCGCCCTGGATGCGCATCGGATAGGCGATGTTGTCGCGCACCGTCATGTGCGGGTAGAGCGCGAAGGACTGGGGAACATAGCCGATCCTGCGGAGCGAGCCGGGCTTGCCGGCGACGTCCTCGCCGTCGATCAGCAGTCGGCCACCGTCCGGCTGCTCCAGCCCGACCAGGAGGCGCAGCAGCACCGACTTGCCGCTCTCCGGCGGCCCGGTCAGCACGGTGGTCCGCCCGGCAGCGATCGCCAGGTCGATGCCGTCCAGCACCGTCCGGTCGCCGTAGCGGCGGATCAGGCCATCGCACACGATCAGGGATGCCATGGACGCGCCCCTTTCAGCGGCCGAGGGCGGTGAGGTGGGGGACCAGGAAGATCCCCAGCGCGAAGACCGCGGCGATGATCGCCAGGAACAGGGCGATCAGGCGCAGCGCCTTGCCCGGTGAGGCCTCGATCGGCACGTTGCCGACCGCGATCTCCAGGAAGGTCGCCACGATCACCAGTGTCAGGCCAACCTGGTAGAGGACCATGCTCGCCTGCTGGGCGATCAGGACGAAGCCCAGCGCCAGGAGACCGATCAGGACGATCTCGGCGCGCTGCTGGAACGTCAGGCCGCGCATCTCACACCTCGCCCCGCACGGTGCCGAAGGTCATCCCGACCAGCAGGTATTTCTGGAAGAAGTAGATCGCGAAGATCGGCGGCAGCAGGTAGATCGTCGTGATCGCCGAGATGAAGGTCCAGTCGACGCCGCCGTCGGAATACTGCCCGACCGACAGCGCCACCGGGATCGTCTGGGTGACCCGGCCGCCAATGATGTAGTTGAACAGGAATTCATTCCACACGAAGATCAGGTTGAAGATGAAGGCGGCGACGATGCCCGGCTTCACCTGGGGCAGGATGATCCGGAAGATGATGTGCATCCAGGAGGCGCCGGCGAGCACCGAGGTCTCGTCGAACCGCCGCGACACCCCGTCCATGAAGCCCTTGAGGATCCAGACCGAGAACGGAATGGAGAACATCGCGTAGAACAGGATGATGCCGGCGTAGCTGTCCTTCCAGCCGAAGGCCACGTACATCAGGTAGACCGGCACGATCACCGCCGCCGCCGGCAGCATCCGGATCGACAGCAGCAGGAACATCAGGAAATCCGTTCCCGCCGGCCGGAACCGGGAGAAGCTGAACGCCGCCAGGAACGACACGGCGACCGCGATCACCACCGCCGACACCGACAGGAACAGGCTGTTGAACAGCTGGTTGAGGAATTCGGGCCGGTTGAACAGCTCGACGTAGTTGGCCAGCGTCGGCGCGAAGATCAGCTTCGGCGGCACCGCCAGGATGTCGTCGCGCGACTTGAACGACGACAGCATGATCCACGCGACCGGCGCGAAGAAGATCAGCGAGACCAGCCACAGCAGGGCGTAGTAGAGCCCGTTGCGCAGGCGCTCTGACATCAGATCCGCCTCCTCTTCTCGCGCAGATGCAGCACGTAGATGAACATCGCGGTGAAGGCGATCGAGATCAGCAGCAGCAGCACGGCCAGCGCCGAGGCGCGGCCCATGGCGAAGCTGTCGAACCCGAGGCGGTAGAGGCTGATCGCCACCAGCCGGGTGCTCGACCCCGGGCCGCCGTCGGTCATCTGGAACACCAGGTCCATCGTCTTGAAGCCCTCGATCGTCCGGAGCAGGATGCCGAGCAGGAGGATGAACTTGCCGTGGTGGAAGACGATCAGGCGCAGCCGCTGGCTCCACGGCAGCCGGTCGACCTCGGCGGCCTCGAGCTCCGCCTTCGGGACCGAGCCGAGCGCCGCCAGCGTCATCAGCACCATGAACGGCGTCCACATCCAGACGTCGACCGCCAGCACCGCCGGGAAGGCGATGGCCGCCGAGCCGAGGAAGTCGACCGCCTGGAATCCCAGCCCGCGCAGGATGGCGTTGAGCACGCCGAAGGTCGGCTCATAGATCAGTCGGAAAAAGGTGCCGGTCGCCGCCGGGGTCAGCAGCATCGGCGTGAACAGCAGGGTCAGGGCAATGCGCCGGCCCGGCATCCGCGTGCTGCCCCAGAACAGCAGGCCCAAGAGGACGCCCAGGACCGTCTGCAGCCCGACGCTGACGAAGACGAAGACAAAGGTGCGGCCGAGATCGGCCCACAGCCCCGGATCGTTGAAGATCCGGACGAAGTTCTCGATGCCGACGAACCGCGGATCGCCGCCCATCATCAACTGGAAGCGGTGGAAGCTGAGGCCGAGCAGCCACAGCAGTGGGATCGTGTTCCAGATCAGGAAGAACACGAGAACCGGTGTCACCAGCAGCATCGGCAGCCAGCGTCGGTCGCTCAGCACCTGGACGATCCACGAACGCTCGTCCGCGCGGATGTATCGATTGCCGGTTGCGGTCGTCATCGGAACTCTCCGCCGCGGCGGGAAAACGGGGGCCGCCCCGATGAGGAGCGGCCCCGATCTCCGGTGCGCCGCGTCGCGGCGCGCCTGCCGGCTTTGGCTAGAGGGTCACCGACCGGCACTCGGCCGGCGGCGCCTCCTGGGCCGTGCCCGCATCGTACAGGATCTGCTGCTGCTGGCAGGCGGCGAACTCCATCGCCTGCATCGGATCGTCGGTCTGGCCGGTGACGTAGCTGGTGAACGCCTCCTGCTGGACCGACAGCATCTGGGCATAGGCCGGATGGTGCCAGAAATCGCGCGAGCGGCCGTTGCTCAGCATGTACTTGTAGGCCCGGAACCACGGCTGGATGGAGTCGAACTCCGGCCGGTTGAGCGTCGCCGCGTCGGCCGGGCAGCCGCCGCGCCGGGCGAACTCCATCTGGGTCTCCGGCAGGTACCACCACTTCAGGAAGTCGATGGCCACCATCATCTTGTCGTCCGGATTGAACCGGTTGATCACCCAGGGCTGACCGCCGATCGTGTAGATCCGGTCGGTGGTGCCGTCCGGCTTGGTGTGCTTGGGCGGCGGGACGACCAGCACCTTGTCGGCCAATTCATCCGTGATCATGGCGAGGCCGACGGCCGCCCACTGGAAGCAGGAGAACACCCGCCCCTG
>Ga0076929_100182_pt1 | contig 109708 bp, 105 predicted proteins | sample HotLakConUCCSL28_FD_87104 | JGI IMG/M metagenome (GOLD analysis project Ga0076929, IMG submission 87104) | Hypersaline microbial mat communities from Hot Lake, Washington, USA - Hot Lake Consortium UCC-SL28 (version 3) (version 3) | ecosystem: Environmental > Aquatic > Thermal springs > Hot...
AGCAGAGAATTGACGGCGACTCGACACCGCCATGATATGCCGCCCCTCAGGGCATCACCAACTTTCGCGCGTTTCTCCTTCATCTACGACTGGCGCCACTATCTCGCGCTCGCCATTGTCCTCGGACCAATGGCGGACAATGGCTCGCTTCAGCGCAAGCCCGGGGCGCTGCGCAATGGTGCCCCCTTCCTCGAGATGCCCGAACCTTTCCGAAAGCTTCAGGCGAAGATGCTGCGCCAGCCCGGCGGGGACCGCGAGATGGTCGATATCCTGTCCTTGGTGTTGCACCACGATGAACAGGCGGTGCTCCGTGCCGTGGAACTAGCCCTACAAGCGGGAGTGCCGACCAAAACCCATGTGCTGAACCTGGCTACCACAGGCTGCTGGATGGCACGCCGACTGAACAGCCGGATGTAACGCCACCCGCAGCGCTTTCGCTGAGCAAGGAGCCAGAGGCCAACGTCGCACGTTATGATGGCCTGCGCCCTGCGGGAGGAACACGTCATGCGTCATGATCCTGCCGGGGCCGCAATCGTCATAATGCTGCGCAGCCTGAAGATGCGTCACGCCGAAGGCGTACGACCTCGCACGACGCATGGCGTAGGCCGTGCAGGACTTGCATGAGCAAGGGTCGCCAGCATTTGAGGCCGCGTCACGCTGAAAGCGTGCCTCCGGCACGACGCCGATCCTGTCGCAGTTTCTCAAGGCCGAAATTACCGAGCGGGAGGTGCAATCGACTGCGTATCACATGAAGGCCGCCCGCTTTCCGGCATACAAGGACCTCTCCGGCTTCGATTTTGCCGCGAGCGAGATCCGTGAAGCTCTGGTCCGCCAACTCCATCGTTGCGAATTTCTGGATGCCACCCTGATTGAACGGGCCATAGATCGGCAGCAGCCCGCCCTGCCCCAGCCGAGCATCCGCGCCCGCGATCAGGCCAAGGGTCGCATCCCATGGCGCGATATGGGTCAGGTTTGCCGTGAAGACCGCATCAACCTCAGCGCCGGCCATAGTGGGCAGGCAGCATTGATCTGCACAGTCGGCAAGACCCGCGCGCCAAGATCGGGACAAAGCTTGCGCCAGGCTTCAATCGCGGCCACCCCCTCTGGCGTTGCCTCGCTGGGCTGCCATGTCACTTGCGACAAGTTTCGCGTCATCCAGAGCGCGTGCTCGCCCGTGCCGGAGGCAACCTCCAGCACCTTGCAGGGCGCGGCGGGCAGCAATTCTGCCAGCGCATCACAGATGGGCCCACGATTGCGGGCGCGTGCGACAGGCCGGGAAGGCGCGCGACAGTTGCGGCAGGATCAGCGAGGGGGTCGAAAGGATCGGGCATTCAGGGTCTTTCGAGCATGTGCCGGCCTCTATCGATCGACAAGCGACCAGAAGCCGTATTTGCGGCCGTGCTTCTGGCGCAGTGCCCCGATGAACCCCGCATGGGTGAGAGACACGCCATAGTCCATGATCTGCGCGTCGGACGCCCCACATTCTGCCAGATGTCGCGCCGCATGGCGGTAGCGCGAGGATTTCGCGCCGGTCAGAGTATCCTCGATCATCGCGCGCCGGACAAGCGTCGCCGCCAGTGGCTGACGCGCATCCAGCGCTTCTGCGGCATGGCTCAGGGTGGTGTAGGAGTTGCCATCCAGATCATCAGCCCGCGCCAGAACCAGCTTTGCGGCACGGTCATGCGCGGGCCAGTCAATCAAGAAGCTGAGCGCCATAGTCAGGCGGGGATGGTCGCCAACCATATCGAGAGCCTTTTCTTCGGCCTCGATATCGTCGAAATCCGGCAACAGCTTGAGATACTTGCGTAAAGCTCGGTCGCTGAGACATTGCTCGAATGTCGTCCACAGATGCGCTTTCAGATCATCCAGCTTGCCCAGCCCTTCCAGACAGTCCTCATATACCTCATCCAGATCGGAATTGAACATCCGGAACGTGCTGTCTGCCTCGCGCGCCATGCAACGGCGGACAATGTCATAGGCTTCCTGCACGCGCCCCGCTGCCAGCAACCGCCGCGCAACATCGGGCGCGATCGTGCCATAGGTCAGCTGTTCGGCCGAATAACGCGCCATATAGGCATCCACATCGCCCTGCGCATCCGCCACATCGGCCAGGATGATGGAACTGGTGGACTGTTTCGCGCGGCGGACAGCATCGGCGGGTGAAGTGTGCAGGCCAAAGCGCTGATAGGCGTCGATCTCGGCAGGCGTCGGGGGCGTTTCAGCCCAAGTCTTGGTGATCTGTTTCAGGTGCTCCAGCCCCTCTGGCCCCAGCGCAACAGCCGTCGCCGGAATGATCCCGTCAAATTCGCCGTAACCGGCATCGGCCACTGCATCAAGAATGCGCTCGGCAAGCGTATTTGCATCCATCGTAACGTGCGGCGATGCCTCAGCGATCAGCTCCATTGCCTGCCGGAACACATCGCCGACGGCACCATTGCTGTCATCCGTGCGCTCATGAATCGAAGGCGCGAGTTGCAGAAACGACCACAACAACTCAAACGCCGCATTTGCGTCAAGCGGCAGGATGCTGGTCTCGATCAGTGCCAGCAAGCTGTCGAGGTCCTTGACCAGCGCGCGCTGCTTGCGCCAGTCGACATAGCTAGTGGACCGTCGCAGCGATGCAAAGCGTTTGCGCAAATCAGCCGCCACATCCTTGGGCCCCTGCGCAGCACTCAGCTCCATCCGCGCGCGACGCTGAAGCGCAGCACTGCCCTGCACCAGATCCATCACCAGCGCAGCCAGCTTGTCAGCACCGAGCTTTTCAAGATTGGCTTTGTTGAGGGTTTTGTTGGACATGGCGCGGGCTCGGGTGAGGATCGCGGCCACCATATCGGCAAATACTGCGGGATGTCAGCCCGTTTGGTGAACTGGGTCGATGCATGTCAGTGCTTCTGACCTTCTCCCCAGACGCCGAAAGCCCCTCTGGATTGCAGGGGGCCTTTCAAAACGTTGAGTTGGCGTTGAGTCGTTTTGAGTATGTCTTGTACACGAGTGGAATGATTTATTTTTAAGTCATTGTTTTATGTGTTACTTTTGCCACCGGGGCAGGCTGAAACCGTGACTTGCCTGCGCCGTTCTGCACGGTGTGAAACCAGCCTAGGACCTTCAGATTATGGTTCATGTCGACCGAACCATGAACAATTGCGCATTGTTGCGTATTCCATCGACATTTCCGCCAATTGGAGCGCCCTGCCCCGCGACCGCCATGCGTGCGATTGCGCGGAAACTGGCAGCACTTTGTTCCCTCGTGCTTGCACAATGCCTTCACGTGGGCGCTGGGTGATGTTCGCTGTCGCGATTCCATCAACGGAAAATTTTCGAGTGAAAGTGATCAAAGAAATGTTGGGTATTAAATTTCAGTTACGCAGCGCTACAGCATTGTTGCAGAACTCACGCCTGAGGCGTGACTTCCCCTTTCCCCTTCAGGCTCAGGCCAAGCGGACAATCTTGGCGGTGCCGAGGGCATTGAAGCGGCTCATGATGGCGGCGCGGATATGGAGTTCGGCGGTTTGGCGGTCGGGGTCTTCGAAGGACTTCAGGCAGCGCATCTTTGCCGCGGCGCAGCGATACAGGATCTGCACCTTCAGGGCCTTCTGCCCGCGGCACTGCGTGGAGTCGTCTGGAACCGCCGCAGCCAGATCAGCAAAGACCCGCGCTTGCGCAGGGCGGCGGTGTCGTCGGACCAGTTCGACCTGCGGTAGGGGCTGGCTTGGGCTTCGTCATGCCGCCCGTCTCACCGCATGGATTCGTGATGTTAATCCCGCTTGGCGGAAATTCCGTAACAACGCCCATCCGCCTGCTCCTTGCTGGTAGTAATCAGAACATCAGCAATGGAATCGCATTCATCTTGGGTCATGCCCAAGGGCAGGCGGATATCGCATAGCGTGGCTTGAATGACGCAAGCGCGCGGCACGTCGCTGGCATGCGCGTTTGGCCAATGGGCGGGGTTGGAACTATAGCCTTCGGGGGCTTGGGTGCCAAACCATTTGACCCAAACACCCGCCGCGCGCGCGGCGTCAACATAAGAGCGCATCCGGGCAGAGGAAAACCCCGGCAGACGAAATTGCAACGAGCTTTGCGCATAGGATTCCGCGTCGGGACGGTTCGGCAGCACGAACCCTTCAGCCTTGCATAGCCGCGCCACAATCCGGTCATGGCTGGCGTTCCAGTCGGCTACACGCGACGCCAACAGATCCAATTGCGGAAGCGCAAGGGCTGCCGCAAGCGGCCCCATCCGCATCGAATAATTGCCGCATGCCCCCTGCCAACGCTCCATTACTTCGGCTCGCGGCACAGTGCCGTTTTGCGCATAAAGCATATAGCTGCCCGAATGCAGGATGGCTTGCGCGGCCACGTCGTCATCATCGGTGACCAATACGCCACCTTCGCCCGCATTCACATGCTTGCCCGACTGGAAGCTAAAACACCCCGCCAGCCCGAACGTCCCAGAGGGGCGCCCATTCCACGTAGCACCCAAAGTATGAGCGCAATCCTCGATCAGGGTCAGGCCCAGCTCGCAGCAGAGCGCCTGGAGGGCCTCCAGATCGCAAAGATGCCCGCGCATATGGGACAACAACAGCACGCGCGCGCCGCTGGACTGCGCCTTGGCGCGCAGATCGTCCATGTCGATAACCAGATCTTCAGTGATTTCGACCAGAACAGAGCGTGCTCCCGCATGTTGCAGCGCGCCCGGCACAGGCCCAAGCGTAAACGCGTTCATCAGCACGGCATCTCCAGATTTCACGCCCGCAGCCCGAAGCGCCAGAAACAGCGCAGCGCCGCAGGAATTGACGGCCAACGCATAGCGCCGCCCCGTCAGGCGGGCAAAGCTGCATTCCAGATCGGCGACCACGCCACCTGTGCCGCCTGCCTCTGCATAGCGGTGCAACCGCCCGCTCGCCAGCAAAGCCGTTGCGGCGGCAATCGCTGTGTCCGGAATTTCGGGCGGACGTCCCAGATCTGGCAATGCTGTCACCATCTAGACCGACTCGACAGGCGCACCGAGGTCGAAGTTATGCCCCGCAAAATACTTGTCCAGCCGCACATCGGCAGTGCGGGCATGAGCCTCCATCCCTTCCAGCCGCGAAATCCGCGCCGTGCGGATGGCTAGCTCCTTGCTGGCCTCGCGGTCGGCCTTTTGCCATGTCAGGGGCTTCAGGAATTTATGCACTGACAGCCCAGCCGAATAACGCGCGGCGTATTTGGTGGGCAGGATATGGTTGGGGCCAGAGCATTTGTCGCCGTAAGCAACGGTTGTTTCTTCGCCCATGAACAGGCTGCCGTAGTTGGTCAGATTCGCCTGCCACCAATCCAGATCTGCGCAATGCACTTCAAGATGCTCAGAGGCATATTCATCTGATACCTTGACCAGTTCTTCGCGCGTATCACACAAGATGACTTCACCATAATCGCGCCATGCGGCATCGGCGGCTTCGCGGGCGGGTTCAGGAAGCACTGCGATCAGTTCGGGCACCCGAGCCATCACCGCGTCAGCCAAGGCGCGATCATCGGTAAACAACCATGCAGGCGATTCGTGGCCATGCTCGGCCTGACCGACAAGATCGACCGCAACGATTTCCGCGTCCGCTGTCTTGTCTGCCAAAATTCCGATTTCGGACGGGCCGGCAAAGACATCGATGCCCACTTTGCCAAACAACATGCGCTTGGCTTCGGCAACGAATTTGTTGCCCGGACCAACGATCACATCGGCGGGCTTGCCGGTGAACAAGCCATAAGCCATCGTGGCAATCGCCTGCACCCCGCCTAAAGTCATGACGATATCAGCGCCCGCCTCGCGCATCGCATAAAGCACATAAGGGTGCATCGCTCCGCCACGAAACGGGGTCGAACAGGCGATCACAGTGCCCACGTCCGCAGCTTTCGCAGTTGCCACCGACATCACGGCAGAGGCGATATGCGCATAGCGCCCCGTGGGCACGTAACAGCCTGCAACATTGCAGGGCACCCATTTCTGACCTGCAAGAAGCCCTGACGGCATGGTCATTTGAAAATCCTGCACAGAGTCGCGCTGCGCAATCGCAAAGTCGCGTACCTGTTTCACAGCAAAGGCGATATCTTCTTTGACCTGATCAGGAACTTCGGCGGCGCGGGCGTCCATTTCCTCGCGGGTGACAAGGATATCGCCGTCCCATTTGTCGAGCGACAAGGCATAGGCACGCACGGCATCCTCGCCCTCTATCTCGATCTTGGACAGCATTTCGGCAACAACCGCTTGCGCCTGCGCAGATTCGGTTTCGGGCGTTTTATCCGCTTTTTTCAGATAGGTGATCGCCATGTCGCTCTCGTCATTACCTTAGGTTGGTGGCCCGCCGCCGCGAAAGGCGGCGGGCCGTGTGATGTGATTATTCGTTATTGGCAAACGCGCGCAATTCCGGGTCATCCATGACCATCTGCATGAAGCTCGGGTTGATGTAATCCGCCGCGACGGGCGTGGTTTCTGTTGTACCAACTGAGGTCATGAAATCACCGATAGCCGTCAGCCACTGATCAATCTCACTATCACCGTTCACGCGATCCATCAGCGCGATCTGCTCTTCAAGCGGAAAGGTTGGACGCAAATCGAATTCTGCGTTTACCGCAGCGTCCGATATCTCTACCCCGCCATCCGAGTAGAAATCGACCAGATGCCGCCGCGCTTCTTCCGGGTTTTCCTTGGCCCAGACCACGCCGCGCAGGAAGGTCGCCAGCACACGGGCCACGCGTTCAGGGTGCTCTTCAGCGAAACCCGGACGCACGACCAGCGCTCCGGGCACGATCGCGCCCGCATCGGCGCCAGAACACAGGTAATCGCTATCGGCGCGCTCCTGCAAGGTGTAGGTATTCGGCGCCCAAACCCCGGCGAGTTTCGCTTCGCCCGCGATGATGCCCGTGATTACCTGCGCCTGACCGAGGTTGATATATTCCACGTCAGACTGGCTTAACCCCCATTGCTGCAAGCAGGACTGGGTCGCGAAATCAACTGTCGAGTTGGTGGTCAACAAAATACGTTGCCCACGCATGCTCTCAGGGTCAGCGCGGAACCCCTCGATCGCGTCGTTTGTCGCCATCAACGCGTTGCCAGCGCTTTCGTCATTTGTCAGACCAATGGTCTGCAAGCCAAAGCGCGCCGCACCCAACACAGCAGGAACCGAACCAGTGCCGCCCACGTCCCAGTCATTGGCCTGCGCAGCGGCGATCTGTGGCGGGCCGGCAGGGAATGTCGTGAAGCTTGGGTCAAGCCCCATTTCGGCCCACCAGTCGAATTCTGTGGCCAGATAAAAGGGCAACGCCCAGTAGAGCGCTGGCTGATAGCTAAGATTGATTGGCGTCAGATCCTGCGCCTGCGCAGGTGCCAGTGTCCCGAAGCTCGCCGCTGTGGCAAGGGCCAAGGCCTTAAAAGTCAGTTTCATTTGTAGTTCCTCCTCTGTTGGTTTTCTGCTAATCAGGCGTGCTGTGCGGCTTTCTCCTCCCGCAGGCTGCGCCAGATGTGGGTGCGAAGATGCACGAAACTTTCCAGATCCATCACATCCTCAATCTTCTCGTAGCTGTCCCAGTTTTCAGCATTGCGAACGCTGGCAATGTCCAGCACTTCCTTGATCCGGCCCGGCGCGCGCGTCATGATCGCCACGCGGTCGGCCAGATAGACGGCTTCCTCCACGGCATGGGTGATGAACAGCACGGTGCGCGGGTTCTTGCGCGCCAACCGGACCAGTTCTTCCTGCATCACCACACGGGTCTGGGCATCCAGCGCGCCGAAAGGTTCGTCCATCAGCAACACATCCGGGTCCAGCACATAAGCGCGCGCAATCGCCACGCGCTGCTGCATCCCGCCCGAAAGCTGGTGCGGGAAATGCTTGGCATATTGGGTCAGGTTCATCAGATCGAGGATGGCCGCAATCCGGCTTTCCCGATCGGCGCGCCCGACATTCAGGTTGCGTAAACCCAGATCGATATTGTCATAGACTGATTTCCAGGGAAACAGCGCAAATTGCTGAAACACAACCGCGCGATCCGGCCCTGGGCGCTTGATCGGTGTGCCATCGACCGACACTACCCCGTCCGTGGCAGGTTCAAACCCCGCAACCATGCGCAAGCAGGTGGTCTTACCACACCCCGAAGGCCCCACAATCGCCACGAATTCCTTGTCGCGAATTTCCAGATTGATGTCTTCAAGAGCACGAAACCCTGTCGCGCGTGGCCCGAAAACCTTCTCGACATTCTTGAATTCGATAACGCCCATTTTCTTCCCTGCTTCCCTGTCAGTTTTCCAGTCCACGACGGCGCTGGATGATCCGTTCGGCCAGTCGCAACGCGCTGTCCAGCGCCAGACCTACCAGCCCGATAGCGACCATGCCTGCCATTACGGTTGTCGTCGAAACATTCGCCTGTCCCTGCACCATCATGTAGCCAATCCCCGCCGAGGCCACGATCAATTCAGCGCCCACCAGCGACTGCCAACCCAGACCCGCAGACACCCGCAAGCCAGAGATGATCGAGGGCACGGATGACGGCAGCAGGATTTCGCGGATCACCCGATGCGATGGCGTGCCCAGCATGTTCGCCGCCTCGATCAGGCGCGGATCAACGAATTTCGCGCCGCGATAGGCATTGATGACGCAAGGGGGGAAGGCCCCTGCAAAGATGATCATGATCGGCCCGCCAATTCCGGTTCCGAACCACAGCGCAGCGAAGGGAACCCATGCGATCGGCGCAATGAATCGAAGCGCGTCAAACAAGGGCGAGACGATTTCGTCAAGAATTTGATACCAACCCATCAACAGGCCAAGCGGGATGCCGATCAGCGCAGCAAGAAGAAAACCATAAGCAAAGCGCTGAAAGCTTGCAGCAAGATGTCCGGGCAAGGTTGCCCCGGCAAAGCGGCGCTCTAGCAAGATTGCAAAGCGGTCATAGACTTCCAGCGGCGAGGGCAGGAAAGCCGACGAGATCATACCGCTGAGCGCCAGCCCGTGCCAAAGTCCGATGAAACCTGTCAGCCCCAGAAGACCCAGAATGGCAGATTGCCTGAATGTGATTTGCCTGTCCATCACATCACCCCTTCGACGCCAAAGCCGCAGTATTCCAACGCAACACCCAAGCCTCGGCCACGCCAAGCAGACGGGTCGAGCCCCAGCCCAGAAGAGCGACCGCAATCATGCCGACCAGTATCATGCCCGGATACAGGTCTTGTTGCGCCACATTCAGAACGCGGCCCAAACCGTAGAATGCGCCCACCAGTTCAGCCGCAACCAGTGTCGTCCACGAAGCCTGCAGCGACAGCCTCAGGCCAGTGAAGATCATCGGGCTGGCGCCGGGAACCAGCACTTCGGATACGAAGCGCAGCTTTGGCATCCCCAGCATGAAGGCCGCCTCCAGCACGGGCCGGTCGATATTGCGCACCCCTGCATAGGTGTTGATGACCGATGGGACGAAAGCCGAGAACCAGATCACCATGATCTTCGCTGCATCCCCCAGCCCCAGCCACAGTATGGCCAGCGGAATCCATGCCAGCGGCGGGATCGGACGGATGATCAAGAAAATCGGGTTAATTAAGGCTTCGGCCTTACGGCTCCAGCCCATCAGAAGGCCAAGCGGCACACCTGTGACGATGGCGAACAGAAAGCCCATCACGACAAGGCGCAGCGAATTGTAGACATGCATGGCAAGATCGCCGCCGCCATATCCGCGCCCGGACACATGGATCAGCGCAGACCATGTCTCGGCAGGGGATGGAAAGCGACCTGCCGGGATGATGCCCAGCCCGGTCGTGAGCACGAACCAGATCGAGCAAGCGATCAATATCGTCGCGAAGCCTATTGAAACCCTGCGCGGCACTTTCATCCTCCCAGATTTTGCAAACGTTTTCATAAAGCATCATTCTATGTCAACATTTTTCTTTCGGATGTTGAAATGCATTGCTTTAGGGCCTGTTGACGTTCAGAATTTCCAAATCGCATGAGTTCTGACCCAAGGTTGCGAACAGAGGAGAGTGGCCTTGACCCGTCGTGTCCTGACCGATGGCCGATGATCGAACCTTTCTGCCTCGGCAAGGCCACGGACCCGGCCAAACCGGTCGTGACCCGCGGTTGCTCATGGAAGCTGTGTTGTGAATCGTGCGAACCGCGCTGGCCAAACGGAGCATCGCCCCGGCCGTTCCACCGAAATCAAACCGACGCTTTCCTGCCGAGTTTGACAAGGAAACGCACAAATCGCAGCATCTGATCGAAAACTGTTTCGGAAGCCTCAGGGAAAACAGAGGTCTCGCTCTGCGCTCGTGCAAGACCGACCAAAGCGTCAAGGCGTTCATCTCACTGGCTGCCGCGATCGTTCAACTCGGATGAACGTCAACAGGCCCTAGACTGGGTCATCCGTAGGACAAGCTGTCTTCTGCGCGATGCGGCATGGCAAGGGCAGTCGCGCGCAGCTTGCCCAAATGCAGCTCAGCCAATTCTTTGGCATGCTGGGCAAAGGAGGCGTTTCCGCTGACCTGCGCGGCGACGATGGCGCCATCCATCAGCAATGTGAAGTAAGCCACGGTGCGGTCCGGGTCAGCATCGCTCAAGATTGCCGACTGTGCGGCAATCCACCCGTTCAAATGAGATTTATGCGCCGCAATGATCTTGCGCAGCCGCATATTCTGCATGTCGAACTCGCCGGCGGCATTGATGAAGGGGCATCCGAAGAAATGCGGATCGGAAAACCAGAGTTCCAAGACGTCAAAGAGCGCCAGAAGCTGTGCTTCGGCATCGCCTTGGACCTTGGCGATTTCAGCGAAAAACCATGCCCGCCATGCCGCGCCTTCGCGCTCCAGCACTGCTTCGATAAGCCCATCTTTATTGCCGAAATGCTTGTAGAGAGACGTCTTTGCCGTTCCTGCCCGGCGCGCGATCGTATCAACGCCCGTCGCCTGAAAGCCGCCATGGCAAAAGGACCAAGATGCGGCGGCCATCAGTTTTTCGCGCGTTGTGTTGCCGTAGCGGGCAGAACACAAGGTGCGCGCCCCAAGACAGAGCGTTGGATCGGATTCCCGCTGAAGAACAACCTGTGAAGTCGCGCCGTCTTCTACGGTCGAGGTCAAGTCATCCATGTTCCGTTCCTACTTTATACCCGTGCCGCCTTGGTCGCCCCGCATACAGACCTGTAGCACGGGTTTCTTCACAACACCATGCAAGCCTGTCCCCCGGACGAATCGAGACAAAGGATAGATACAGGTCTGTATCTATTTTTATTCTGTAAATTTGCGATTCCATGACTGCCAAGATTCAGAAATGCCCCATTGATGGACATCAAGTAGCCAAAATATAGGCTAAAGCCAAAATTATAGGCCATCTGTCGCGTCTTTCTGGGATACGTGATTTTTGCTTGGACAAAACAGATCGGTATCTACACGGTCAAGGAAAGTGGAACAACACGCACAGTCGGAGTCCGGTATGACAGCTTTCAGCACGATCAAAACCCTCCAATCTGGTGCGATCAAAGGCGATGCGACTGTGCCAAGCGTGTCGCAGAAAGAGCTGTCGGAAAAATCAGGTTCACCCGTGCAAGGACTTGGCGCGCATGTCCAGATAGACGGGTTGCAGCATCGCTATAAGGGGACGGCTGCAAACTGTTTGCAGGATCTGAATTTCAAGGTCGATGCGGGCCAGATCGTGGCATTGGTCGGGCGGTCCGGTTGTGGCAAGTCGACTTTGTTGCATCTTATCGCGGGCCTTATGCAGCCCAGTGTTGGCGGTGTTTATATTAACGGCAATCGCGTGAAATCGACCTGTCCGCGCTGGGTCGTGATGTTTCAGGCCCCGTCGCTTTTTCCGTGGATGACTGTCGCGCAGAATGCAGCCCTTGGCCTGCGCTTTGCCGGACGCACCTCGGAAATCGGACAACGCGTTCCCGCGCTGTTGGAGTTGGTCGGCCTGACCGCCTTTGCCGACCGCAATGTGCAGGATTTGTCGGGCGGGCAGCAACAACGGGTCGCACTTGCCCGTTCGCTGGCGACACAACCCGACCTGTTGTTACTGGATGAGCCATTTTCCGCGCTCGACGCCTTCACCCGCCGCGCCCTGCAACAGGATGTGCGCCGCATTGCCAAGGAACTTGGGCTTACGGTGGTGCTGGTCACGCATGACATTACCGAAGCTGCCATCATGGCGGACCGCGCCCTGATAATGGCGCCCGATCCGGGCCGAATTGTGACCGATACCCCGTTGGCCCCCGGTCCCGAGCGCCACCGCGACAGCCCCGAATTCGAGGCCGAGCGCGCGCGTCTTGCCACGCTGTTTGAAGCTACCGCCTGACTGCTCATCCCTCGCCAAGGAGACACCGACATGAATGAAGACGATCTGCGCCGCGCCGAAATGAAATGGGCCATGGACGCTTACAGTGGTGACTATTCCCGCCGGGGTGCGCTGAACCTGTTCGCGCAAGGCGGGCTGTTTGCCGGGCTATCGGGCCTGCTGGCCAGCTTGCCGCAGATGTCCTATGCGCAAGAAGATGAAAAAGTGCGCATCGGCTATTTGCCCATCACGGATGCCACCGCGCTGCTGGTGGCCCACGCCAATGGCTATTTCAAGGATGAGGGGCTGGACGCCGAAGACCCGACTTTGATCCGAGGCTGGGCACCCTTGATCGAAGGGTTTGTGGCAAACCGCTTCAACCTTGTGCATTTCCTGAACCCGATCCCGATCTGGATGCGTTACAACAACAACTTCCCCGTGAAGGTGCTGTCCTGGGCGCATACGAACGGGTCCGGCGTGGTGGTCGGCGCGCATACCGACATTACCGATTTCAAAGGCTTGGGCGGCAAACAGGTTGCTGTGCCCTTCTGGTATTCAATGCATAACATTGTGCTGCAATACGCGCTGCGGCAATCGGGGATTACCCCAGTCATTCGGGACCAATCCGCGCCATTGGCTGATAACGAATGCAACCTGATGGTCATGCAGCCGCCGGAAATGCCGCCCGCCTTGGCTGCGCAGTCCATCGATGCCTATATCGTGGCCGAACCGTTCAACGCCATGGGCGAGGTTCTGGCCGGCGCACGGATGCTGCGCTTTACTGGCGATATCTGGAAAAACCATCCTTGCTGTGTGGTCGCCACCCACGAAGAGGCAATCACCGCCCGGCCCGAATGGGTGCAGGCCGTGACCAATGCCGTGGTGCGCGGCGCGATCTATGCCTCGCAGAACAAGGCAGAGGTTGCGCAGATGATCAGCCGCGATGGCAAAGGCTACCTGCCCGCCCCGGCCGAAGTCGTGATACGCGCCATGACGCATTACGACACCGCGGAATATGCCGATAGCGGCGCATTGACCCACGCGGATTGGAACAACGGACGGATCGACTTTCAGCCGTGGCCCTATCCAAGCGCCGATGCGCTAACCGTTTCTTACCTGCGCGAAACCGTGGTGTCGGGTGACGCGGCCTTCCTAGCCGATCTGGACCCGGCCTTCGTGTCCGAGGATCTGGTCGATCGCAGCTTCGTGCGCAAAGCGGTCGAGCGTTTCCCGGAATGGCTGAATGATCCGTCAGTCAATGCAGGCGATCCCTTCACCCGCGAAGAGGTTCTGTCGCTGTGACCGATGCTGCTTTCTCCCAATCCGACCAACTTCGGTCCGATGCCACAAAGGCCCGGATTGCCATGCTGCAAGGCTGGCTGCGCAGTCTGGCCATTGGGGCGCTGGGTCTTGGCATTCTGGGCGCGCTCTGGGCCTTGGGCGGTTGGTATATCGCCCAATCGCCCGGCATGTTCGCCTTTGCGCAGCTTGCCCCCCTCCCGACGCTGGAACGGCTTTGGGACATGGCGCAACGTGGCGAAATCTGGGAGATGTCGGCCCCAAGCCTGAACCGTGTGGGCTGGGGGCTTGGAATTGCCATTCTGGTGGGCGTGCCCATGGGCATCCTGATCGGTCGGCTGGCTTGGCTGCGCGATTTGTCGAATGCGCCGTTCCAGTTGTTGCGGATGATCTCTCCACTCAGTTGGATGCCGATTGCGATCATGGCTTTCGCCACCTGGGACGGTGCGATCATCTTTCTGATCTTCGTGGCCTCTGTCTGGCCGATCATGTTTGCCACGGCAGCCGGTGTGAAACGCATTGACCCTGCTTGGCTGAAAGTGTCGCGCAACCTTGGGGCCAACCCGCTGCACATGCTGTTCTATGTCATTCTGCCTGCCATTGCGCAGGACATCATGACGGGCATTCGGCTGGCGCTGGGTATTGCCTGGGTGGTGCTTGTGCCCGCCGAATATCTGGGCGTGTCATCGGGGCTTGGCTTTGCCATCAACGATGCGCGCGACTCTCTCGATTATGCGCGTCTGGGGGCCACGGTGCTTGTCATCGGTGTCATCGGATACGCGCTCGATTCCCTGTGCTTGCTGGCGATCAAACGCTTCAGCTGGCTGCGCAGTGATACCTGAACCCCAACCCGAACAGGAGGAATACCATGGGTGAACCCGCAACCGTGCTGACAGGATGTCTGGCGCCGATTGACAGAACCGGGCTGGAAGGCCTGATCGAAAAAGGCAAGGCTGACCCGAAAGCGATCAAGACGCTGTCGTGCAAGACTGTTGCCGAAGGCCGCTTCCGCCATGCCAACTACATTCGCGACCTGCCGCCCTATATCGTGGACGAGCCGCCCGGCCTGCTGGGTGACGACACGGCACCGAACCCCTCTGAGGCATCGCTTGCGGCGCTTGGGTCTTGCGTCTGCGTTGGCCTGCACGCCAATGCCGTCCATCGCGGCATCACAGTGAACAAGCTGGAAATCGAGATGGAGGCCGATCTGAACATCACCGCCGTCTGGGGCACGGGCGATCAGTCCGAAAAGCCCGTCGGTTTCACCGATGTTCGCATGAAGGTCGTGATGGAAGCCGACGCCCCGCAAGAGGTGATCGACGAACTGATCGCGCATGTCGCGAAATGGTCGCCAGTGTTCAACACCTTCTCGCGTCCCGTAAACATGGAAATCGCGGCAGCCTAAGCTGAGTTGGGGGCCGCCCGGACTGTGGCGGCCCCGATCCCCAATCCTTTCTCGATGTCTGAGCGCGACAGGCGATCGCATCCACCTTCAGGAGTTGCTCATGTCTTTAGACCTTGCCACCGCACAGCAGATGCCCGCGCTGGGCCTTCCCGACCCCGAATTCATTCTATCCGAAGCCGACCGCATCACCGCCAGTGACCTTGTTCCGCTGGTCCGGGCCATTGACGCCGACGGCGTTTATCCTGAAGCGGTTATGCGCAGCTATGGCGCGGCTGGCGCATTCCAGCGCCACCTGCCCGCCCCCGGCGGCGTGTTGGACCTGGACACAACCATCGCCGCCATGACCCGCGCCGGGCGTGAATGCCTGTCGACGGCGTTTTGCATGTGGTGCCAGTCGGCGCTGGGTTGGTATATTTTCAATTCCGACAATACAGAGTTGCAGGACCGCCTGGGTGCCAAGGTCGCCACGGGCGAAGTGCTGGGCGGCACCGGCCTGTCGAACCCGATGAAAACCCTGTTCGGGATCGAGACGATGAAGCTCAAGGCCACCCCGGTCGAGGGCGGCTATACCCTGCGCGGCACACTGCCTTGGGTGAGCAATATCAATGAAGACGCATGGTTTGCCGTCATCAGCGAAATTCCCGAAGGCCCACGCGCGGGCGAGCGGGTGATGATGGTGCTGCATGGGCGCGGCGATGGCGTGAAGCTGGTGTCGAACGATCATTTCGTGGCGTTGGAAGGCACGCGCACCTATGGGGTGCAATGCCGCGATGCGTTCGTGCCAAGCGCCAATGTCATCGCGGACCCGATCAATGCCTATGTGCCGAAAATCCGCGGCGGTTTCATCTTGCTGCAATCGGGCATGGCCTTTGGCATGATCGAAGGGTGTATCGCCCTTATGGAACAGGTGCGCGGCCCACTGGGACATGTGAACCAACATTTGCCCGACCAGCCCGAGCATTTCCGCGAAAAACTGGACGCCATGAAGGCCGAGGTAGCAGAGCTTTGCAAAACCCCCTACGACCCTTCGGACGCGTATTTCATCCGGGTCATCAAGGCCCGGCTTGCCGCTGGGGATCTGGCCGTTGCCGCCGCGCATAATGCGATGCTGCATCAGGGCGCGCGCGGATATGTCAGCAACGGTGCGGCGCAGCGCCGTCTGCGCGAAAGCTATTTCGTGGCCATCGTGACGCCCGCCACCAAGCAATTGCGCAAAATGCTGGCGGATATGGGGGCAGAGGCCTGACAGTCCATCCGAAACCAATAAGTCAACAGGGAAAAGACCATGACACACGCACTCATCACACCAGAGCAGTTAACGACTATGGGCGATGTCGTGATTATCGACACGCGCGCGCCAGAAGCCTATGCGGCCGGCCATATTCCCGGTGCCGTCAACCTGCACGAGATATTCACCTTCCTTGCCACCTCTGACCCGGATGGCATTGTGCAAATGACAGAGACCTTCGCATCTGCTTTCGGGGCTGCGGGCCTGTCCGGCAAAGAAACCGCGGTGATCTATGAAGGGTCGATGAATACCGGCTTTGGGCAATCCTGCCGGGGGTATTTCCTGCTCGATTTCCTTGGTTATCCCAAAAAAGCCGTTCTGGATGGCGGAATAGAAGCCTGGGTCGCTGCTGGTCTGCCGCTAAACCGCGAAACGGTGGCGCCAGAGCCAGTTGCGTTTCCGGTAGACCCGGCAGGCGCGCATGTTTTGCTGACCCGCGATGACATGTTGGCCGCGCTGGACACGGGCGATGCCGCCATTCTGGATGTCCGCGATGTCGACGAATGGATCGCTGAAAGCTCTTCGCCCTATGGCAAGGATTTCTGCCCGCGCAAGGGGCGCATTCCGACCGCGCGCTGGATTGAATGGTATCGGTTGATGAAGCCCACGGGCGATGGTCCGCGCCTGAAATCACCCGACGAAGTGCTGGCCGAGCTGGCAACTGTCGGGATCACCCCGGACATGCCGGTGTACCTCTATTGCTTCAAAGGCGCGCGCGCGTCCAATAGCTATCTGGCGCTGAAACAGGCCGGAGTGGCCGATGTGCGCATCTATTTCGGTAGCTGGAACGAATGGTCGCGCGACCCGTCGCTTCCCATCGAAGAAGGGCGCCCGTTCGCGTCCTGACGCTCTCACCAACTCAACCTGACAACAAGGATCAAACTGATGAAAGACTCTCCCTTCGCAGACCCGATGATGACCAAAGATGATGTTGCCGCGATGGTGTTGGTGGCCAAGAAAAAGCTGGGCCTAAGCTGGGCCGAGATCGCTGAGAAAACCGGGAAATCCGCCGTTTTCACACATTCGGCCGCCATGGGTCTGAACTCTATGCCCGAAGATGCGGCGCGCAACCTTGTGGCCGCTTTGGGCCTGCCCGAAGACGCAGTCGAGGTGCTGATGGAATACCCGACCAAGATCTGGGAACAGGCGGTGCCGACCGATCCTTGCATCTATCGCCTGTATGAAATCGTCGGTGTCTACGGCCCGACCATGAAGGCCATCATTCAGGAAGAATTCGGTGACGGGATCATGTCGGCCATCGATTTCGACATGTCCATCACCCGCGTGCCGAACCCGAAAGGCGACCGCGTCAAAGTAGAAATGACTGGCAAGTTCTTGAAATACAACGACTGGTAAGGTTGGCTTTCACAAAACACCCCCTGCCTGGCCACGCCGGGCGGGACCAAACAGAAGGCAGGGCGGATGACGCGGAGACAGGCAGATTTGGTCATTATCGGCGCGGGTCAGGCGGCGCTTACACTGGCAGAAAGCCTACGCCGGGCCGGTGACACGCGCAGCATTGTCATGCTGGGCGAGGAACCTTTTCCACCTTATCAACGCCCGCCCTTGTCCAAAGCCTACCTGTCCGGAACCATGGCGCGCGAGCGGCTTTGGCTTAAGCCGGATGACTGGTATGTGGCCAATGACATTGCGCTGCACACGAATGCGCAAGTCGTTCAGATCGCGCGGGAAAGTGCCCATGTGGTGCTCGAAAGCGGTGATCGGATCGACTACGCCCAGCTTGTAATCGCCACAGGCAGCCGACCACGACCGTTCCCATCAGAGCGCGGTGGCAGCTTGCCCGGCGTGCATGTTATCCGTGGCATGGCGGATATCGACCTGCTTGCGCCCGCATTGGGCAACGTCAAGCGGGTGGTGGTTATTGGCGGTGGCTATATCGGGCTGGAATCGGCCGCGATCTTGCGAAAGCTGGGGGCCGACGTGGCGCTTGTCGAAGCAGGTCCGCGCATCCTTGGGCGCGTCGCCTGTGAGATGACGGCAGATATGGTCCGCGCGCTGCACTTGTCGCAGAGTGTGGAGTTGCACGAAGGCGTCGGAGTGACAGAATTGCGGCCCGGACCGGATGGCCATGTCGCATCTGTGCAGCTTGATACTGGAACATCGCTTGGCGCCGATCTGGTCATTGTCGGGATTGGTGGGCTGGCCAACGCGGACCTGGCCCAAGCCTGCGGTTTGGCATGTGCGACAACTGCGAGCGGAGGTATCGGTGTGGATGCCTTGTGCCGCAGTTCCGATCCCCGGATTTTCGCCATTGGGGATGTGGCCTCGTTTGAGCTTGGCGGCCAAACCCTGCGGCTGGAAAGTGTGCAGAATGCCTGCGATCAAGCCCGCGCTCTGGCGCAGACGCTGGCCGGGACAGACACGCCCTATGCGCCGGTTCCATGGTTCTGGTCCGACCAATACGACATGAAATTGCAGATTGCGGGCCTGAACATCGGAGCAGATCAGACGATCTTCCGCCCTGGCAAACGCGCGGGAACCGGGTCTGTGTGGTATTTCCTGAAGGGCAGGTTCATCGCGATAGATGCCTTGTCGGACCCGCGCGCCTATATGACAGGCAAACGACTGCTAGAGCGCGGGGCAGATATTTCGGCCGCAGATGTTGCCGATCCAGAGCACGACATCGCCGCGCTCGCCTCGGCCTAGATCTTGTGACCGTCTTGATACCCGGCAAGCGGTCAAGGCCCTTAATGCGGTGTTGCAGGTTCCAGCGCCGGGACGGCACCAAGTTGCCTGCTCTCCCCCAGAATACGGGGGGCAGGTGCTGGAAAGCTGACCTTGCCGCCCGGAGTATCGACAGTAACACGGCGCAGATGCGGATGCTGGGATAAGGCCGCCATGTCATTGACAGAGGCCAGCGCAATATCGATGCCGTCCAACATCGCAACACAGCTTTGCCAGTCCCGCCTGGCAAACGCGGCACCAACCAGCGCATCCGTCGCGGCGCGGTTGGCGACACGCGCTATATTGGTGGCAAAGCGCGGATCATCCGCAGCCGCCGGATCGCCAATGAAATCGCGCGCCAGCACCCGCCATTCGCGATCAGACTGCACGGCAAGCAGGATTGGCGGACCAGATAAGGGGTAAAACACCCCATAGGGTGCAATGGACGGATGTTTCAGCCCCACCCGCGTAGGGCTTGTGCCGCCTTCGTGGTTCAGCAACGGCACCGCAAGCCAATCTGCCATCACATCGAACATGGACACGGAAATGCACGCGCCTTCGCCTGTTATGCCGCGGCGGATCAGCGCCTCTAGAATTGCGGAATGGGCCGTGGCACCGGTTGCGATATCCACAATGGAAATACCGACTCGCGATGGCGCTTCCGGCCCACCGGTCAAGGAACAGAGGCCCGCTTCCGCCTGAATTAACAGATCATAGGCCTTGCGGTTGGCAAGCGGGCCATCCTCGCCATATCCAGAGATAGAGCAAGAGATCAGCCTTGGATGGTCGCGGTGCAGTTGCGTCAGGTCGAACCCCAGACGCGCCAGCGCACCGGGTTTCAGGTTCTGGATCAGAACATCGGCCCCGGCGATCAATTCGGCAAGCTCTGCTTTTCCGTGCGGCGTGGCCAGATCCAACGTCTTGCTGTGCTTGCCACGGTTCAGCCAGACAAAATAGCTGGACTGGCCAGCGGCCGAAGTGTCGTAGCCGCGGGCAAAATCGCCCTCGGGACGCTCAATCTTGAGCACATGCGCACCGGCATCCGCCAACCGCGATGACGCAAACGGCGCGGCAACCGCCTGTTCCAAGGCAACGACGTTCAGGCCTTCCAGAGCCAGCATCAGAACGACCTCGGCAGATCAAGCACATGTTCGGCCACATAAGACAGGATCAGGTTGGTCGAGATTGGCGCCACCTGATACAGCCGGGTTTCACGGAACTTGCGTTCGATGTCGTATTCATTGGCAAAACCAAAACCGCCATGGAACTGGATACAGGCATTCGCCGCCTCCCAAGAGGCCTTGGCGGCAAGCAATTTGGCCATGTTTGCCTCTGTGCCGCAGGGCGCGCCTGAATCGAACAAGTCGCAGGCTTTCCAGCGCATCAGGTCGGCGGCGCATATTTCGATATAGGCTTCCGCGATCGGAAACTGCACGCCCTGGTTCTGGCCGATGGGGCGGCCAAAAACCTGCCGCTCCTTTGCGTAGGCGGTCACGCGGTTAATGAACCAATAGCCATCACCGATACACTCTGCCGCGATCAGCGCGCGTTCGGCATTCAGGCCCGTCATGATGTATTTGAACCCTTCGCCCTCTTGGCCGATCAGATTTTCTGCCGGTATCTCCAGATTGTCGAAGAACAATTCATTGGTTTCGTGGTTCACCATGTTGGCGATGGGCTTTACGGTCATGCCGTTCTGCATCGCATCCTTGATGTCGACCAGAAACACCGACAATCCTTGGGACTTCTTCTTGACCTGCGACAGGGGTGTGGTGCGGGCCAGCAGCAGCATCAGGTCGGAATGCTGCACCCGGCTGATCCAGACCTTCTGGCCATTGATGACATAACGGTCATTCTTGCGCACTGCGGTTGTTTTCAGCTTGGTGGTGTCGGTGCCTGTTGTCGGCTCGGTCACGCCCATTGACTGAAGGCGCAATTCTCCAGCCGCAATTCGTGGCAAATACGCTCTGCGTTGCTCCTCGGAGCCGTGGCGCAGCAGCGTGTTCATATTATACATCTGCCCATGGCACGCGCCGGAATTGCCCCCCGAACGGTTGATTTCCTCCATAATAACCGAGGCCTCTGACAGGCCCAGGCCAGAGCCGCCATACTCCTCCGGGATCAGCGCGGCCATCCACCCAGCGCGGGTCAGCGCGTCCACGAACGCCTCTGGATAAGCGCGCTCTGCGTCTATCTTGCGGTGGTATTCGTCGGGAAATTCCGCGCAGATCGCGCGGATGCCATCGCGTATTTCGATGTAATCTGTGGGGGCCGGTCCAGCCATGTCTTGCTCCGCTTGCAACTTTGCGTCGCTTTGAGTGTCGCAGCCGCTATGGCATCTTGCAAAGATATGTTTATGATAGTCACCATATCTAAATGTGATGGTAAAGATGGATCTCCGGCAGCTTCGGTATTTTGTGGCGATTGTCGAGGACGGCTCTATCACCGGGGCCGCCGCGCGGCTGGGTGTGGCGCAACCCGCCCTGTCGCTGCATGTGCGCAACATGGAAGACCGGCTTGGCACAGCTTTGTTGGTGCGCAGTCAGAATGGCGTGAAGCCAACAGACGCGGGCGCGGTTCTGATGCTGCGCGCAAGGGCAATTCTGGAAGATTTCGACCGCGCGCTTGACGAAGTGCAAAGCCATGGCAAACAGCCTTCCGGCACAGTTCGGATAGGGCTGCCCGCCACAATAGGGTCCATCCTTGCAGTGCCGCTGGTGGCACGGTGCAAGGCGATTTATCCCAACCTGCGCCTCGTCGTGGCCGAAGCGATGAGCGGCTTTGTGCGTGACTGGCTGATGGATGGGCAGATTGACCTTGCAGTGGTCTACAGTCCGGTCACAGAGGCGGGGGTTCATTCCGAAATCTTGCTGGACGAAGAACTTGTGCTGGTCGCGGCGCCTGACGGATGGGCGCAAGAGGAATCCGCACAGACCATATTGGGCCGCAGCCCGCTGATCCTGCCGAGTGGGTCACACGGGTTGCGCAGGCTTCTGGAGCGCGAACTTGGGCTTGCGTCGCACGGGGTGACACCTGTCATAGAAATCGACAGTTATGCCAGCATCAAGCAACTTGTGATTGACCGGCACGGCGCGTCTGTTTTGCCCATTCACGCGGTTCAGACCGAGGTAATGGCGGCACGGTTAGAGGCGCGGCGATTTCCAGCCCCCGGCCTGTGGCGGCGCGCGCATCTGGGCTACCGTTCCTCGCGACCGCTAACGCATTCTGCCAGTTTGGTGTGCGAATTAATCCGCTCCATCACCGCAGAATTGGTCACAGGCAACATCTGGGCAGGCGCGCGCATGGCCGACATGCCCGCGCCGCCAGACTCTAACCGTTAACCAATACTCAGGCGCTTTCCAATGCCGCAACAACGGCATCGCCACAGGCAACCGTCCCGGCCGTCCCGCCGAGATCGGCAGTCCGCTTCGCCGGGTCTGCCAGCACTGTCTCTATGGCGGCAACAATCGACGCCGCCGCATCGGGGTGGCCCAGATGTTCCAACATCATCGCGCCGGCCCAGATCTGGCCAACGGGGTTCGCAATACCCTTGCCGGCAATGTCTGGCGCAGAGCCGTGGACCGGCTCGAACAGTGATGGATAGTCACGTTCGGGGTTGATGTTGCCAGAAGGCGCAATCCCGATGGTGCCGGTGCAGGCTGGCCCAAGATCGGACAAGATATCGCCAAACAGATTGGACGCAACGACCACGTCGAACCAGTCGGGGTGCAGCACGAAATGCGCTGTCAGAATGTCTATGTGGAACTTGTCGACCATGACATCCGGGTAGCCCTTGGCCATGTCCACCACCCGTTCGTCCCAATAGGGCATGGTGATGGAAATACCGTTGGACTTGGTTGCAGAGGTCAGATGCTTCTTGGGGCGTTGCTGCGCCAGATCGAAGGCGAATTTCAGAACCCGGTCAACGCCAACGCGCGTCATCACGGTTTCCTGCAACACGGTTTCGCGTTCGGTCCCCTCGAAAATGCGCCCCCCAATAGAAGAATATTCGCCCTCGGTGTTTTCGCGCACGACCCAGAAATCAATATCGCCCGGCTCGCGGCCAGCCAAAGGCGATGGCACGCCCGGCATAAGGCGCACGGGTCGCAGGTTGATATACTGGTCAAATTCGCGCCGAAACTTGAGCAAAGACCCCCAAAGCGACACATGGTCGGGCACCGTGTCGGGCCAGCCTACAGCACCAAAATACAGCGCGTCGCTATCGCCAATCCGCGATTTCCAATCATCCGGAAGCATCTGGCCATGGGCCGTGTAATACTCGGCTGACGCGAAATCATGCATGTCAAACTGGAGCCCCAGATCAAATTTGCGCGCGGCGGCTGACAGCACTTTCAGCCCCTCGGGCACAACTTCTGTTCCAATCCCGTCGCCGGGAATGACTGCAATGCGGTAAGAGTTGCGGCTCATGCGGATTGATCCTCTGGTTTGGGGCAATGCTGTGCGATGGCAAGTTTCGTAGCCAACCGGATTGCGGTTATGAACGCGCCGGTATCGGCGATACCCTGCCCGACAATATCGTGTGCTGTGCCATGGGCGGGGGTTGTAAAGATAATGGGCAGGCCTGATGTCACCGTTACGCCCTTGTTGAACCCCTTGAGCTTGGTCGCGATCTGGCCCTGGTCATGATACATAGCCAACACGCTGTCATATTCCCCGGCAAACGCCTTCAGATAGACCGTATCGGACGGAAATGGGCCATCGCAACAGATACCCTCGGCCTGCGCGGCCTCTACCGCGGGGCGGATGATGTCTATCTCTTCGGTGCCAAACAGCCCGCCTTCGCCATTATGCGGGTTCAGCGCCGCCACGGCAATGCGCGGCGCGGCAATACCGGCGCGGCGCAACATGGTGTCGGTCAGGTGCAGCGCCTCGCTTATGCGCTGCGGGGTAATCAGATCGAGCGCCTCGCGCAGGCTGACATGAGAGGTGACGCGGCTCATCCATTGCCCGTCCAGCACGTTCATTTCGCGGAACACGCCGTTGAAACTCAGCAAATGCGCAAAAAGCTGATGCTCGTCCTTGAAGCGCCAGCCGCCGTCGAACATTGCCTTCTTGTGCAAGGGCGCAAAACAAATGCCATGGGCATGGCCCGCGCGCGCGATGTCCACCGCGGCCTTCAAGGTATCGCCCACCCGCGCGCCAATTTCGGGGTCGGGTGCGCCCAGCACGAACTTGGCCGGGTCCATATTGCCAAGGTCTATCATGGGAATGGCGCTCTGGTCGTGCCGGGCATCCTCGGCGCTGCAGATCAGGTCAATCGTTAATGAGACACCGGCCTGGGTCATCCCCATCTCCAGGACGCGGCGATCCCCCAGCACCACAATATCGGCACTGTCACGGATATCGCTTTGCGCAAGGATGCGGGCTGTCATCTCTGGCCCGATCCCGGTCGGGTCGCCTGTTGTCAGCACAAGCGTTGGGCGAAACTCATCTGTCATATCCGTGGTCCCTTATTGTATCATTCAGGCCGGATCGCGCCATGTCAGCAAGTCCATCAGAACGCTGACATCTGGCAGCGTCTCTACCTTGGCGACAGTGTCAATCAGCTCTTGCTGCCGTGTCTCTGACAAAAGCCCGGCGGCGCAATCATTGAACTTGCCAGCCAGTTCTGCATCGCTCAGCGGATTATGCGGGCTACCGCGGTAATTCTCATCCGCCCAGCGCGACAGGGTGCGCCCATCGCGTGTGACCACATCAATCCGAGAGCGTATCCTGTCCCATCCCATCGCCTCTATCTCGGCGTCGAACCGTGTCTCTATGCGGCGCTGCATGGATTGGCAGGCGTCAGAGGCCACGAATTCGTCGGTGAACTCTGTCTTGCCCGCGCTGCCCCGCAAGATGATCGCAGAGAGCAGGAAAGCGAAAGAAAACTTGCCCTCCAGCTCGGTTTGAGCAACGTGATAGCGGATCGGGCCAAGGACGTTGCTGCCTGCATTCAACGTGACCTTTTCAATATCGTCCGGGGTCAGCCCTTCTTCAGCCATCAGAAATTTCATCGCATCCATGCTGGGGTGGGTCAGCACGCCAGAAGGATATGGCTTTATGCTGACGCCGGGTGACAACATGGCATGCGGCGCACCGAACCTGTCGCGCACTTGCGACGGATCACCGCCAGGCCCGGCAATCGCCAGATACCCCCAACGCCCGTCCAGCGCCTCTTCGTTAGATGACAGCCCTTCGCGCGCCAATAACGCAGCGGTCACACCGTTCTGGGCGGCGCGGCCAACATGCAGCGGTTTGGTCATGGTCCCGAAGCCGGCGCGGATGCCAGATGCCATGGACGCCGCAATGCCCAAGGCGCGCGCGGTCGTCGCAGCATCCAGCCCCAACATATGCGAGGCCGCAGCAGCAGCAGCAAAGGTGCCAATTGTCCCGGAGGTGTGGAAGCCCCTCATGTAATGGTCAGGATCAATTGCTTCGGCCACCTTGCAGCCCACCTCGAACCCTGCGGTGAAGGCGCCAACCAGTTTCATGCCGGTAACTGGCGCGCCGTTTTCCAGCGCCACAAGATCAGCCAGCACCAGCGCTGCGGTCAGCGGTGGAACGGTGGGGTGCATCAGCAGCCCATAAGGGCGCCCCGGCCCCTCTGCCAACTGTGTATCATCCCAATCCATTGCGTGGCCTGCCGTTCCAGCCCAAAGCGCAGCGGCAGGTGCGGGCAGACGCAGGTCGCGCAACCCCAGAACACGCGCCTGCCCGGACCCGCCAATCGTTGTAAGATGCCGCAGAAGCGGTGCCATTCCGGGCTGGTCGGTTCCGGCGATCATGACTGCCAAACCATCCAGAATGCAGCGGCGCGCAAGATGCAGGGTTTCGGCATCTAGCGCCGTTGCGCTGTGTCCAACAGTAAAACGCACGGCAGCATCGGTCAGGCCGGACAGGTGCTCCCAGCTTGTGCCTTCGGTCTGAATGGTCATGTGGGTACTCCTTTGCGCGGTCGTGCCTTGCAGCGGAACGACCAGATATTCCGTTGCCATCTAAGTGCCATCCAACCTTGTAAATTGTCAACAATAGTGTTGCGATTTGGTGGATTTCAGAATTAAATGTCCGCAAAGCTGCATCCTGCAACCCGGACAACGACAGAAACTCGGTTTCTTTTGTTCCATAATTTAAAGATATGGCCGGGAATTCACAGTCTGCGCAGCGAACGATGCTTGGGCAGGTTTGTCTACAATACAGGAGATCCACAATGCAGAACGAGATGCCGGAATTGACGCAACCAACACGGTTGATGGAGGGGTTTCGCTACGAACGCATGCGCAGCTCTGGTGCAGAGATCAATGTCGCAATCGCCGGGGACGGGCCGCCTTTGCTGTTGCTGCATGGCAACCCGCTGACCCATGTAAGCTGGCACAAGATCGCGCCTGCGCTTGCCAAGAGCTTTACGGTCATCGCGCCCGATCTGCGCGGCTATGGTGACAGCTCCAAGCCTGACGGCGGCGCGGCGCATGAAGCCTACAGCTTTCGGGCAATGGCGCAGGATTTTCTGGAGATCATGACAACGCTAGGGTTTGACCGCTTTGCGGTTGCGGGCCATGACCGAGGCGCGCGCGTTGCCTTTCGTTTGGCGCTGGATGCCCCAGAGCGCGTTACCAAGATCGCCGCGCTCGATATTGTGCCGACCTACAATGTGCTCTCTCAGGTCAGCCTTGGTTGGGGGCTGGAAGCCTATCACTGGTTTTTCATGGCACAAAAAGCGCCGTTTCCCGAAGACCTGCTATCGGCCGACCCGGAATATTACATCCGCTACAAGCTGAACAAGAAGAATGTCGGTCTGGAGATTTTCACACCAGAGGCGATGGCAGAATACATCCGCTGCACCACACGCGACCAAATTCATGCGGTCTGCGAAGATTACCGCGCCACGGTCACGCTGGATTTCGAGATGGACAAAAGCGACCATGCCGCAAACCGCAAGATTGACTGCCCGGTGATGGTTCTATGGGGCAGCAACAGCCATTGCGGACGCCATTTCAAGCCGCTGGAAGCCTGGGGCGAATGGGCTGACAATGTGCGCGGCGCGGCAATCCCGACCGGGCATTATCCGGCAGAACATCGGCCAGACATTGTCTATAGGGCATTTTGGCAGTTTTTTTCCGGTCAGGAACCAGATTTCGAGGTAGAGCAATGAAGGTCGCAACACCACAAGAGGCCTCGGACATGTTTCATGCCGGTGGCGAGATGGCGTTTCTGGATGTGCGCGAGGCCGGACAATTTGGCGAGGCGCATCCGCTGTTTGCAATCCCCCTGCCCTTTTCCGTGCTGGAGAGCCGCGTTCAAAAATTGGTTCCTCGCCGCGATGTGCCTGTCCTGCTGCTGGATGCCGGTGACGACATTTCCACGCGTGCGGCGCAATGCCTTGCGGGGTTGGGCTATACAAACCTGCATATAATCGCGGGCGGAATGCCCGGTTGGGCCGCAGCGGGCTTGGGTGTGTATAAAGGGGTCAATGTGCCGTCGAAAACGCTGGGAGAGTTGGCGGAAGAACTTTGGCACCCGAACATGATTACCCCGCAGGAACTGGCGCAATGGGCCAAAGCCAAGCAAGATTTCAGCTTCTTTGACGCGCGCCCGCCGGCGGAATATCAGAAGATGCGGGTTCCGGGGTCTGTCTGTTTGCCGAACGCAGAGTTGGCGCATCGTGCCGCAAGCCTAGGCAATCTGGAACAGGCACCACTGGTTATTACCTGTGCAGGCCGCACGCGTGGCATTGTCGGCGCGATCGGGATGCGGATTGCGGGGTATGCCGGGCCGGTTATGGCCTTGGAAAATGGAACCCAAGGCTGGGCGCTGGCGGGCGAAACACTGGAGCGCGGCGCCACGGCCGCCCCCTTCCCTTCGCTCGACTCCGCCGCCGCAAACGCGTCGCGGCAAGCGGCAGACCGCATTATCGCCCAATTTGGTCTGACAGAGGTCACGATCGAGGAAGCCGCCGCCCTTTTGCGCGATCAGGGGCGAACGAGCTACCTGTTTGATACGCGCTCGGCGTTGGAAGCGGAAAATGACCCTGTTCCGGGCGCAGTGCATGCACCCAGCGGGCAGGTCACGCAGGCCACGGATCAATGGATCGGCACCCTTCGGTCGCGCGTGGTGTTGTGTTGTGACACCGGGCTTCGCTCGGCGCTGGCTGGGTTCTGGTTGAAACAACTGGGCTATGACGTGTGTGTGCTACGCTTGACGCCGGATCGATCTGCCCTGCCAAATCCAGCCCCGGAAACACCGCCGCCGCCCTTGCCAACACTGACGGCGCAGGACGCCCTTCAAGCAGTTGTGGACGGTGCGGTGCTGGTGGACCTGCGCGGCTCCATGGCGTTCCGCAAGGCACATGTCGCCCAGGCAATCTGGGCCTGTCGGCCCGGTTTGGCTGCGGCACTCTCCGGGCAGGAGGACCGATTGGTGTTATTGCTGGCCGATGACATGACCCAAACCGATTGGGTCGCGCAAGACCTGCACAAGGCCGGGCATGCCCGCGTCATGGCGGTTGCAGGCGGGATGGACTCGCTGGTGAAAGCAGGCGCGACCCTTGTTTCAAGCCCCGACATCCCAGCCGATGAACGCTGCATTGACCATCTGTTCTTTGTGCATGACCGCCATGATGGGAACCTTGATGCCTCACGTCGCTATCTGGAATGGGAAACCGGCCTTGTCGCGCAATTGAGCAAGGCCGAGCGTGAAGAGTATCATCTGATCGCACCGTGAGATCCAGCCGGAACAGTATTCATAACAAAAAGGCCCGGAGATTCCGGGCCTTTTTCATGGAATGATACACAGGTCAGCACAGACGCGCTCAGCTTGCGTCCATCTGCACACCTGCCTTGCGCTTGCGCCGCATTTTGGAAAATGCAGACAATCCGAAGGACACCACCATTAAAGCCAGAATAAGCAACGCGCCCGGACGTTCTAGCGCATAGGCCAGTTCGCCCCCGCTGATCTGGTAGGTCCGCAATAGGTTACCTTCGACAAGATTGCCCAGAATAAGCCCCACAACGGCAGCTGCCACCGGGTAGTTGTAGCGCACCATCCCCCAACCGATGACCGAGAAAACCGCCAGCGTGATTGGACCCGATGCGGTGCCATTGATCGCATAAGACCCAAACAGCGCCACCACCAGAACACTGGGGATAAGATAACGCATCGGCACCCTTACAATGTAGCTGGCAATGTAGACAAACCCCAGCCCGACACCCAGCAACAGCAGCGCCTGTGCAAAGTTCGACATGATGATCGCATAAACAACATCTTTGTTGTTGGCGATAAAACTAGGGCCACCGACCACATTGTGCATCGCAAACGCAGCCAGCAGGATTGCCGTTGCCCCACCACCTGGAATACCAAGCGCCAGCATTGTCGCCATAGCCCCCCCTTCGGAAGACGAGTTGGCACTCTCTGCGGCGATAACGCCCTTGGGGTTGCCCTTGCCGAAAGTGTCGCTGTCGGGGGCATTGCGACGTGCTTCGGAATAGGACAACAGGTTCGAAATTGACGAACCAACACCGGGGATCGAACCGATCACCACCCCGATAAGCGCGCCACGTCCAATGATCGTCTTGTGCTGGAATGCTTCGCGAAATCCGCCGGTGATCTTGCGCATGGAGATTCTGCGCAAGTCTTCGTCTTCGATCAGGTGTTTGGTATTCACCAGGTTCAGAAGCTGACTTGCGGCAAGCAGGCCCATCATCGCGGGAATGGTCGGGACACCATCCAGAAGCCACGGAATGTCCATAGTGCCGCGAATGTATCCGGCAGAGTTCATGCCGACCGTGCCCAGCAGCAAGCCGAATGTCCCCGCCAGCAACCCACGCGCAATCGACTCTCCAGCCAGAGAGCCAAGCAGCATCAGGCCCCAGATCGCAACGAAGAACAGCTCTAACGGGCCCATCTTCAGCACGATACCCGAAACCGGTTCGATCAGGAACATGAGCAGGATGTAGCTGACCAGCGTTCCTATGACAGATGAGGCAAGCGCAATTCCCAGCGCCTCATTGTGGCGACCTTGCCGAGACATGGGATAGCCATCAAAGGTTGTCGCAACGGCAGAGGATGTGCCGGGAATGTTCATCAAGATGGCCGGAACAGACCCACCAAACCCTGCGCCTGTGTAGATCGACGTCAGAAAGATGATCGCTGGCAGGAAATCCATATAAAGCGTCATGGGCAGGAAGATGGCCATGGCCATCGTGATTGAAATGCCCGGCATGGCGCCGAAGAACAGCCCCAACAGCAGACCGGGGATCACGAAAATCCACGCTGACCATGATGAGGACAGAATTGTAAACGCATCGCTAAGTTCGGCGAGATCGATCATGAATGGGCCTCACAGAACCGCTAGAGGGAATGGGAAAGGAATGATCGCGCCATAGCCGTAAATCAGACCCGCCGTGAAGATCGCGCTGAACACAAGATTGGCGATCCAGTTGCGTTCACCGCAGATATACAGGCCAAGAACAAGGAAGGCGAAGACCGACACATCGAAGCCGATACGTTCCATCAGGAATGCAAGCGCGACAAAGGCGGCGGTAAGGATACCGATCTTCGCCAATTCGAGCGGGGTTTCCTTCGCCGGTGGCGTGACCTGATTATTGTCGGCAAGCGTGTTGTCGTTGGGCTGTTCGCGCACGAAGCATTGCGGCACCAGCACCAACACAAGGATCAGCGCCAAGATGGCCGCTGGCTGAACTAATAAAAGGTTGCTCGCGCGCAGAGACGTAGCGCGCGCATCCAGCAGATAGGTCAATATCCAGCCGGCGATTACTGCCAGCAACACCAGATGACCCCATTGTATTTTAAGTTTTCCGGTTTTCGTCATGCGGCGTCCTCTCCGATGCATAGAAGCAATGCCACCCAACAAAGTGTGGGTGGCATTGAGTTTTCCGGGTATCAGGACCCTTGCAGAATGCTCAGATGCTGTTCCATGACAGCAGCAGTCGCCAACAAGGACCGGTTCGACACTTCCGGCCCAAACCAATCAGTTGCAAGCTGCGCACTGGACAGCGCCTCAATAACTTCTGGCGCCTTACTGGTCTCTTCGACTGCGGAGAGGATCGTCTGGTAAATTTCGGGCGACCCTTCGACCAGAGAAGCGTGAACGCCCCAGCCGCGCTGCGAACCAAGCACGAAATCTGCCCCAGGCGCCACTTCGGTAACAATCGCGGCGCCCCAGTTGTCGCGCGGCGCATCGTCAAAGATCAGCAGTGGAACGATCTTATCTGCCAGAGGCAAGAAGCCCTGACCACCGACAAGCGCGACATCCACCACATTGCCAGCCACTGCGTTGCGTGCAGGGCCGCCACCATCATAGGTCACAAGGCGCAACTCATCGCGCGAAATGCCGACCGTATCGGCCAGCAACATCAGGTTGACCAGATCAGCCGATGCAGGCTGGATACCGATTGTCAGCGACCGAGGGTCTGCCTTCAGTTGGTTAATGACATCTTCGATCGATGTGATGCCCGATTCCGTGCTGGTTGCCAGCATGGTATAGTCGCGCGACGGCAGGTTCAGCATGTGGAAATCTGTCACCGCAAACGGAGCATTCTGCGTAAGGACGTTCAGGGGTAGAAACGGTGCAGCAGAAGTGCAAAGCAGCGTGTAGCCATCATCTGGCTGCTGAAGGAAATAGGAGTGCCCCAACAGCGCACCAGCGCCACCGCGGTTGATGATGCTCAGCGGTTGGCCAAGGCGTTGCGACAGAAACGGTGCAAAGGCGCGCGCCAGACGGTCATTATAGCCGCCCGTGTCAAACGGAACGACAACATTGATCGGACGCGACGGGTAGCTGTCTTGTGCATACAGGATGGACGGTGACGCCACCGATGCGGCTGCAAGGGTGCCCCCTGTCAGCTTCAGCACGCTCCGCCGATTATACTTGGTAGTCATGGTTTTTTCCTCCTCCAGATTGTCTTGCATGGCCTGTTGGTGAGTTTCCCTGGACCTTTTTCGCACAGTTCGCACCCGGACAGGCCAATGAACGGGACGATATAGGCTGCTGCACGATTGTCAACAAAATAGATTTGAATCATATTTTTTCAACGATATCCCTGATGACTCCACAACCCACCCGAACCTAGATGAAGCGCCTACAGCCTTGCCAAAACGACAATAATTTGCACAAAATAGCTTTTTTTTAAACATTTTTGGTATATCCATGCCACCTGTCGGCTGCACTCTCCAACTTTTCTTACAATGCACCATCACGCACATTGTTGACAATCGTGCAATCTGTTGGTCATGTTGTCTGCAACAGCGAGCAGGCCACATGTCTGCCTGCGTCACTCAGCAATTTTACAGGAGGAATGCCATGAACAAGACCGTCACGGAAAACCGGGGGGCCGCCGGAGCAAGCTATGATTCGGGCCTGACAGAGGAAGTCGCGCAGTTCGTGCATGGCACACATCTGTCTGACCTTGGCGATGTGGTGGTCGAAAACGGCAAGAAATCCATCCTTGACGGGATTGGGCTTGCGCTGTCTGGCTCGGTCGCCGCATCCGGAGAGATGTGCCGCCGCCAGATGGCGGATATTGGCGCGCCATCCGGCAGCGCCACGGTCATCGGGTCTGACATGAAAGTGCCACCCCGCTTTGCCGCTTTCTGCAATGGCGTCGGCATCCATGCGGATGACTTTGACGACACCCAGTTGGCTGTTGCCAAAGACCGGGTCTATGGTCTGCTGACGCACCCGACCGCCCCCGCTCTGCCCGCCGCGCTGGCCCTGAGCGAAGATCGTGGCGCCACCGGCGCCGAGATGATGCTGGCCTATCACATTGGCGTCGAGGTCGAGTGCAAAATCGCTGAAGCGATAAATCCGCGCCACTACCAGCACGGGTTTCATGCCACCGCGACCTGTGGCACCTTCGCCGCTGCGGCAGCCGCTGGTCGGCTGATGGGTCAGGATGTCGAGACACTTCAGCGTGCGCTGTCGATCGCTGGCAGCCAATCCGCCGGGCTGCGCGAAAATTTCGGCACCATGACCAAACCATTCCACGCGGGCCGGTCTTCGGAAAGCGGCGTTGTTGCGGCGCAGTTTGCGGCATACGGCTGGACCGCAGCGGGCAACATTCTTGAAGCGCCGCGCGGCTTTTTCCAAGCGGCAGGCGGCGGCTATGACACCGACGCCATTCATGGCAAGCTTGGCAAGCCCTGGACCTTCGCTGACCCTGGCGTGTCCATAAAGCCGCATCCATCCGGGTCGCTCACCCATCCCGGCATGACCGAAATGCTGCGACTGATCCAGGAACATGGCATCACGTCGGCCGATGTTGTGCGCGTCCGGGTTGGCACCAATTCCAACATGCCAAACGCCCTGATCCATCATAATCCGCGCAACGAATTGCAGGCCAAGTTCTCGATGGAGTTCTGCATGGCCATTCTGCTTCTGGAAGGGCGCGCGGGCCTGCCTGAATTCACCGACGAAACGGTGATGCGTCCAGATGTGAAGGAAATGATGGCCAAGGTTGATTTCGTGGTGGATGACCGCGCCGAAGCGGCAGGCTATCACCTGATGACAACCTACCTTGATATCGAGCTGAAGGATGGCCGCACAGTCAGTGGCATGGCCGATTTCGGCAAAGGCAGCCCCGCAAACCCCATGACCTATGCAGAAGTTGCGGACAAATTTCATGGCTGCGCCGAATTTGCCAAATGGGACAAGGTCAAAGCCGACGAGATTGTAGCGATGGTGGCAGAACTCGACCGCTTGCCCAACATCGCGGGGCTGATGGCCCTGACCCGGCGCTAAGTCTGGCACCGAAGGTGGTTCGCCCTATCCCTGACATAAGCGCGCGACAGCGACCGTCTTGGGTCTGGTTGGCCCCAAGCTACGCTTTCGCGGCGCTGGTCGGGTATGGCGCCACCTTTCTGGGGGTGCCGCTACCCTGGATGATCGGGCCGTTCGTGGTCTTTGCGCTGTTATCTGCGGGCGGGGTTTCGGCCCCGCTTGTGCCGCATGGGCGTGAACTGGCGCAGGTCTCTATCGGGCTGGTAATCGGGCTTCGCTTCACGGCACCAGTCATCGCTGCGACCTTTGCGCTGCTGCCCCAAATGATCGGCGCGGCGGTCTATCTTCTGGTTGCCACAACGCTTGCCGCCTTTCTGTTCGGAAAGCTGGCGGGTGTTGATCCTGTGACCGCGTTCTTTGCCACGGCCGCAGGCGGCGTGGCGGATATGGCGCATGTCGCCCAAAGCTATGGTGGCGCGCCCACATCCGTTGCGGTGGTGCATGCGCTGCGCGTGTCGCTGGTTGTCGCCATCGCGCCATTGGTCGCACTTGGGGTAGCCGAAAGGCCCGACAACATCCCGATCGTGCAAGACGTTAACCTGCTCGCGCTGATGGGTGGGTTTGTTTTTGCCTATCTTGTGGCGCGGGCGCTCAAGCCGACAGCATTGCCCAACCCTTGGTTCATCGGGCCAATTCTGGGTGGGGCTTTGCTGGCGGTTGCCGGAATGGACATGATTGTCGTGCCCTTCTGGCTAATTGCAGCGGCGCAAGTGGTGCTGGGGGTCTGGCTGGGCTGCCAGTTCAAACGAGAGCTTCTTTCGGCACTGCCGCGTGTCACCGCCTCTGGTGTCGCAACGGGGCTATTCTTGATCGGAGCGGCGCTGTTGGGGGCGGCAATGCTCAGTTCTGTGTCAGAGCTGAGCTTCTTGACCGCCTTTCTGTCTTTGGTACCGGCATCGGTGGCAGAGATGGTCCTGATTGCCAAATTTATGAATCTCGACGCCGAGATCATCGCAACCTTTCACGTGATGCGGATTCTGGTCGTGTCCACCACACTCCTGTGGGTCTATCGCATCTACCTCAAACTAGGGAGATTCTCCAATGAACCTTGAATACGAAAACCGCCGCGTTCTGATCGTCGGAGGCAGCTACGGCATTGGGCTGGCCTCTGCCAAACTGGCCGCAGCAGAGGGGGCGCGCGTGGCGATTGTCTCTCGCTCTGCGGAGAATATCGAGAAGGCCGCGGCCCAGATTGAAGCTGAAACCGGCCACGCGCCCCTGACGATTGTCGCCGATGTAACCGAAGAAAACGCGGCACAAACGATTGCCGATGCGGTCTTGCAGGCTTGGGGCGGGCTGGATGTGCTGGTCACTGCGGTAGGTGGCAGCATACGGTCGGGCTTTGCTGACCTGACGGATGACCAGTGGTTGGGCAACTACACGTTCAACGTGCTGTCCACCGTGCGCACCATCCGCGCCTGCCTGCCCATGTTGGGCGACGGGTCTGCCCCTGCCATCGTGATGCTTGGTGCCGCCGCGTCCAAGATGCCGTATGCGCATCAGGTTGTGTCGAACGTGCACAAGGCCGGGCTGCTGGGTCTGAACAAGACACTGGCCGCAGAGCTTGCGGCGGACGGAATTCGCGTTAACCTTGTTGCACCGGGCCGGACTCTGACACCGCTTTGGACAAACCGTGCCGACAAGCTGGCCACCGACGAAGGCCGCACCCGCGACGAAGTGTTGTCCGACTTTTCCAAAGACATTCCGCTGGGCCGTTTCGGCGAAGCGGTTGAAATCGCCCGCATGGTGATCTGGCTTGCCAGCCCCTGCGCCAGCTACGTCACTGGCCAGGCCGTGAACGTGGATGGCGGGATCGCCCGCGGATTGCTCTAAGACAAGGAATAAAAACAATGAGTGAACATCACGCTACGCCATCGGGAACCCCCGATGTGACCAATCAGCTTGCCGAATGGATTGTCGGTCTGAACGGCGCGGATATTCCCGCAGAGGTCCGGCAGGAAGGCTTGCGCACCTTTGTCAACTGGGTTGGCTGTGCCGTTGGCGGCGCCCGCCATGAAACCGTAGACTGCGCCCTGCGCGCGCTAATGCCGTTCAGCGGCGGCAAGACCGCCACCATCCTTGGCCGGCCAGAGCGGATAGACACGCTGCACGCGGCACTGATCAATGGCATTACCAGCCATGTGCTGGACTATGACGACACCCATCTGAAAACCATCATCCACCCTGCCGGGCCGGTCGCCTCGGCGTTGCTGGCGCTGGCAGAAGCGCGCCCGGTTTCCGGCGAAGATTTTTTGACCGCCCTTATCGTCGGGGTAGAGGTCGAATGCCGGATCGGCAATTCCGTTTATCCGCACCACTATGATCGCGGCTGGCATATAACGGGAACCGCGGGCGTTTTCGGGGCAGCGGCCGCCGTTGGCAAGATGATTGGCCTGAATGTGCAACAGATGCGTTGGGCGTTGGGTCTGGCGGCGTCTCAATCGGCTGGCCTGCGCGAAATGTTCGGCACCATGACCAAAAGCTTTCATCCCGGTCGTTCTGCCCAGAATGGTCTGACCGCCGCTTTGTTGGCAGAGGCCGGTTTCGACAGTTCCGAACGCGCGCTGGAAGCGCCACGCGGCTTTGCCAACGTCATGTCCGACAAGCAGGATTGGAGCGAAATCCTTGACGGTCTGGGCACGCATTGGGAAGCGACGCTGAACAGCTACAAACCCTTTGCCTGCGGGATTGTCATCCATCCCACAATTGACGGCTGCCAGCAGGTGCGTGCAGAGATCGGCGATCGTGTCACCGAGATTGAGAAGGTCCATCTGACAACACACCCGCTGGTTCTGGAACTGACCGGCAAGCGCACGCCCTCAACCGGGCTGGAGGGTAAGTTCAGCGTGTTCCACTCGGCGGCCTGCGCTTTGCTGCGAGGCGACGGGGCACCAACCGCGTTCACGGACGAAATTGTAAACCTGCCCGAAATCACGAACCTGCGTGACCGGATTGACGCAACAGCGGACCCCGACTGCCACGAAGCCTCTGTTACCATTGATATAACCTTCCGCGATGGCAGCACCCTGCGCAAACATGTCGAACGTGCAATCGGCAGCCGTGATGTTCCACTGTCAAACGAGCAGTTGAACACAAAGTTTCTGGATCAGGCATCGCTTGTGATTGGGCAAGCATCGGCACAAGCATTGCTGGACCTGTCATGGACAACGGCCAAGCTGGATGATGTGGCAGATGTCACGCGCCTGTCGGCGGCAGGGCAAGACGCCGCAAAATGAGCACAAGAACCCTGAAAATTGGCGTTCTGAACGGGGACGATATCGGTCACGAAATCGTCCCTGCCTCTGTGCGCATTGCGAAGGCCGCAGCACGCGCGGCGGGGCAGCCCATAGACTGGGTGGACCTTCCCATCGGGCGCACGGCACTTGACACCCACGGCAGCACAATGCCGTCAGGAACACTGGAAACCCTGTCACAACTCGACGGCTGGATACTTGGACCAATCGGGCATCGCGATTACCCCAATGTGCCGGAAGCGATCAATCCCCACCCCATCTTGCGCAAACATTTTGACCTGTTCGCCAATGTGCGCCCAACCCGGTCGTATCAGGGGATAGGCTGCATATATGACGACATCGACCTTGTCATTGTGCGCGAGAACAATGAGGGCTTTCAGCCTGACCGCAACGTGTTCATGGGGTCGGGTGAATTTCGACCAAACCCCGACCTGTCCATCTCTGTCCGGGTGATCTCTCGCGAGGGGTCACAAAAGGTGGTGCGTGCGGCGCTGGAATTGGCGCGCGCACGCAGCAAGCGGCTGACACTGGTGCATAAAAACACGGTGTTCAAACTGGGCTGCGGCATGTTTGTCGAAGCGGCATACCAAGTGGCGGCAGAGTATCCCGATGTCACGGTTGACGAGGTGATCGTCGACACCATGGCGATGCGGTTGGTGCGCGATCCGCAAAGTTTTGATGTGATCGTGACCACCAACATGTTCGGCGACATCCTGACGGATGAAGCCGCCGGGTTGGTCGGTGGGCTTGGAATGGCACCGGGCCTGTGCATTGGGCGCGGGTCCGTTGCGATGGCGCAGGCCACGCATGGCTCAGCGCCCGACATTGCCGGAAAGGGCATCGCAAACCCATATGCCATGATTGAATCCACGCGGATGCTGTTTGACTGGCTGGGACGTCAGCGCAACGCACCGGAAGCGGTGGACATGGCGCAACGGATGCGCAATGCGACCGATCATGCACTGGGCAATCCGGCCACGCGCACACCCGACATCCGCGGCCACGCAACACAGGATGGCATGGTAAAATGCATTCTGGAGGCACTGGAATAGGCCCGGCGCGATGCCATTGCCCTCGGCAATGGCGCAAGGCTGCGCCGGGCCTTGACACTGGATTCTTTACAAGTGCTTGTGGTAACTTAAGATACGCCGTGAATATCTGGAGGGAATGTTGGACGTAGACCGAAACATGACCAACAGTGACGATGTCGGTTTGGAACGAAGCAGCGCGCAGCTTTCACTGTCGGTTCTGCTACAGCGCAAGCTGGAGAAGCTGATCCTCGACGGCGAACTAAAGCCCGGCGACAAGCTGAACGAACTTGAATTGTCCAAGCGTTTCGGCACCAGCCGTGGACCGATCCGCGAAGCAATGCAGAACCTCTGCGCCAGAGGTCTGGCAGAGGCTGTGCGCAATCGCGGTGTGTTCGTCCGCACCATCACACCCGTCGAAGCCTTCGAGCTTTATGACGTGCGTGCCGCACTTTTCGGGCTTGCCGGACGCTTGCTGACAGACCGTATCGATGACGCCATCCTAAAGAAGCTATATGACTATGTTGAAGATATGGACAGACTTGCGCAGACGCAGCAATATGCCGATTATTATCGCACCAATCTGGAATTCCACGATTATCTGGTGCGGTCAGCGGGCAACAAGATGCTTGTGCGGGAATACCACAGCTTTGTGGACAGGCTGCACCTGTGCCGCATGCGCGGTCTGGTCAATTCCGGTGCGCTGACAATTTCGAACCGCGAGCATACAGAGATGATCGACGCCGCGGCGTCAGGCAACAACCAACGCGCACAGGAAACCTTCTTCCGCCACGTCGCAAGGGCGAAACTGCGGTTTCGGTCTTCCCTTGAAGAAGCGGGACTGACCTGAACTTGGCTTGCAACCAGCGCCCCAGCGGCGCTGGACCACAGGCAAAACTCAGACCGACTGCCGCGCGCCCATCGCAACGCACGCACCGGTTCTGGTGGTCATGGCGTTGCCGGTGGTGGGTGACGCAAGCATCATTTGGCGCGCGCGCGCCACGCGTTCGTGCGACAAGCTGTTCACGCCATTGGTCAGGCGCGCAGCGTTTATTACGTTATCAAGCCGGTCGGCAAACTGTGTCAGGACGCTAATCAAGGACATGCTATTCTCCTCTATATGCGCCTCTCATGCGGAAAAACACAAAATGCTGCAAGTGCGAATTGAGCATACCGCAGTTGCACAATCGTCATGGCATGCCATCAGGCTCAGGGCCGCGATATGGGGTGTCCTGTTCCCGGCAAGAAACTCGCCTGCATCGACGCGACCGGGTCAATCGCGCCGACCCTTGGTTCTATCCCCATTGCTTCATACGCAATCTTCGGGTTGCAGGCGCCCCGAATGCGATAGGCGTGCATCACGACATTCAGCTTTTTGCGCATCATGGCTTTGACGTCGATCTCTGTCAGGATACCGAATCCTTGGCAGGCAAGAACCCTAAGGAACGGCGCACATCAGACTGTTCAATCGCTGGCTTTAAAGAGCACAGACCATCCGCGGCGCGATCATCAATGGCGGCTTGTAATCTGTCGCGGCCTTGTGTAAAAAGAACTGGCATAGCTTCTTCATTCGATATTCTGTCTCCTTACGGCTTCAGTTGCGACCCTGACGACACTGAGCCGAGCCACCGCAATGATGCGGGTGGGATTTTATGAGGAGACACACGATGGCTAATGGCACCGTGAAATGGTTCAACGCAACAAAAGGCTTCGGCTTTATCGCTCCTGAGCAGGGCTCCAAGGACGTATTCGTCCATGTGAGCGCGCTGGAACGCGCTGGCATCCGCCAGTTGGATGATGGCCAGGCCGTGACGTTCGACATGGAAAGCGACCGCAATGGCCGCGAATCCGCAACGAACCTCGCACTTGCCTGACCTTTTGGGTCAACGCTAACCGCGACAAGAGCAGGGGTGACGAAAGTCGCCCCTGCTTTTTTAATCCGCCTGACTGCGGCGCGCTTCAGTCAACAGCATTTTGCGTTTCGCATCGCCAAATCTGAAGTCAGCTATCTGCCGCAAAATGATAGCGCATCACGATAGACGTCCGGAACACGTCGAGACAGAGGTCACGATCTCCCCCAGCCGGTTCTTTACGTCTTGAACACACGGTAAATGGCCGGGATCACCAGAACTGTCAGCATGGTCGACGTGAGCAAGCCGAATAGCAGCGACAAAGCCAGCCCCTGAAAGATCGGATCGGCAAGGATGACCGTGGCCCCGAACATTGCGGCCAGCGCCGTAAGAAGGATTGGCTTGAACCGGATCGCTCCCGCCTCCAGCAGAATATCCACCGGGTCCTTGCCAGCAGGGTCGGTATGACGGATGAAATCCACCAGCAGGATCGAGTTGCGCACGATGATCCCTGCCAGTGCGATAAACCCGATCATTGAGGTGGCCGAAAACGGCGCGCCCCACAGCCAATGGCCGAACATGATCCCCAGAAAGGTCAGCGGAACAGGTGTCAGCACCACCAGCGGCACGCGGAACGACCCAAACTGCGCCACGACCAGCACATAAATCCCCAGCAGCGCCACGCCAAAGGCCGCGCCCATGTCGCGGAAAGTCACCCATGTCACCTGCCATTCGCCTTCCCACAGAATCGTGGGGCGGCTGTCGTCAATGGGTTGTCCATTCAGCAGGATCAGGGGCTTTTCGCCCTCGGCCCAGTCCATCGCATCCAGGGCCTTGCCAACTTCGACGATACCATAAAGGGGCGCCTCGAAACGGCCTGCAAGTTCGGCCATGACCATTTCAGCCGGGCGGCCGTTGCGGCGGAACACGGGGTAGGACATGACCTCTTCCTCGACCCGCACCACATCGCCCAACTCGACCACACCGCGCGCACCCGGCAGAACGTTGGCGGGGATCGGCGTGGAGAGAAACCGCTCATCCATCACCCGGTTGGACAGGGCGCGTGCCACGGTGATCGGGATCGGGCGGCGGCCTTCTTCACGGTGGGAATAGCCCACCACGGTTTCGCCGTTCAGGATGCCGATCGTGTCGAACACATCGCTTTCCTGCACCGCGAAGAACTCCAGATCATCGGGCGAGATCAGCGCCCGCAAGCGGCGCGGCGGGGTGCCGAAACTGTCATCCACATCGACAATGAAATCAACACTCTCGAAGGCTTGGCGCAGTTTGCGGGCCGTGTCGCGGCGGGCCTCTGGCGTGGGGCCATAAACCTCGGCCAGCAGGGTAGCCATGACGGGCGGTCCGGGTGGCGGCTCTACCGTTTTCAGGCTTGCACCCTCGGGCAGATCCAGCGCCTGCAAACGGTCGCGCAGGTCGAGCGCGATGTCATGGCTGGCGCGGTCGCTATCCTTGGACAGGTTGATCTGCACATCGCCCATATGCGGGTCGGAACGCAGGAAATAATGGCGCACCAGCCCGTTGAAGTTGAAGGGGGCTGCGGTGCCCGCATAGGTCTGCACGCTCAGCACTTCGGGCAGGTCCATTGCGATCTGCGCCACCGATTGCGCCACGCCGTCTGTGGTTTCCACCGCCGTGCCTTCGGGCATGTCAATCACAACTGCCAATTCCTGCTTGTTGTCGAAGGGCAGCAGTTTGACCGTCACATGCTGCGTGTAAAGCAGCCCGAGCGAGCCAAAAGACAGCAGGGCCGTAATCAGAAGAAAGCCTGCGCTGCGCGCTTTGGTCGCCAGAATGGGTGTCGCCACACGGGTGAAGGTCCGACCCAGAAAGCCGCCATCGCTTGCGTCATGGCCATGCATCGGTGCATTGCCCGCGATCTTGACCATCAGCCACGGCGTGACCATGACCGCGATAAAGAAAGAAATAATCATTGCCGCAGAGGCTACGGCCGGAATGGGGCTCATATACGGCCCCATCAGGCCAGAGACGAACAGCATCGGCATAAGCGCTGCAACCACCGTAAGCGTCGCCACGATGGTTGGGTTGCCGACCTCGGCCACGGCATCAATGGCGCGGGTCACGCGGTCGCGCCCATCTTTCATACCCCAATGGCGGGCGATATTCTCGATCACCACGATGGCATCATCGACAAGGATACCGATCGAGAAGATCAACGCGAAAAGCGACACACGGTTAAGCGTGTACCCCATGATCCATGCGGCAAAGAGCGTGAGCAGAATGGTGACCGGGATGACTACGGCGACAACGATGCTTTCGCGCCAGCCAATCGCCACCAGCGTCAACAGGATGATCGACAGCGTGGCCAGAAACAGTTTGACAAGCAGCGTGTCGGCCTTTTTCTGCGCGGTTTCGCCGTAGTTGCGGGTGATCTCGACGGCGACGCTGTCGGGGATCAGCGTTTCTTGCAGCGCGGCGGTACGGTCCAGAATATTGTCGGCCACAACCACCGCGTTCGACCCTGCCCGCTTGGCAAAGGCCAACGTCACGGCAGGGCTGCGCATCACGGTGTCATCGGAAGCACGATCAATATGCGCAACAATCTGGTCGGACATGTCCGGCACGAATTCGATTGTCGTTACATCCCCCACATAAACCGGGCGATTGTCCCGTGTGGTCAGCAGCAGACCTGCAATTTCGGCAGGCGCTGTCAGGCTTTGGCCTGCCACAAGCCCGATCTGTTGACCCTCGTCGCGCAGTCTGCCCGCAGCCATGGTGCGGTTGGCTGATTGCACCTTGCCCGCCAGTTGCTGCAACGTAACGCCATAAAGAGCCATACGTTCGGGGTCGGGCGCGATGCGGATCGCCTCTGACGCCTCGCCAACGATATAGCTCAGGCCCACATCAGAAACTTTGGACAGATCCGCGCGAATTTCGTGCGCAAGTCGTGTAAGCGCATTGGCGCTGACCTCGGCGCCATCCTGTCCCGTCAGGGTTAAAGTAACGATGGCCACATCATCAATCCCACGCCCGATAATCAGCGGTTCAGGAATGCCCACCGGAATCCGGTCCATATTCGCACGGATTTTTTCATGCACCCGTAGAATGGCGGAATCGGATGAGGTGCCAACCTTGAACCGGGCGGTGATGACCGCACTGTCATCCATTGTCTGCGAGTAGACATGTTCGACATCGTCAATGGCTTGAAGGATGGTTTCCATCGGTTCAGAGACGAGCCTCACGGCATCCTCGGCCTTCAGACCGGGCGCCTGCATCAGGATGTTTACCATCGGAACCGAAATTTGCGGTTCTTCTTCACGCGGGACGACCATCAGCGCGATCAGCCCCATCGCAAACGCCGCCAGCATGATAAGTGGGGTGAGAGGCGAGCGGATGAACCCTTTGGTCAGGTTGCCGGCAATGCCCAGCGATTGTTGCTCGCTGCTCATTTCAAGACCACCGTGTCACCAGTGGACAGACCAGACAGGATCTCTCGCATCACCGTGCCGTCCAATTCGTGCTGTTGCCCCAACATCACAACCCGTTCGCCTTGTTGCGGGGCATCTACCGTCACAAAGTCCAGCCCGGCGCGCGTGGTGATCGCGTCTTGCGGCACCAGAAGTGCGCTACGGCTGCCCACGGCCAGCCGCACCAGAACGCGGGCGGCGACGAACGCATCGCTCAGCCCTTCAACCGACACATCTGCGCTGACACGGCCATCATCGATCTGCGGGTAGATGCGGGCAATGCGGCCTGTTGCGCTGTCACCTGCACCGTCAATCGCGATCTCGTCGCCTTCGGCCAAGGCATTTGCGTGGCGTTCGGGAATGGCAAGACGCAGGAAGAACCCGTCACCTCCCAGCGTTGCCACGGCTTCGCCCGGCATCACCACGGCTCCGGCAGCCGCAGGAACAGTCAGCACCAAGCCCGCGATTGGGGCCAGCACGTCACCCTCGCTGGCCTGTTGCTCGACGACCGAACGCTCGGCGCGATTGGCCTCTATCTGCCCGCGCAGCACATCCACTTGCGTCCGAAGCGCGTCCAGACGCTGCGCGGTGGTCACACCCCGTTGCAGTAATGCTTCGGCGCGCTCCAACTCGCTTTGCGCATTGGTCAGTTGCGATTGCAGCGATTGCTCTTGTGCATCAATGGAGCGCAGGCGCAGTTCCAGCTTTTCATCGACCACACGGGCCAGAACCTGACCAGCCTCCACCCTGTCTCCTTCGGCCACATCAAGACTGACCAAAGTTCCCCCAAGGCGCGCACGTGCGGGCAGACGAGTCTGCGGCTCGATCTGGCCGTAAACCGCTTTCCAGTCGGTCACAGGCTGCAATGCAAGGGTCAGGGTATCGGCGAAAGCGATCGGTGCTGCGGCCAAAAACCCGATCAGGGCTACCAGTTGCATTTTCATTTGCGCCTCCATCCAAAAATCGCGGTCCCATCCCGCGCATACTCACATTCTAAATAAGGAATACTTTAGAGTAAGACAATGGACACCAATCATGAGACCTGAACCCCACCATCGTATCTGTTCTGAAAGCAGCTTCAAAGGCCTGTGTCCTGCGGGTTGGAGGCGCGCTTAAGGCATCATCCCATCGCATCGGCAGCGTGCCGCGCGGCGAGGCAGGACGCCCCATCAACCCAGTCAATATACGCCCATCGTCCGCTTGGCGGGTTTATGATTGATGCTATAATGTTACGTAGTGCGCCAATACGCTGCGCGCTCCGACAACACCGCCCCATGCGCAGTATCGAAATACTCTGAAGATGCGGCTTCACCCGCGAACGGCGTTATTGCAGAACTCACGCCTGAGGCGTGGCTCCCCCCTTTCCCCTTCGGGCTCAGGTCACGCGGACAATCTTGGCGGTGCCGAGGGTATTGAAGCGGTTCATGAGGGTGACGCGGATGTGGCGTTCGGCGGTTTGGCGGTCGGGATCTCTTGCGGCAATGCGCTCTCCGAAGGACCTGAGGCAGCGCATCTTTGCCTCGGCGCGGCGATACGGGATCTGCACCTTGAGGGCCTTCTGCCTGAGTGGCAGCTTGAACAGAACCATGATCGACAGGCAGAACTGGATCGCCGCATCGCAGAAGACCGGCGGGCGCCCCGGACGGCCCTCATGCGGCGTGTGCCAAGCCATCTCTTTGTCCAGCCAGATCAGCAAAGACCCGCGCTTGCGCAGGGCGGTGTTGTCGTCGGACCAGATCGCTCTGCGGTAGGGGGCGGGCTTGGGCTTCCTCATGCCGCCCGTCTAACCGCATGGTTTCGTGGTGTTAATCCCGCTTGGCGGAAGTTCTGCAACAAGGCCGGGCCAGCCTATCGGGCTTCTTCCACTTCGGCCACTTCCGAGGTTTGATCGGCCTTAGCCAAATGCGCCAACGCCGCGGAGGGGGATTCGCCCTCGTGCCGGGCACGTTGAACCGCGGCGCGCCTTCGCAGGGAATGGAAAGCCGACAGTGAGTTTGCGCTACCGCTGCCGCAAAATGGTGCCACGTCTGTAACCCACCCTGACCATGTGTCAGCGACTTGGCTTCAGAAACCCATAGTGATGAAAATTGCAGACTGCCCGGAAAGTGCCAAGCTAAACTCTACCCAAACCCAAACGGCCCAAAGAGCGGCAAACCCCAATCCGAATGCCATCAGCAAGCCAGCCCGAACCAGCATTGCGGCTGCCAGCACACTGACGACCACTGCCAGTGCTGTAACGGCGTCCCGTCTCAAGCCGAAACAGAAGCACCAGCATTGCACCTTCGTCATGACTGCGCTCACGATGCAAGGATCGCGCGACTGATGGTCATAAGGTAGTCCCAATCGTCGATGCGGGCCGTGGTGACCTTGGTTTTCATGTCGATATGCAGAAATGAATGACCATGCACGAAGGACCATAGCATATAGGCGCGGCGCTGAACCTCTGGATCGCTTGGTGACAAGGACAGACAGGCAGCAGCGGCTTGCACCACCACGCCAAAACAGCCTTCGCCTTTTTGTTGCAGCTCTGGGGCGTTTTCGTGTCCTTCCGTCAGGCCAAAGACCAGCCGGAACACCCCCGGCTCGGACCGGGCAAAATCGACATAGGCCAAGCCGATGGCGGCCACCGCTTCCAGCGATCCGATCGGGTGGGCAGCGGCACCCGCTTCCATCGCGGCACGCAACCGATCCATCGCTTCACTGACGACCCCGCGCAAAATCTCGGGGCGGTCCTTGAAATGCTTGTAGGGCGCGGCAGAACTGACGCCGGCGCGGCGTGCGGCCTCGGCCACCGAGAACCCGTCCGGGCCATGCGTCTCTACCAGATCCCGGACAGCAGCGATCAGTTGTGCGCGCAGGTCGCCGTGGTGATAGGCCGCTTTGGGCGTCACAGTTGCGGAGCCATCAGTTCGCGACGTGTCATTCGACATTCTGGTTGGGCCTTTTTTCAAAGTGAGGAGCGTTCACTTTTCAATAATAAAGTTAGCACCTCTCACATATCTTTGCAAGTGCAGGCGCCCATCGTCCCGCCCGCATCGCACGGCCGGCACACCGCAGGCCCCTAATGGTCGCAGGGTCACCCGATCTGGCCGCGACGCTTGTGCGCTGTCTGAATGATCTTGCCAAAGTGAGCGATTCTAACATATGTTAGTATAACTAACTTCATCGGAGCATTCCATCCATGATCCAACCTATGGCATCAGGTTTTCGAACGGCGCTTGGTCGGGTTATGACCGTGACGGTCACGCTCATGGTCTGCGGGGCTGCTGCCACGGCTGTCGTCGGCGGGTTTTCGCTGATCGCCGCAGAGGGCGATGTCACCCCCGGTGTTGCGGCCCCACGGACGCCGGTGGGTGTGATGTCTGTAGACCTGACACAAGGCTACACCGTCACCCGCCGGTTCACCGGCCAGATAGAGGCCGCAGCGCGGACCGATCTGGGGTTCGAACTGGGCGGGCGCATAACCGATATGCTGGTCGAGGAAGGCGATGTTGTCCCTGCGGGCGCTGTGCTGGCAAAGCTGGACACCAGCGCCCTGATCCCGGAACGCGCAGCGCTGGAGGCGGAACTGGCCGCGCTTGCCACCGACGCCGAACTGGCCCGGCTGACATTGGCGCGCAGCGATGCGCTGACGGAACGCGGCTTTAACTCGGTCGCGGCGCAGGACGAGGCGCGGCTGACGCTGGCACGCGCCGAGGCCGGGATGGCGGCTATTCGTGCACATATCGCGGGCGTTGATGTGCGGCTGGAAAAGTCCGTGCTGACAGCGCCCTACCCCGCCCGCATCGGTGCGCGCATGGCCGACCCCGGACAGACGGCGGCGGCCGGGCAAACTGTTCTGGTGCTATTTGATGCAGCGCCAGCCCGCGCGCGGATCGGGCTGCCGCCGGAACTGGCCGCCGGGCTGGCAGTGGGGGACACTGTCACCGTCGTGTTGGGCGGTTCGGAACTCGTGGCGACCCTGCGCCAGATCCGACCGGATCTTGACCCGAACACACGCAGCCGGTCGGTCGTCGTCACCTTGCCCCAGAGTGCCGCACCCGTATTGGGCGACACGGTGGCGCTTCTCTTGACGCAGACGGTTGACGATCCCGGGTTCTGGGCGCCGCTGAGCGCCTTACGCGAAGGGGTGCGCGGGTCGTGGTCGGTGATGGCACTTGAGACCACGGCCGAGGGCGACCGCACCCTTCCTGCCGCGGTCGAGGTGATCCACAGCGACGGCAATCGCGTGTTCCTGCGCGGCGACCTGCCCCCCGGCGCGCGGATCGTGGTCGAGGCACCGGACCGCGTCGCACCGGGCCAACTTGTCCTTGCGCAGGTGGAGTGACGCGCATGGACACGCTGTTTTTCCGGCAACCGCGCCTCGTGATGCTGGCGCTTCTGGTGATCCTGTCGGCGGGCATGTCGGCGCTTGTGTCCATCGGGCGGCAGGAAGACCCGACCATCACCAATATCTTCGCCACGATCACCACTGTGTTTCCCGGCGCTGACCCTGCACGTGTCGAAGCTCTTGTCACCACAAAGATCGAGACGGAGCTTCGCACGATCCCCGAGATTGCCGAGGTGTCGTCGACCTCTGCGACCGGCATTTCGGTCATTTCGGTCGAACTGATCGAAACCGTCCCGCCCGAGACCATCGAGCAGCTTTGGGCGCAGGTCCGCGATGCGGTCACGGACGCGCAGCGGGAATTCCCAGTGGGCGTTCTGGAACCCGATTTCGACAGCGACGGCGCGGGCGGTTATGCGGCAATCTTTGCCCTGACCCTGCCCGAGGGTTTCAGCCTGACCCGTGCCGCCCGCGAGGCCGAAGCGCTGGCCGACCGGCTGCGCCGTGTGCCGGGCACCAGTCTGGTCGACCTGCACGGGGCGCCCGAAGAGGAGGTTCTGGTCACGCTCGACCCCGACCGCACCGCCGCCCTTGGCCTGACAGCCGACGAAGTCTCCGCTGCGATCCGCGCCGCCGACGCCAAGATCCAGGCCGGCCGCCTCCGCGGCGAGGAGACCGATCTGGTGCTGGGCATAACGGGCGAGATCACCTCGCTCGACCGTTTGCGCTCGGTGGTCTTGCGCGAGGATGCGGAAGGGCGCGTGACGCTTCTGGGAGATGTGGCGCAGATCACCCGCGGCCCGCGCCTGCCGTTGGCCGAGGCCGCTTTGTTTCAGGGGCAACCTGCCATTCTGGTCTCCGCCAAATTGAGCGTGGGGCTGCAGGTGGATCGTTGGATGACTGGCATCCGCGCCGCTGTCGCAGCCCAAGCCGAAGCCCTGCCCTGGGGCCTGTCAATCGAGACCGTCTTCGACCAGAGCCGCTACACGCTCGAGCGTCTGGCCGAAGTCGGCATGAACATGCTTGTCGGCGTGGCGTTGGTGGTGGCGGTCCTGTTCGTGACCCTTGGTTGGCGGTCGGCGCTGATCGTGGCGATGGTGCTGCCGGTCGTGTCACTGGCCTCGGTCGCGACACTGAACGCGCTTGCCGTGCCGATCCATCAGATGAGCGTCACCGGTCTGATCGTGGCGCTTGGCCTGCTGGTCGATGCCGCCATCGTCATGACGGACGAGGTGGGGAAGCGTCTGAGCGCAGGGCTGACCCGGCTTGCGGCGGTCGGGGGCGCGGTGCGGCGGTTGACCATGCCGCTTGCGGCCTCGACCATTACCACGATCCTATCCTTCCTGCCGCTTCTGCTGCTGCCCGGCCCTGCGGGGGATTTCGTCGGCTCCATCGCCATTTCCGTGATCGTGATGCTGGCGTGGTCCTTTGTTGTGGCCGTGACGATTACCCCTGCCATCGCCGGGCGCTGGCTGCGCATGGGCGATGGAAAGCCCGCGCACGACGGCCATCTGATGCGCGGCTTTCGTGCGGCGCTGGCCCTGTCGCTGGCCAACCCCTTGCGCACCGTGGCGCTGTCGCTGGTCTTGCCCGTGATCGGCTTCCTGTCCCTGCCGACACTGACGCCGCAGTTCTTTCCGGGCGTGGACCGCGACCAGTTCCATATCGAGGTGGACCTGCCTCCCGGCACTGGAATCGCTGAAACCATGCGAGTGGTGCGTAAGATCGATGCAAAGCTGACCGCCGAGGAAGATATCCTCGACGTTGCATGGGTCATGGGCCGGTCGGCGCCCGCCTTCTACTATAACATGGTAGGTGACCGCGATCAGGCTCCGGCCTTCGCGCAGGCGCTGATCCGCACCGCGTCTCCTGCCGCGACCGCGCGGCTGCTGAACGACCTTCAAGGCAACCTGCCGCCCGCGTTCCTGCAAGCGCGCTTTGTCATCCGTAGCCTGACCCAAGGCCCGCCGGTCAATGCGCCGGTGGAGCTGCGTCTTGTAGGTCAGGACATCGACGCGCTGCGCCTTGCAGGCGACGACCTGCGCGCCCGACTGGCCGTGGTCTCCACGGTGGCCATGGTGCGCACCGGGATTGCGGGGGGCTCGCCCAAGCTGACGTTGGAAATCGACGAGGCCCGCGCGCGTCTGCTGGGCCTCGATCTGGGTCAGGTCGCGCGGCAGATGGAAGCCGGGCTGGAAGGGGTCACGGGCGGGTCGCTGCTGGAAGGAACCGAGGAACTTCCCGTGCGGGTACGCCTTGGCGCAGGGCTGCGCGGTGATCCGGTAGCCATCGGCGACATGCCAATCCTTCCACCGGGGGCCGCAGCGGTTGCGGCGGCGGGCCAGTTCCCGGCCGTGCCGCTGTCCACGCTCGGCGCGCTGCGGCTGGTGCCGTCGGAAAGCACAATCACCCGGCGCAATGGGGAACGCGTGAACACCGTTCAAGCCTTTCTGATGCCCGGTATCCTGCCCGCCGTGGCGCTGGCCGAGGCGATGGAAACGCTTGCGGCGGAGGGCGACGCCCTGCCAGAAGGCATCCGGCTGGAAACCGGCGGCGACTCTGATGCGCGCAATAGCACGGTTGATGCGCTGATCGCCCCCTTGGGCCTGATAATTACCTTGTCGATTGCGGTCGTGGTGATGACCTTCAACTCTTTCCGCCTGACTGCGATCACCTTCACGGTGGCAGGCCTGTCGGCGGGGCTGTCGATGCTGGCCTTGGCGGTGTTCGACTATCCCTTCGGGATCAACGCGATCATCGGGGTGATCGGCTCCATCGGGGTGTCGATCAATGCCGCGCTGATCGTTCTGTCGGGCCTACAGGAAGACCCGCGCGCCAGTGCAGGCGACCGCGCGGCCATGGTCGATGTGGTGGCAGGATCCGCCCGGCATATCACCTCGACCACGATCACCACCTTTGGCGGTTTCCTGCCCCTGATCCTGGGCGGTGGAGGCTTCTGGCCGCCCTTCGCCATGTCGGTCGCGGGCGGTGTCGCGCTGTCGGTCACACTCGCCTTCGCCTTCACCCCGCAGATGTTCGCGCTGACCCTGCCAAGACGAACACGGGCAACCGACAATGATACCATCCGCCAACCCGACGTGATGCCCCACGCTTTGCGGACGAATGACACCAACGTCACAAGAAAAGGCGCAATATGACCAAATGGCACCCCCCCTGACGCAGTGCGTCAGCTTAACCGGGGTCAGCGACGGTATCGGGCGCGCCCTTGGTGGTTCGGGACGGATATCCGGGATCAAAGCGTTGGCGCCAGGTGCGGCGTGTCTGTGATAAGATATGGCCGCAGTCGATGCAGTTTCCAAACCTTAAACCGGCCATGAGGTTCTCAGGGCTTGAACCATTCGTCTCCAAATTGCCCAACTGCCCAGCACCACGATGATGGCAAAGCAGGTGCCGCTTATCGGATCAGTCAGTAAAACTGTTGCATCTCCACGCGAGAAAAGCAGAGTGCGGCGTAAATATTCCTCGAAAGCCGGTCCAAGGATGAAGCCCAGCACCAGCGGAGTCGGCTCCAGCCCAAGGCGTAAAAGGCCCCAGCCAAACACACCGAACCCCAGCATCAACCAAACGTCGAAGAGTGAATTATTCACCGAGTGAACGCCGATCAGGCTGATCACGATGATGAGTGGCACAAGCCGCCGGAACGGCACCCGTAGAAGCGAGGCCCAAACCCCGGCAAGCGGTAGGTTCAGGACAACCAAAATAATATTGCCTAGGATCAGGCTGCCCATCAATGCAGCGAAAAGATCAGGGTTTTGCGCGATAAAGGCTGGGCCGGGCATGATCGCATGGATCATCAGCGCACCTGCCAGAACAGCCATCACCGGGCTTCCGGGCAACCCCAAGGTCAGAAGCGGAACAAGAGCTGATTGCGCGGCGGCGTTATTCGCGGCCTCTGGTGCGGCCACCCCTGCGACAGCTCCGTTGCCAAGGCGCTGGTCTGACGTTGGGAAGGCGTTTTCCACGCCGCGCGCAGCAAGTGCGGCCAGAAGCGTGCTGGCACCCGGAAGAACCCCCAATGCAGACCCGATGGCCGTCCCGCGCAGCGTCGGTGCCCAGGCGTTTTTGATATCCGCGCGGGTGGGCCATGGCCAGCGCACCAGCCGGATGCGTTGTGGCCTGCTGCCCGCTTCGAGTGCGCGGATCAGTTCGGCCAAGCCAAACAGGCCCATGACGAGAGGCACAAACCCGATACCGTCGCGCAATTCCGGGATGCCGAAGGTGAAGCGCGGTATACCACCCGCCAGATCTGTGCCCACCAGTCCAAACGCCGCCCCGATCAGGATCAGCGCCAGTGCAGGCAGGACCGGACCGGGAGAGATGATCGCCGCAGCGAACAGGCCCAGACCGATCAGTCCCACCAGGCCGGCTGGCGCAATGGCCATCGTCATGGCGGAAAGGGGTGCAGCCACGGTGGCGATCATCACCGCCGTTACCAGCCCCGCGAATAACGACGCTAGCGCGGCGATAGCGATCGCAGGCCCAGCGCGTCCGGCCAGCGCCATTTTGTGTCCGTCAAGTGCCGTGACAACGCCAGAACATTCGCCCGGTACATTCAGCAGGATGGACGTGGTCGAGCCACCATATTGGGCACCAAAATAAATCGCCGCCAGCATGATGATCGCACCCGTCGGCTCCAGTGCGAAGGTGAGCGGCAGCAATAGCGCGAGGGTGGCGGCTGGGCCGATGCCGGGCAAAACGCCCACAAGCGTACCAAGCACGGCACCGCTGAAACACAACAGCAGATTTTGCCCTGTCAAAGCGAGAGCGAAGCCCTGCGCCCAAGCGCTGATATCCATCTCATATCCTTAGAATGCAGGCCAAAGCGGCGCTGTCGGAGGCAGGAAAAGCATCCCAATTATAGCTGTCAGCCCGGTCAGGCCCAGAACTGTGACCACTAAAGCCAGTGGATGACGCTCGCCTGCACCAATGGCTGCAAGTGCGGAGGCCAGCCCGGCGGATAGCACCAGCCCAAGCACCGGCAACAACAAAGCGAACAGAAAAACCGCGCCTAACAGGGCAGGACCACTGGCATGGTTTTGGGTCGTGGCTATCAAATCGCCACAGCCAACGCTCTGCTGTATCCTTGGGCGCGCCATGCACCAAACAGCCCACATCGCGCCCAAGGCCATCACGCCATTTCCCAAAAGCTGTGCCATCAGCCCCGGCCCGACATCGGTGCCGAACCATGCGGGTTGTCCCCGTGCGATCAGGCCGATCCCTGCACCCATCAGGCACAAGGCAAAGCCCGGCAACCCTAGCGCAAGTGTTTGCAATGACTGCTGTCCTAATATCATCCGCGATCACGCATCGTTATGTTGACTTTTTTGGTCATGTATACTCTCTTAAGTGTCAGCCGCCAACCCATTGGTCAGCCAAAATTCTGTCATCATCAAGAATTCAGGGGGTATCGATGATCCATCGACGCGCACTTCTGGGCTCGGCATTGGCTGCGCCTTTTATTTCACTTTTGCCGCGGGCGGCCCGTGCCAGCACATGGCCTTCCGCAGGGCCAATTCGGCTGGTTGTGGCCCAAGGTGGGGGCGGCAATGCCGATGTCGTCGCGCGCATTCTGGTCGAAGCGCTCGAGCCTGTTCTGGGTCAAAGTATCGTTGTCGAGAATAACGGCACTGCTTCTGGCATGCGGGCCACGGAAGATGTCAGCACCGCGGCCCCTGACGGGTATACGCTGTTGGTCGGCACGTCCTCACAGTTGGTGCATAACATCGCCTTGTTCGACCCACTGCCGGTCGATATCGAAACCACTCTGCGCGGCGTTGCCATGATAAACGAAGTGCCAATGGTCATGTGCGTACCCAAGGACAGCCCCGATGCTGATCTAGAGGCCCTGACCGCGCGCATTCAGGCCAACCCTTCGGCATTCCAGTTTGGCTCTGGACCGGCTGGCACCACCACACATATCAGCGGAGCCCTGTTCCTACAGCGAATTGGGGCTGAAGGGGTTGTCCATATCCCCTATCCGCGCAGTCCGGAAGCCATGGTCGATCTGATTGCCGGGCGGCTAAGCTTCGTGTTCGACCCATCCTTGACCGCAATTGGTCAGGTTCAGGGTGACGCCGTGCGTCCGATGGGCGTGTCGGCACCTGTGCGCCTGCCGGCCTTGGCGGATGTGCCGACCATGGCGGAAGCCGGATTGCCTGGATTTGTCAGCCAGACATGGAACACGATTTCCGCACCTGCTGGCACACCCGACGATATTGTCATGACCCTGAACGACATGATCAACGAGATTGTTCAGTCGGACGAAATGCGCTCCCAACTGGAGGGCCTTGCCTCGATTGTGCCTCCTGCCAAAACACCAGAGCAGGTAGATAGCTATTACGCATTGCAACGCGAAACATGGATACCTGTTGTGCGTGGGACCGGTGTGCGGCAGGACGGGTAACGCTTGGGAAAATTGGCACTGCTCCGTCTTGAACGGGGCAGTGCTGTGTCAGCAACTGAACGTGAGGTCTGAGAGCTGCAACTAACCGAACGACCTTTCCCGCACTGTCTGGCCAATGGCCCGTTCCGGACTATTCGACCCTGTGCCCCGATAGAAAACCCTGAAAGCACAGATCCCCCAGTGTCCCGCCGAAATCGTCCATATTGCGTGACCTGGAAAGGGCAAGGACGATTGCGCCTCAAGTCGCCCTTCTGCAATCATGCTCATGGAATGCGCAAGCAGGGGCATTTCAAACGTGCCACAGATGCGCAGCCGAGATCAAATGACCGCCCCGGGCTCGTCTGCGCAGCTAAGCAATGTCAAAAATTCCTGTGGTCTTGCGCCAGCGCAAATACACCCATGGACGATTTTGATATTGGTAGCCGCAAGTTGTCGATTTTGACTTTGGATGAAGGGAGCAGACTGCGATGTATGATTTCACAGGACAGACGGCACTGGTAACGGGTGCAGGCTCTGGTATCGGCACGGCGATTGCCTTGGAGTTGGCCGCGCATGGCGCGACGGTGATTGTCTCGGACCAGAGCGAACAAGGGTGCAAACAAGTCAGTGCCACTATTCTGGATCGCGGTGGAAAAGCCCTGTCCTTTGCGGCAAATGTGGCAGATGCGGAAGCGATGGAAGCGCTTGTTGCCTTTGCCGAGGATCAGACCGGTGCCTTGCATCTGTCCGTTAACAATGCCGGGATCGGTGGCGCGCAAGCGCCGGTGGGGGAATATCCGCTGGACGCTTGGGATCAGGTCATCAAGGTCAACCTGAACGGTGCGTTTTATGGAATGCGCTACCAGATCCCGGCCATGGAGCGCGCCGGTGGTGGAGCCATCGTCAACATGGCTTCTATTCTGGGCAGTGTCGGTTTTGCCAATTCCGCGGCTTATGTTGCCAGCAAACATGCGCTTCTGGGGCTAACCAAGACTGCGGCCATGGAATATGCTCAAAAGGGCATTCGTATCAATGCCGTTGGTCCCGGCTTCATTCAGACACCACTTTTGACCGATAATCTAAGTCCAGAGATGCTGGACGGGCTGGCAGGTTTGCACCCGATGGGGCGGATCGGCACGCCAGAGGAAGTCTCCGCGCTGACCTGTTTTCTCCTATCGGCGCGCGCGAGCTTCATCACCGGAAGTTATCATCTGGTTGATGGTGGTTACACCGCACCATGAGTTTATCGCAAGACGACATGAATGCTACACAATCTCCGTGGGCCAATGCAGCAGATGATGTGCTGACGGATCTCGGGTCCACCTCAAGCGGGCTAGACTCGGAAGAAGCCGCAAAGCGTCTGGACAAAGTCGGCCCGAACTGCTTGCCCGAAACACCGCGCGCGAGTGCTTTGATGCGCTTTGCACGCCAGTTCAATAACCTGCTGATCCTTGTTCTGATCGCGGCTGCCGTGATTACTGCGCTTTTGGGCCATTGGATTGATACGGGCGTGATCCTGGCCGTGGTCGCGATCAATGCCATCATCGGCTTCGTCCAGGAAGGACGTGCCGAAGCGGCACTGGATGCGCTGCGCAACATGCTGGCCCCGCGCGCCAATGTCATGCGCGGCGGCGAACGGATCGCGGTGGCGGGCGATGATCTTGTTCCCGGAGATATCGTTCTGCTGGACGCCGGTGACAAGGTTCCCGCCGACCTGCGCCTGATAGAGGTCGCAGGGTTGCGCGTGGAAGAAGCCATGCTGACGGGCGAATCTGTCCCTGTTCGCAAGGACACGCAATCGGTAGAGGCTGCGGCATCGCTGGGCGACAGGCGCTCGATGGCGTTCAGCGGCACCATGGTGACAGAGGGCACGGGGCTTGGCGTTGTGACGGCGACCGGGCAAGCTACCGAAATCGGGCGCATCAGCACCATGATGGCCGAAGTTCAGACCATCAAAACTCCACTGATCCACCAGATGGAGGTGTTTGCGCGCTATCTGACTGGCTTCGTCATGGCGGTTGCGGCGGGCATTCTGGGCTTTACGGTTGCCTTGCGCGATACGCCGTTTTCCGAGGCTTTCATGGTTGTGGTCGGCCTGTTCGTCGCGGCCATTCCAGAAGGCTTGCCCGCTGTTCTGACGGTGACATTGGCCATTGGCGTGCAATCCATGGCGCGGCGCAACGCGATCATCCGGCGTTTGCCCATTATCGAAACCCTTGGCGCGGTCTCGACCATTTGTTCGGACAAGACCGGCACGCTGACCCGGAACGAGATGATGCTTGCAAGCGCCGTGACGGCCTCTGGCACAGCGCGCGTTTCGGGTGAAGGATACACGCCAGAAGGGACGCTGGAGGGCGGCGACAAACCCACGCTTCAAGCAATGGCACGCGTTGCGGCTTTGTGCAACAATGCAGCCTTGGTGCAGGACGCACAGAGTTGGCGGGTCGAAGGCGACCCTATGGAAGGCGCGCTTCTGGCCTTTGCGGGCAAGCTGGGAGAGACCATCACGGACCGCCCGCGCGCAGAGGCCATCATCCCATTCGACGCACGCTACCGTTATATGGCCGTGCTGCATGACGGGTTCGTTCTGCTAAAAGGCGCGCCAGAGCAGGTTCTGGCACAGTGCAAAACGCAAATGGCGACCGACGAGGAAGAACCCTTGGACCGCGCCTATTGGGACGAAATGAGCGCGGATATCGCCCGGCAAGGCCAACGCGTTCTGGCCCTTGCGCAGATGCAGCATCCGGGTGGCGCGCTGGATCATGAAACACTTGATAATGGCCTTACCCTGCTGGGCCTTGTCGGCCTGATCGACCCGCCGCGCGAGGAAGCTATCACCGCTGTAGCGGAGTGCCACGCTGCCGGGATATCAGTAAAGATGATCACGGGCGACCATGCAGGAACCGCCGCCGCAATCGGTCGGCAAATTGGTTTGCACCAGACTGAACAACCCCTGACCGGGGCCGAGATCGACCAAATGGATGATGCGTCTTTGGAGGCGGCCATTCGACGGACCGATATTTTCGCGCGCACCAGCCCCGAGCATAAGCTGCGACTGGTGCAAGCCTTGCAAGCGCGGGGGCAGGTCGTGGCCATGACAGGCGATGGCGTGAATGATGCGCCCGCGCTAAAACGCGCCGATGCCGGGATCGCCATGGGACTGAAAGGCTCAGAAGCCGCGCGCGAGGCGTCCGATTTCGTGCTGGCCGATGATAATTTCGCCTCGATTGCCGAGGCGGTCAAACAAGGGCGCACGGTCTATGCAAACCTGAAGAAAGTCATCACCTTTCTGTTGCCGGTCAATGGCGGCGAATCCATTTCGCTGATAATCGCCATCCTGTTCGGTCTGGTGCTGCCCATTTCGCCGCTGCAAATACTCTGGGTGAACATGATAAGTTCCGTGGCTTTGGCTATGTCATTGGCCTTTGAGCGCCCCGAAGCTGCGATCATGCGCCAGCCGCCGCGCCGCCCGGATGCCCCGATCCTGTCACGCTTCATTCTGTGGCGGGTGTTCCTGGTCTCTATCCTGTTTGCGATGGGTATCTTCGGCCAGTTCACACTTGCGCAGGCCCAGGGGGCTGGCTTGGACGAAGCCCGCACCATGGCGGTGAATACACTTGTCGCAATGGAAGTGTTTTACCTGTTTTCAGTGCGCTATCGGCACGGTTGGTCGATGACATGGCAAGGCGTCAAAGGAACGCCGGCGGTGCTTTTGGCGGTCGCGCTGGTCGTGCTGTTGCAAGCGATCTTCACCTATCTGCCCATCATGCAATCCCTATTCGGCACAGTCGCACTTGGCCCATGGCAGCTTGCACAATGCACCGCAGCCGGTGTCATTCTTCTGGTGTTACTGGAAGCCGACAAACAGGCGGCAAGGGGCTGGAAAACGCTCTCCAGAAGGAGCGCATAATAGCCTGTCAGCAAAAGCGACACGTTTTGTCGTTGGTCAAGATGTTTGCTCAACGGCGTTGTTGCGTAAGTCTCGCCTGCCCGCCATCGGTTCAAGGGCATGGCCCGAACGATGCCAGCCTTTGCGCGCGCCATATCTGCCCCGACGACCATCGAAGGCCTGCTTGATCGCAGCCTTGCCAAACTGATCCCACTTGGCCCGATCCGGTTCGCGCTCCATGGCATTGGCCGCATTCAGGTGGTTCATACCGGCGCGAGGGGCGCAAACTGGCAAAACCTGTCAAGCGGCAAAAGACGATCACACGCGAATTGATGGATGTCGTCTCGGGGTTCGAGGCCGTGAGCACCGCCCAAGACTGACAGCCCGAGGCACCCCTCGTAGCGCTTGTGTTTCTGGCGTGACGTAAGCGCGCTTTCGCAGGACCGCAGATGAGGCTTCCGAAACCCGCCACGCGTTAACCTTGGTCAAGGCAAGATACGCAATCACTTGATATGGCGCGACACATCCCACGATATGAAAGCCATGCCCATCTTTTGCGATTTTCCCAATCCACCCAAGCCTTTGGTTTGAAACCGAACGGAGCCACATGGCGACATTCCGGTCAAGACTGAGGATCACGCCATCACGTATTTCAGAAGCCTCTCAGCAGCCGGCTTCGCGGCGACCGCCATAAGCTTCGGCCCCGCGCGTATGGGCTTTGGCCTGTTCGTTCCGGATGTCCGGGCCACCTTTTCCATGTCCACGTCAACGGTCGGTTTTGTTTCCAGTCTTGGCTTTACCGGATTTTTCCTTGGCCTGTTGGCTGCCCAATGGATGCTGTCACGGCGGGGACCGGCAGCGCCGGTCCTCTCCGGCATGGCGGCGGCAAGCTTAGGGTTGGCCATTGTGGCTTTGGCGCCGAACGTCATTGTGCTTGCCGCCGGTGTCTTTCTGGCATCGTCAAGCGCCGGGTTCGCTTGGACCCCCTTCAACGACGCGGTGCATCGCAAAATCCGATGCATCGACTGCCCAAGCGTGCTGTCAGAGATCAGCAGTGGCACCAGTGTCGGCATTTTTGCAACCGGACTTGCCGCGCTGTGGATGGTCTATGCCGGGGTTTCGTGGCGGGTTTGCTGGATGGCCTTTGCACTATTGGCGCTCGGGGTTCTGGTGGGGAACTTCGTCGCCTTGGGTCGACTGGACAAGGCGCCCCCCGCCAGACAGGCTCAGCCAAAATGGACCAATGTTTTTCAAGCTGTGGCAATCCCGCTTTTCTCGGTCGCCTTCGTTTTCGGCACGATCTCTGCGATCTACATCGCCTTTGCAGTTGACTACCTGGCCGAGGCGGGCGGCATTCCGGGGCTGACCAAGGACACAACGCCCGCGCTTGTCTTTGTGCTCTATGGTATCTTCGGGCTGACCGGGCTTTTGACCGCGCGTCTGAAAAACCTGATCGGGCTGCCGTGGCTTCTACGGTCACTGATGCTGGCGGGCGCGCTGTCGCTTGTCTTTACCGCGCTCTTGCCCGGAAGCTGGGCGGGCCTGATCCTGTCGGCAGGGCTGCAAGGGGTGCATGTGATGATGATAAGCGCGCTGCTCGCACTTTGGTCCGAACGGCTTTTTCCGGCCCTTCCATCGTTCAGCTTTACGGCAGCGCTTCTGGCGACCGCAGCAGGAAACGTGTTTGGCCCATCTATTGCGGGCCTTGCATCCACCGCATATGGCGCGCCCGCCATGTTCCTTGCGGCAGCACTGCTGCCCGCCGTAACCTTGGTCGCCCTGTTTGGGCGGCGCGCGACAAGGGCAATCTGTAAAGTTGACTATTAACGCTTGGGTCGCGCAGCCGTTTCCGTCTGGACTGTTTCCGCCTTGCCCGCGCCGATACGCTAAACGGTAAACCCGGCGGTCGTATCTGGCACCAAACAACGCGCGCGCTGTCGAAGGATCACCCGTTACGAAGGCATACCAAGCCAATCGCGCGCGGCGTCCTCCTTCTCGTGCCGGAAGAACTGTAACTCGGACCCCGCGAAGGGGGCGGCCAGCATGGCTGTCCATTTTTCCAGCGTGCTCTCGCCAATCACCGCAATGCGGCCAAACTCGCCCCGACGCTCAAGGCTGAAGACCATATCTTCCCACAGACCGCCAATCTCCCAACCTTCGAAATCCTCAAGTCGGATCATCAGTTTCAACGGTTTCTCGGCCAGTTCCAGTGCCTGCTCAATTTCCGGCACGGCCAAATCAATATCCCTGCGGCTGACCGTTCCGGTCACACGGATCACGACACTGTCGTCCTGGCGGCTGTGCTCAATTTCGATCATGGGTTCTGTCCCTCAATCCCGATCAATGGCAGAGGCCATTGCGATCTCGGCGGTGCCCAGAAAGATCAGATCTATCCCAACCAAAAGCCCGATAGCCCAGAACGCAGTGCCGGGCAGACCGAACAGCAAGAGCAGCCCCAGCAGCACCGAGAGTGCGCCGGAAAACCCGACCCAGCCCCAACCTGCGAATGGGCGCATGCCAAAGGCCGCGGCAAGCTTGAACGCACCGCCAAGCAGAAAGAAAACGCCAAGGACGATTGTAATCGTCACGACCCCTTGCATCGGCCATGCCAGCAAAAGACCCCCTGCCACCATGGCCGTAAGACCGAAAAGCGCGTTCCAGAACAAATTCCCGCTCTGCCGCATTGCAAAAGCCCTGACCAGTTCCAAGACCCCGGAGGCAAGAAGGATTGCGCCGATCACAAGCTCTGTGGCGAGGGTCGCCGCAAAGGGAAAGAGTATTGCAAGCACCCCCATGACAATCGAGACGACACCCGCAATCCAGAGCCATGTCTTAAGTCCACGCGGCGCGGTGTCGGGTATCATTTCATGCTGTGTCATTGGCTGTCCTTTCCGCTTGCACGCTGGGGATTAACTGTCGTCACCGTTATCCGAGGCATCAAAAGCCGAGTTCCATGCGCCCTTCACTTCGGACCAGGCATTCGCCACACCGTTCTGAAGTTCGTCCCATGCCGACCCGCCGCCCTCTTGCATGGCGCCGAAGGCCTCGCTCAGCTCATTCCTGCGGTCGCGTAGGGATTCCAGTGTCTCTTGGGTCTGCTCTTTCGTGGACTCCGACATATCGGCCCAGTTCTCGCGCGCCTGCTGTTCAAGCTGTGCAATCTCTGCGTCGATTTCGGAAAGCGTATCGCGCATTGCCGAAACGGCTTCGTCGCGCTGGTCCTCTGAATAAGCGCCGATCATCTCGAAGGCTTCGTCGAATTCGGTCTGAATATCCTCGGCGCTCACTTCCTCTGTGTCCTGAGCCTGCTGCGAAGACTCCTGCGCCGCGAGCGGAAGCGCCAAGAACAGCGCAAGCGCAAACAGGCTGCCGGTCAATACATGGGGAATCGGTGTCATTGTCTTGGTCATAGGAGTGACTCCTTTTTCACTTGTTGGTTGAAACTTGGGGGATCTGTCGTGGACCGGCTTACCGAGCGGTATACCCGCCATCGATCACCAGTTCTGATCCGGTCACGAATTTCGCGTCATCAGAGGCCAGATAGGCAATACCGGCCGCGATATCTTCGGGCGCCCCGACATGGCCAATCGGGTGCCGGTCATCAAGCGCCTTGCGGAAGGCCTCGACCCCCTCTTCAGAGCTTGCTGCCAGCTCTTCGACAAGCGGCGTCCAGATAAATCCGGGATGCACCGAATTCACACGGATGCTGTCCTTGGCATAGACCAGCGCGTCGGTCTTGCTCATCAGCCGCACAGCCCCCTTGGAAGCGTGGTAGGGCGGCAAATCTGGCGCGCCGACAAGGCCGTAAATCGACGACAGGTTAACGATGCTGCCACCACCCGCATTTTTCAGGTGCGGGATAGCTGCCTTGGTGCAGAAAAAGACGCCGTTCACGTTGATATCAATCACCTTGCGCCAATCTTCGTCGCTGATCTCGTGTGTCGGTGTATTCGCGCCGGAAATCCCGGCATTGTTTACCACAACATCGATCTGGCCAAATTTCTCGGCGACCGCGTCAAAGACCTTGGGGACCGCATCGGCATCGGCCACGTCAAGCGGCCAGAAATCGGCGGTGCCGCCTTGTGATGTAATCTCTTCGCAGACCGACTTGGCATCGGCTTCGTCAAGATCCGTTACGGCGACCGAGCCACCCTCATTGGCCAGCCGCAAGCACGTGGCCTTGCCAATGCCACTGCCGCCACCGGTGACGAGGCAGATTTTCCCGTCGAGACGTTTCATGAACTGATCCTTTCAGTTTACGGGGTAAGACGTAAGCGGAGAAGGTTCTGCGGCGAGCTGTCGCCGACAAAGCACATCCCCGTAAGAGCGGTTGGGCAAATGCCCTAAGTGCAGCGCCTCTAGCGTCGCCAATGCGCTGTCGGGATCGGACTCCTCGACGGCCAGGGTCAGTCTGCTCCAGCCCGCGATGGTCACGCGGCATATCTCGGCGCGGCTGCTGCCCACGCGAAAGAGTAGCCGCGACTTGTTGACCGTCATCGGCAAGATCGCAGGCACCGCATCGCCAAGGCTGGCCACAAGATGACCGGCAGATTGCCCGGCTTCAGGCAAAAGGCGTGTCAGCCCCAACGCGCCTGCCAAGGCCCGCAGCGCCGGGCGAGAGAGCGGAAATGGCGGATAGGTTTGATGGGTCCAATGCTGAAACGGACCAAGATCATGGTCCCGGCGTTTCACCTCAAGCCGATTGCCTGCGCGCAGTTTTACCAGGTTCACAGCGCTCTGCTCTGTCAGAAGATACAGATCGGTGCGCCGCTCGGCGCCCACCAGAGGCCAAAATTGCTGGAGCAACGCCACCGCCGGCGGCGCGTCCTGCGGCCATACGCGGTATTCATAGCGCCCGATCGCTGACTCTTGCGCCACCGACCTCGGTGTCCCGCGTGCAGGGCCCTCATCGCCGAGAATTACAAAATTTTCAGTTACCATGATGGCATAAACTCCATAGCGACTCGTCGATGCCTGCACGCCCTAACACTCGGCGCGGGCCGATCTTCGGACGAAATATGTTCGTCCAATGCCGACACATGATCTTGTCTGCTTCAGTTTCCGAGCGCTCGCCTGCCGGGCAAGCGAACCAAGATCGTTCCGGTTTTGACAATACTGATCGCCGCTCCGGCGAACATTAACGCGGGTTAATGGGGCCAGATCGCCATCGCCTTAGGGTGGCGACGAATCCTGCGGTGGCTGAAGGCTGCCGTAAAAAACCATCACGCCAAGGCTGCGCAAACTCAGCGGTGACGGCCTCATGAGACAAACAGACACCAAAACACTTTGGTCCGGTCTGCCTCTTGTGTTCAGGCCTTTTGAAAGATTGGACCGAACGCCAAAACCGAAAGGCGGCGCATTATGAAAGACACCGATATCGTTCTTTGTCATCCTGCTCGCACAGCGATCGGAAAGTTCGGTGGCAGCCTCAGGGACATTAGCGCACCCAACCTTGGCGCGCTGGCCATCGCAGAGCTTCTGCGGCGCAGCGGCCTTACGCCGGACAAGGTGTCTTCTGTGGTGTTCGGAAACGTGATCCAAGCTGGCACCGGCATGAATCCGGCGCGACAGGCCACGCTGAACGGTGGCCTTCCCGAAGATGTCCCGGCGATGACCGTCAACCGCGTTTGTGGCTCTGGGGCAGAGGCAATTGTCACTGCCGCCCGGACCGTACGGCTGGGCGAGGCCGACTGCGTCATCGCGGGTGGCATGGAGAATATGGACCAAGCCCCCTATGTTCGGTCTTGGACCGGTTCCCGCGGTGCATCAGGCGCTGGACCGCGCCGGATGGTCGGCAAAGGACGTGGAGCGCGCCGAGATCAACGAAGCCTTTGCCGCCATCGCCATAGCGGTAACGAACGCGTTGGACCTGTCCGAGGACATTGTCAATGTCGAAGGGGGTGCCATCGCGCACGGCCACCCGATCGGGGCGACCGGGGCGGTGCTGACCACCCGGTTATTGCATTCCATGGCGCGCGACGAGATTCGGCGCGGGTTGGTGACGCTTTGCATCGGTGGCGGTCAAGGCATCGCCCTGCTGCTGGAGCGTGACGGCTGATTTTCCAAAAGCATCGAAACACCACAGAAAGGACAACGCGAATGACCGACCAAACCAGAACCGCGCTTGTGACCGGCGGCGTTCAGGGGCTTGGCGCGGCGGCGGCGAAAGCCCTTGCCGATGCTGGTGTGTCCGTGGCCGCAACCCATCTTGGCGCGGCCAAGCAAGCCAAGGCATTTGCGGATAACACGGGCATCCCGGTCTTTGAATGGGATGTGAGCGATTACGACGCCTGCGCACAAGGCGTCCGGGATGTGGAAGACGCGATCGGGCCGGTTGATATTCTGATTAACAACGCCGGGGTCAACAAGGACTGCATGTTCCATAAGATGGACCGCGAAGATTGGGGCGCGGTCATCGGCGTCGATCTTGGCTCTATGTTCAATGTCACCCGGCAGGTGATCGGCGGCATGCGCAAGCGCGGCTTTGGCCGCATTATCAACATTTCATCGGTCAATGCTGCGCGCGGCCAGATGGGGCAAACCAATTACTGTGCGGCCAAGGCCGGGGTCGAGGGCTTTACCCGCGCTCTGGCCCGCGAATCCGCAGCCAAGGGCATAACCGTCAACGCAATCGCGCCCGGATATGCCGACACGTCGATGGTCGAGGCGGTGCCCGATGACATGATTGAGAAAATCCTCGACATGGTGCCCATGTCGCGGCTGGCCGAACCCGAAGAGATCGGCCGTTGCGTGCGCTTTCTGGCAGCGGATGACGCAGGGTTTATCACCGGGGCAACCTTGCCCGTGAATGGCGGCATGCGCATGGGCTAGCACCACGCCGACCTGCCCTTTTTCAAGACATATAAGAGGTTCCGATGCCTGAGACCCGGACGCAGACCAAGCCAAACACCAAGGAACGCCGCAGCAGCGCCGACAGCGCTGCAAAAGACGCAAAGGCCAAGCCTGATGACGCGGAAACGCCCGGCGAGCAGGCCGAAGCCAGCGGTGAGCTTGCGCCGGAGCCGCCTGAAATTGTCCATCATTCCCCCTTCGAGATGCCGGACCGCTACAGCACCAAAAGCCTTGACCGTGCGGCCAATGCGCATCTTGCGCGGTTTACCCTGGGGGTCACGCCTTACGGGATGGCATCCACCTTCTTCACTTGGGGTGCGCATCTGATGGGCGCGCCCGGCAAGCAGGTGCAACTGGCCGAGAAAGCTGCGCGCAAGGCGATGCGTTTTGGTGTTTACATGAATCAGCTTGCCCGCGACCCAAACACGCCGGGCTGCATAGAACCGCTGCCCCATGACCACCGGTTCGATCACGAAAGCTGGCAGAACTGGCCCTATAACCTGATCCACCAAAGCTTTCTGTTGACCCAGCAATGGTGGTATAATGCGGCCTGCGACATTGATGGTGTGAGCGAGCGCGACGAGCATGTCGTCTCTTTCGTGACGCGCCAGATGCTCGACATAGCCGCGCCCTCGAACTTCATTGTTACCAATCCAGAGGTTGTTGACGCAACGCTGCAAGAAGGCGGCGCCAATCTTGTGAACGGGATGCAGAACTTTCTGGAGGATTGGGAACGCGCCGTTTCGGGCAAACCCGCCGTCGGGGCAGAGGATTTCGTGCCGGGCCGCGACGTGGCAACAACACCGGGAAAGGTGGTGTTCCGCAATCGTCTGCTAGAGCTGATCCAGTATGCGCCGCGGACCGAAAAGGTACAGGCAGAGCCGATCCTGATCATACCGGCATGGATCATGAAATATTACATCCTGGATCTTAGCCCCCATAACTCGCTTGTCGGGCATTTGGTGGAACAGGGCTACACGGTATTCATGGTGTCTTGGCGCAATCCCACGGCAGAAGACCGCGACAAGGGTATGGCCGATTATATCAACGCGGTCGAAGAGGCTTTCGGCGCGGTCGAGGCGATTGTGCCCGAACAAAAGGTCCATGCGATGGGGTATTGCCTTGGCGGCACGCTGATGACGGCCAAGGCCGCGCAGATGGCCCGCGACGGCCAAGACAGGCTGGCTTCGCTCACCCTGTTGGCGACGCAGGTCGATTTTACCGAACCCGGCGAGTTGCAGCTTTTTATCAGCGAAAGCGAGGTCACGTTTCTGGAAAACATGATGTGGGATCAGGGGTATCTGGACACCAAGCAGATGGCGGGTGCGTTTCAATTGCTGCGCTCCGCCGATCTGATCTGGTCGCGCTACACCCATGATTACCTTATGGGAAAACGTCACGACATGTTCGACCTTATGGCGTGGAACGATGACGCAACCCGCCTGCCCTACCGCATGCACAGCGAATATCTGCGCAAGCTCTATCTGGGGAACGAATTGGCGCAAGGGCAATACCGCATCGACGGCAAGCCAATAACGCTGGATGCAATCGAGGTGCCACTGTTCTGCGTCTCGACCACCTCGGACCACATCGCGCCGTGGCAATCTGTCTACAAGCTGCACCTGTTGACCGAGCCATCGCTGACATTCGTGCTGACCAGTGGTGGCCACAATGCCGGAATCATCAGCGAACCCGGCCATAAGGGGCGGTCTTACCGTATCCACACCACCGAACAGGATGACCCTTACATCCCGCCAGAGAAATGGGAAACCGTCGCCAAGCCGCATGATGGGTCTTGGTGGCCGGAACTTGTTAACTGGCTGAACGAGCGGTCGAGCGGTGACACGGCACCGCCGAAGATGGGTGCCGGGAAAGGTAAATACCAGCCGCTTGACGATGCTCCCGGCACATATGTGTTCCAGAAATGAGCCCGCATGACACCATAAGCAACCGTCCTTTTGACAGCCTGAAGCCGGGTGACAGCGCAAAGATCGAACGCCGAATCTCGGTTGGCGATATGCGCGGGTTCACGACCCATGCCGCCGATATAATGGGACAAGGTATCGACCGTGAGCTGGCCGCAGACCCGGATTTCCGGGCCGCGCTCGCGCAAGGCGGGGTGGCTGTGACCCTGCTGGTGACGCTGATTGTTAGTCGGTTTCCCGGCCCCGGCACGCGGCTTGATACGCTGTCGCTCGAGTTTCCGGGCGTTCTCAAGCAGGGCGATCTGGCGATTGCACAGGTGACGGTTGCCGCGCGCGATGCCGCATCGCGCAAGGTGCAGCTTGACTGCCGCTGTCACCGCGAAGACGGCACGGTCATCCTGAAGGGCCAGATCGGCGTCATCGCGCCCGATAAACAAGTGTCGCGCCCCTTAGGTCGTTCAGTGGCGCTAGAGCACGGTCAGCAGCCCGACAGGTTCGAGCATATCGAGGATATGGCCAGAGAGATGGGCAAAATCCGCATGGCCGTCGTCAATCCGGTCGATGCGCCCTCCATCGAAGGTGCAATGAACAGCGCGCATGCGGGCCTGATAGACCCGGTGCTGTTTGGCGCAAAGAAAGAGATCTGCGCTGCCGCCGAGGCGGCCCGCGTCGATCTATCCGATGTCGAAATCCGCGATGTGCCAGATGCCGAACATGCCGCATGCGAGGCTGCGCAACTGGCCGCAGCGGGCGGATGCGAGGCGCTGATGAAGGGCAGCCTTCACACGGATACATTGCTGCGGGCGGTGATTGACATCCGGCAACTGCGCACGGCCCGCCGCATGAGCCATGTCTTTGTTGAAGATGTGCCGGGCTATCCACGCTTGCTGCTCGTCTCGGACGCTGCTGTCAACATTCGCCCCGATCTCGACACTCTGCGCGATATCGTGCAGAACGCGATTGACCTTGCCCACGCCATCGGCATCGAGCGGCCAAAGGTCGCTCTTTTGTCCGCGGTCGAGACGGTGACGGATGACATCCCCTCTACCATCGCAGCAGAGAAAATCCGCAAGTCGGCGGAACACGGCGATATCACCGGGGCCGAAGTGGACGGGCCTTTCGCCATGGATAATGCGGTGTTCGAGGGTGCGGCGCGGATCAAGGGCATCACATCGCCCGTTGCAGGCAAAGCCGATATCCTGATTGCACCGGATCTGGAAGCGGGCAACATCCTGGCCAAGAGCCTTGACTATCTGGCCGGGGCTGAAGCGGCGGGGATCGCCCTTGGCGCGCGTGTCCCGATCGCATTGACCAGCCGGGCCGACAGCGCGCGCGAACGTCGCGCCTCGGCCGCGCTTGCCGTTCTGGCTGCGGCACAGAACAGAAAGGAGGCCTGAGAAAGGCCATGGAAACGGATATGATTGTCACGCTGAACGCTGGATCATCCAGCCTGCGCTGTGCCGTTTTCGAGCGCGGCGGGGACGGTCTGGACGCGCGGTTGCGGCTTGGTCTTCGGGGGTTGCCTGACGACATGATCTGGCAGCGCAAGGACATCAAGACCGGGGAGACCGAGGAGGAAGAGCTTGATCTGCCAGGCACCCCGGACACAGCGCAAGAGACCGCACTGGCCGAAATGACCGAGCGGCTTCTGGCCGAGATCGACGCCGCGCGGATCGCTGCGTTCTCGCACCGGGTGGTGCATGGCGGGCAGGATTTTACCGCGCCGGTGCAGGTAGACGCCGAGGTGTTGACGCGTCTTGCCATGCTTTCACCGATGGCACCCAGCCACCAGCCGCATAACCTTGCCGCCATTCGCGACCTTGCCGAACGCTTCCCGGATATCCCCCAGATCGCTTGTTTTGATACTGCCTTTCACAAGGATTTACCGGATGTTGACAGGGTCTTTGCCCTGCCAAAGGCGCTGGCGGATGACGGCCTGCGGCGCTACGGCTTTCACGGCTTGTCTTATGATTATGTAGCTTCGGCCCTTCAGGACATTGCACCCGGTATTGCGCAAGGCCGCGTTGTGATCGCGCATCTGGGACATGGCGCAAGCATGTGCGCCCTTATGGGCGGCAAATCCGTGGCCACGACGATGGGCATGACGGCGCTGGACGGTCTGCCGATGGGGCAGCGTTGCGGTGCGCTTGACCCCGGCCTTGTACTTTACCTGATCGAGGAACGTGGCATGACACCGGCGGAGGTCCGCGAGATGCTCTATAAGCGCTCCGGCCTTGTCGGGCTGTCAGGTATCGGCAGCGACATGGCGGCTTTACTGGACAGCGACGCGGCAGATGCCATGGCGGCGGTGGCGTTCTTCATCTACCGGTGCCAACGCGAGATCGGTTCGCTTGTAGCCGCTCTGGGCGGGCTGGACGCGCTGGTTTTCACAGGCGGGATTGGTGAGAATTCCCCCGTCATTCGGAAACGGATCTGCGCAGGGCTGGGCTGGCTTGGGGTCCAGATTGACGATCAGGCCAATGACCACGGCGCGTCCCGGATTTCGCCCAAATCCGGAAAGGTCGCCGCCTACATGATCCCCACGGATGAGGAACACGTTCTCGCCCGTGGCGCTCAGAAGCTGCTACTGAAGACTGCGAATTGACCCGGTTCAGGAACCGCCATCGATGCGCCAGTAGTCCTTTAAGGTCGTTATCAACTCATGCGGCAGGTTGTAGTAACGACCGATTTCGTCGTCGCTCAACCCATAATCCACCATGGCCGCAAGACCCTCTGCCGGCATTGGGCCAAGCGCCTCGATAACGCGGTAAGCGTCCTCCATGCTCAATGCGGGCGACGGGTCTTCCAATAGCGAACGATGTGTCATGGCCCCTCCCCCATCATCACCCCAGTCTGAACACCACCCCAGAACGCGCGCATTGACCGGGATTAATGCGACCTGTAACCCAATCGCGCAGTCTCTGCCCCGTAGATGCGACCCGAGCGCATCACGGCAAACAGGAGGCAAGGAAATCAACCATGCTGGTCGAGAAGGTCATGTCCTCATCAGTCTTCAGTGCGACAGCTGAAACCACGATCCGCGACGCAGCAAAGCAAATGCGCGCGCACGATGTGGGCGCATTGCCGGTGCTTCAAGACGGACGACCAATTGGCATCGTGACCGACCGTGATATCGTCATACGCGCGCTGGCGGCGAAGGGCTTTGCCTTTGGGCCGGACACACACATCGGGGATATCATGACGCGCGAAGTTATCACCTGTTTCGCGGACCAGGACACCGCAGAGGCCGCAGCGCAGATGGGCGAGGAACGCATCCGTCGTTTACTGGTGGTCGACCGGGCAGGCATGGCGTCCGGCATCCTGTCTGTCGGCGACATTGCCGAGCATGTCTCTGAGGAGTTGGCCGGGCAAGCGATGGGCGAAATCAGCGAAGCCCGCGCAGGCGATTTGCCCGGCTGATCCGGGGCGTTATGCCGCCCCGGTGGTAATCTCATTGCGAAGTGTCACAAAATCGACCTGTGCAAGTTCTGCCAGCGCGGGCATATCCCGAATCAGAATGTCCATATGATCGCCGGTCTTGACCACACCGGCCCGGTTCAGACGCCGCAATGTCCGGCAGACATGGACGGATGACATTCCCGTAAAATCGCCAAGTTGTTGCTGGTTGATTGGCACATGGAATGCGCCGTCACATTGCGCGCCATCTCCAGACACGCGGATGCACAACTCTATCAGGACATAGGCGATCCGGGTCTCTGCACTCGCCTGCCCAAGCCGGAGCATACGTTCGGACTGACGGGCCTGTGCCGCGATATCGCGCTGCCATTCAGCATTTCGCATATCAAGGTCTTCTTGCAGCAACCGCGCCCAAGCGGTCTTGTCGATGGAGACGATCACAGCATCACATAGCGCCTCAAGCTGGAGGAAACTGGTCTTACCGTCCGTGGCAGTCGGATCATAGGTTTCGCCGGGCAGAACGAAATCGATAATTTGCTGATTCCCATCCTCAAGCGATTTGGACGCGGCAAGCCAACCCTCGACGACATACAAACGCGAGTGCGAATTATCACCCTCGCTTTTCAATATGGTGCCCTTGGCCACAACATGTTGGTCGGGGCGCAAGATGTCTTCGAACTTTGAATGCGTATTCAACACCAGAAAGCCTCCTTGTTCAAACTTTTCAACCGATATTCAGCCACCTCAGAGGCTGAACTTTTTGCGCCAAAACGCGGCCCAGGATGACAATCCACACAAGAAAACGTCCCATCTTGTTATCATCGGAACCGACTTTTTTCCAGTAGAGCCAACTTTGTAGAACTAACTTTTTTGTCAGACCATGCCGCTGCTCTGGAAAAATTGACGTGCGTTAATGCCGAAAGCTGAAAGTCAGTATTCAACTATAATTCATGCAGACGGTCGCAAACATGGATAAGGGAGTTACTCTGTGGCAAAGGAACAAGTTCAGACAGACCTTGCCGAACTGGTCCGCCAGACACAATCAATGTTCACTATGAATGGCGGCGCGGCACCCCAATTCGAGCAGCTCATTAAGATGCAGCAGGGCATGCTTGAACAAGCCGAAGCCTACACCCAACATTGGATCGAGCGCCGTCAGGAAGCCGTCGAAACTGCGATCGAGGCTTTGAATGGCATGAATTCCGATGGCAAACCCGACCCTGCGGCCGCCTTGCGGGCGATTACCGACTGGCAACGGGGATCTTTCGAACGTCTGACAGCCGATTATCAGGAATGGTTGAAGCTGTGCATGCAGGCGACGCAACTGGCCGCCTCAGAGCACATCGAGACCGCTCAAGAAGCGGCAACCTCCTCCGAGAGCGATCAGGGTAAGACGGCGGATAAATCCAAGGGCGCGGCGGCCCCGGCGCGGTCCAAATCGCAACACGCGACGCCGGTGTAAGCCGACGCCGAATCCAAACCAAAAGGAGAGATCAAGATGTCCATGCTCAAGGTGATTGAAGTCCTCGCAGAGTCCGACAAAAGCTTCGAGGATGCCGCGCAAAAAGCGGTGACGCAGGTTTCGCAATCGGTGCGCCATGTCAAGTCGGTTTACCTGAAGGAGATGAATGCAAGTGTCGAGAACGGCAAGATCAGCAGCTACCGGGTAAACGCCAAGATCAGCTTCCTTCTGGACAATGAGGACGCGGGGTAACACAGCCTCATTGGCGCGCCTGTCACCCGTCCCGGCCCATGCCGGGGCGGTTTCCGTCAGTTCCACCGTTACCGGCGGGGCGGCATTACGAGGGTTCGGGCCTATCCTTGCCGCATCGGGCTAGGGTGCAGAATATCAGCCGATGCAGTCAAACGGCGATGTCCCATCACGTCCGGTTTAACGCTCGGTCGGAACCTCCGGTGGTCGAGTGGGCGGCACTTCGCCAGGGGGCTGTGGCACATCCGGGGGTGTTTCTGGCGGCACTTCTACGGGCGGTTCGGGAAATTCGTCCGGCGGGACCGGCGGCCTCTCCTTGGGTGGCGTGACCGGGTCTTCGCGTGGCACAGGTTCCGCGGTTACAGGCTTTGAAGGCGCATCACCAACGCCCACTGCTTCGCCCCTTGGTTGAAGAAAATCGGGTTGTATCGCCATGAAAGTAATCCGTTTTTCAAGTTGTGCCTCCAGTCTGCACCAAGCTTTGGCGTCGACGCATTGACCTCGGTTAAGGCTTGCGGAAGTGCAGCACACCCCAAGAGAGTTGCCCGGCATCGGCCCCATCGACCCAATGTTGCAGGCCGTTGAGCATGCGATCCGTGTAATCCGGGGAAATCTTGTCTTCGAGCGCGTGACGCTGCGACTTCAGTTCATCGCGCACGCGGGCATAGTGATTGCGTAGCTGATGGGTAAGGTCTTCAATCTCGACTGTCTCGAAACCAAGCTCTTCCAGCGTGGTTTTATAGAACTCGATCGACTCCATATCGGACAGATGAATCCGGTCATAGATGGGCTGGTATTCAGAGGTATCATCGGACGTGGTCGCCTGCATCGGATCGGTAAATATGAAATCGCCACCGGGCTTGAGCACGCGCGCGACTTCTTTCAGCACGCGTTTGCGGTCGCCGGAATGCAGGATGGCTTCCTGGCTCCAAACCACGTCGAAGCTGTTATCGGGGAACGGGATGTCCTCGAAAACACCTTGGACAATCTCGATCTTGCCTTCGAGGCCCTGTTCCGCAGTCATCCTTCGATTGCGCGCGTTCTCTTTTTCCGAAACATTCAGACAGGTGATATGCGCGCCTGTTTCGCGCGCCAGATAGCGCGCCGCACCGCCATAGCCCGAACCGATATCAATCACCTTTGCGCCGGGCTTCAGATCAAGCTTCGAAGCCATGTGGCGCACAGTTCGGGCCGAGGCTTCGGCAATATCCTCGTCGTCACTTTCATAGAGGCCAACATGGATATCCTCGCCACCCCAGATCGCGGCATAGAAAGCGTCAGCATCCTCGCTGTCGTAATAATCTTTTGCGGTTTGAGCCGCTGTCTTGAAATCACCTGTCATCGGTTCCTCCTCGGTCTGGTGAAGACGCAGATTTCCATTGGGCTGCGTCGGCGGTTCATTCTTGATCCAACGGATGCTCGCGCTCCCAATCTGTGATGTAGTCGCGCGTCAACGGCAGGGCGTGCTGATCTTTCGTCAGTTGAAGTTGAAAGACCATGTTTCCGCCATGTCGAAAGCTCATTTCGGACGCGGCCAAATAGAATTCCCACATGCGGCAGAAGCGCTCATCGTATAGCTCTGCAATCTCGTCCCAGCTCTCGTAAAAACGCTCACGCCAGCATTGCAGCGTCTGCGCGTAATGCAGCCGCAGGATTTCGACATCTGTTGTCAGCAGGCCGACGTTCTCGATCACCGGGAACACTTCCGACAGGGCGGGAATATAGCCTCCCGGAAAAATGTATTTCGCAATCCAGGGATTGGTCGATCCACCGGGGCCAAAGCGCCCGATCGCATGAATAACAGCAACGCCATCATCTGCCAGCAGATCGCGAATCTTCTCGAAATACTCCTGGAAATGACCGATTCCGACATGTTCAAACATCCCCACAGACACAATCCGGTCATAAGGGCCGCGTAAATCACGATAATCCTCTAGCTTGGACTTAATCCGGTCAGAGAGACCCTCGCGCTCCACCCAGTCCTGCGCATAGGCCTGTTGTGAACGCGACAAGGTTGCCGCATCGACATGCCCTGCCCCAAGCTTGGCGAGATGCATGGCAAGACTGCCCCAGCCGGACCCGATATCGAGCAATTTGCAATCGGGTTCGAGCCTCAGCTTCGCGGCAAGATGGCGGGCCTTCGCCGCTTGGGCGCGCTCCAGATCGTTATGGAACGACTCGAAATACGCGCAGGAATAGAAGCGGTCAGAATCAAGGAATTTCGCGAAAAGCTCATCAGAGAGGTCGTAATGATGGGCGACATTGCTGCGCGAACGCAAGATACTATTGGCTTGCGCAAATCGCCGGGTGAGATATCGCCAGCGGCGGGAAATCGTGAAGGCCCAATGCTGCCCCAGATTCTCGATGTTCTGCATAACAATCGCAAGAAGATCGGCGATATCCCCGTCCTCTACCGTCAGCGTCCCATCCATATAGGCTTCGCCCAAAGTCAACTGTGGGTTGACCAAAAGGCTCCAGTGCCGCGATGTATCATGCAGCCTGACTGTGGCATGCATCCCTTCTGTCCGGCCCCGGATTTCATGCTGACGCCCATTCGCATCAATAAGTGTGATATGCCCGCGCTGTATCACGCGTCGCATCATATTTGCGAGCAGCATGGCGTAACCCCCAGGCCAAAAACCAGCAGTCTCATTTGGCTTGATTGCTGCTCAAGCAATGCAGCAGAAAGCGACGAACCGGCAAACCTCTTTCTATAAAGACGTGAATTGAGGGTAATCACCCAGACCCGAACGCGGTTCGCACAGGTTGGGTAAATCTGCATTAGACTTAGGATCGGCGCATTAACCTAAGCTAATCGCCGTGCGACAGGGCACAAGATCGATCTGACCGAGGCCACGCGCCGCGATTGCCGCAAATGCGCCGATTTCCTCGCCCCGATCCGCGACACGCCGGTGCATGTGATCGACACGCCACTGATCGCAGGTATCCACGACAAGGCCGCGAAGAAGATCGGCTGGCGGCGCGCCAACATGGTGCGCACCCTGCTGAGCGAGGTGTTTCGCCATGCCATCTCCCAAGGTCTGATCGCCACGAACTACGCCAAGGACGTGATCCCCAAGCGCCGCCCCCGCGACCGGGGCTATGCCAACCGGCCATGGACCATCGAGGAGCGCGACATCGTCCTGGCCCGCGCCAAGCCGCATGTGCGGGTGGCGCTGGCGCTGATGATGAAGACCGGGCTCGACCCGTCTGACGCCCTGAATCTACGCAAAGACCAGATCGACGGGGACACGATCTGGGGCGTGCGCGGCAAGACCGGCGAAGAGGTGGCGATCCCCGTCAGCCCGACCTTGCAGGCCGCACTCGACAGTTTCCCGCGCATGAGGCCGCCACGGTGCTGGCCAGTTCGCAGGGCGCGGCATGGACATACAACGGCTTTTCGACCGTCTGGCACCGCGTCAAGACCGGGTTGGAGGAGGAAGGGCTGATCGCACCGGGTCTGACACTCAAGGGACTGCGCCATACTGTTGCAACGACGCTGCGCGAGGCGGGACTGGATGAGAGGCGCATCGCGGACCTGCTGGGGCAGAAAACGCCGCCCATGGCGCGGCATTATTCGCGGTCCGCGAACCTTGCCGACAAGAACCGCGAGACGATGGCGACGCTGGAAAAAGAGAACGCAAGGCGGGCGAAGATTGTCAAACCTGTCCCCGAAAAGCGTCAAACCCGACCCTAACAAGGACCAGACATGACCACAAAAACCAACCATTTCAGCTTGTTAAGTGGTGCCCGGGGGCGGAATCGAACCACCGACACGAGGATTTTCAATCCACTGCTCTACCCCTGAGCTACCCGGGCACGGGTCTTGAATGAGTGGCTGTTTCAAGCCAGCCTCTGCGGGTAGCGGTGTATTATGTCAGGCGGGTTTCACTGTCCAGAGGCAATTCGAAAAAACTACTGCGATTCAGGGGGCTGCCCAGCATCTCCGTCAGGCGTGTCATCCTCGGCATCTGTCAGAGGCACGGGGATCGCGTAATCCGCCCGTAGCCAACGGGCCAGATCGACATCGGCACAGCGACGCGAACAGAAAGGGCGATACTCTGGCACCGCGGATTTGCGGCAAATCGGGCAGCTCATGACAACAGCACCGACAGCGCCACACGGTCGCGTTTGCGCGTCAGTTCGAAATTGCCCAAGGGTGTGAAGCCCGCCAGCACCGTATCGCGCCCGTCGCGTTTGAACGCAGCAGTCAGAACCTGTTCCAGAACCTGCTTTTCGCGTTTCGGATAGGGGGCAAGATCGATCACCACCTGCCCACCAAGACCACGCAGACGCAATTCGCGCGGCAGGGCGCGGATAGCGGCGATATTGGCTTTCAGCCCGGCAGCAGGGCTGGTGTCAGGGCCTGTGTTGATGTCGACCGCGACCAGCGCGCGGGTGGGTTCGATCACCATGGACGCCCCATGCAACAGCCCCACTTCGGCGCGGGCCAGCTTATCAAGCGCGTCATCTACCCCATGCCGTGCGAAGCTTCCAAGGCCATCATCCAGCGTATCGGCCGCCGCCCAGTCGCGCCATGCGAGTTCATGCGCGCCGGGCGCGGCCACAAGCAATTCGGGCTTACCGGCAGCGTCGGCCAGCACTTGTTCGGCAAGGCTGCGCATCTGGAGTATATCATCGGCGATCGTGGCCTCATCGGCCTCCAGGCAGGCAGAGCGCAGGATCAGGCCAAGGCTCTCCCCTGCCCCATCCATACAGTCACGCGCCAGCGCATCCAGATCCGCGCGCAGCGCGACGTCATCAATCTGGCGCGAGATGTTCAGCCCCGGCGCATCCGGAGTGACGATTGCATAGCGGCTTTTGAACAGCAGGCGCGTGGTAACGGGCACCGCCTTGCCAGCTTCGGCCAGTCCTGTCACCTGCACCAGTATCGGATCGCCAGGGCGCAACCCCTTGGTTTGGCGCAGGAACCCGCTCTGTCCATCGGGCAGATCGACAAACGCGCCGCCCATTCCCTTCACGGGCCGCCCAAACTTGCCACGAAACAGCGTTTCCGGCGGGATGACCCAGTCTGGCGGGTCGATGGTGAAATCTTCCAGAACGCCGTCAACCATTTGCGCCGCGGCTTGCCGCGCGCCGATCTGGTCCAGCGCGATTGTGCTACCTTTCATGCGCTCCACCTGTAGCCAGCCGCGCGCAACAGCGTGGCGGTTTCGGCGGCGGGCAGGCCCATCACGCCGGTATGAGACCCCTGCATCCAAGGGATAAAAGCCGCGCCAAGCCCTTGGATGGCATAGCCCCCCGCCTTGCCCTGCCATTCGCCAGACGCAAGATAAAGGTTCACCTCGTCATCCGACAGGCGTTTCATCTTGACGACACTAAGCTGCGTCCGCGTCCAGACACGATCCCCAAGCCTGAGCGCGACAGAGGTGATGACATCATGCCGCCGCCCCGACAGCTTGTGCAAAAACGCAGCCGCTTCGCCAGCATCGCTCGGTTTGCCCAAAATGCGCCGGCCCAGTGCAACAGTTGTGTCGGCACACAGAAGCAGGTCATCCGGGTTGGTGGTGATGGCGTCCAGCTTGGCGCGGGTCACGCGCTCGCAATAAGGGCGCGGCAGTTCCGCCTTGTGCGGTGTCTCGTCTATATCTGCCGCGACCACGCCATCGGGCGTGATGCCAAGCTGCGCCAGAACCTCTAGACGTCTTGGGCTGCCAGAGCCGAGAATCAGGCGCATGGCATTACTTGAAGCGGTAATTGATCCGCCCCTTGGTCAGGTCATAGGGGGTCATTTCCACCTGTACCTTGTCGCCAACCAGAACACGAATACGGTTTTTCCGCATCTTGCCTGCCATATGCGCATTGATCTCATGGCCGTTTTCCAGCTCGACCCGAAATGTCGCATTAGGCAGGAGTTCTCTGACGACACCGGGAAATTCGAGCAGTTCTTCCTTGGCCATGGTCACTCCGTCCGTTATGGGCGCGCGTTTGCCGCGCGTGCGCTGCTAAATGCGCGCATTGTGGCGTTTTTTCAAGCCAAATATGCAAATAGGCCGATGCTAGTCCCGCCCAAGACGGATTTTCTGTTCTGACCAATGGGCGTAGTTCAAAACCGCGCCGTTGCGTCGCACCTTGTGGATGGCCCCTAGGTCGATCTCTGCCACCGCCCAGCCGGGCGCATTGAGCGCGGTTTGGGCCATGATCCCGGTTTCCGGAAAGCCCGCGTCGGGCGGGCCATAAATGGCCGCAGCGCCAGTGTTCAGATCGACGGCCGGGCACCACTCTGCCGCACCCACTGTCGGAGCCTGCACAACAACACATTGGTTTTCCAGCGCGCGCGCCATCGCGCCGACCTTGACGCGCGTGTAGCCCGCCACCCCTTCGGTGCAGGAAGGTGCGAGGATGATCTCTGCCCCGGCTTCGGCCAGCGCGCGGCCCAGAAGCGGGAATTCTGCGTCATAGCAGATCAGGATGCCGATGCGCCCCAGAGGGGTGTCGAACACCCGCACGCCGTTTTGGCCGGGGGCAATGTCCCAGTCCTCGCGCTCGAACCGTGTCATGATCTGCTTGTCCTGATGGCCGATCACGCCGCCGGGGCCGTAAAGCGTGGCACGGTTCACGGGCCGCGAGGCCCCGGCTTGCGCCGGGGCACTGGCACCAAGGATATGCACGTCATACTGTGCCGCCAAGTCGCAATGCAGATCTGCCACGCACGCGCCATGCCGGATCACCTCTTGCAGCCCCGCCTCCAGATCGCAGGCAACCGCGGCTCCACCAAGGCTGGCCAGTTCCATTGATCCGTATTCCGGGAAAACCAGCAGATCGGCCCCGGTTGCGGCACCCGTGGCGACCCACGCGCCAAGCTTGGCGGCGTAGGCATCCCAATCGGCGAAGAAATCCAGCGGATAGGCGGCGGCGGCAAGTTTCATAAGCTTCGCATCCAGACTTGCAGGGGTTTGGCGGTCTCCGCACCCTCGCCAATATCGCGCCACGAAAACCGCGCCACCACACCGGGCAAGGGCGCATAGCCGCGCTTGCGCCAGAACCCATCCAGCGGGCGGTAGGTTTCAGGCCGCGCGGGGTGATCGGCGGGCCGTTTCACGCTGCAAAAGGCGGCGTGGCTTAGGCCCAAGGCGCGCGCTTGCCCCTCGCGCAGGTCGAAAAACCTGTGCCCCGCCCCCTGCCCCCGATAAGCGGGCAGCAACACTGATTCAGCGCAATAAAACACCTGTTCGGGGTCATGGTCGGTATTGTCGAACGCCGCGCGAAACTCCGGGTCGGCATCGACCATCGGCAGGCCGGTCGCAGCGCCCACCAGCCGGTCGCCGTCATACGCCGCCGCAACAATCGCGCGCGGGTTGTCACGGTAAACTGCCAGATAGCCGCGCTCATAGCCCAGATCGCCCTCGTATAGATACGGCCAGTCGCGGAACACCCTTATCCGCAGCGCCGCCAGCCCGTCGATCACCGCGCCAATCGCGGCACCCGTAAAAGCCTCATACCGCAAGCTCATGCGGAAACCTGTGCGATCCAGTCTTGCAGGTTGTAATAGGTCGTCACACGGGTGATCTTGCCATCCCGCAGCGCAAAGAATGACCCGGCGGGCAGGACATAGCGCTGCCCATGCGCTTCAGGCAATCCGGGATCGGTTTTCAGATATTCGCCATGCACCACGAATTCGGCTGCCGCACGGGTGCCGTCCCCTGACGCGAAAATCACCATATCGCGCAACTCTTCGCGGTAGCTGACTCCCATATGGCTGCAAAACTCGGCAAAGGCCGCGCGACCGCACCGGACCTCGCCTTGGTTGACATGGTGTTCCACATCGTCCGACACCAGCGACAGCATAGTGCCCGTGTCGCCCGCATTGAAGGCGGTGAAATAGCGTTCGATTATGTCGTGGCTCATAAGGCTACCCTTCGGTCGGTGGCCCAAACCGGGCCAACAGGCGTTGCTTGATCTGGTCACGGGCCTGACGGTAGGCGGTCAGCTTGGCGTCGCGCGTCTCTCCCAGCCCTGACGGGTCCATGATCGGCCAGTATTCTACGTCGATATGGGCAAAGCGCGTGAGCTCCAGCGCCTGCCTTTGGCTTGCAGGCGACAGCGCGATAATCAAATCGAAGCCGCCAAGGTCATCGCCCCAATCCATCATCTCCTCAAACGAGCGTGAGCGGTGGCGCGCCAGTTCGACCCCATCTTCCAAGCTTACAGCAATGGAAAACCCATCAATCTCGCGATCAGAGCGCACGCCCGCCGATTGGACGTAGGCGCGCTGACCATAAAGTTTTTTCATGAACCCCTCGGCCATCGGCGAGCGAACAGAATTATGGTCGCAACAAAACAGCACGGAAGTGGGGAAACCCGTGCTCATTCAACCCCCAAAATGCAGCACGCAGACCAAGGTAAACAGGCGGCGGGCGGTGTCTTTGTCCAGATCCGCCTTGCCCTCCAGTCGTTCCTGCAAGATGCGCGCACCCTCATTGTGAATACCGCGCCGGGCCATGTCGATGGCCTCGATCTGGCTGGGCGGAAGGGATTTGACAGCTTCGAAATAGCTGCCGCATATTTGGTAGTAATCCTTCACCACCTGCCGAAACGGCCCAAGCGACAGGTGCATCTCGCTGACCGACTTCCCCCCGTCATCGCGCAGGTCTATCACCAGACGCCGCTCGCGGATTGCCAGCGTCATGTGAAATGGACCCTGCGGTGCATCCTGCCCGTCGCGGCCCAACAACGTAAAGCTGTTATCCTCCAGCAGGTCGAACACGGCGACCTTGCGTTCCTGTTCCACCTCTGGCGTGGGCGTGGGCAGCCCGGTGTCGTCGATCTCTATCCTGCTGATACGGCTCATGGTCACTCTGGCAAATCATCCTTGATCCAGAGTGTTGCCCCACGCGCACGCGCGGCGCAAGGGGCATTGCCAAGCGTCAGGCGTCCAAATTCTCCACACTCAGTGCGTTACGCTGAATGAAGTCGCGCCGCGGTTCGACCACATCGCCCATCAGCTTGGTGAAAAGATCATCGGCTTCGGCCAGATCATCGACCTTCACCTGCAACAAGGTGCGCGCTTCCGGGTCAAGCGTGGTTTCCCAAAGCTGGTCGGGGTTCATTTCCCCCAGCCCCTTGTAGCGTTGCAACGACAAACCCTTTTCTCCTTCGGCCAGAATGGCGTCCAACAGGTCTACCGGGCCGTAAATCGTTTGCTTGCGGTCGCGGCGCACCAGTTCGGCGGGCTTGGCATAGGTATCTTGCAGGCTTTGTGTATGGGTCGCCAGCCGCCGCGCCTCACCCGAGCGGAAGACCTGCCCGTCCAGCCGGCGCACCTCTTCCACACCGCGCAACACGCGCGACAGTCGCAAGCCACCATCCTGCGTGGGCCGCCCCTCCCAGCCGCGCTCATATTCGGCGGCAATCAGGTCCAGTCGTGCCGCCACGCTATCGGCCAAATCCTGCGGACGTGCGGCCAGGGATTCGGCCATCAGCGCACCTGCAATAGTCGCCTGTTCCAGAATATGCTGCGGATAATGCGTTGGAAACGCCTCCAGCGAGCGGCGCACAGCGCGCGCTTCTGTCACGATGCGCGCAAGGTCTTGCGCAACAATTTCCTCACCCGTGGCCAGACGCAGAACAGCACCCTCAACCCCTTGTTCAATCAGGTAATTTTCCAGCGAAGGTTTATCTTTCAGGTAAACTTCGGACTTGCCACGCGCGACTTTGAACAAGGGCGGCTCGGCAATATACAGATGCCCTGCCTCTATCAGTTGTGGCATCTGCCGGAAGAAGAAGGTCAACAGCAGCGTGCGAATATGCGCGCCATCGACATCTGCATCCGTCATGATGACGATCTTGTGGTAGCGCAGCTTGCCAAGATCGAATTCATCGCGGCCAATGCCGGTACCAAGCGCGGTAATCAGCGTGCCAATTTCCTGACTGCCCAGCATCCGGTCAAAGCGCGCGCGTTCCACATTCAGGATCTTGCCGCGCAGGGGCAGCACGGCCTGGTTCTGTCGTGACCGGCCCTGCTTGGCGGACCCGCCAGCACTGTCGCCCTCGACCAGAAACAATTCCGATTTCGCAGGGTCACGTTCCTGACAATCGGCCAGCTTGCCCGGCAGGCTTGCCACGTCCATCGCGGTCTTGCGCCGGGTCAACTCGCGGGCCTTGCGCGCAGCTTCGCGCGCCAAGGCCGCCTCGACAATCTTGCCAACAATGCCCTTGGCGTAGTTCGGGTTTTCTTCAAACCACTCCGCCAGCTTTTCGTTCACAAGGCTTTCCACGGCGGGACGCACTTCAGAACTGACCAGCTTGTCTTTGGTTTGGCTGGAAAATTTCGGATCGGGCACTTTCACCGACAGCACACAAGTCAGCCCCTCGCGCGCATCGTCGCCGGTAAAGCTGACCTTCTCTTTCTTGGCGATCCCGCTCGATTGCGCATAGGCGTTGATGGTGCGCGTCAACGCGCCGCGAAAGCCGGCCATATGCGTGCCGCCATCGCGCTGCGGGATATTGTTGGTAAAGGGCAGCACATTTTCGTGATAGCTGTCGTTCCACCACATCGCGACTTCCACGCCAATGCCATCACGCTCACCGTTTATGTAAATCGGTTCCGGCATAACAGAGGTCTTTGACCGGTCCAGATGGCGAACAAATTCGCGCACACCGCCCTCGTAGAACAGTTCTGTCTTCAACGGCTCTGCCGGGCGATGATCTTCCAGAATGATCCGCACGCCAGAATTCAGAAACGCCAATTCGCGCAGCCGGTTTTCCAGCGTCTTGAAATTATACTCAAGGTTCGAAAAGGTCGTGGTCGAGGCCAGAAACCGCACCTCGGTCCCGGTCTTGCCTTGGGAATCGCCGACGACTTCCAGATGGCGCACCGTGTCGCCACGCTCGAACCGCGCGATATGCTCTTTGCCCGCGCGCCAGATGCGCAGTTCCAGCCAATCCGACAGCGCATTCACCACCGAGACGCCCACACCGTGCAAACCGCCAGACACTTTGTAGCTGTTCTGGTCAAACTTGCCGCCCGCATGCAACTGGGTCATGATAACTTCGGCGGCTGAAACCCCCTCTTCAGTGTGAATATCGGTCGGCACGCCTCGCCCGTTATCCATGACAGACACGGAACTGTCGGCATGAATAATCACGCTCACAAAATCAGCGTGACCGGCCAAAGCCTCGTCAATGCCATTGTCAACGACCTCATAAACCATGTGATGCAGGCCAGACCCGTCATCCGTGTCGCCAATATACATGCCGGGCCGCTTGCGCACGGCGTCCAACCCCTTCAAAACCTTGATGGAATCGGCACCGTATTCGTCGATCTTCTGGGCTTCGGCAGACATGCACATGTATCCTTGGTTGACTGCCCCGCTTATAGGCATTTCCCACAGGATTGTCACGCGTCTGACACAAGATTTAGCGGTTACATACCGCGTTCCCCATTCATCCTTGCCCAAATATCCTCAGGGGGTGAATGAGGGCAAAAGCCCTCAGAGGGGGCGCGAGCGCCCCCTAGCCCCCTTGGGCAATCCCGATCAGCGCGTAGGTCAGTTGCGCGGCGGTAAAGTCCCACACATCCGCGCCTTCGATGGGCGCCAGTTCGACCACGTCCAGCCCCACGCAGCGCCGTCCCTTCAGCGCCGAGCGCACCAGCGCCAGCGATTGGTAATATCCCAGCCCCCCCGGCACCGGGGTGCCGGTTGCGGGCATCAAAGGCGCGTCCAGCCCATCGACATCGAAGGTGATGTAAACATCTTCCGGGAAGTCATCGGGCAGCATGACCTCCATCACCCCGCCGGTCACAAGATCTTCGGCATCGATGAATGTCACGCCCAGCTTGTCGCGCAACGCCGCTTCCTCGGAACAGAGCGCGCGCACACCGTATTGCGCCAGCGCCATGCCCTCTTCCTCGGCCAGAAGCTGCATGACAGAAGCATGAGAATGCCGGAACCCCTGATAGGCACGGCGCAGATCGGCATGGGCGTCGATCTGGACAATCCCGATGCGTCGGCCAAGCGCGCGCGACACACCCATAGCCGCAGCCCATGTCAGGCTGTGCTCGCCGCCCAAAGTGACGGGAATTTGCCCGGCCCGCGCTATTCCTTCGGTGCGCGCGGCCAATGCATCCAGAGCTGCGTCGAGCGGTTGCTCGCAATCAATGGGGGGCGTGGTGTATATACCTGCCGCGCAGGGCTCCATCCCGCGCCACAGGCGTTCCAACTGGTCAGAGGCTTCGATCAGCGCGGCCGGGCCGTTGGCTGTGCCGGACCCGTAGGATACGGTTTTCTCCAGCGGCATGGGCACGATCTGGAAGCGCGCCTCTGGTCCACGCTCGGAATTGGTCAGTTCAGAGTTCAGGAAGATCATGACAGGCGGCCTTTGAAGTCACTGTAATCGAATTCACGGATCACGCGCAGCGCGTCCGTGTCGCTGTTCCAGACCGCCAGCGCAGGCAGTCGCACCCCGTTGAAAGTGGTGGTCTTCACCATCGAATAATGCGCCTGATCGAGGAAGGCGACACGGCTGCCAATCTCCGGCACGCCGCCGAAATCATACCGCCCGATCACATCCCCTGCCAGACAGCTTGGGCCACCAAGCCGCACCGCGCAATCACCCCCCTCGCCCAGAAGCGCAGGGCGGTAGGGTGCCTCTATCACATCGGGCATATGGCAGGTGGCGGAAATATCGAGGATCGCGTTCGCGCCGTCATTTTCAACCACGTCCAGAACTTCGCCCACAAGGATGCCGCAATCAAGCGCCACGGCCTCTCCCGGTTCCAGATAGCAGTGCAGGCCGGTTTCTTCGTGCACATGGGAAAGGAAATCTACCAGCCCGTCGCGGTTATAATCGGCGCGGGTAATGTGGTGGCCGCCGCCGAAATTGATCCATTTCAAATGTGGGGCAAGGTCGCGGATGCGCGGGGCGATATAGTCCCAGATCGCCAGCAGCGGCGACAGATCTTGCTCGCAGAGCGTGTGCATGTGCAACCCATCAACGCCGTTTAGCGACGCGGCATCAATCTGCTCCAACGGCGTGCCAAGCCGCGAGCCGGGGGCGGCGGGGTCGTATTTCGGATCATCGCCCAAGGGCAGACCGGGGTTGAAGCGCAGGCCCACATGAATCTCGCGCCCCGACGCTTGCAACACCGGCAAAAAGCGGTCCTTGGCGGCGGTCGTATTGAAAATGATATGATCGGACAGGGCCGCGATTTCAGGCATTTCGGACGGCTTGTAGCCCGCCGAATAGGTCTCGACCAAGCCGCCATATTCCTCGCGCCCCAGTCGCGCTTCCCATAGGCCGGACGCGCAGACGCCCGACAGATAGCGGCTGACCAAGGGGGCAAGTTCCCACATGGAAAAGGCTTTCAGCGCACACAGCACCGTCGCGCCGGAGCGCGCCTGCACATCGGCCAGCACCTTCAAATTCGCTTCCAGCCGCGCTTCATCGACCACGAAGCAGGGCGACGGCACGCGGTGCAGCTCGAACCGGGCAAAGGCGCCCGGATCGCCTGCGAAGGTCTGCATCGCCATCAGAAATCAGCCGGGGCCGAAAGCTCGGTGACGGTCCACGGCAGCCCGTGTTGGTTCAGCATCTCCATGAAGGCATCGGGGTCAAGCTGTTCGGTGTTGAACACGCCTGCGCCCGACCAAGTGCCGTTCAGCATCAGCGCCGCGCCTATGAAGGCGGGCACGCCGGTCGTGTAGCTGACCGCCTGAGAGCCGACCTCGCGGTAGCATTCCTCGTGATCGCAAATGTTCTTGATGTAGAATGTCTTTTCGCCAGACCCGTCCTGCGCCGGGCCGGTGATGATGTCGCCGATATTGGTCTTGCCCTTGGTGCGTTCGCCCAGATCGCCGGGATTGGGAAGCACCGCCTTCAGAAATTGCAGCGGAATGATCTTGTGGCCTTCATAATCCACCGGTTCGATGCTGGTCATACCCACATTCTGCAACACGGTGACATGGTTGATGTAAGCATCGCCAAAGGTCATCCAGAAACGCGCACGCTCGATTTCCGGGAAATGGGTGACAAGCGATTCCAACTCCTCGTGATACATCAGATACATGTTCTTCGGGCCAACCGCCTCGAAATCGAACTCGACCTTCGTGGACATGGCGGGGCTTGTGACCCAGCCGCCATTTTCCCAGTGGCGCACTTCGGCGGTCACTTCGCGGATGTTGATTTCCGGGTTGAAATTGGTCGCGAAGGCATGCCCATGATCGCCGCCATTGCAATCGAGAATATCGATCAAACGAATGCCCGATAGATAGTGCTTGCGAATGTAAGTGGCAAAAATCGACGTCACGCCGGGGTCGAACCCGACGCCCAGCGTGGCCATCAAGCCCGCTTGCGCGAATTGGTCATGCAGCTTCCACTGGTGCGAATATTCGAACTTGGCCTCTTCCGGCGGCTCATAATTGGCGGTGTCCAGATAATGCACGCCGGTGCGCAGGCAGGCCGCCATCAGGTCCAGATCCTGATAGGGCAGCGCAAGATTGACCAAAAGCGCGGGTTGCACCGTTTCGATCAGCGCAACTGTGGCGTCCACGTCGTTGGCGTCGACTTCATAGGTTTCAATCTCGACACCCGTGCGCGATTTCACCTCGCGCGCAATCGCCTCGCATTTCGACAGCGTGCGCGAGGCCACGCAAATGCGGCCCGGAAACAGGTCCGGGTTCATTGCCATCTTGTGCAACGTGACGGAGGCAACCCCGCCCGCGCCGATAACCAGAACGTCCTTATTGTCAGCCATGGGTGTGTTCCTCATGTTCGTAATAGGTGTAGCCATTCATTGCGTGGCGATAGGTTTCCATAAGCATCCGCCGTTGCGAGGGGTTCAGAGTGCCATCGCGCACGCCGCGTTCCACGATCCGCTTGAACGCGTCCAGACATTGGCGCGGCTCATATTCGACATAGGCCATCACTTCGGACACGGTATCGCCTTCGACCTCGTGCTGCAATTCCAGCACGCCATCTTCGTTGAAATCGACCGTCACGATATTGGTGTCGCCGAACAGGTTGTGCAAATCGCCCAAGGTTTCCTGATAAGCGCCGACCAAGAAAATGCCGATGAAATACCGCTCTTCGGGTCGCAATTCGTGGATGGGCAGCGCATTGCCAATGCCGTGGCCCAGCACGAATTGGTCGATCTTGCCGTCGCTGTCGCAGGTGATGTCGGACAACACAGCGCGGCGCAGAGGCGTTTCATTCAGCCGTTGCAGTGGCGCGATGGGCACAAGCTGGTCAATCGCCCAGACATCGGGCAGCGACTGGAACAGGCTGAAATTGGCGCGGTAGATATCGCGATGGGCCGACAAAGCCTCCAGCACTTCCTGCGGCACGTCATCGGGGTTCTGCGCGACCAGATCCTTGATGCGGCCCACGATATACAGGAATATCTGTTCGGCGCGCGCGACCTCTTCAATGCCGATCACACCACGGCGGAACATGGCGCGCAATTCCTCGCGGTAATATTCGGCGTCGTTCAGGCATTCCTGCACCCTGCGCAGCGACAAATAGCCAGAGATTGCCGCCATGTCCGACAGCATGTGGTGATCGTCCGCTTCCGGCGTCAAGGGTGCGGCGCGGTCGAAATAGCTGGCTTCCAGAATGTCCGACAGCAACATCGACGAATAGGCCACAATTGCGCGGCCCGATTCCGTAACCAGCGTGGGGTGCGGCACCTCGGCCTCGTCCATCTGGTATTTCACGGTTTCGACCACGTTGGTGCAATATTCTTCCATCGTATAGTTCATGGAATTGTCGTTGGCGCGCGCTTCGCCCGTGTAGTCGATGCCCAGACCGCCGCCCAAGTCCAGATATTCCAGCGGCACGCCAAGACGCCGCAATTCGGTGTAGAAGCGGCAGGCTTCATCCACCGCCTGACGAATATCCATGATCTGCGGCACTTGGCTACCCAAATGCGCGTGTTGCAACACAAGGCAATCGAGCATGTCGGCGTCGCGCAGCTTGTCGATCAGGTCCACCACTTCCTTGGTGGTCAGCCCGAATGTAGAGCGGTCGCCGGAACTGTCGGCCCAGTTGCCCGTCACCCGCCGCGTCAGTTTGATCCGCACGCCCAGCGCGGGCTTTTCGCCCAGCCGCTTGGCTTCGGCAATAACCGTGTCGGCCTCTCCCGGCGATTCGATGACCAGAACGCAGTTAATGCCGGCCTTGCGCGCCAGAATGCCAAGGCGGATGAATTCGGCATCCTTGATCCCGTTGCAGATCAGCAGCGCGCCCTTGGGCAGGTCGCGCGACAGCGCCAGAATCAGTTCCGGCTTTGACCCTGCTTCCAGCCCAAACTGAAACGGACGGCCATAATCCACGATCCGGTCGATCACCTCTGCCTGCTGGTTCACCTTGATCGGGAACACGCCGCGATAGGTGCCCTGATAGCCGCTGGTTGTGATGGCGCTGGCGAAGGCTTGGTTCAGATGTTCCAACTGGCGGCGCAGAAACGCGCCCACCCGCACCAGAACCGGCGTATGCACACCGCGTTCGTGCAGTTTGTGCAGCAGGTCGGGCAGGCTGGCGGGCGTGTCGCCCGGCCTCTCGGGATTCACCAACCCCAGATCACCGTTCTCCATCCGGGCAAACATACCTGCCCCCCAGCGATGAATACCATATTCTTGAAAGACGCGATCCGGCATGAACCCTCCCCTTCTGCGTGGTGGGATAACGTGAAGCGCCCGCATAGGAAATCCATGTGACAAACGCAAGAAATTCCGCGAATTTCATGGCAATTCAAGACTGGGGGTAGAATGCTGATTTCGGCCAATCTGGGGTTTTTGTTCACCGATCTGACCCTGCCGGACCGGGTGCGTGCGGCCCGCAACGCGGGCTTTGACGCGGTCGAATTTCACGACCTACCCAAGGGAACCGATCTTGCGGCGCTCCGCGCGGCCTTGGGGGGCATGCCGGTGCTGGGGCTGAACACCTTCATGGGGCCAAGCATGGGCCGTGCGGCGCGGTCGTGCACGGAATTTGCCGATGATTTCACAGTCGCCGCACATGCCGCCCAAGCCCTTGGTGCCCATGCCATTCATGTTGTTGCGGGCAAGGACGGCGATCACACAACCTACCTGCACAGCCTGGAACACGCGCTGGCCCGCACCCCCTGCCCCATTGTCATAGAACCGATCAGCGCAGCGGGATATTTTCTGTCGGGCTTTGCGCAAGCCGACGCGACACTTGACCATTTCAAAGACCCGAATTTACGGATCATGGCGGATTGGTTCCACTTGCGCGCCGCGCATAGCGAAAGCCACGCGCTGGATATTCTGACCCGGCTTTGGCCGCGCATTGGCCATGTCCAGCTTGCCCGCGCGGGCGACCGTGGCGCGCCCTGCCCCATGATCGACCCCGAAATCGCACGCCTGCTGCCGCATCTGCATGCGCTGCATTGCGCGGCGATTGGCTTGGAATACCGCCCCGATATGGCCCCAACCCGCAGCTTTGCCGACACAATCGCCGCCCTTCGCGCCTGAGCGCGTTGCAAGCCTCGTCCCAAGCGGCTAACAGGCGCGAAACCGCCAGCCTGAACGGAGTGCCCGACATGACCCATCCCTTGCGCCTTGGAATAGCCGGGCTTGGCACGGTCGGCACCGGGCTTGTGAAACTGGTCCAGAACAATGCCGCGCTGATAGAGGCGCGCGCGGGCCGTCGCATCGTCATTTCCGCCGTTTGCGCCCGCTCGCGCTCGCGCAATCGCGGCGTCGATATCTCGGACTATGCTTGGGAAGATGACCCGGTGGCGCTTGCCCGGCGCGACGATGTGGATGTCGTGGTAGAGTTGATGGGCGGCGAGAATGGCCCGGCCAAGGCGCTGACCGAAGCGGCCATTGCAGCGGGCAAAGACATTGTCAGCGCGAACAAGGCGCTTTTGGCGCTGCACGGTCAGGCACTGGCCGAAGCCGCCGAAGCCAAGGGCATCGCCCTGCGGTTCGAAGCAGCGGTGGCAGGCGGTATCCCGGTCATCAAATCGCTGATGGAAGGGCTTGCGGGCAACAAGATCACCCGCATCAAAGGCGTGATGAACGGCACCTGCAACTATATCCTGACCCGGATGGAAGACGCGGGCCTGCCCTATGACACCGTATTCGAGGAAGCCAACCAGCTTGGCTATCTGGAAGCCGATCCAACGCTGGATGTGGGCGGCATTGACGCCGCGCATAAACTGGCGCTGCTGGCGGCCATCGGGTTCGGGGTGCAGCCCAATTTCGACGCGATTGAATTGGGCGGAATTGAGAAAATCTCTATCGAGGATATTCGCGCCGCCGCCGATATGGGCTTGCGCATCAAGCTGCTGGGCGTCGCGCAGATGACCGGACGCGGGCTGGAACAGTCGATGACGCCTTGCCTGGTGCCTGCCGACAGCCCTCTGGGGCAGCTAAAAGGCGGCACAAACATGGTCGTGATCGAAGGCGACGCGGTAGAACAGATCGTGCTGCGCGGCCCCGGCGCGGGCGAAGGCCCGACCGCCAGCGCGGTCATGGGCGATGTGATCGACATTGCGCGCGGGCTTCGTTTGCCGGTGTTCGGCCAACCCGCCGCCACTTTGGCACAACCCATCGCGGCCCGCGCCACGGCGTCCAAACCCTTCTACCTGCGCATGACGCTGATGGACAAACCCGGTGCGCTGGCCAAGGTCGCCGAAGCCTTGGGCAATGCGGGCGTGTCGATCAACAGGATGCGCCAGCAAGGCCATGCCGATACCCGCGCGCCGGTCTCGGTCATCACCCACAAGACCACCCGTGATGCCATTGACCACGCCGTGGCCCTGTCGCTGAAAACCGGGGTCGTGGTGGGCGACCCGGTCGCTTTGGCCATCGAAGAGGACTGAGTCCCATATGTCGCAGGCGCGCTGCTGTTAGCGCACCCAGTCACACCAGCCCTTGTGAATTGGGGGCCAGAGCCGCTAGAGCTTTGACAACAATATCTTGTCAGGGACCGACCATCATGACTACCATTTCTGATTTCCAGGACCGAATGCTCTCGCTGGGGTTGGCCCGCGTGTCCGAAGCCGCAGCACTTGCCTCTGCCAAGCTGGTCGGGCGCGGTGACGAGAAAGCCGCCGATCAGGCTGCGGTCGATGCCATGCGCACCCAGCTCAACATGCTCGACATCAAGGGCCGCGTTGTCATCGGCGAAGGTGAGCGGGACGAAGCACCCATGCTCTATATCGGTGAGGAAGTCGGCACCGGCACCGGCCCAGAGGTCGATATCGCGCTGGACCCGCTGGAAGGCACCACGCTGACCGCCAAGGATTTCCCGAATGCCCTGACCGTGATCGCCATGGCCCCACGCGGGTCGATGCTGCACGCGCCCGACGTCTACATGGACAAGCTGGCAATCGGCCCCGGTTTCGCGCCCGACACGGTGACGATGGACATGTCACCTTCCGAGCGCGTGCGCGCTTTGGCCAAAGCCAAGGGCTGCGATGCGTCCGACATCACCGTTTGCGTGCTGGAACGCCCGCGCCACGAAGACATGATCGCCGATATCCGTTCCACCGGTGCTGCGATCCGGCTTATCATGGATGGCGATGTGGCTGGTGTGATCCATTGCGCCGAAGCGCAATTGACCGGCATCGACATGTATATGGGCTCGGGTGGCGCGCCCGAAGGGGTGCTGGCGGCATCCGCGCTGAAATGCATGGGCGGACAGATTTATGGCAAGCTGTTGTTCCGCAACAACGATGAAATCTCGCGCGCCCGCCGCGCCGGGATCGAAGACCTCGACAAGGTCTATACCCGTGACGAGATGGTCACAGGCGATGTGATCTTTGCCGCAACCGGCGTAACGGATGGGTCCATTGTGCAGGGCATTCGGACGGAACCCGGTTGGGTGACGACCGAAACGCTGCTGATGCGCTCCAAGACCGGATCGCTACGGCGGATGACCTATCGCTCGCCGCTGTAAACGCGGCACAGGGGGCGCTGCCCCCGCCCGGCCCGTTCCGGGCCGGACTCCCCCGGAGTATTTGAGGCAAGATGAAGATGGTGTGCGCTTTGGTCTTGATCGACTTTCAGGTCGGGTTCGAAGACCCGGCCTGGGGGGCGCGCAACAACCCCGACGCCGAGGCAAAGGCCGCGCGGCTTTTGATGGCGTGGCGCGGCACTGGCGCGCCCGTTGTGCATGTGCGCCACCTGAGCAAGACGCCGGGCAGCCCGTTGAGCGGGACCGGCACCGCGTGGATGCCCGCGCTTGCGCCACTGGCGGGTGAAACATGCGTCGAGAAATCGGTAAATGCGGCCTTTATCGGCACCGGGCTAGAGGCAGCCTTGCGCGGGCAAGGTGTGACCGATCTGGTGATCGCGGGCCTGACCACGCCGCATTGCGTGTCCACCACCTGCCGCATGGCGGCAAATCTGGGGTTTCGGGTGATCCTGGCACATGACGCCTGTGCCGCCTTTGCTGCCAATGCCGATGAAAGCTGGCAGGGCACGTCTGAAAGGCACCTGACACCAGATGCGATCCATAACGCAGCGATCAGCCATCTGCATGGCGAGTTCGTCACAGCGCGCGCGGTCACGGATATATTGACCCAATGACGGAACCGCGCGCCTTTCTTGGGGTGGAGAGCTCTGCGCTTGGGCGCCGCTGGGTCGGCCCGGATGTCGCCCGCGATCGGCAGGCAGAGGCGATCTGGCAAGCGACCAGCCTGCCGCCCGCCGTCTGCGCCGTTCTGGCCCGTGCCGAGGTCACGCCCGAGACAGCACAGGATTATCTGACCCCGTCTTTGCGCGCGCTCTTGCCGGACCCGCGTGGCCTGAAAGACATGGAATGCGCCGCCACGCGCATTCTGCGCGCTGTGACCGGGCGCGAACGCATCGCAATTTTTGCCGATTATGATGTAGACGGAGCCTGTTCGGCGGCGCTGCTGCTGGACTGGCTGGCGGCCTTGGGCCGTGGCGCCACGCTTTACGTGCCCGACCGCCTGACAGAAGGCTACGGACCTAACGCCCCCGCCATGGCAAAGCTTGCCAATGACCACGACCTGATCATCTGCGTCGATTGTGGCACCATGGCACATGAGGCATTGGCCGCTGCAACACAAGCGGATGTGGTCGTTCTGGACCATCACTTGGGCGGGGAAACTCTGCCGCCCGCTCTAGCCATCGTGAACCCCAACCGGCAGGACGAAGATGGCGGGCTGGGGCATCTCTGCGCGGCGGGGGTCGTGTTCCTGCTACTGGTTGAAGCGAACCGCCAAGGCCGCGAACAAGGCATACAAGGCCCGGACCTCATGACGCTTCTGGACCTTGTGGCGCTGGCCACGGTGGCCGATGTAGCCCCGCTGCTGGGCGTTAATCGCGCATTCGTTCGACAGGGGTTGAAGGTCATGGCGGGCCGCAACCGCCCAGGTTTGCGCACGCTGTCGGATATAGCTCGGCTGGACAGCGCACCGCGCGCCTATCATCTGGGCTATGTTATCGGGCCCCGCATCAACGCGGGTGGCAGGATCGGGGCCGCCGACATGGGCGCGCGTTTGCTGGCCACGCGCGACGAAGCGGAAGCAGACGCGTTCGCCACCCGTCTGGACCTGCTGAACACCGAGCGCCGCGAGATTGAAGCCGCCGTGCGGGCCAGTGCCTTGGCGCAGGCCGAAACACGCGGCACGGATAGCCCGCTGGCCTGGGCCGCGGGCGATGGCTGGCATCCTGGCGTGATCGGAATTGCCGCCGCGCGCCTGAAAGAAGCGACCAACCGCCCCGCCGTCGTTATCGCGCTGGAGGGTGAGACCGGCAAGGGCTCTGGCCGCTCGGTGCCCGGTGTCGATCTTGGGGCAGCGATACACCGGTTGGTGCGCGAAGGCCTGCTGCTGGCGGGCGGCGGTCACAAAATGGCAGCCGGGCTAACCGTGGCGCGCGATGGGCTAGAGGCTGCGATGGACCGGCTTGCAGAGCTTCTGGCGCAACAGGGGGCCGGCAACGAGGGTCCACGCAGTCTGCGGCTGGATGGCGCGCTAATGCCCGGCGCGATTACGCCAGAGCTTGTCGCGCAGTTAGAAGCCGCCGGGCCGTTCGGAGCCAGCGCCCCCGCCCCGCGCTTCGCGCTTGCTGACATGCGCATCGAGAACCCGCGCCGCATGGGGGACACCCATCTGCGCTTTCGGTGCAACGGAGGCGACGGCACGCGGCTGGATGTAATCTGCTTTGGGGCTTTCGACAGCCCGCTTGGTCCGCTGATCGCTGCCCATCAGGGCAGAAACTTGCACCTCGCCGGGCAGGTTGAAATCAATTTCTGGGGCGGGCGCCAGACCCCGCAACTCCGCCTCGAGGACGCGGCAATACCGCGCGACGCAGGATAAAAATTTTCCTGTCACAAAGCGCCACTTTTCACGCGATCCCCTCTTGCGCAGCCCAATCGCTTTGACTAAACACCGCCTCACCACAGAGTGGCCCGTTCGTCTATCGGTTAGGACGCCAGGTTTTCAACCTGGAAAGAGGGGTTCGATTCCCCTACGGGCTGCCACCTTTTCCTGAAAATATTGCAATATCAAACCCTTAGGGGTCAGGATTGTCCCACCTTTCGGGGCGGCTGGAAAAAGTGGGACAGTTTGCGCAGCCAGTGTTGATAGCACATCCTGTTCACCCATTGCCCTGATCGTCATCCAAAGGTGACGTTGACCCGCCTCCTGACTTTTGGGTTCTCTGGCTTTTCCCCGCCTGATCGGCCTGCATTTTCTGCAACGCGGCTTGCGCACTGACCTTTTGACGGGCGGCCCGCGTGTAGGTCATCACCTCTTTGCTGTTCTTGTGACCGGTGATCGACATGATCTCGAACTCGCTGCAGCCAAGCTCAGCCAGACGTGCGGCGGCGGCTTTGCGCACCCCATGGATCGAACAGTGGAACAAACCGGCCGCATCGCACCAATCGCGGACCTTGCCGCCAAACCCGGCAATGGTGAATGGCTTTCCATATTCGGTGATCAGGAATGTCTTGTCGCCGATGGTCGAGGCTTCGATGACCTCGGTCAAAGCTGGAACAAGCGGGATCTCCAGCCGCACGGGGTTGCGATTGCGATTCTTGTATTGCGTGAAGATCAGCCAGTCGTTTTTCAGATGGGGCGGCCCAAGCTGGACGAGGTCACTGCGACGCTGGCCCGTGAACAAGGCAAGCGCCAGTGCCAGCCGCGCAGTGGTGCCGATCGGATGGCAGGCCTCATATTGCTCCACTTCCTCCATGGTCCAGCTGTGGAAACCCTCTCCGTTGCTTGGGAACATTTCAACCACGGCTGCGGGGTTCGAGGTGACAAGATCGTTGCGCAGGGCATGTTTGAACACGACCCGCAAGGCTTTGAGCATTGTATTCGCCGCCGACGGCGTCTCGACCATGGCATCGCGGCGGGCCCGAATGTGACGCGGCAAGATCAAGGCATAGGGTTTGTCACCGTCGTTCTGGTTCAGGCAGAACCGTTCGAGCACGTTGCGGCGGGTCTTTTGTGTCGACTCGTCCAGCCGCTGAAAATCCGCCGATGCGTAGTAATCCGAAATCAGCCACCGCATGCTCGCCCGATCCAGCCCCGTGGTGGCTTTGGGTTTTGCCTTTGGTTTCGGGTTCTTCACGGCAGCTTGGTAATCCTGCCAGAACTCAGGCGAACCCATTGGCCCACGCAGGCGCACTTTCGGCTGGCCCGCCTTGCGGTAATATAGCCGCAGGTTGCCATGCCGGTCGCGATCCTCGACCACATATTTGACCGTGATCTTCATTGCGGACTAGGGTCATCCCAAGGATTGACTGCGGCAGGCTCCTCATCTTCGGGCAAGGCATCAATCGCACGATCCAGCGCCCGCACATCCCACAACACCCTGCCCCGCAGCCGATGCGGCGCTGGCATGAAGCGTTCGCTCACCAGCAAATCAAAGGTCGATACGGACACGCCAATATAAGCCGCCGCCTCTGCACGGGACAAAAGCCGCACGGTCGGCGGATCAAGCGGCCGCCGCTTGCGGGGCGGCAATGCATCGGGATCGGGCAAGTGTGACATCACCTGTACCCCCTGTTTTTCGGGGCGAGCAGGCGTTCGGCAAAGTGCCACCATTCGCGCATACGCGTTCCTTTCGAATTCGCCCGATCACAGGCTTTGGGATTTAACTGCTATCCAGCTTTTTGAGGCGGCTGGGTTACGGGGTTCATATAGATGAATTAGGGTGTCGTTTCATTCGAAAACGACCGATGGCAATTCGGAATATGTGGATAACCCATTGTTTTTGTGATAAAAAATATGTCATCCCACGGCAATTACCACTTGTAAGATTCTGATTTTCTTGTCTTTTCCTGATTGCCTCTGAATTCGAGGTTTTCCAGTTGGGCCTTGCCATTTCTACTTTCCAACCCCCTTGGGTATCCCTTTTTCCTTTTTGGACCGACTTGGTTTTGTATCGTTGCCCCTTATTATTGACCCCGAGCGTATTTCGCTTCGGGGGGTGTGTTTGGTTTTTTTGGTTCTTTTGGCGCTTTGCGTGATGAGTGCCTTCGGCCCTTTGATTTTGGGATGAGCCAAGGGTTTTCGGGATTTCCCTGTTTCCGGGTTTTCCCATTTTTGCCCCGCTGCCCTTGTGCCTGACGGCGGGCAGCGGGGGCGCCTTGCGGCGCATGTTCGAGATCGTTCGTTTGATTTTTTGGTTTTTTTTGGGTTTGGTTTTGTGGGTTTGGTCCTTTTGGGCCGAGGGCATCGGATCGCCTTCGGCCCCATTTCATGAAGGGTTTACCTTCTCTTTTCAGGATTGTCCGGAGTGGTGCTCAGGGTCACCCGGCGGGCGACAGCGGGTGGTCTGTCTTGTCCGGGCTTTCCGGGATTTTAACCGCCGCAAGCAGTTCGGACAGGCGGTTGCGGTCAAGTTCTCGCTCACTCATCAAGGCTTCGGCGATCCGCTCCAAATCCCGCACATGCGGTGCCAGTGCCGCCCGCACTGCGGAGGCGGACGCTTGCAGCCGTTTCTCGACAGCAATCCGGATTTCATGCGAGTGCAGGTTCGGCGGAATTGTCGGATCGTGCCATGTCAGACGATCTGCAAAGCCGAAATTCAGCTCCATCTGCAGTGCCATTGCCGTGGCCAGTGCCAAATCGCTCGCCCGGCCGGTGCCGCCGGCACCGGACGAAATTTCCTCGAAAAACATGGATTCTGTCACGCGACCCGCGAGGTAGATCTTGAGCATCCCGTTCGCAAGCGTGGGGGTCAGAACATCGGGCATTTCCCGCAGAATTTCGCCGCTTCGGCCCCGGATTGCGACCCGTTTCGGCGTGGAAAATCCGGACAAATGCCCCATGAGAAGATGCCCCGCTTCGTGCAAGGCCACCCTGCGCAGCAAGTCAGGATCGGGCACCGGCGCCACGGCTTCTGCTGCGTCGAAGATGTGCCGGGCAGTCATGGGGATGCGGTCGCGGCGGGCCTTTGTCCGGGCATCCCGCAGCATCGCGGCGACCGTCGCACCGGTTTGCCCGATCAGTTGATCCGCCAGCATTTGCGCCTCATCGCCACTGAGGATGTCCGGGATCTGTGCGGCGATCATCGTCATCACGCCGCTTCGATCCAGCGGATCGACAGGGATATGGCAGTCAAACCGACCCGGCCGGATGATCGCGGGATCGATCATCGACAGGTGATTGGTGGCGCCGATGACGATCACCCCCGGCGTGCTGTTCAAGCGGTCCAAAAGGGTCAGCAGACCGTTGACGACGCCGGTCATGTAACCAGAGAAACGCGTGTCCCCAGTCCGACTGTAGAAACTGTCGATCTCGTCAATGAACAGGATCGCGGGGGCATTCGTGATCGCTTTTTCGACGGTCTCGGTCAGGACACGCAGCATGTCACCTTGGTGGCCAAAGCGCTGACAATCTGAGTAACTTGTCCGGATGAAGCTCACCCCGGCAGAACCGGCAAAGGCCTCGGACAGCATCGTTTTTCCGGTTCCGGGCGGGCCGTGAAAGATGAAGGATGAGGTCACTTCTGACCAATCCAGACTGCCCTTGCGCCAGTCATTCAGATCATCCAGAAGCTGCTGGAATGCCGCTTTCGCAACGGGCTGCCCGTGAACTTTGTCGAGCGTGATCCCGGGTTTTGTTTTGTCCGGAACACCGAATTCCGTGATCGCCTCGATGGCCGCAGACATGCTGTCGGCTGCGAAAACGCGGGCAAGGCGCAATTCGGACATTGCGCCGATGTCGACGCCTGCGGGCAGCTTTGTCCGGCGTTTTCCCTTGTGGATTTCACGCAAGATCGCAGAAAGCATTTCCGGCGTGGCATATGGCAGCGTCAGCTGTGCCGTTGCGACAGAGGCCATGGACGCAGACACTCCGGACATGCGATCGACAATGTAAATCACCGCCCGTCCACGCATGATACCGTCCTCGACGCCCTCAGCCACGCGGCGCAATTCAAGCGGTGATGCGCCAAGCTTAGGATGGGTGTGAATTTCCAGATCATTCAGCCGATGCCGAATATCCGCAGACGCGGTCAGCAACTCGACGTTCAGCTCCTTGATCAAGGCAGCAAGGCGCTTGCGGTCTTCCGACCGCTCCGCCGCGATCAGGGTCAGCGCCCCTTTGGGCGGCAGCATCGCCGGCTGGCCGATGCTGGCGTGGGCGTGCATCAGACGCAGAATCAAAAGCGCATTGAGCGCCTGATCGGGCGAGGGTTTGCCGCGATTTCCCGTGTCCGGATCCTCGGGATCGCAACCGTTCAGAACATCGGCAAAGATGTCATCGATGTCGCGTTCGGTCGGCTGCAAGCAGCGTTTTGCGAGGGTCATTCCAGGAAGTTCAGGGGTGGTCTGTTTGGGCATGGGGTGGCCTTTCATTGGGCAAAAAGGGGCTGTCCTGTCCCCGGGGGGGCAGGTTTTTCCGGTGTTTTAAGGGTGGGCTGGATCAGATCGCCGCTGGCGTGGCGCAGGTTCCGGACACGCCAAGATCCGACAGGGCAAGCCGCAAACTGGCGCCGGGAGAGGCCCGCAAGTGGGCTATCTCGGACAGCGCAACGCGGTGGGTGTTGCGCCAATCTGCGGTGAACTTGATCGCGTTTTCGGGCAGGATCACAAGGGCCAGCAGGTCAAAATCGGCGGGGTCATAAGGCTTGGTGCCGGTCGGCCCGCGCTGATAGCCCTTCTTGATATTGAACACATATTGACCGTCACTGATGGCGTGACGCGTCTTGATCTGAACCCGCACCAAAGCGTCAGGCAGCCAAAGGATGCGATCAAACGGCTCGTGTTCGCTGCACGGGATCGTGCGTTCGCCCAGCCGCATCATGGTGCTGTCGAACAGCAATTCGCCAGCAGTTCCAAGCTGTTTTGCAAAGCGGGCCATCACGTTGCCGCCGATTTTGGGATAGTCCCGCAAGGCTTCACGGGCTTCAAAGGCTTCAGGGGCGGGCTCGGGCGGACAAAGTCCGGGAAAATAGAGTTGATGGGCCATAGGCGGCCTTTCTATGTGCAATGAGGGATAAACGGGGCGCATGACGGGCCCCGTCAATTGGACTGCGCCGGATCAGGCCGGGATCGGCATCGCCGAATCCAACATGGGCGGCTCATGCCCCGGCCCACCGAATTCCCTCAGCTCTGCCATGTCTGAAAAGACCGAGAAAAACTCCGTCTGCATCCGGAAAATGCGGTGCTGCGAGGGGGCGGTGAGAAAGATGTCCTGATGATCCCGCACGCGGGCAAACACATGCCGTTTGTCATCATCATCTGTGGTGTCAAAAAGGGTTTTCAGGAGGAAAGCCAGGCGCATCAGGCCTTTGTCTGCAGGGATTTCCGGAATGTGTTCGAGGATATCAAAGCAGCCTTCAATCAGCCGCTCCCGCAGGTTTTCCGCACGGCGCAAGTCGCTGGCGAAATGGTGCGACATCGGGTCGACATCGCTGTGATCGATCAGCATCTCGGCATCAATCGCAGCCCGGAACAGCCGGAGAAACGCGGGGAACGCATGCACGATTGTGCTCGCGGGGGAGTCTTTCGGGTCACGCGAGGGCGTGTTATCACTGGTATCAGCCATGGGGGCCTCCTCAATAGGTCCGTGTGGTTAGAGTGGGGCAAGAGGGTAGGATCTCTTGCCTTCACTCGCTCAATGTGGGATCATCGAATTATGATGTCAACATTGTAATGCGGAAAAATCAATGGCTCCCCCAAAAAAAGACACAGAAGCACTGACGGTAAGACTTCCACGCGAGATTATCGCCCAGATCGACGATGTGCGCCGGCTTGAGGATGACATCCCGACACGGCCGGAGATGATCCGGCGAATTTTGCAGGATTGGCTTGAAAATAAGGGGAAATCCGAAATTTAAGCAGGGAGATTGACAAGTCCGTCCGGGAAAACCTTTACCCCCAGGGCAACGGCCCTTCTTCCACGACTTGCCCGAACACCCGTTCCCGATGCCATCGCAGATTTTCAGGGTGCGGATGGTGCCGATGATCCGCGGGTTTCAGCCATTTGCCACTCGGATGCAGCGACCAAGCAGTTTCTGCCCCATGGTCCAGCCTCGGGCGAGAGGCGCGAAAATTGACAACCACGGCAGTCTCGGCTGATATTTATATTGACGATTTATCATCACAGCCCCGTTGGATGCATCACGATGGACGAAAAGCGCAGGAAAGACCTCAAGGAATACCAGCGTCGACGCACCGAGCGCAGACGTGCCCGGGGGCTGACGGTCAAGACGATCTGGATCCGTGAAGAAGACACCGAAGCATTCGGCAAGGCGACACAGCCGTTCGTCGATCATGCAAGGCTGATCGAAGGCGTGACAGGCAGTATCACGCTGGAACCCTCTGAATTAAAAGATATTCTTGAAAGAAATCAGTTCCCCTACACACTGGATGACCTGATGTTTCTGATAAATCTAAGGCAGACGATCATTCTGAAGCCGCACGAAGAGAAAGAAAGCTGGTCCCGAGCATCTGAAATACTGCAGAAATACGGGTTCAAGATCGAACTGGATGAGCTGGTCTGGTGAGCCTTGGCCCAACGCGAAAGTTTTTTCAGACGATGGCATTTTCCCTATTGCAATGATGATATATCGACAGTATATATACCTCAAGACAGAGAGAAGGTTCGCATCGCCGCATCTGCGGCTGAACGTTCAAAAGCGGCGCCAGTGCTCTCTGTTTATCGGTGCGACTGCCCTTGTGGCTTTCAAGCCTTGACTATCGCCGCATGTGCGGCTGAAAGACAAAGAGAGGCGAAATTGCCCGCTGTTTATAGGTACGAATGCCCTCGCGGCCTTCAAGCCTAAATCATCGCCGCATGTGCGGCTGGACGATGGTGAACGCGACAAGCGTTTATTCGAGAGAGGGTCAGAACACTGTTCTGGCCCTTTTTCGTTTCATAATACCGCCCAACGGCCTGCGATTGATCTCTGGTCCAGGTGGGGGCCTCGATTACACCAAAATCGGTCTTGCCTGTTTACCGCCTGCCCCCCTTGGCGTTCTGGCATAATGCTGACATTCTCGCGCCAGTTGCGGAGCGAGGACAGGCACCATGGGTTTGCACGATCAGAAAATCGAAGGCGTTCCGCAGTTTGTCAGCTATTTCGTGCCGGTGATCGAAATCATGCGGGAGTTGGGTGGGCAGGCTCGTCCGCGACAGATCTTTGACGAACTGATCAAGCGGCATGACATCCCGGAGGATTTTCTGGCGCTGACCAACAAGAACGGCGGGTCAAAGTTCGAGAACAAAGTGCATTTCGCACGGACCTATATGGTGAAAGCAGGCATCATGACCTCGCCCAGCCGGGGCGTCTGGGGGTTGTCAGATCTGGGGTGGAGCGCAGAGCTGACGCCGGATTGGGCTGCCGAGATTTTCAGAACTGCCCGGGTTAACTTTTCCGGGGATGAGGATGAACAGGAAGCCCCCAAGGATGACCCTGCGCCCGAAGGGGTGAATCACTGGTTTGTCGGCGCATCATGGGGAGGTGACGATCAGACTGACCGTTTCTTGAACGAAGGCATCTGGCAAAACGGCTATGAAGATAAATTCTCCAAGCTGGTCAGGCAGATGAAGCCGGGTGACCGGATCGCGATCAAAGCGTCTTTCACCCGCAAGAATGATGTTCCGTTTGAAAACCATGGTCGGGCCGCAAGCGTCATGCGGATCAAAGCCATTGGCACAATCACCGCGAACCGAGGCGATGGCCTGACTGTCGAGGTGGACTGGCAAGAGCTTGACCCGCCCAAAGATTGGTATTTCTACACTTACCGCACGACTGTCGCCCGTGCCCGCGTCGAGGATGATGACATGGCAAGGCGGCTTGTCGCCTTTACCTTTGACGGGGCAAATCAGGATTACGGCTATTTTCTGGGGCATTCCTATTGGGCTGAACGCTTCGACCCTGAAATCGACCCCCTGAGCGCAAGCGAGGCCGAAGACGCGGCGGAAGATGACAACGCCCCTTTGCCGGAAATCCAGCCCTACTACGTGAATGACATTATCAATGAAGGTGGCTTTCTGGGCCGAGATACCCTGTCGGGTCTGGTGGATCGCCTGTCATCCAAGAAAAACCTGATCCTGCAGGGGCCACCCGGAACTGGCAAAACCTGGCTCGCGAAACGACTGGCCAAGGCCCTGATCGGGCGCAGATCGCCCCTGCCTGATCAGCTGCGATCGGTCCAGTTTCACCCGTCATTGTCCTACGAGGATTTCGTGCGGGGCTATCGCCCCTCCAGCACTGGCCTGACCCTGACAGACGGGATTTTCCTGCAAGTGGTCGAGGCCGCCCGCGCCCAACCAGACCTGCCCCATGTCCTGATCATCGAAGAGATCAACCGCGGCAACCCGGCCCAAGTGTTCGGCGAGATGCTGACCCTTCTGGAGAACACCAAGCGCAGCCGGGCCGATGCGATGGAACTGGCTTACCGCAAAATCCCCGGTGAAAAAGTCCATGTCCCCGACAACATGCACATCATCGGCACGATGAATATCGCGGATCGCTCGCTTGCCCTGGTCGATCTGGCATTGCGGCGCAGGTTTGCCTTTGTGACGCTGGAGCCGATGCTGAACCCTGCATGGGAAGACTGGTGTCGCGACAGGGATTTCCCGGATGACGTGATCACCCTGATCCGTGACCGCATGAACGCCCTCAATGACACCATCGCACAGGACAGGGCCTTGGGGCCGCAGTTCCGGGTGGGCCATTCCTATGTCACCCCCGGAGATGACGACATTCCAGACCCAAGGGCATGGTTTGCCGAGGTCATCGATACCGAGATCGAACCGTTGTTGCAGGAATACTGGTTTGACGCCCCCGACCGGGCCCGCGAAGCGGCGCAGGCCTTGCGTTCCGGGCTGTAATGGCCACCCCGATCCCCCTGCGCAACATCTGGCTGCTGTTTTTGTACGCGGCCGATCTGGTGCAATTCAAAGGCCGGTTTGATCATCAGGTTGAAACGGCACGGGATCTGCCGGATCTGGTGGCACGGCTTTTGACCCATGTGGTCGAGGAACGCCTGCGCCGGAACCTATCGCGTGGATACCGGCCCAAGGCGGCCACCCTCTCGCGGGTACGGGGGCGCATCGACATGCTGGAAACCACGACGCGGCAATTGATGGATCGTGGCCGCATCGCCTGCCGTTTCGAAGAACACACGATGGACACGCCCCGCAATCGGCTGGTCAGGGCGGCGTTGGAGCGGCTTGCGGCCCGCGTTGCGGATGATCTGGTGGCGCATCGGTGCAGGCAATTGGCGGGGGATTTCACACGCATGGGCGTTGTCGGCCCCCGCCCGTCCTGGGCAGAACTGGCCAGCGATCAGATCGGGCGGAACGAAAGTGCTGACCGCTTCATGGTGGCCCTGGCCCGGATGGTCTTTGATACGATCATCCCGACAGAAGATGCTGGCGGCACTTCCGGCACCCTGCCAGACAGCACCGACCACCTGATCCGCCGCCTTTTTGAACGTGCCGTGGGCAATGCCCTGCGCCTTGAACTGCAGCCCCAGGGCTGGAGCGTGACCCAAGGCAAACGCCTGTCATGGCCGATCACAGCCGCGTCCCCCGGGATCGCGGCGATCCTGCCCGGGATGCAGACGGATATCGAGTTGAACCATGCCGCCACCGGCCGTCGCATCGTGATCGACACGAAATTCACCGCGATCTTCACGGCATCCAGCTACCGCGACCAGATCCTGAAAAGCGGCTACCTCTATCAGCTTTACGCCTATTTGCGCAGTCAGGAGCGGCCAGATGATCCGGCCAGCCTGACCTCTGAGGGCATGCTGCTGCATCCGCAAGCAGGCGGGGCGGTGGATGAGGAGATGATGATCCACGGCCACCGGATGCGGTTCAAGACGGTTGATTTATTGGGTGATCCGGGGTTGTTTGAGGAACACCTTCGACGGCTGGTTGAGGAACGTGAAATAGTTGGGGGACTCTGAGTGCTGCAAACACATTCCGGACCACCGCGGGCACGGGATCGAACGAAGAGCTTTTGACGCGATGGGCGGAAAGCCGACGGACGCAGGCACGCTCCAGACTCGCAAAATATGGCGACAACAGCCATGCCTTCCAACCAGAACCAGCGAAGCTATGCTCAAAGAAGCCCTCTTGGCCTTAGTCCAGGCATGAACAACGGAAGAAGGGTGCTTGATCACTTCGAGTTAGCCTACCGACGACGTCGCGGCGTCATAATAGGCGCTTGTGTTTCATATGCTTTGAGCCCCGCATCGCCGGTTATGATCTCGACCGTCATGCCCGACTTGCCGTAATACTCTGCCACTTGCTTGATCGTGGCATCCCCCATCGACAATCCAGTTGCTGCCAAGGCAGGCCATTCGTCGGCGATTCTGCGCAAGCTTTCTGGAGTCCAAAGGTCAGCCTGCTCCGAAAATGCGGCCCACGGAATTTCAGCATCAGCCACGGCTTTAAGCTTGGTGCAAAATGAAGTTGCACTTTCAAAACGTCGCGCTCCAGCTTGTGCAATATGATTACCCGTTTCAATAATTGATGCCAGCGGAAGAACAATTGTTGCACCCTTTTCCGACTCAAGCAATTTTTCAATACGACCTTTATCCCACCTATCACCAACCGGACCACAAGTCGCTTTTCCAGCAACATCCAGCAGGCAACAAAGAACTGAAGTATCGAGAATGAGAATTTTTCTACTCACTGATCGAACTCCGTTCTTGCGCGGAAAGCGCCACTTCAATTGCCCCCTTACTTGAAAGCTTGCCTATGGTGCCCCGAGCAAGAAGGCGGGGAAGGTCTTCTATGTCCTCTAACAATGTAAGCTCCGTTGCTCCACTTCCTTCCTTCCGGTGTGCGACTGTGATAAAGGGCACCATTTCTGTTCCCATCGCATCCAACAGTGCCGGATTGTGGGTGGTTACCATCACATCAACTCCTCGCTGTTGCCCAACAGACCGGAGCATATCGAGCAATAATTGAGACCGAGATGGATGCAGCCCATTATCAACCTCCTCGATGACGAGCAGGCTATTCTTGGGGCGAGTAAGCAAAGCCATCAAAATTGCCAGAAAACGCAGCGTCCCATCTGACATCCCTCGAGCGTCTAAGAGCATGGGAGATTGCGCAAATCCCTCTTCACAGTACAGCATGGCATCGCTATTGAATTTTCCGACTGGCTCGGAATAAACGCGAATGATGTCGCGCTCCGGCAGCTTTGATACATAAGCCGTCAGCGTAGCTTCAATTTCATTCTTTTGCTTTTCGGGTAATGCCGCCAAAACTCCTGCAATATTTGCCGCGTCAGGCAAGAGCCGGTCTGAGAATGCCGAGTAATCACGCATGTGAGAAGGAATTGGGTCCAAAATGAAGATGGTCCTGTGTGCCTCAATAATTGAGCTGACGCCTTCTTCAATTTCCTGCGCAAGCTTTTGTCCAACTAACTGAAAGAGCACGCTTGAAGATCGACTCAATTGCCTTGGACTTCCTTGCTTCCCGTTGTATAGTCTGGCGATTATCGTGGGTGTATTAGGATCAACAGCGTCGGTACGGAAGAGCTGAACTTGAGAAGGGTTTTTCTGACGCTTGCCCTTAGACGAAACACGATACTTCCTTCTTATAAGCTGCTCTGAGTGAAGCTCGCACTGCCCCCTAACAATCTCACATTCTATTCTATAGTCGAACTCGGTGGTTTCGTCGGTCCCACGAACTGTCGATGAAAGGCAAAAAGAACTTCCGGGTTTTCGTGCAGCCCACTCCAAACCACCCCGCATTGCTGATGCAACAGCGTCACCCTGTAAGGCGGAGGTCAAAAGCAGACCAGAAGCGGTACGCTGTAGGAATGCCAGGGCATCCAACACATTCGACTTGCCGCTCGCGTTGCTTCCAATAAGGACAGTTAAGGCATCGATGTTGAGTTCGGCGAGTTCAATGCTTTTCCAGTTCTCTGCACTGATTTTGGTTAGCATGTTCAACCCCATAGTTGTTGCCGCAACGATGCTCAACTGGAGCCGCATGGTCAATGCCTCACCTGTCAAATAACATAATGAAGCGAGTGATCGCGCGGCCGAACGTTCTTCGCCGCGAGTCTGCATCCTGCCGCTCCAGTGTGAAGCTGATCCCGAGGCTGGCGTTCGTTCCCAGGAAGCAGTCGGTCTCGGCTTCTTACCATGCTTACATCAAGTGGCCGCTTTGAAGAATGCTGCGTCGCATGCCGGCCGGCAGCAAAGGGCCGTCCACGTCTCGGCCTCAACCGCTTGAAGCAGCGACTTCTCGACCCACTATCAGGAGCTCGCCATCGCCGCGATGGGTGGCTGTTGAGGCATCCGTCGCCTAGACCAAAAGGCTGCGGACCGGATGCCCTCGGTAGAGTGATTGGAAAAGTCCCCGAACCTGCTCTCGCCCCCACACATAGCCCCGCTGAAACTCCGACAGGGCCATGTGCCCATTGTCGATGTAGTCGAAGATGGACGAAATCTGCATGAGGATACCGATAAGGAAGGCTTGGGCATAGAGTATGTCAACCAATTTGGGGGCATGACAAGGCCATTTGACTGCCCATGAGGTAATCTCCCCATTTTTAACGGTGTGCATCCGTAGAACTTACGCGGCCATTTTCAGTTTCATAGCGGGTGTGATGCCGCCTATGCCCATGTTGGGGCGGTCGTTGTTGTAAGTCCATAGCCATTGCGTGGCTTGATCCTGAGCCTCCTCGATGCTTTCGATGATGTATTGATCCAGCCATTCATGCCGAACTGTCCGGTTGTAGCGCTCGACATAGGCGTTCTGCTGCGGCTGCCCGGGTTGGATGTGCTGGATGGCGATGCCCTGCTTCTCAGCCCATATTCTGAGCGTTTCGCTGATGTATTCGGGGCCATAGCACGTCGGGAAAGAGCGCTGCCGAGAGGTTATGGCCACGCGCGCAGCCCTCAAATAGCGCAGCGTGTGGCCATAACCGGTCTCAGGTCTCAACAGTGGTTTTGCAGAACCACACCGCTGAGGAGACCGGCTATGACCGCCACCGATACTACCGCTTCGACCTTGCTGGTCGCCATCGACATTTCCAAGCATCGCCATGAGGTGCTGATCGGCGTCCCTGGCAAAAAGCGCCGTCGCCGATTGACGATCCTGAACACGCTTGACGACTTCCAGCGTCTGTCCGCAACCCTTGCCAGCTATGGCATGCCGGTGCGGATAGGGTTCGAAGCGACCGGCAACTACCACCGAACGTTGGCGCACCATCTCGGGCGAACCGGGTTCGAGCTGAAGTTGGTCTCCTCGGTCGGCCTAGCCCGCACGCGGGAGGCCCTGCACAACAGTTGGGACAAGAATGACCCGAAAGACGCTCAGGTCATTTTGCACATGCTCGAGATCGGCGCCGTGCAATTCTTTCATGATCCGATGGTGGTCGGGACCGTCGACATCCAGGAGCTGTCAAAGACGCACGAGATCGTCTCTCGGTCGAAGACCGAGCTGTGGCACCGCATTCTCACCCACTACCTGCCGCTGTATTTTCCCGAGGCCGAACGATTTCACCGAAGCTCGCGGACGGATTGGTTCCTGGCATTCCTCGAGAAGTACCCATCGCCACACATGATCTCCGCCATGAGCCGCGAAGCCTTCATCGCCGATGCCTGGGATGTCGTTGGCCGAAAGGTGTCGAAAGAGCAATTGCTTTCAGATATTTACGCCACCGCAGTCAACTCGATCGGCTTGCCAGTTCATGCGGATTCTGACGCGGTGCGCATGTTCCGCCTTGTTCTTGCTGAAGGGCGCGGCCTCATCCGGCAGCGCGATGCGATCGAGGCGCGGGCCGTCGAGTTGCTGTCGGACCTGCCCGACTATCAGTTGCTGACCACCATTCCCGGCGTCGGCCCGATCAACGCAATGACCATCCTGGCCGAAGCTGGCGACCTGCGCCGGTTCCGTCATCGCCGACAGTTCCTGAAGTTCTGTGGCATGGACCTCGCCACCGTTCAGTCCGGCATGTTCCGAGGTCAGAGCCGCATCTCAAAGTACGGCAATGCCCGGCTGCGCCGCACGCTCTGGATGGCAGGACAAACCGCGGTGCTGAAACGGACAAACAGCTTCCGGGACAAGTTCGAACGTTACATCTCAAAGGATCGACACAACGCCCATCTACGCCGCAAGGCCTACACCGCGATCGCAGCCAAGATGGCGCGCACCGTACACGCCGTAGTCAATCACGGTGAACCCTATCGCCCCTTCTTCGAGGGGGTGAGCCCAGGCGGAATGACCTCTCTCTGATGAGCCGTGGAGGCAGCTTGCTGACCTCGTAGATAATGTTCGGGCCTTCTGCTTGGGATATGGGATCTCGTATTAAGGACGGTGAGGGCCGCCGCCGCGCGTACCCTGTGTTTGCTATGGAAGAGATCATTTCTTGACGGCAGAGCCCGTCTGGGCAACCTTAACAGGGCATCCGGAGAACCAGATGCCCCATGACCTGCTGACCTAAGCGGCCAGATTTTCCCGACATAGGACGTTGTCCACCCGAATTGTGCCGGGCTTTCCGCGCCACTCGATGATGCGGTTCAGGCTGCGGATGACCCGTTCTGCGGGCAACGAGAAGTCCACCTCGATCCCCAGCCCTTCTCGGTTGAAGTCGTCCAGCACATTCAGCCGCCGAAAGGCACGGCCATCGCCCAATCGGTCGGCCATGAAATCCATGGACCAGGTCACATTCGGTGCGTCTGGCACCGCCAGGACATCAGGCTTCTCCCGTTTCAGCCGCTTTCGGGGCTTGATGCGCAGGTTCAGTTCCAGCTGACAGTAGATCCGATAGACCCGCTTGTGGTTCCACGGGTGGCCCTTCACGTTGCGCAGATGCAGAAAACACAGGCCAAACCCCCAGGTCTTGCGGGCATCGGTCAGCCCTGTCAGCAGATCGGCGATCTCCTCATTCTCGTCCTTGAGCTTCGGGCTATAGCGATAGCAGGTCTCGCTGACCCCGAAAGCCCGACATGCCAGTGCAATGCTGACACCCCGTCGTTCCACCGCCGTTTTGACCATCTCGCGGCGCTGAGATGGCCCCGTCACTTTTTTCCAAGGGCTTCCTTCAGCAAATCGTTCTGCATGCTCAGGTCCGCATACATCCGCTTCAGGCGGCGGTTCTCGTCCTCGATCGCGCTCGCCATTGTCCTCGGACCAATGGCGGACAATGCTCGCTCTGGCTGACCATCGATGCATCCATGCCCCCATACTTGGCCCGCCATTTGTAGAAAGACGCATCGCTCATGCCATGCTCACGGCACAGCTGCGCAACTGGCACACCGCCTTCGGCTTGCCGCAGAATCGCGATGATCTGAGCTTCAGTGTATCTGCTTGTCTTCATTCGAATTCTCCTCGTTCATCTTGCCGAGAAAATTCTACTTTTGCAGCCCCTTAATTTCGGGGGGGATTACCCCCGGACCTTCTCCCTCAAGCGGACGTTCTGGACCACAAACCGCAAAAGTCACATCCGATCCAGCCGCCCTTCATCATCG
>Ga0076929_100189_pt1 | contig 106403 bp, 116 predicted proteins | sample HotLakConUCCSL28_FD_87104 | JGI IMG/M metagenome (GOLD analysis project Ga0076929, IMG submission 87104) | Hypersaline microbial mat communities from Hot Lake, Washington, USA - Hot Lake Consortium UCC-SL28 (version 3) (version 3) | ecosystem: Environmental > Aquatic > Thermal springs > Hot...
GAAGGTGACGGGCGTGTCAGACCCGCCGGGACATGTCCATGGCCGGGGACCCTGCCACGGCGGGGTTAAGGAAGCGTGTAGGCGCGCGCGAATCCTTTGACAGGCCGCCGCGCCCGGCGTATGAATTGAACAAGCGTTCAATTAACGGGAGGATTGCGCGCATGTTCCGAGGGTCCATGACGTTCGACCTGGGAGATGAGGTCAACGCGCTGCGCGAGATGGTGCACGCCTGGGCCCAGAAACGGGTGAAGCCGCTGGCCGCCGAGACCGACCGCAAGAATGCCTTTCCCAACGAGTTGTGGCCCGAGATGGGCGAGTTGGGCCTGTTGGGCATCACCGTCGACGAGGAATTCGGCGGCGCGGGCATGGGATACCTCGCCCATACCGTCGCGGTGGAGGAGATCAGCCGCGTCTCGGCCTCGATCGGGCTGAGCTACGGGGCGCATTCCAACCTCTGCGTCAACCAGATCAAGCTGAACGGGACGCCGGAGCAGAAGGCGGCCTATCTGCCGAAGCTGGTTTCGGGCGAACACATCGGCGCGCTGGCCATGTCGGAGGCGGGGGCGGGCTCGGACGTGGTGGGGATGCAACTGCGCGCCGAGAAACGGAATGACCGCTACGTTCTGAACGGCACGAAATACTGGATCACCAACGGGCCCGATGCCGACACGCTGGTCGTCTATGCCAAGACCGATCCCGAAGCGGGCTCGAAGGGGATCACGGCCTTCATCGTGGAGAAGACGATGAAGGGCTTCTCGACCTCGCCGCATTTCGACAAGCTGGGGATGCGCGGCTCGAACACGGCGGAGCTGGTCTTCGAGGATGTCGAGGTGCCCTTCGAGAACGTGCTGGGCGAGGAAGGACGCGGGGTCCGCGTTCTGATGTCGGGGCTGGATTACGAGCGGGTCGTGCTGTCGGGCGTGAACATCGGCATCATGGCGGGCTGCATGGACGAGGTGATGCCCTACATGGTCGAGCGCCGCCAGTTCGGCCAGCCGGTGGGCAATTTCCAGCTGATGCAGGGCAAGATCGCGGACATGTATACCGCGCTCAACACCGCGCGGGCCTATGCCTACGAGGTGGCCAAGGCCTGCGACCGGGGGCAGGTCACGCGGCAGGATGCGGCGGCCTGCGTGCTCTATGCCTCCGAAGAGGGGATGAAGGTCGCCCACCAGGCGGTGCAGGCGATGGGGGGGGCCGGGTTCCTGAACGATCATCCGGTGTCCCGCATGTTCCGCGATGCCAAGCTGATGGAGATCGGGGCGGGCACGTCCGAGATCCGGCGGATGCTGGTGGGCCGCGAGTTGATGGCACTGATGGGGTGAGATGCGATGGGGTCGCTGCCGGACATCGCCGCGACCGAGGGTATCCTGCACACGGAGTTGCAGGGGCTGGTCCTAGTGCTGGAATGGCTGGCGGCGATCATCGCGCTGATCGCGGTGGCGGTCATGCTGATCGGCACCTTGCGGTTCCTTGTCGGCTTCGTGCGGGCCGAGACGCTGCGCCCCGAGGCCGACCGCGCCCGCATCATCAACCGCGAACGGGTGGAACTGGGGCGCTACATCCTGTCGGGGCTGGAGCTGTTCATCGTCTCGGACATCATCCACACCGCGCTGAGCCTTGCGCTGGGCGACCTGCTGTTCCTCGGGCTTCTGGTGCTGATCCGATCGGCGATCAGCTTTTTCCTCGACCGGGAGATCAGCGAGATCAAGGAGGACCCGGAGCGATGAGCCGCCTGCAGGCCGTCACTCTGGGTGTGCTGCTGCTGGTTGCGGCCGGGTTTGGCCTCGCATGGGGGCTGCGGGCGGTGCCGCCGGGCGAGACCGAGATGATCGAGGCCGCCGCGGCGCGCTACGTGGCGCAGACCGGGGGCGTGCCGACCGATTGCGCGGGCCGGCCCGCCGCCGTGGCGGGCGTGCGGATGGTGGTGACCTGCGGGACGGATTGGGCGGTGGCGCTGGATCGCTGGGGGCGGGTCGTTGAGGCCCGGACCATGGGGTCGGACACATGAGGGTGGCGGTTGCGCTGATCCTCGGGCTGGGTGCCGCGGGGGCGTCGGCGGAAGACGCCTTGCCGGAGTATCCCGACTGCCTCGCCCGCGCGGTGGCGCATTTCGAGATGGACTTCGCGCGCACCGGGCCGGCCGATGCCCGCGAGGATTTCGAGATCGTGAGCCGCGAGCGGGTGGAGTATTGCGGCACGCTGGCGATCGTGGCGTGCGACCGGTCGGCGGCGCCGCTGGTCTGCCAGGCTGAGCTGGCGGCCGCCCAATGGGCGCTGCGCGATGCGGTGTTGGCAGGGCTGCCTTCGCCCGACGCCGTCAGGGGCGATCCGGTGTGGGCGGGCGGGCTTTACCCGACGCTCTGGGGTGTGGCGCGGGGGTCTTCGGCGGGGCCCGACTGCGCGGGTGCGGATGCGGCCTATGCCGCGTGGTGCGAGACTCGGGCGGCAAGCCGGAAGCTGGCCGAGGCGGTCTCGCTCTGGCAGGTGGCCCGGCTTTTGGGCGTGGCGGGGCCTGCGGTCGAGGCCGGATGGGTCGAGGCCGCGCGCTATGCGCCGGTGATGCGGCCCGAGGGGGAGGATGGCGGGTGAGATTGCAATCGACGTTCCTGGCAGGCTCGGACGAGGCGCGCGCGAACCGGGCCGCGCATTTGGAGGCGTTGCGTGTCATCGAGGAGGCCGCGGCAGCGGCCGCCGCGGGTGGCGGCGCGCGGGCGCGGGAGCGGCATGTGTCGCGCGGGAAGATGCCGCCGCGGGAGCGGGTGGCGAACCTGCTCGATCCCGGCTCGCCGTTCCTCGAGGTGGGGGCCGTGGCGGGGCACGGGATGTACGAGGATGCCGCGCCTTGCGGCGGCGTGATCGCGGGCGTGGGCCTGGTCGAGGGGCGGCAGGTCATGGTCGTGTGCAACGATGCCACCGTGAAGGGCGGGACCTATTATCCGATCACAGTGAAGAAGCACCTGCGCGCGCAGGAGATCGCCGAGGAGAACAGGCTGCCTTGTGTCTATCTGGTGGACAGCGGCGGCGCGAACCTGCCCAACCAGGACGAGGTCTTTCCCGACCGGGATCATTTCGGGCGCATCTTCTACAACCAGGCGCGGATGTCGGCCAAGGGCATCGCGCAGATCGCGGTGGTGATGGGGTCCTGCACGGCGGGGGGTGCCTATGTGCCCGCGATGTCGGATGTGTCGATCATCGTGAAGGAACAGGGGACGATCTTCCTTGCCGGCCCGCCGCTGGTGAAGGCGGCGACGGGGGAGGTGGTGAGCGCCGAGGATCTTGGCGGTGGCGATGTCCACACGCGGCTCTCGGGCGTGGCGGATTACCTGGCCGAGGATGATGCGCATGCGCTGGCGCTGGCGCGGCGGGCGGTGCGGTCGTTGGGCGGGGAAAGGTGGGTTTCACCCACCCTGCGGGGGCGTGCGCCGGCCTACGATCCGGATGAGTTGCTGGGCGTGGTGCCGGCATCCCTGACCACGCCCTATGATATCCGCGAGGTGATCGCGCGGCTCGTGGACGACAGCTGGTTCGACGAGTTCAAGCCGCGCTTCGGCGAGACCATCGTGACCGGCTTCGCGCAGGTCATGGGGATGGATTGCGGGATCATCGCCAACAACGGCGTGCTTTTTTCCGAAAGCGCGCAGAAGGCGGCGCATTTCGTGGAGCTGTGTTCGCAGCGGCGTATCCCCCTGGTCTTCCTGCAGAACATCACCGGCTTCATGGTGGGCCGGAAATACGAGAACGAGGGGATCGCGCGCCACGGGGCCAAGATGGTGACGGCGGTGGCCACGACCGCGGTGCCCAAGGTGACGATGCTGGTGGGCGGCTCTTTCGGGGCGGGGAATTACGGCATGGCCGGGCGGGCCTATTCCCCGCGGTTCCTGTGGAGCTGGCCGAATTCCCGGATCTCCGTGATGGGCGGCGCGCAGGCGGCGGGGGTTCTGGCGACCGTGAAGCGCGACGCGATGGAGCGGGCCGGGCAGGATTGGTCGGCCGAGGAGGAGGCGGAGTTCAAGCGCCCCACGATCGAGATGTTCGAGCGGCAGTCGCATCCGCTGTATGCCTCGGCCCGGCTTTGGGATGACGGGGTGGTCGATCCGCGCAAGTCGCGCGAGGTGCTGGGCCTGTCGCTGGCGGCAAGCCTGAACGCGCCGGTGGAGGAGACGCGCTTTGGCCTGTTCCGGATGTGATCGGCGGCGGAGGCGGGCGTCCCACCCACCCACCCCCGCCCGCCTCCGCCGCCCCTGTGGCCCGGTCGGGCGCCCCGGTCCCGACGATATCCCGTGTGGCGGTGTCGCGCGCCGTATTTGGAGGAAGATGAAGCCCATGGGCGCGACATTGGACCAGCTGAAGGCGCGCCATCCGGGGGCGGAGACCTACCGCTTCGGGGACAGTGCGGCGCTGTCGGATGAGCTGTTGGCGCTGGTGCGTGCGGGCCGAAAGCGGGCGACTTGCACGGCGGAAGCGGAGATCGGCGTGTCGGAGGTGCTGCCCGAGGTGGGGCGCTGCGATATCGTGCTGGATTTCGACGATGTGCCGCCGTTGGTCACGCGCACGCTGGCGCTGGTGCGGGTGCGGTTTTGCGACATGACCGAGGAGATGGCGCTGATGGAAGGCGAGGACGAGACGCCGGAGGGCTGGCGCGACGGCCATGAGCGTCATTACCGGCGGGCGGGCATCTTCGCGCCCGACATGGAGCTGATCCGGGAGCGGTTCGAGGTGGTCGAGGATTTGGGGGAGGAGCGATGTTTCACAAGATCCTGATCGCGAACCGGGGCGAGATCGCTGCCCGTGTGATCGAGACCTGTCGCCGGATGGGCGTGGGGACGGTGGCGGTCTACTCGGATGCCGACCGCGCGGCGCGGCATGTGGCGATGGCCGACGAGGCGGTGCATATCGGCGGCCCGAAACCCGCCGAAAGCTACCTGCGGGGCGAGGCGATCATCGCGGCGGCCCAGGCGACGGGGGCCGAGGCGATCCATCCGGGCTACGGCTTTCTCAGCGAGAACCCGGAGTTCGTGGAGGCGGTCGAGGCGGCGGGGTTGGTGTTCATCGGCCCGAGCGCCTCGGCGATCCGGGCGATGGGGCTGAAGGACGCCGCCAAGGCGCTGATGGAGACGGCGGGGGTGCCGGTGGTGCCGGGCTATCACGGTGCCAACCAGGACCCCGAGCATCTGTCGGGCGCGGCTGATGCCATCGGCTACCCCGTGCTGATCAAGGCGGTCGCGGGCGGCGGCGGCAAGGGGATGCGCCGCGTCGATGCGCCCGCGCAGTTCATGGAGGCGCTGGAAAGCGCGCGGGGCGAGGCCGCGACCGCCTTCGGCAACGATGCGGTTCTCATCGAGAAATACGTCGAGAAGCCGCGGCATATCGAGGTGCAGGTTTTCGGCGACGGGACACGGGCGGTGCATCTGTTCGAGCGCGATTGCTCGCTCCAGCGGCGGCATCAGAAGGTGATCGAGGAGGCGCCCGCGCCGGGCATGACGGCGGAGATGCGGGCGGCGATGGGGCAGGCCGCCGTGCGGGCGGCCGAGGCGATCGGGTATTCCGGCGCGGGAACGGTGGAGTTCATCGTGGATGGCGCACGGGGGCTGCGGCCCGACGGGTTCTGGTTCATGGAGATGAACACGCGCCTGCAGGTGGAACACCCGGTGACCGAGGCGATCACGGGGGTGGACCTGGTGGAGTGGCAGCTGCGCGTTGCCGCCGGGGAACCCTTGCCCTGCGGGCAGGAGGATCTGGCGATCGACGGTCACGCCTTCGAGGCGCGGCTTTATGCGGAGGATGTGCCCAAGGGCTTCCTGCCCGCGACGGGGCGGCTGAGCCACCTGCGCTTTCCGGAGGGCGCGCGGGCAGATACCGGCGTCCGGGCGGGCGACGAGATTTCCCCGTGGTACGATCCGATGATCGCCAAGATCATCGTGCACGGGCCCACGCGGGCGGTCGCGCTGCGCAAGCTCGACGCGGCGCTGGCGGGGTGCCAGGTGGCGGGGTCGGTCACGAACCTCGCCTTTCTGCGCGCGCTGGCGGGGCATGCGGGTTTCGCCGCGGGCGACGTGGATACCGGGCTGATCGGGCGCGATCTGGAGGCGCTGGCGGCCGCCCCCGTGGCCTGTTCGCGAGTGAGGGCGCTGGCCGCGATGGGGGCGTTGGGCCTGACGGGCGCGGCGGGGCCGGTCGAGGGGTTCACGCTCTGGGCGCCGCTCAGGCGGTCCGTCGCGCTGCGCGCGGGGGACGAGGAAATCGGGGCGCTGGTGGAGGTCTTGCCGGGCGGGGCCGCGCGCGTCACGCTGGGGGATGCCGCGCACGAGGTGCTGCGCGAGGCCGGGGGCTGGCGCGTGGACGGGGCGCCGGTGGGGGCCGAGGTGGTGCCGCTGGCGGGATCGGTCGCGGTGTTCTGGGGGAACGGCCACGTCTTCGAGGTGGTCGATCCGCTGGCGGTCGCGGCGGCGGCCGGTGGCGGCGCGGGGCGGATCGAGGCGCCGATGCCGGGGCTGGTGAAGGCGGTTTTCGTGGCGGCGGGAGACAGCGTTGTCGCGGGGGATCGGCTGGCCGTGCTGGAGGCGATGAAGATGGAACATTCCCTGACCGCGGGCCGGGACGGGGTGGTGGCCGAAGTGCTGGTCGAGGCCGGCGCACAGGTCGAGGCGGGGGCGGCGCTGATCGTGCTGGAGGAGGGCGAGGGATGACATTCAGCCGGATCCCTTATGAGCACCTCAATGCCCGTCAGAAAGAGAACTACAATTTCCACAAGGTTTCGGCGCGTCTCGCAGATTTCGGCTTCACTTCTGTGCGGCTGAACGATGACTTCGAAGGTGCGGATTTCATTGCCTTGCACATAGACGGCGAGACGATGCTTCGTGTTCAACTCAAGGCCCGTATGACCATCGACCGGAAATACATGGGCAAGGGGCTGCACATTGCCTTTCTTCACGGGAAAAGGGTGTTTCTGTATCCCCATGATGTCATGGTTGAATGTCTTCTGAAAACGACTTCAATCGGCGCTACGAGATCTTGGCGCGAAGCGGGCATTTACACGTGGCCGAAGCCATCAGCGGCGGTCATGGCATATCTGAACGAATACGAGGTTTGACATGAACCGGTTGCACCACGTGCCATGGGGGCGCTCGTTCAGGGTGTTGTGGCTGATGTGCGAGATGGGGATGCCACCCGACGAGATCATCCGCTACCGCATCGGTGAGCGCGCGATGCAGGAGCCGGGGCTGAAGTCCCGCTCGCCCGCGGGGCGCATCCCGGCGCTGGAGATCGACGGGCGGTCGATCTTCGAAAGCGCGGCGATCGTGCAGTATCTCTGCGAGAGCCGCCCCGAGCACGGCTTCGGACGTGCGCCGGGGCATGCGGAGCGGGTGCGGTATCTCGAGCTGATGGGCTTTGCCGAGACCATGGCCTCGCTGATCGAGCAACTCAACCTCAACCACCTGTTCCTGCGCCCGCCCGCGAAACCCTCGCCGGTGGTGGTCAAGCTGAACACGCTCAGGCTGGCCAACACGTTGCAGGCGCTCGAGGGGATGGTCGAGGGGGATTACCTTCTGCCCTCGGGCTTTTCGGCGGCGGATGCGATGATGGGGTTCAACCTCTTCGCCGCGCCCTTCTACGTGCGGATGGAGCCTTATCCGGCGCTGCGCGCCTATTGGGCGCGGTTGCAGGCGCGGCCCGGATTTCAGCAGGCGGCGGCGATCGAAGGGCCGCAGGACTTCTACGCGCGGGATTTCTACGAGGTGCCGAAAGATGGGTGAATTCGTCGAGATCTTCGAGGTCGGCCCGCGCGACGGGTTGCAGAATGAGAAGCGCGTGATCCCGGCGGCGGAGAAGATCGCGCTGGTCGATGCGCTGTCCGCGGCGGGGTTCCGGCGGATCGAGGTGGCATCTTTCGTCAGCCCGAAATGGGTGCCGCAGATGGCTGACGGCGCCCACGTGCTGGCAGGCATCCGCCGCGCCGAGGGGGTGCGCTACGCGGCGCTGACGCCGAACATGACGGGTTACGAGCGCGCCGTTGCGGCAGGCGTGGACGAGATCGCGATCTTCGGCGCGGCCTCGGAAGGGTTTTCGCGCGCCAATATCAACGCGAGCATCGCCGAAAGCCTCGAGCGGTTCCGACCCGTGGTCGAGGCCGCGCGGCACATCGACCTGCCGGTGCGGGGCTATGTCAGCTGCGTGGTGGAGTGCCCCTATGACGGGGCGGTCGCGCCCGGCGACGTGGCGCGGGTGGCCGATGCGCTGTTTTCCATGGGGTGTTACGAGATCTCGCTGGGGGACACGATCGGGGCGGGGACGCCCGACAGCATCGCGAAGATGCTGCTGGCGGTGCGCAATGCCGTGCCGGTGGGGCGGCTTGCAGGGCATTACCACGACACCGGGGGGCGGGCGCTGGAGAACATCGACGCCTCGCTGAGCCTTGGCCTGCGGGTCTTCGATGCCGCCGTGGGCGGCCTCGGCGGCTGCCCCTATGCGCCGGGGGCTGCGGGGAACGTGGCGACGGAGGCCGTGGCGCGACACCTGGCGGCGCTGGGCTACGAGACGGGGCTGGACCTCGGCGCGGTGGAGGCCGCGGCGGCGATGGCACGGGGGATGCGCGATGGAGACGCTTGATCTGGAGGTCGATGCGCGGGGCGTGGCCTGGCTGCGGCTGAACCGGCCCGAGGTGCACAACGCGATGGATGCCGCGATGATCGCGGAGCTGACCGAGGTGGCGGTCCGGCTGGGGCGCGATCCAGCGGTGCGGGTCGTGGTGCTGACGGGGACGGGGCGGTCGTTCTGCGCGGGCGGGGATCTTGGCTGGATGCGCGCGCAGATGGCCGCCGACGCGGAGACGCGGGCGCGCGAGGCGCGGGCGCTGGCCGAGATGCTGGGTGCGCTGGACCGGATGGCGAAGCCGCTGATCGGGCGGGTACAAGGGCAGGCCTTCGGCGGCGGTGTCGGGCTGATGAGTGTCTGCGACGTGGCCGTGGGGGTGGAGGGCGCGCGCTTTGGCCTGACCGAGGTGCGGCTGGGGCTGATCCCTGCCACCATCGGGCCCTATGTCGTGGCCCGGATGGGGGCCGCGCGGGCCCGGCGGGTGTTCTTCTCGGGGCGGATCTTCGCGGCGGCGGAGGCGGTGGAGTTGGGCTTGCTGGCGCGGGCGGTGCCGGAAGCGGCGCTGGACGAGGCCGTGGAGGCGGAGATCGCGCCCTACCTGAGTGCTGCGCCCGGTGCGGTGGCCGCGGGCAAGGCGCTGGTGGCGGCGCTGGCGCCCCCGGTGGACGAGGCACAGATCGCGGCCACCATCGACGCCCTGGTGGCGCGCTGGGACAGCGAAGAGAGCGCCGAGGGGATCGGTGCCTTTTTCGAGAAGCGCAAGGCGCGCTGGATGGAATGAGGGGGGCTCTGCCCCCGTCCCTGCGGGACTCCCCCGGAGTTGTATTGGCCAAGATGAAGATGGGAGCGGTGTGGCATGAAGGCGGTTTGGTACGAAGGCTTCGGGCCGGCGGCGGAGGTGCTGGTCCATGGCGATATGGCGGCACCTGTCGCAGGGCCGGGCGAGGTGCTGGTGCGGCTGCACGCCTCGGGCGTGAACCCGTCGGATGTGAAGCTGCGCGCGGGCGCTCGGGTGGGGGCGGTGATGGCCTACCCCCGCGTGATCCCGCATTCCGATGGCGCGGGCGTGATCGAGGCTGTGGGCGCGGGTGTGGATGCCGCCCGTGTCGGCGAGCGGGTCTGGGTCTGGAACGCGGGCTGGCAGCGCGCCTTCGGCACCGCGGCGGAGTACGTGGCGCTGCCCGCCGAGCAGGCGGTGCGGTTGCCTGATGCGGTGAGCTTCGCGGAAGGGGCGTGTTTCGGCATCCCCGCGATGACGGCCTGGTACGCGGTGATGGGCGACGGCCCCTTGGCGGGCCAGACGGTGCTGGTCACGGGCGGCGCGGGCACGGTGGGGCGCTACGCGGTGCAGATGGCGCGCGCGGCCGGGGCGCGGGTGATCGCGACCGTGTCCTCGGAGGCGAAGGGCGCGCATTCCACGGCGGAGGAGTGGATCAACTACCGCGAGACGAATGTGGCCGAGGCGGTGATGGAGATGACCGGCGGCGCGGGCGTCGACCGGATCGTCGAGGTGGATTTCGGCGCGAACCAGGCCACCGATCTTGTGCTGGTCAAGCCGGGCGGTGTCATCGCCTCCTACGCCAGCGCCGCCGAGATGGTGCCGCGGCTGGAGTTCTACCCGTTCATGTTCAAGAACGTGCGGCTGCACATGCTGATCGTCTACCAGTTGGCGGGTGCCTTGCGCCGGGCGGGGGAGCGGCAGCTGACCGAGTGGCTGGAGGCGGGGATGCTGTCTCATGCCGTGGTCCCCGGTGGCGGGCTGGCCGAGTGCGCGGCGGCGCATGATCTCGTCGCCTCGGGTGACAAGCTGGGCACGGTAGTGCTGGACATCTGACCGGGCGCGCGTGCTAGCCTGCCTGTCGGACGGAGGCCGCGCGCGACGACGGGGCCCCTGTGGGGAGGACATGCCGATGACACGATACCCGAGCCGCCACGGCACGGTGGATGTGGCCGCCATCTCGATCACCGAGAAGCTGTTCGAGGGGCTGTCGGGCCGCGAGGAGGAGGTGGCGATCATCGACGGCCCCACGGGCCGGACCCTGACCGCGGGCGAGATCGCGGACCGCATCAAGCGGCTGGCGGGCGGGTTGACGGAGCGCGGCGTGTTGCCGGGCGGCACGGTCGCGATCCTTGCGCCGAACATGCCGGAGTATCCGATCGTCTTTCACGGGGTGGCCTGGGGCGGGGGGACGGTGACCACGATCAACCCGACCTATACCGCGCCCGAGATCCATCACCAGCTGATCGATTCCGGTGCCGTGATGCTGGTCACCATCCCGGCCTTCGTCGAGGTGGCGCGCGCCGCCGCCGAGGGGACGGGCGTGCGCGACATCGTGATCATCGGGGCGGAGACATACCTGTCGCTCGAGGATGTCATGGGCCAGCCGCTGGAGGCGCAGGCCCCCGTGGACCTGGAGGATCATGTCGTCGTCCTGCCCTATTCCAGCGGCACGACCGGACGGCCCAAGGGCGTGATGCTGACGCATCGCAACCTGGTGGCGAATGTCACCCAGTCGGGTGCCGTGGCGGGGATCACGCCGAAGGATACGGCGGTGGCCTTTCTGCCCTTTTTCCACATCTACGGGATGACGGTCCTGATGAACCTCTTCCTGCAGCAGCGCGCCAGGCTGGTGACCATGCCGCGCTTCGACCTGGAGCTGTTCCTGCGCCTGATCGAGGAGCATCGCGCGACGCGGCTTTACATCGTGCCTCCGGTGGCGCTGGCGCTGGCCAAGCATCCGCTGGTCGACCGGTTCGACGTGTCGAGCGTGGAAGAGATCTTTTCGGGTGCGGCCCCCCTTGGCCCCGAGACGGAGATCGCGGTGGGCACGCGGTTCGGCGCGCGCTCGATCCAGGGCTACGGGATGACCGAGATGGCGCCGATCAGCCACATGACGGTGGCGGGCCATGTGCGCCACGGCTCGAGCGGGCAGGCCGTGCCCTCGACCGAGTGCCGGATCGTGAACCCCGAGACGCTGGAGGACATGCCCCCCGGCGAGGAGGGGGAGCTGTGGGTGCGCGGACCGCAGGTGATGAAGGGCTATCTCAACAACGCGGCCGCCACCGCCGAGACGCTGACGCCGGAGGGCTGGCTGCGCACGGGGGACCTGGCGATCATCGACGAAGACGGGTTCATGTTCATCCGCGACCGGTTGAAGGAGTTGATCAAGTTCAAGGGCTTCCAGGTGGCGCCGGCCGAGGTGGAGGCCGCGCTCTGCGCGCATTCCGGGATCGTGGACGCGGCTGTCATCGGCAAGCCGGACGAGGAAGCGGGCGAGGTGCCGGTGGCCTTCGTCGTGCGCGCGCCGGGCTCGGATGTGGGCGAGGCCGAGTTGCAGGCCCATGTCGAGGGGTGCCTGGCGCATTACAAGCACCCCGGCGAATACCGTTTCGTCGAGAGCGTTCCGAAATCGGCGAGCGGCAAGATCCTGCGGCGGGAGTTGCGGGCGGGGCTTTAGGGCGTTGCACGTGGGGGCGGGCAGGCGTGGTGGCGTCACTGCGGGGTGCGAGCCAATTCCCTGCGGCTTGCGGCGGGCGTGGATTGGGACGCGGCGCTGGCCGACCCGGAGATTTCGGTGACCTTGCAGCGTGGGGCTGCGTGATCGGCGGGCGAGGCGGTGTTCCGCGTTTTGAATTGACGGACTGCCGCTTTCCGTGCTCCGTGATGCGCAGTGTTTTGTTAAGGGGTGACGAGAATGCTGACTGAAACGTTCCAGTACGTAACAGCCGTCAATGCTCTCACGGGTCAGGCTACAGGCAACTCCATTAGGGTCAGGACTCACAACCAGAACATGACGGTCGCCGCGATGCAGATGGCGGAGAGGAACAGCTCACCGCATCTGTCGTAGCGGGTGGCGATGCGGCGCCAATCCTTCAGGCGGGCGAACAAGTTCTCGATCCGGTGACGCTGCCTGTAGAGTTTCCGGTCATGTCGGGCGGGGTTCTTGCGCCCGCGCCGAGCCGGGATGCAGGCGGCAATTCCCTTTTCTTCAAGGGCTTCACGGAACCAGTCGGCGTCGTAGCCCTTGTCACCCAGGAGTATCTTGGCAGGTGGCAAGGCATCCAGCAGCGCCAGCGCACCCTTCGCGTCGCTCATCTGGCCGGGCGAAAGGAAGAAGGTCAGCGGCCGTCCCATACCGTCGCAGATCATATGCAGCTTCGAGTTCAGCCCGCCTTTGGTCCGTCCGATGGCTCGCGGGCGAGTCCCCCTTTTGAGAGGCTTGCCGCCGTTCGGTGGGCCTTGAGGTGAGTGCTGTCGATCATGATGACGTCGCCATCAGGTCCCGGCTGGGCGAGCTCGACGAAGATCCGGGCAAACACGCCCATGCGCGACCAGCGGACGAACCGGTTGTAGAGCGTCTTCGGAGGCCCATACACCGCAGGCGCGTCCTTCCACTGTAACCCGTTCTTCTTGATGTAGATTATCCCGCTCAGCACCCGCCGATCATCAACCCGCGGTCTGCCGCGGGACTTCGGAAAGAACGGACGCAGCCGCTCCATTTGCTCGTCGGTCAGCCAGAAATGCCCGCTCATCATGCTCCCCTTGTTTGGGAGCTTGAATCATGTAGCCGGGGCAGCCTCAAGCGGATTTATGGGTCCTGACCCTAGTCTTTTGTACAAGTCGAACGTTTCTTTGCTAAGTGTCAGCAAAGAAAGGAATTCGGCGTTGGTAATACGATGGCGCCGCAAGAACCACTCAAGCCCACTCAAGCACTACCCCTCCATCGCCTCCAGCTCGTCGATCAGCCCCTCGATCATGCTCAGGCCCTTGTCCCAGAACGCGGGGTCCGACGCGTCGAGGCCGAAGGGCGCCAGGAGGTCCTTGTGGTGCTTGGACCCGCCCGCCTTCAGCATCTCGAAATACTTTTCCTCGAACCCCGGCGTCCCCTCGGCATAGACCGCGTAAAGCGCGTTCACCAACCCGTCGCCGAAGGCATAGGCATAGACGTAGAAGGGCGAGTGAACGAAATGCGGGATATAGGCCCAGAAGGTCTCGTAACCCTCCATGAAATCGAACACCGGCCCCAGGCTCTCGGCCTGCACGCTCATCCACAGCGCGTTGATGTCGTCGGGCGTCAACTCGCCCCCGCGCCGGGCCTCGTGCAGCTTGCACTCGAAATCGTAGAAGGCGATCTGGCGCACGACCGTGTTGATCATGTCCTCGACCTTGCCGGCCAGCAGCACCTTCTTCGCGGCGTCGTCCTTCGCCTCGGCCAGCATCTTGCGGAAGGTCAGCATCTCGCCGAAGACCGATGCCGTTTCGGCCAGCGTCAGCGGGGTGGATGACAACAACTCCCCCTGTCCCGCGGCCAGCCGCTGGTGGACCCCGTGCCCCAGCTCATGGGCCAGCGTCATCACGTCCCGCGGCTTGCCGAGGTAGTTGAGCATCACGTAGGGGTGCACGTCGGCGACCGTGGGATGCGCGAAGGCGCCGGGCGCCTTGCCCTCCTTCACGCCCGCGTCGATCCAGCCCTCGGTAAAGAACGGCTCGGCCAGGTCCGCCATGCGCGGATCGAACCCGGCATAGGCTTCGGTCACGAGGCCGCGCGCCTCCTCCCAGCCGAAGACCCTGGTCGCCTCCATCGGCAGGGGCGCGTTGCGGTCCCAGACCTGCAGCCTGTCCAGCCCCAGCCATTTCGCCTTCAGCGCGTAATAGCGGTGCGACAGCCGCGGGTAGGCCGCGACCACGGCATTGCGCAGCGCCTCGACCACCTCGGGCTCGACATGGTTGGACAGGTGCCGCCCCATCTGGGGCGTCGGCAGCTTGCGCCAGCGATCCTCGATCTCCTTCTCCTTGGCGAGCGTGTTGTGCACCCGCGCAAACAGCGGAAGCTTCTCGCCGAAGGCCTCGGCCAGCGCCCGCGCGCCCGCCTCGCGCCGCGCGCGGTCATGGTCGGTCAACAGGTTCAGCGTCGCCTCGATCCCCATCCGCTCGCCGCCCACGTCGAAGGTCATCCCCGCGATGGTCTCGTCGAACAGCCTGTTCCAGGCCGCGGCCCCCACGACCGACTGGTCGTGCAGGAACTTCTCCAATTCGTCGGACAGCTGGTAGGGCTTCATCGCCCGCATCCGGTCGAAGACCGGCCTGTAGCGCGTCAGCGCCGGGTCGCCGCCGAAGACCGCCGCGTAGCGGTCATCGGGGATGCGGTTGAACTCGAGGCTGAAGAACACGAGCGGCGTGGTGAAGCCGGTGATCCTGTCCTGCATGTCGGACATGAACTTGGCCCGCGCCGGATCGGTCGTGTGCTGGTAATAGCGCAGGCCCGCGTAGGACATGATCCGCCCCGCGACCATGTCGATCTTCTCGTAGCGCCGGATGCATTCGAGCATACCCGCGGTATCCAGATCGGCCAGCTTGCCCTCGTAATCCGCGGCAAATCCCGCACACGCGCCTTCCAGCCACTCCAGGTCGCGGTCCAGTTCCGGCGCGTCGGGCGCGGCATAGAGGTCCGAAAGGTCCCAGACCGGCAGATCGCCCAGCGGCGCACCCCCGGCATCGGCGGCGGCATCGCGGGGCAGGGCGGCGGGACAGGGCAGGTGCATGGGAAACCTCGGCTGATCAGGATGTCGCGAAAGATATGGACCGCCGGGCCGACACCCTCAACCCGCGAGTCCCTTCATCTTGGCAGAAAAACTCCGGGGGGAGGGCGAAGCCCGGGGGGCAGAGCCCCCCTAATTTTCGTCCGAAAATTCGCACCGCGCCGCACGGGCGGCGCGCGCTGCCGCCCGATGTCACGCCGGCAACGGCCTTGTCTAAAGCTCCACCTCGCCGTCCTCGCCGACCTCCGGCGCGGCCTCGAAAGGCGGCGCATCGGGGCTGCGGCGGATGATGATGTCGCCGTTCGGCAAGCGCTCGGGCAACTCGTAATGGCCCAGGTCATCGACCAGTTCGCCCATCCGCTCCAGCATCGGCACCACCTCCTCCTCGAAGAAGGGGCGCACCTCCTCCAGCATCGGGCGCATGTCCTCCATCAGCCCCTCGAGGATCATCCGCGTGCCTTCCCCCAGCAGGTTCAGCCCGTCGCTAAGCCCGTCACCCTCGTCTTGCGCCGCCGCAGGCGCGGCAAGGCCCAGCATCACCGTGGTCACGATCACATGTCGCATGGCTCTCATCCTCCATCTCCGCCTCGCTCACATAGGCACGCGCGGCCCCGGTTTCACCCCGCCCCCTGCAGGTCCAGCGTGACCGGGAAATGATCCGACGCGGTCAGAAGCGCCTCGCGCAGCGGCGCGTCCTCCCAGCAGCCGGGGTCCTCGAACGGGTGCCAGACCCGCCAGCGCCGCGCCGCCCCCTGCAGGTCGGGCGAGACGAAGATGTAATCCAAGAGCGCCGAGAGATACCGCCCCTCGCTTGCGATGTAGAACCGCGCGGTGGTGGGGGCGGCCACGATCCGCCGCTCCAGCGCCTTGGCCGCATGCGGGTCGAACATCAGCCCGTCCTCGCCATCCCCCCAGCCCATCACGATCTCGACGCCCGAGCGCCCGAACAGCTCTTCGTAGATGTCGAGGCCGGGGCCGTCGTTCAGGTCTCCCAGCACGATCAGCGGCGCGCCTTCGCCCAGATGCGCCTCGATCCGGCGCCGCAGCCAGATGCATTGCGCCAGCTGCTTGCGGCGGTTGGCGATGGCGATCTTCATCGCGTGATCGGGGTCGCGCGCCCCATGGGGCGCCTTGGATTTCACATGCACCCCGATCATCCGCATCGGCCCCAGCGGTGTGTCCAGCCGCATCTCCAGTGGTGGCTTGGAAAAGGTGATCACATCCTCGGTCGCATCCACGTCGAGGTCGATCCGGAACTCCCCGTCGAACCGCGGCGCGCCGAGGTCGACCGCATCATGCCGCGCCGTGATGACGTCGGGATCGAAAAGCAGCATCAACTCCTGCTGCGTGTCGTTGGCAAAGCCGAAACAGACCTCGCGCGCCCGGATGCCCGCGGCCTTCGCGAAATTCGCCAGTGCCACCGCCCCGTTGCGCCGCCGCGAGATGTCGGGCGCCTCGACCACCATGACCGCGTCGGCATCGAGCGACCGGAACACGGTCGTCAGCGCCGCGATCTGCTGTGCCCGCGTCACGTTCTGCCGCGCCGACCAGCCGTTGTTGTCCAGAAGCCGGTCATCATCATCGAAGAGCGCGTGGAACCACTCCACGTTGTAGGTCGCGATCCTGAGGCGCGCGCCCGCCATGCCCTCAGGCGCTTTCCGCCGCCCGGGCCGAGATCTCCTCCCACGCCCGGTTGACCGCGATCAGCCGCCGCTCGGCCAGCTTCACCGCTTCCTCCGGCACGCCGCGCGCCAGCATCCGGTCGGGGTGGGTCGCGCGCACCTCGGCCTTCCAGGCCGCGCGCGCCTCCTCCAGCGGCGCGTCGGGCGCGACGCCCAGCACCGTCCACGGGTCGGGCGCCGCATCCTCGACCCAACGTGCGCGGATGCGGCGGAACCCCGCCTCGTCCAGCCCGAAGATCTCGCTCACCCGCGCAAGAAAGGCGTCCTCGGCAGGGTGATAATCCCCATCCGCCGTGGCGATGTGAAACAGTCCCTCCATCAGGTCGCACAGCACGCTGTCCGCGCCGCAGGGCTTGCCCTCGGCCCGGAACATCCGCGCGATCCGCGCGGCGTATTCCTCGAACCCCGCCACGTCCTCGCGCGCCATGTTGAAAACGCGGGCCGCGGCGCGCTCCTCCTCCGCGGGGATGTGAAAGACCTGCCGGAAGGCCGTCACCTCGTCACGCGTGACGCGGCCATCGGCCTTGGCCATCTTGGCCGACAGCGCGATCACCGCGATGGTGAAGGCGACCGAGCGTTCGGGCGGCGCGCGCAGCCGGTCGAACACCGCCGACAGGCCCTCGCCCTTGGCAAGCGCTGCCAGTGCCTCGGTTATGCGGGTCCAGAGCGACATGGGGCGAGAGCCTACCGGAATTCCCCGGCGGATGTCAGGGGAAACCGGGCGGGTTCACAGCATTTTCTGCATCAGCACAAGGTCATGCCAGCGCCCGAACTTCCAGCCCACCTCCGGCAGGCGGGCGATCTCGGCATAACCGAGGGCGGCATGAAACGCCGCCCCGCCCGCGTTCTCGCCCGCCACCCCCGCGATCATCGAATGGACGCGCGACCCCCGCGCGTGACCCTGGGCCGCCGCCATCAGCGCCCGGCCAAGGCCACGGCCCCGCGCGGCCTCCGCCACATGCACCGAATGCTCGACGGTAAAGGCATAGCCCGGTCCGGCCCGGAACCGACCATAGGTCACGAAACCCAGAACGCCCCCTTCGTCGGCCACGAAATACGGCTGTTCTCCCACCTGCGCGGCCAGCACCTCGGGCGCCTTCTCGGCGGTGGTGAAGGTCTGCGTCGTCTCGCGGATCACCCGGTTCCAGATCGCGCAGATCGCGCCCGCATCCTCGGGCCGCGCGGGACGGATCACAGCACCACCTCGCCCCCCGGCGTGGCGATCCGCGCCTTCATCCGGGGTGCGGGGCCCTCCACCACCTCCACCCGCGGATCGTCGATCAGCCCGGCCAGCGCGGCGCGCAGCCCCTCCGCCTCGGGCGAGATCAGCCGCAACCCCGCCAGCCGCGCGCCAACATCCGTCAGCCGCGGGGCGGGGTGGGCCGTGCCCTCCCATTCGATCAGCGCCGGGAACAGCCCGCCGAAGGGCAGCTTGCCGTCGCGCGGCACCGCCATCCGCCAGCGCAGATCCCCGCGCGCCAGCGACCACGGCACCCCCGCGCCCTCGGGCGCGGCGGCCAGTGCCGCCTCCAGGTCGTCGCAACGGCAGATCCATGTCGTCGCCCGCGTGGCGCCGCTGAAATTGTCCAGGTCGAACCAGCGCGGCTGCGCGGGCGCGGTCCCCTCGGGGTCCACCGCGATCACCTCCAGGTAGTCCGCCCCCAGCCCCATCAGCCGGTTGTGCGTGCCCATCGCCGTGTGCTGCCCGCCGCCCTGCAAGGGCAAGCCGAGCGCGCGCTCGACCTCGGCCGCGCCATCCGCCAGCCGCTCCGTGGAAATCGCGATGTGATCGAGTGTCAGCATTCCTGTCGCCCCTTGCCGCTGTCCCGTCGCGCCCGGCCTTGCGTCATGGGCGACGGCCCTATTCAGTCCTCCCCATGTCCGACGTCAAGTCCACCCTCCGCCAGACCGCCCATGCCGCCCGCAAGCAGGCCTTCGCCGCCCGCACCGAAACCGGCGCCGTGGCCGCCGCCACCGCGCATCTGCTGGCCGAGATCGGGCCGGCGGCGGGCCGTATCCTCACCGGCTACATGCCGATCCGGACCGAGCTTGACGCGATCCCGGCCATGACCGCGCTCCACCAACAGGGCGCGCGCATCGCCGTGCCGGTCATCGCGGGGCGCGGCCTGCCCCTCGACTTCCGCGAATGGACGCCCGACTGCCCCCTGATCGAAGGCCCCTTCGGCGCCCTCATCCCCGAGGGCGGCGACTGGCTCACGCCCGACACGCTGATCGTGCCGCTCGTGGGCTTCGACGCCGCCTGCAACCGGCTGGGCTATGGCGGCGGCTTCTACGACCGCACGCTGGCGCGGCTACAGGCCCGCGCCCCCACCCGCGCCCCCGTTCGCAAGATAGGCTTCGCCTTCGCCGCCCAGCAGCTGCCGCCCCTGCCGGTCGAGCCGACCGACATCCCCCTCGACGCCATCGTGACCGAAGCGGGCGTCATCCGTCCCTGACCGATTTCCACCTTGCCGAGCCGCCTTGCGCGACCTAAGCCCACACCCATGCGTATCCTTTTCCTCGGCGATGTGATGGGCCGCGCGGGTCGCGCCGCCATCACCGACCGCCTGCCGAACCTCCGCACGGACTGGCGCCTCGACTTCGTCGTGGTGAACGCCGAGAACGCGACCGCGGGCGCGGGCCTGTCCGCCGCCCATGCGCAGGCGATCCTCGAGGCGGGCGCCGATTGCATCACGCTCGGCGATCATGCCTTCGACCAGCGCGAGATGCTGCAATTCATCGGGCAAGAGCCGCGCATCCTGCGCCCGCTCAACTTCGCCAAGGACGCGCCGGGCGCAGGCGCGCGCGTCTTCAGGGCGACGCAGGGGCGGCAGGTGCTGGTGACGCAGGCCCTCGGCCAGGTCTTCATGAAACGCCCCTTCGACGACCCGTTCTCGGCGCTCGATGCGACGCTCAGGAAATACCCCCGCGGCGGCACGGTGCAGGCCGCCCTCGTCGACATCCATGCCGAGGCGACCTCGGAGAAGATGGCCACCGGCCATTTCTGCGACGGCCGCGCCAGTATCGTGGTCGGCACCCACACCCATGTGCCCACGGCGGACGCGATGATCCTGCCCGGCGGCACCGCCTACCAGACCGACGCGGGCATGTGCGGCGATTACCATTCCGTCATCGGCATGGAAAAGGCCGAGCCGATGCGCCGCTTCGTCACCGGCATGCCGAAAGAGCGCTTCACCCCCGCGGGCGGCCCCGCCACCCTCTCGGGCCTCTATGTCGAGACCGACGACCGCACCGGCGCGGCCAGCCTCGTGCGCCCCGTCCGCATCGGCGGCGCCCTCCTGCCCGAAGGGCCCGCGGATGCAGCGTGACTGGGCGACCTATGTCGCCATCCTGGTCTTCTGCGGCGCGGCCTGGGGCCTCGGTCAGCCGCTCTCCAAGATCGCCGTGTCCGAAGGCTACCGCCATTTCGGCATCATCTTCTGGCAATTCGCCATCGGCGGGGCGGTGCTCGCCGCGCTGAACGCGGCCCGCGGCCGCCCCTTGCCCCGCGAGCCGCGCCATGTCGCCTTCTACACGATCATCGCGCTGATCGGCACGCTGTTGCCCAATTCCGCCAGCTACACCGCCGCGATCCACCTGCCCTCGGGCATCCTGTCGATCGTGCTGTCGCTCATCCCGATGATCGCCTTTCCCATCGCGCTGGCGCTGGGGATGGACCGCTTCTCGATCCTGCGTCTCGTGGGGCTTCTGCTGGGGCTCTGCGCGATCCTGCTGATCGTGTTGCCCGAGGCCAGCCTGCCCGACCGCGCGATGGTCTGGTGGATCCCCATGGCGCTCATCGCGCCGACCTTCTACGCGATCGAGGGCAATTTCGTAGCCCGCTACGGGACCGAGGGGCTGGATGCCGTGCAGGTCCTGCTCGGCGCCTCGGTCGTGGGCACGATCCTCGCCGCGCCGCTGGCGGCGATGACGGGCCAGTTCATCTCGCCCCTGCCGCCCTGGGGCGCGCCCGACCTCGCCATCCTCGGCTCGTCGCTGGCGCATGTCATGTCCTACACGCTCTATGTCTGGCTGGTGGTGCGCGCAGGCTCGGTCTTCGCCGCGCAGGTCTCCTACCTCGTGACCGGCTTCGGCATCTTCTGGGCCAAGCTGATATTGGGCGAGACCTATTCCCCCTGGGTCTGGGCCGCGCTGATCCTGATGCTCGCGGGCCTCGCGCTTGTGCAACCGCGCAAACCGCCAGAACCTCAGCCCGCGACATGAGCACACCCCGCGCCCTGATCCTCGCACCCATCGCCATCGGCGCGCTCTGGGGGCTCGGGACGCCCCTCACCAAACTCGCCGTCACCGGCGGCTGGCAGCCGCTCGGCGTGCTGGTGTGGCAGGCCGTGGTGATGATCGTGGCGGGCGCCATCGCCGTGACCCTCCGGGGCCGCCCCCTGCCGCGCGGCACGCGCGCCTGGGCCACCTGCGCCATGGTCGCCCTGATCGGCACCCTCCTGCCACAAGCCGCGATCTGGCGCGCGCTGCAGGACCTGCCGGGCGGCGTCATGGCCATCGTCGTGTCGCTCACGCCGCTCCTCAGCCTGCCGCTCGCCGTGGCCATGGGCCTCGACCGCGCCACGCTGCCCCGCGTCGCGGGCGTCGCGCTCGGCACCGCAGGCGTCGCCACCATCGCCGCCTCCGCCATGGGCCTCGGCGGCGGCGCGCTGTCGCTCGCGGGGCTCGCCATCGCACTGGTCGCCCCGGCCTGTTTCGCGCTGAACGGCAACCTGCTCGACCGGCTCGACCGCGGCGGGCTCGACCCGTTCCAGCTCGTCCTTGGCTCGGCCCTGCTGGCGCTGCCCACCGCCCTCCTGCTCGCCACCGCCACCGGCCAGCTTCGCCTGCCCACGACCGCCATGCCCGACCTCGCCATGCTCGGTGCCACGCTGATTCACGCCGTCGCCTACACGGGCCTTTTGTGGGTGATCGGGCAGGGCGGCGCGGTCTTCGCCGCGCTCACCAACCCGTTCATCACCGGCTTCGGCGTGCTGTGGTCCATGGCGCTGCTCTCCGAGCGCTACCCCGCCCCGGTCTGGATCGGCCTTGCCCTGATCCTCGCGGGCCTCGCCCTCGTGCGGCCCCGCGACCGGACCCTCCTCCCCAAGGCCTGAGCCCGCTTGCCCACCGCCCGCGCATCGCTAGAGTGAAGCCTCGCGACACCGGGCCACGGCCACGCGAAGGGACAAGAATGATCGACCTCCCCCTGTCTCAGACCGGTAGCGGCCTGCTGACCCTCGCCATCCTCGTGGCCATGTTCGCCCTCTTCCTGCGCGAACGCTGGCCGACCGAGGTGGTGGCGATCGGCGGCGTGGCGCTCTTGCTGATCCTGGGCCTCCTGCCCGCCGACCGCGCGACCGAGGTGCTGGCCAACCCCGCCCCCTGGACCATCGCGGCCATGTTCATCGTCATGGGCGCGCTGGTGCGCACGGGCTCGCTCGACCGGCTGACCAAGTTCGCCGAGGCCAAGGCCACCTCCAACCCCGCCCTCGCGGTCGCAACGCTGCTGGGCTTCGTCGCCATCGCCTCGGCCTTCGTTAACAACACCCCCATCGTCGTGATCATGATCCCGGTCTTCGTGCAGATCTCGCGCATCCTCGGCACCTCGACCTCCAAGCTGCTGATCCCGCTCAGCTATGCCGCCATCATGGGCGGCACGCTGACGCTGATCGGCACCTCCACCAACCTGCTGGTCGACGGCGTCGCCCGCGCGCAGGGCCTTGCCCCCTTCACCATTTTCGAGATCACGCCCATAGGCCTCTTCGTCGTGGGCTGGGGGCTGCTCTACCTTCTGGTCTTCGGCCGCCGCCTCCTGCCCGAGCGCACCTCGATGGCGGCCCTTCTCGGCGCGGGTCGCGCCAAGGCCAAGTTCTTCACCGAGCTCGCCCTGCCCGAAGGCTCGGCCCTCATCGGCCAGAACGTCAACGAGGTCGACATCTTCCGCCGCGACGGCGTGCGCCTGATCGACGTGCTGCGCGGCGACGCCTCGCTCCGCCGCGACATGTCGGGCGTGATCCTGCAGGCGGGCGACCGCATCGTGCTGCGCACCGACATGTCCGAGGTGCTGGGCCTGCAGGCCTCCAGGGACCTCAAGACCGTGGACAAGCTCTCCTCGGTGCGCACCACCACCGTCGAGGTGCTGATCACGCCGGGCGCCCGCATGGTCGGCCGCACGCTGGGCAGCCTCCGACTGCGCCGCCGCTACGGCGTCTACCCGCTCGCCGTCCACCGCCGGAACCAGAACATCGGCAGCCAGCTCGACAACCTCACCGTCCGCGTCGGCGACACCCTCCTGCTCGAGGGCGACCCGGCCGACATCCAGCGCCTTGCGGCCGACATGGACCTCGTCGATGTCTCGCAACCTTCCGAACGTGCCTACAGGCGGGCCAAGGCCCCCATCGCCATCGCCGCCATGGCGGGTATCGTCATCCTCGCGGCCTTCGACGTGGCGCCCATCCTCGTGCTCGCCGTCATCGCCGTCGCCGTCGTCCTGCTCACCGGCTGCATCGACGCGGACGAGGCGTTTTCCTTCGTCGAAGGGCGCCTGCTGGCCCTCATCTTCGCCATGCTCGCCGTGGGTGCCGCGCTCGACCACACCGGCGCGATCGAGCTGATCGTGGGGCAGGTCGCCCCCGGCCTCGCCGACATGCCGCCCCTCGTCGTGCTCTTCGCGGTCTATTACATCACCACGATCCTGACCGAGCTTGTGTCCAACAACGCCATCGCCGTCATCATGGCCCCCATCGCCATCGCGCTGGCGCAGGCCACCGGCGTCGATCCGCGCCCGCTGGTCGTCGCCGTGATGATCGCGGCCTCGGCCTGTTTCGCCACGCCCATCGGCTACCAGACCAACATGCTGGTCTATGGCCCCGGCGGTTACCGCTTCACCGATTTCATGCGGATCGGCATCCCCCTCAACCTCAGCCTCGGCGTGGTGGTCTGCCTGACCATCCCGCTGATCTGGCCCCTTTGACCCTGACCGAAAGGCCGCGACCCATGCGCCATGCCCTCGCCCTGACCGCCACGCTCGCGATGCTCGCCGCCTGCGCCACCGGCCCCGCCACACCGATCCGCGTCAGCCTTGACGCCGATCTCCTCACCGTCACCATGTCGGATGCCACGACCTGCCGCGGCCCGGCGCCCAGCACCGGCGCCGAAACCGGCTGGTCCGGCCGCCTGACCGGCTGCCCCTGGGACTACGCCTACACGGTCGAGATCGACCCCGGCACCAACCCGATCCGCTTTATCCTGCAAGAGGTCTTCGGAGACAGCATCGTCAGCCCGCTTGCCACGGTGACGATCACCGACGCCACGGGCCGCACACGCAGCTTCGAGACCCCCGAACGCCCCGAAGACTGACCGGGCAGGGGGTCCCCTTCATCTTGGCAAATACAACTCCGGGGGAGTCGCGGCACGCGACGGGGGCAGAGCCCCCACTTTCGGAGCGCGCTCTCCGCCCGCGACCGGCCTGCCATCCCGGGCGCAACCGCACCCCGGAACGGGGTGCCACCGCCGTCGCTGACGCAGGCGCGACGCGCCGAGATGCGCGGCCCCCCCCTCAGCCCTCGCGCGGCGCCCGGTGCAGCTCGAACCGGCAGGCCCCATGCCCCTGTGCGCAGCACTCCGTCTCGACCGCCCGCCAGCGCGGCCCGCACAGCGCACTGAACAGCCGCTCGAACACCGCCGCGTGCCAGTGGCACAAGGGCACCTCCGACCGTTCCCCCCGCACCACCGGGTTGTCCCCGATCTCGAAGACCGCGGGCCAGGTCGACACCAGCCGGAACGCCCCCGACCCGCAAAAGGTCCAGGCATGTTTCGCGATGGCCCGCGCCAGGATCGGCACCGCCAGCCGCGCGGGCAGAAGCTTCAGCAGCCGCTGCGCCGGTTTCGGGATGCGATGGGCGAGGATGTAATCCCCCGTCCGCCAGCCCGCCTCGCGCGCCAGCATCGGCGCGACCTCCGGCAGCTCCAGCCGCATCGCCTGGTGCAGCCGTGCGGCCGGTCCCTCGTCGATCAGCCCGCCGCCCGGGTCGGGCAGTTCGAAGACGCCCGCCATCGCCATCACATGGGCTGTGACCTCGCGGCCCGCGGCCTCCTCCAGCACGGGCACGAGCTGGAGGATCGCGTTTGGCCCGATCCGGGCACCCGCCTCGGCCATAGCCCTACTCCGCGGGCTCGGTGGCGCGGTCCTCGCGCATCTGCTCGGTCCCGCCGCCGCAGGCCTTGACCGAGGCCGGATCGCGCCCCGCCACCGCGCCGTTGGGCATCAGGAACTCGCCGTCGCGCGACATCTTCGCCGCCCGCTTCTGCGCCGCGATATCCTGCTTGGATTGCCAGTCGTCCATCTGCGCGGGCGCGATGGTCCGGGTGCGGTCGAAGTTGAAATTCAGCTTCCCCTTCGACTGCGGCCCCCAGTAATCGACCTTGCCGAGATCGTAGAACTGCCGCGCGAAACCCGCCTTCATGAAGGCCTTGAGGCAGCCCAGCAGGTAGCGCCGCCGATACCCGGTGCCGCGCCACGGATAATGGAACAGCGCCTTCTTCGAATAGAACCGCCGGTAATTGTTCATCACCCGGTCCAACAGCTCGTCGCGGTCCATCGCCTCTGGCTTCATGATGGGTGTCACGAAATTGTATTTCGAGAAATCGAAGATCTCGACCTTGTCGCCCAGCTCCTGGAACAGCGGCGTGAAGGGCCAGGGCGTGTACATCGCCCAATTGGCGAGGTCCGGCTGCCAGTCCCAGGCCATGCGGTAGGTTTCTTCCAGCGTCTCGGGCGTCTCGTTGTCCAGCCCCACGATGAACTGCGCCTCGGTGAAGATGTCGGCCTCGCGCAACAGGCGGATCGCCTCCTTGTTCTCCTCGACCTTGGTCTCCTTGTTGAACTGGTCCAGCTTCAGCTGCGCCGCGGCCTCCGTGCCCAGCGACACGTGGACAAGACCGGCCTTGCGATAAAGCGGCAGCAATTCCTTGTCGCGCATGATGTCGGTCACGCGGGTGTTGATGCCCCATTGCACGCGCTTCGGCAGGTCGCGGGCGATCAGCTCCTCGCAGAACTGGATGAACTTGCGCCGGTTGATCGTCGGCTCCTCGTCGGCGAGGATGAAGAACCCCACGCCATGCTCGTTCACCAAATTCTCGATCTCGTCCACCACCTTGATCGGATCGCGCACGCGATAGTCGCGCCAGAACTTCCACTGCGAACAGAACGAACAGGTAAAGGGACAGCCGCGCGCCATGTTCGGGATCGCCACCTTCACGCCGAGCGGCACGTAGATGTAGCTGTCCCATTTCAAGAGCGACCAGTCCGGCGTGATCCCGTCCAGATCCTTGACCGTCGCCGCTGCGGGCGTCGCCACGATCTCCTCGCCGTCGCGATAGGCCAGGCCCTTGATCTTCGCGCGATCCGCGGGCCAGCGCCCCTCGTCCATCGCGCGGATCAGCTCGACGATGATCTCCTCGCCCTCGCCGCGCACGATCACGTCGATGCTGTCGGCCTCCGACAGCACCTGCTTGTACATGAAGGTCGCGTGGATGCCGCCCAGGATCGTGCGCACGTTCGGCAGCACCTCCTTGGCCACCGCCAAGGTCTCTTCGGCGACATAGATCGAAGGCGTGATCGCCGTCGTGCCCACCACGTCGGGCTGGATCTCGGCCAGTTTCACCCGCAACGCGTCGGGGCCGATGTGGTCGGTCATCGCGTCGATGAAATGGATGTCGGTGTAGCCCGCCGTCTTCAGCGCGCCCGCGATATAGGCCACCCAGGCGGGCGGCCAGTTGCCTGCGATCTCGGCCCCCCCGGAATGGTAATTGGGATGGATAAGACAGATTCGCATGGCCGGACTCCCCGCATTGTGTCAGGAAATCAGATCACATTTACTGTCAACTTCACTTGACACAGATCAAGCTTGCACCCGACCGGCCGGGCGCCCCCCCCCTTTCCTCATCGGCCCTTTTGGGGCAAACTGTCGCCCGCAGGTTTCAAGCAGGCCACGGACGCGAGGGGATAACGCGATGTGGGACCGAGTTCTTGACGGTATGCTGCGCCAGTTCTTTACCATCGGCGCGCTGGATCTGACCTACCCCGACGGCACGACGCGACGATACGGGCCGGGGGATAGGGCGGATGTCCACCTGACGCTCACCGATCCGGCGCTGCCGCGGCGGCTGGTGCTCTCGACCGAACTGGCGCTGGGCGAGGCCTACATGGACGGCACCGCCACGATCGCGGGCGACGACCTCGACGCCTTCTTCGCGCTGATCGTCCGCAACGCCGCGCGCAACACCGCGTGGTGGCGCGTCTGGGGCGCACGCCTGCGCCGCTGGAAACGCTGGATCGACCAGAACAACCCCGCCCACCGCGCGCGTGAGAACGTGGCCCATCACTACGACCTCTCGGGTGCGCTCTACGACCTCTTCCTCGACGCCGACCGGCAGTATTCCTGCGCCTATTTCGCCCGACCCGACATGACGCTCGAGCAGGCGCAGGCGGCCAAGAAACACCATATCGCCGCCAAGCTCTGCCTCGAGCGCGACATGGAAGTCTTCGAGATCGGCTGCGGCTGGGGCGGCATGGCGCTGACGCTGGCGCAGGATTACGGCGTGAAAGTCCTCGGCGTGACCCTGTCCGAGGAACAGCACAAGATCGCCACCGAGCGTGCCGAACGCGCGGGCCTGTCCGACCGCGTCCGCTTCGAGCTGCGCGATTACCGCGCGGTGCGCGGCCGGTTCGACCGGATCGTTTCCATCGGCATGTTCGAGCATGTCGGTGTGCCCCATTACGGCGAGTATTTCGACACCGTCCGCGACCGCCTGACCGGGGACGGCATCGCGCTGATCCACACCATCGGACGCACCGCGCCACCGGGTGCCACCAGCCCCTGGATCAGGAAATACATCTTCCCCGGCGGTTACTGCCCGTCGCTCTCCGAGGTTTCGGCCGCCGTCGAGCAGGCCGACCTCTACCCCACCGACATCGAGGTCTGGCGCCTGCATTACGCCGAGACGCTGCGCCACTGGCACGACCGCTTCACCGCGAACGAGGACCGCGCCCGCGCGCTCTACGACGACCGCTTCTGCCGGATGTGGCGCTACTACCTCAAGGCCAGCGAACACACGTTCCGCCACAACCGGCAATGCGTCTTTCAGGTCCAGCTTGCCCGCCGGCAAGAGGCCGTGCCGCTCACCCGCGACTACCTCCACCCGGCCTCCGCCGACCCGCAACGCCACGCCGCCGAGTGACCGCGCCACGCAAGACCCTTGCAAGGGTCTTGCCGCAGGGTCTTGCAAGACCCTGCCCCAGAGCCTTGCAAGGCTCTGGCCAGCCTTTTGCAAAAGGCTGGGTTCGCCCCTTGCGCCCCGCACCCCCCTGACTATAACGCCGACAGTTTGCCCGGCCCCTTGGGCGCCGGGGCCGCTCATCCGGGGGACGACATGCCGAAGAGAACCGATATCCAGTCGATCATGATCATCGGTGCCGGCCCCATCGTCATCGGGCAGGCCTGCGAATTCGACTATTCCGGCGCCCAGGCCTGCAAGGCTCTGCGCGAGGAAGGCTACCGGGTCATCCTGGTCAACTCAAACCCCGCCACCATCATGACCGACCCCGGTCTGGCCGACGCCACCTATATCGAGCCGATCACCCCCGAGGTCGTGGCCCGCATCATCGAAAAGGAACGCCCCGACGCGCTCTTGCCGACCATGGGCGGCCAGACCGGCCTCAACACCTCGCTCGCGCTCGAGGAAATGGGCGTTCTGGCGAAATTCGGGGTCGAGATGATCGGCGCCAAGCGCGAGGCCATCGAAATGGCCGAGGACCGCAAGCTCTTCCGCGAAGCGATGGACCGCATCGGGCTCGAGAACCCCAAGGCCACGATCATCGCGGCCCCCAAGCTGGCAAGCGGCAAATACGACATCAAGGCCGGCCTCCAGCAGGCCATCGACGCCATCGAATACGTGGGCCTGCCCGCGATCATCCGCCCCGCCTTCACCTTGGGCGGCACCGGCGGCGGCGTGGCCTACAACCGCGAGGAATACGAATACTACTGCCGCACCGGCATGGAAGCCTCGCCGGTCGCGCAGATCCTCGTCGACGAGTCGCTTCTGGGCTGGAAGGAATACGAGATGGAGGTCGTCCGCGACCGCGCGGACAACGCCATCATCGTCTGTTCCATCGAAAACGTCGACCCGATGGGCGTCCACACGGGCGACTCGATCACCGTCGCGCCCGCGCTCACGCTGACCGACAAGGAATACCAGATCATGCGCAACGGCAGTATCGCCGTCCTGCGCGAGATCGGGGTCGAGACCGGCGGCTCCAACGTGCAATGGGCCGTGAACCCCGAAGACGGCCGCATGGTCGTGATCGAGATGAACCCCCGCGTCTCCCGGTCTTCCGCACTCGCTTCAAAAGCGACCGGCTTCCCCATCGCCAAGATCGCCGCGAAACTCGCCGTCGGCTACACGCTCGACGAGCTCGACAACGACATCACCAAGGTCACGCCCGCGTCCTTCGAGCCGACCATCGACTATGTCGTCACCAAGATCCCCCGCTTCGCCTTCGAGAAATTCCCCGGCTCCGAACCCACGCTGACCACCGCGATGAAATCCGTGGGCGAGGCCATGGCCATCGGCCGCACCTTCCACGAGAGCATGCAAAAGGCGCTGGCCTCGATGGAGACCGGCCTGACCGGCTTCGACGAGATCGACATTCCCGGCGCCCCCGACATCGCCTCGATCACCAAGGCGCTCTCGAAACAGACCCCCGACCGCATCCGCATCATCGCCCAGGCCATGCGCCACGGCCTGAGCGACGACCAGATCCAGGCGGTCACGAAATTCGACCCCTGGTTCCTCGCCCGCATCCGCGAGATCATCGACGCCGAGGCGCAGGTCCGCCGTGACGGCCTGCCCGTCACCGAAGAGGGGCTGCGCGCGCTCAAGATGATGGGCTTCACCGACGCCCGCCTCGCCAAGCTCACGGGCCGCGAGGAAAGCAACATCCGCCGCGCCCGCCTCAACCTCGGCATCCACGCCCAGTTCAAGCGCATCGACACCTGCGCCGCCGAGTTCGAGGCGCAGACCCCCTACATGTATTCCACCTACGAACACCCCACCATGGGCGAGCCGGAATGCGAGGCCCGCCCCTCCGACCGCAAGAAGGTGGTGATCCTCGGCGGCGGCCCCAACCGCATCGGGCAGGGGATCGAGTTCGACTATTGCTGCTGCCACGCCTGTTTCGCGCTCTCGGATGTCGGCTACGAGACCATCATGGTCAACTGCAACCCCGAGACCGTCTCGACCGACTACGACACCTCCGACCGGCTCTATTTCGAGCCGCTCACCTTCGAACACGTGATGGAGATCCTCCGCGTCGAACAGGCGCGCGGCACGTTGCATGGCGTCATCGTCCAGTTCGGCGGCCAGACGCCCCTCAAGCTCGCCAACGCGCTGCATGACGCAGGCATCCCCATCCTCGGGACGACCCCCGACGCCATCGACCTCGCCGAGGACCGCGAGCGCTTCCAGCAGCTCGTCCAGCGCCTCGGCCTGAAACAGCCCGAGAACGCCATCGCCACCACCGACGCGCAGGCGAAAGCCGCCGCCGAAACGCTGGGCTACCCGCTGGTGATCCGCCCCTCCTACGTGCTGGGCGGCCGCGCGATGGAGATCGTCCGCGACACCGCGCAGCTCGACCGCTACATCCGCGACGCGGTCGTCGTCTCGGGCGACAGCCCGGTGCTGCTCGACAGCTACCTCGACGGCGCGGTCGAGGTCGATGTCGACGCGCTCTGCGACGGCGAGGCCGTCCATGTCGCGGGCATCATGCAGCACATCGAAGAGGCCGGCGTGCACTCCGGCGACAGCGCCTGCTCGCTGCCCCCGCATACCCTGTCGGACGCCATCCAGGCCGAGATCATCCGCCAGACCGAGGCGCTGGCCCATGCCCTCAATGTCGTGGGCCTGATGAACGTGCAATTCGCCGTCAAGACCAACGCGGCCGGCGAGGACGAGATCTACCTGATCGAGGTGAACCCCCGCGCCTCGCGCACCGTGCCCTTCGTCGCCAAGGCGACCGACAGCGCCATCGCCTCCATCGCCGCGCGCCTCATGGCGGGCGAGAAACTCTCGGCCTTCCCGGCAGCACAGCCGCACCAGCCCGTCGATGACGACACCGTCATCCCCATGGGCGACCCGCTCAGCCTCGCCTCCTACCGCACGCCCTGGTACTCGGTGAAAGAGGCTGTTCTGCCCTTCGCCCGCTTCCCCGGCGTCGACACGCTGCTCGGCCCCGAAATGCGCTCGACCGGCGAGGTCATGGGCTGGGACCGCACCTTCCCCCGCGCCTTCCTCAAGGCGCAGCTGGGCGCGGGCACCGTCCTGCCCGAGGCGGGCACCGTCTTCATCTCGATCAAGGACGCCGACAAGGGCCCCTTGCTTGTTGAAACCGCCGAAACCCTCCTTGCGCTTGGAATGACCCTCCTGGCGACCCGCGGGACCGCCGATTTCCTCAAGGAACACGGAATTCCTTCAGAAATCGTGAACAAGGCCTACGAGGGCGGCCGCACCGTGGTCGACATCATCAAGGACGGCGGCGTGCAGCTTGTCCTGAACACCACCGAGGGCGCGCAGGCGGTCGAGGATTCACGCTCCATGCGCGCGGTGACGCTGGCCGACAAGATCCCCTATTTCACGACGCTCGCCGCCAGCCACGCCGCCGCCGAGGCGATGAAGGCAAGCCGGGAAGGGGAGTTGGGGGTGCGCAGCCTGCAAGGCTGACGTAGGGTGGGTGAAACCCACCATCACCCCGCGCGCCGAATGGTGGGTTCCACCCACCCTACGCCGACAGGGCCGCACCGCCGTAGGGTGGGTGAAACCCACCACGCCGTAGGCCGGGCTTCAGCCCGGCAAATCGGGCTCCCCCGGACGCCCCTTCAGGAACTCCACCGCCCACTCCGGGTTCCCGTCCTTCCCGCGCTCGGCAAAGAACTGCGCCGCGCCGACTGCGCCCACCTTCTCGGCCAGCGCCAGCGCGATGAACTGGTTCAGCGACACCCCGTCCTTCTCCGCGAATTCCTCCGCCGCCCGCTTCAGCGACTGCGGCAGGTTCAATGACACCCTCGCCTTCATATCATCAGCCTCCGTTTCGCCTCACCCGGTGCCAGCGCGTCGATCCCGAACCTCTGCGGCACCTGCCCGAAGTCCCGCAGGTTATGGGTCACGATCGCGTCCGCACCGGCGTTGACCGCAGCCTCCAGCACCATCTCGTCTTGCGGGTCGCGCAACTGCGGACGCCACTGAAACCCGATCTCCACCGGCACCACGACGCGCGCGACCGCATCGAGAAACCGTCCGACCGTCGCGCGATCCAGACCGGCGTCCAGCAGGAACTCCGCCCGGCCCAGAACGTCTTCGTATTCGAAGAACAGCGGAACCGAACACATCCAGTCGAACCGGCCCTCGAACCCCGCGATCAGAATGAGGTTGCTCGCCCCGGTCCTGCTCCGGACGCCCGCGACCAGCACATTGGTATCGAGTACCAGCTTCATGGCGCCATATATAGCGTAACGTAATATATGACGCAACTAGCCACCCCGCTTCCCCTTCCGCTCCTTCTCCGTATCCCCCCACTCCGGCATCCGCTGCCGCGCCTGCCAGTTCTCCTTGAAGGGCTCCACCGTCTCCTCCCCATGCAGCAGGCCCGCCAGCTTCGCATGCATGAAGGCCCGCAGCACGTCGTTCATCCGCGGCTGGTAGCCCGGCCCCATCGAGCGGAACCATTTCACCACGTCCTGATCCAGTCGCAGCGTCAGTTGCACCTTCGGGCTTTCGCGCCGCGTTGCGATATCGTGCCATTCCACCGGGATGCGCTGGTCCAGCCAGATGCGCTGGTGCATGTCCCATTCGAAACGCCTGAGCGCGTCGACCATGTAATAATGATGCTCCCGCTGGCGCGGGCCCAGCGGCTTCTCGGTGTCGGCCATCGCCACCCCCGTTGCTTCTCGAACGGCGGGCAGTTTCGGACGAATTGGTTAAAATCGTCTGTAGGGGGCGTGTAGCTACGGGATCACTACCGGATAGCTACGCGATCCCGACGCCGCGGTTCACCCCATGTGGGGTGCGTAGATCTCCGCCACGCGGGCAAGTGCCGCCTGCGGCGACAGCTCCTCGCTTTCGCCCGTCCGGCGGCTTGTCAGCTCCACCTTTCCGGCGGCAAGGCCGCGCGGCCCGACCGTGATCCGCCACGGCAGGCCGACCAGGTCCATGGTCGCGAATTTCGCGCCCGCCCGTTCGCTGCGGTCGTCGTAAAGCGGCTCCAACCCCTTGGAAACGAACGCTTTGTAGAGGTCCTCACAGGCCGCGTCACAAGACGCATCGCCTTGTTTCAGGTTCACGATCCCCACGTGGAAGGGCGTCACGCCCTCGGGCCAGATGATGCCGTTGTCGTCATGGCTGGCCTCGATGATCGCCCCCACAAGGCGGCTCACCCCGATCCCGTGCGAGCCCATGTGCACAGGCACCCGCCCGCCTTTTCCGTCATCCACCAGGGCCCCCATCGCATCCGAGTATTTCGTCCCGAAATAGAAGATCTGCCCCACCTCGATCCCGCGGGCAACGCGTTGACGTTCAACGGGAATTTTCGCGAAGACCTCCGCGTCGTGGGTCTCGTCGGTCCGGGCGTAACGGGATGTGAACTCTTCCAGGACAGACTGGCACTCAGCGCGCGATTCGTAGTCGATCTCCCGATCCCCGAACCGGAGGTCCGTGATCTCGCTGTCGTAGAACACCTCGCTCTCGCCGGTCTCGGCCAGCACCAGGAATTCATGCGTGTCGTCGCCTCCGATCGGCCCGCTGTCCGCGCGCATCGGGATGGCCTGAAGGCCCATCCGCTCGTAGCTGCGCAGGTAGCTGACGAGGTGGCGGTTATAGGCGTGCAGGGCGTCTTCCTTGGTCAGGTCGAAGTTGTAGCCGTCCTTCATCAGGAACTCGCGCCCCCGCATCACGCCGAACCGCGGGCGGATCTCGTCGCGGAACTTCCACTGGATGTGATACAGCGTCAGCGGCAGATCCTTGTAGCTGGTCACGTGGCTGCGGAAGATATCCGTGATCAGTTCCTCGTTCGTCGGCCCATAGAGCATGTCGCGGTCGTGCCGGTCGCGGATGCGCAGCATCTCGGGGCCATAGGCGTCATAGCGCCCCGACTCGCGCCACAGATCCGCCGATTGCAGCGTCGGCATCAGCATCGGGATATGGCCCGCGCGGATCTGCTCCTCGTGGACGATCTGCTCGATCCGCTTCAGCACCTTGTAGCCCAGCGGCAGCCAGGAATAGATCCCCGCCGAGGCCTGCTTGATCATGCCCGCCCGCAGCATCAGCCGATGGCTGACGATCTGCGCCTCGGAGGGCGTTTCCTTGAGAACGGGCAGGAAATAGCGGCTGAGGCGCATCGGCGCGCTCCCTCTGGCAAATGGCGTCCGGGGACGCATACGCCAAAGGAAATCGCCTCACAAGCCGCGAGAGCCGCCGCGCAGACCGTCGCAGAGCAGCGGGTCGGGGCGGTCCACGCCCCAGCCCCCCGCCGGCGTCTGGCAGACCCCGGCCTCGGCCAGGCCCAGCGACAGGATCAGGGCCAGAAGCGCCGAGGCCACGAGGTGGAGGACACAGGGCGCGATCCGGGGCATCAGGACGCCTCGATCGGCGGCGGCGCCAGGTCAGCGCCCATCGCCTGCAGACCGCTGAACAGCACGAGGCCCGCGGCAAGCGTCAGCGCGACAAGCGCCACGGAAAGGATATTGAACAGCGACATGGCAGTGTCTCCGGGTTCAGGTGACGCGGAGGGTAGGCCCATGCGGCCCGACGCGACAGTCAGGCTTTCCCTACCGCCGGCTCAATCCCCGCCCTCGACGATCGGCTCGACGTCCATCGCGGCGGCCAGCGCCTTGAAGCGGGCCTGCGCCACCTCTCCGAAGAGGTCGCGGCCCGCGTCCGTGTGCAGCCGCAAGATCAGTTCGCGCCGCTTGGGCCGGTAGGTCAGCGTGCCGTGCTCGGAGGGGTTGGCGACCGCGAACATCGCGCCGAAGCGCATCGCGCGGCCCAGCGTCTCGGCCTCGGTCACCTGCGCCGCGGGCAGCAGGCCCAGAAGGTCGGTGTCAAACCCCGTGCCGTCGCGGTTGCCCTTGTAGCGGTGCAAGAGCGCAAGACCCAGAAAGACGCGCTCGGCATGAGTCATCCCGCCGAGGTTGGCGCGGGTCGCGTTGTCGAAACAGACCTCGGCGCGGTAGTCGGGATGGGCGCGCCAGCTGACGTCATGCAGCAGGCAGGCGGCCCGGATCAGGCGCTTCTTGTCGGGTCGTGCGCGGGGAAACAGCGGCTCGACGAAACGGTAAAGCTGGCGGCCGAAACCCGGCATCCGCGCATATTGCGCCTCGGAATGGCGGGCGGCCTCGATCAGCGGGTCGCGCGCTTTCAGCGCCTCCGACATCTGCTCGTAGAGCAGCCCCTCGCGGATACCGTAGGAGGAGACCGCGATTTCGCGGGGCTTCAGCTTGCGCACCAGCACCTTGAGCACTTCGGCAGCATGCGGAACAAGGCGCATCCGCTCGGCGCTGGTGCCGGTCTTGCCACGCAGTTCGTCGATATCGGACTTGCCGATATACTTGATCGTGTCGAGGATGCCCTTGGGCGTCATGCGGTACTCGTGCAGCACCTTCAGCGGGTAGCCACGCCGCTCCATGTCGATGCGCGCGATGGCTCGCCACGAGCCGCCGACAAGGAACAGCCGTTCGGGCGCGTCGCCCGAGAACCCCTCGGCCAGTTTCGCCACTTCGGCCTTCACATGGGCGCGCAGCGCCTTCTTGCCACCCGCGATGCTCATCAGCTTGAGCGGACCAAGCCCCGAGGTCGCGCGTCGCCCGACCTCTCCGCCGCCGCGCACTTCGGCCAGTTCCATGGACGAGCCGCCGATGTCGCAGATCAGCCCCTCGGCCCCCGGCCAGCCCAGCAGCACGCCCTGGGCTGACAGCCGCGCCTCCTCGGTGCCGTCGATCACGCGGATCTCGAGGCCGGTTTTCTCGCGCACCATCTCGCGGAACTCCGGCCCGTCCTCGGCGTCGCGCACCGCCGCGGTGGCCACGGCCAGCAAGGGCGACACCTCGGCCGCCTCGGCCAGTCGCGCAAAGCGGCGCAGCGCGGCCACCGCGCGGGCCTTGCCCTCGGGGTTCAGACGACCCGTTTCGGCGAACCCCAGGCCGAGGCCGCACAGGATCTTTTCGTTGAAGAAATAGGCGGGGCTGCGCGCCGCGCCGTCGAAGATCACCATCCGGACCGAGTTCGAGCCGATGTCGATCACGCCCACGCGTGCCAGCGCCTGCGCCTCGGGCCCGTCGAACAGCGGCACGCCGAACGGGCCCCATTCGGGGTGAGCGTCGTCCATGGTCAGGATCCCCCTCAGGCCGCGGTGCAGCATGGTTTTGGCACAAACCCTTCGGCAGGGTCAATCTGACCTTTCCCCACGGCCCGGCCCGCTCAGAAGGCCAAGGACGAACCCGGCCGCAGCCAGCGCCAGCGGGTCGGGCTCGGCGCGCCTGCGCTGAGGGGCAGTGCGGGCCCTCGCATCGAAGGCCACTTTCAGCACCATTGCAAGCGCCGCGAAGCCCGCGCCGAGAAGGACCGCGGGCCAGGGCGGGGCGAGGGCCAGGGCGAGGGCCTGATAGGCGCCGATGAGCAGGAGAACCGCTGCGATCAGCAGGCAGATCGCAACGGATGCCCCACCCGCAAGCTTGCGGGTGAGGAGGCGCTTTCGTTTCGCCGCCGTCGCAGCGACGGCGGCCAAAATCCCGGACAGGACGTCCATGTCAGCGCCGCAGGATCAATGCCAGAACGGCGCCGGCGGCCACGCCGAGCGCGACGGCCCCGAGCGGGTGCGTGCGCACCTCTTCCTCGGCACGGCTGCGCAATTTGGTGCCCTCGGAGCGCGCCTTTTCGAAGGCGGCGCGGCCTTCGTCGGACAGCTCTCCGAGCATGGCCTGCATGGCGTCGGACAGGCCATGGGCGCGGTCACTGCCGCGCTCGGCGGCCAGCGAGGCCAGCGCCGCGATATCCGCGCGCGCCTGTTCCAGTTCGGTCTCCAGATCTTTCACACTTGCCATCGGTCATCCCTCCTGTCGTCAAAGCGGCGGTTGCCCACGCAGGGCACGAGCGATCAGCGAGACGATGAACAGGGCGAGAAAGACGAAGAACAGGATCTGCGCGATCCCCGCCGAGGCGGCCGCGATGCCGCCGAAGCCCAGCACGCCCGCGATCAGGGCGAGGATGAAGAAAGTCACTGCCAATCCCAGCATGGATGGTCTCCTTCGTGGTTTCGGACCCCACCGACGTAACCACGACGGGAGAAAATTCAGGGGTTGAATCGAAATTCATGACCCCCACGCGCGCGCGCGAGGCCCGTCGATCTTTGTGATCGGATTTCCCGCAGGGCGCAGGCCCGGACGGTGCCCTACGGGCTCAATCGTGGCTGTGGGTCAGTTCCGGCACGTCCTTGGCCCCCGCCGAACCGCGGCCCGAGAGCGAGGGGTTCTCCATGAAGAAGCGGTGGCAGGAAAACGGGTTCTCGATCTGCCCAAGGTCGGGGCGCACGAAACTGCCGTCGGGTTGCAGCACCCAGCTTTGCGCCACGTCTGCAAGGTTCGCGGCCATGATCTGGCCGACGATCTGCGCCTTGACGGTGGCGTTGGTGCATTCCACCAGCGTCTCGACCCGGCGGTTGAGGTTGCGCCCCATCCAGTCGGCCGAACTGATGTAGACGCGCGCCTTTTTCGAGGGCAGGCCGTGGCCGTTGCCGAAGCAGACGATGCGCGAATGCTCGAGGAAGCGGCCCACGATGGATTTCACGCGGATGTTCTCGGACAGCCCCTTCACGCCGGGGCGCAGACCACAGATGCCGCGGATGACGAGGTCGATCTTCACGCCCGCCCTGCTGGCTTCGTAAAGCGCGTCGATCACGTCGGGCTCGATCAGCGAGTTCATCTTGGCCCAGACCATCGCGGGCTTGCCGGCGCGGGCGTGCTCGGCTTCGGCCTCCAGCCGCTCTATGATGGTGGATTTGAGGTTCAGGGGCGAGATGCGCAGGTTCTCGAGCCCTTCGGGTTCGGCATATCCGCCCACGTAGTTGAAGACCTTGGTCGCGTCCCGCCCCAGCGCGTCGTCGCAGGTGAAGAGGCTGAGGTCGGTGTAGATGCGCGCCGTGATCGGGTGGTAATTGCCGGTGCCGTAATGGGTGTAGGTGACCAGCCGGTCGCCCTCGCGCCGCACCACGGTGCTGATCTTTGCATGCGTCTTGTAGTTGATGAAGCCATAGATCACATGCGCGCCCGCGCGCTCCAGCTTGCGGGACTGGCGGATGTTGGCGGCCTCGTCGAAGCGGGCCTTCAGTTCGACCAGCGCGGTGACCGACTTGCCGTTTTCCGCCGCCTCGCAGAGTGCATCCACGATGGGGGACTCGTAGGATGTGCGGTAGAGCGTCTGCTTGATCGCCACGACGTTGGGATCACGCGCCGCCTGCGCCAGAAAGCGGATCACCATGTCGAAGGTCTCGTAGGGGTGGTGCAGCAGCATGTCCTTTTGCCGGATCGCGGCGAACATGTCGCCGTCGTGATCCTGCACCCGTTCCGGCACCCGCGGCGTGAAGGAGCGCCACAAAAGGTCGGGCCGCGCGTCGGTCACCAGTTCCTTGAGACTGACAAGGCCGATCATCCCCTTGACCTCCACCACCTCGTCGGCGGTGACGTGCAACTGGTCGATGATCTCGTCCTTCAGGTCGGCGGGCGCGCCCGCGCTGATCTGGAGGCGCACCACCTCGCCGCGGCGGCGGCGCTTGAGCGCGGTCTCGAATTCGCGCACGAGGTCTTCGGCCTCTTCCTCGACCTCGAGGTCGCTGTCGCGCAGCACGCGGAACATGCAAGACCCGGTCAGCTTGTAGCCCGGAAAGAGCGCGCCGATGTGCAGGCGCAGCAGTTCCTCCAGCGGCAGGAAGCGCAGCTGCCCGTCGCGCGCGGGCAGTTGCACGAAACGGTCGATCTGCCCCGGGATCGGCAACAGCGCCTGCAACACCCGCCCGTCGCGGTCGCGCGTCATCTGCAGCGCCAGCGCGATGCCCTCGTTGGGAATGAAGGGAAACGGATGCGCGGGGTCGATCGCCAGCGGCGAGAGCACCGGGAAGACGCGGGCGAGAAACACCTCCTCCAGCGCCTTGCGGTCGGTGGCGGTCAGTTTCGAGGCGGTGACGACGCTGAGGCCCTCGGCCTCCATCTCGGCCTTGAGCACGTTCCACGCCGCCTGCTGGTGCTGCATCAGGCGGCGAGCGTCGGCGTTGATCAGCTTGAGCTGCTCGGCGGGCGTGCGGCCATCGGCGGCGGGCGTCAGGTTCCCCTCCTGCGCCAGCTCGCGCAGGCCCGCGACGCGGACGGTGTAGAACTCGTCGAGGTTGCCCGCCGAGATCGACACGAAGCGCACCCGTTCCAGCAGGGGAACGCGGGGGTTGCCCGCCTCTTCCAGCACGCGCCAGTTGAAGGCGAGCCAGCTGAGTTCGCGGTTGAAAAACCGTTGCGGGCCGGTGATCTGCGCCTCGGGCAGCGCAACGGGCTCGGGCAGGGGGGCGGTGAGGAAATCGGCAAAGCTCATGGGCTGGGGCCTAGTGCGGGTTGGTGACGGTTGCATGACGGTGCCGCCCATTCTGCGCGGGCGCGCAGGCCGCGTCGAGGGGGGTCCTCGTCTCAGGCGGCCAGCCGCTCCAGCACCGCGCGGACATGCCGTGTGCCGGGCCGCGCCTTGGCGGCCAGCGCCTCGGCATCCAGCGCGGCCACGAAGCGCTGCGCGAAAGCCAGCGAGCGGTCGATACGGGGCAGGGTGAAGGCCAGCAGCGCCGGCGTGAGGGTCATTTGCCGGTCGGCGGCAAGCTTGACCAGAACGGCCGTCAACAGCGCATCGTCCGGCGCCTCGAGGCGCAATTGCCCGGCCTGTTCCATCCGGCTTTGCAGGTCGGGAAGCGTCAGGCCCCAGTGCCGTGCCGGCCCCCGCGCCGTCAGCAAGAGCGGCGTGCCCCGCCCCGCGGCGGCATTGTGCAGGTGAAAGAGGGCCTCCTGCGCGGCGACATCGCGCGCGATGCGGTCGGCATCCTCCACCGCCAGCGCGGGCGCCTCGGCGGCGGTGGCCGGGTCGATCCCCGCCAGATCGGTCGGCCCGATGATCCGCGCACCCGCCTGGGCGGCGTAGACATGGGCCAGGTGCGTCTTGCCCGACCCCTCCGGCCCGACCAACAGCATCTTGGCCCCCGGCCAGTCCCGCCAGCCGTCGATGCCCGCCACGGCGGCGGCATTGGCCGCGGAGACGAAGAAATCCGCGCGCCCCATCGCCGCGCGAAAGGGCAGGTCGAGCACAAGTTGCCGTGCCATCAGCCGTCCTCGTCCGGGGACTCCAGCCCGCGGTAGAGCAGGCCACTCTTGTATTTCTCGATGGCAAAGCGGACCAGCACCCCGATCGCGGCGGCCACCGGCACCGCGACCAGCATGCCGACGAAACCGAACACCGTGCCGAAAGCCGAGAGCGCGAAGATCAGCCAGACCGGGTGCAGGCCGACGGACGACCCCACCAGCTTGGGCGTCAGGATGTTGCCCTCGACCATCTGGCCCACCTGGAAGATGGCGGCGACGATCAGGATCAGCCACCAGTCGCCCCAGAACTGGAACAGCGCAAGGCCCACCGACAGCGCGCCGCCCACCAGCGCGCCCACGTAGGGAATGAAGGTCAAGAGCCCCGCAACCAGCCCCACGACAAGGCCGAACTGCAACCCCACCACCATCAGCGCCACCGCGTAGAAGGTGCCGAGGATCAGGCAGACCGTGCCTTGCCCGCGCACGAAACTGGCGAGCGTCCGGTCGATCTCACCGGCGAGGTGGCGGATCGTCGGCGCATGGTCGCGCGGCAAAAGCTCGTCGATGCGGGCGATCATCCGGTCCCAGTCGAGCAGCATGTAGAAGGCCACGACCGGCACCACGACAAGGAATACCAGCAGGTTCATGACACCGGCCGCACTGCTCAGGAGCTGTTGCAGCAATTCGCCGCCGCGGGCCTGGATCGTCTCGCCGATCGAGGCCAGCGACTGGCGCACGGGCGAGGTTTCGTCGATCACCTCGGGGAACCTCTCGGTCAGCCAGCTGCGGAGCTGGTTGAAGAGGTCGGGCGCCGACTGCACCAGGTCATTGGTCTGCTGCACGAGGGTCGGGATGATGACCAGCATCGACAGGATCACCACGGCGATCAGGATCACGAAGATCACCACTGTCGCCATGACGCGGCTCAGGCCCATCCGCTCGAGCCGGTCGGCCACGGGGTCGAGGAAATAGGCGATGGCGCCGCCCACGATGAACGGCAGGATCACCTGTCCGAGCGCCCACAGCAGGAAGAAGAACACCGCCGTGGCGATGCCCCAGTAGATCGCTTGCTGGCGGACCGGCAGGGCCATGGGCGTTCCTTCTGTCGGTTCCTAGATGCGGGATGCCTCGGGTCGGTGCAAGGGGCTGGGCTATTGCGCCATCAGTTCCGTCATGACGCGCTCGCCGATGCGCGTCTGCGCCTGCATCATCTGCGGACCGATGCGGCCCATGGCCTGCGCCATGTAGGGTTGCATCTTGGTCATGACGCTGGCGCCTTCGGGGGTGTTGTAGATTGCCTCCAGCGCCTCGATCTCGGGCAGCGTGAAGGTGGTGATCGCCGCCTCGATCATCGCGGCCTCGAGGTCGGGCCGGAGCGTCGAAAGCTCCTCGGCGCTGATCCGTCCCACGATCTGCAACTGCTCCTCGGTCAGTTGCGGGGCGAAGGCGCGCATCTGGTCGACCATGGCATCGGCCGACAGCATGTCGTCCATCATCCCCTGTTGGACGGGGTTGTCGATGTAGCGCTCGACGGCCGCGCGCAGCGCGTCGTCCTGGGCTGCGACGGGCAGTGCGGTGGCAAAAGCGACGGCGAGGGATAGCAGCGTAAGGCGCATGATCGTAAATCTCCGGAACGTGCGACCCGCTCACGACGGGTCGCGCCAGTGATGGCGCAGCTTGGCCTCGCTCGCAAGGGAAACGCCCCGCCCTGTGGCGGGGCGCCTTGAGGGATCACGCCGCGCGGGCCGCGCGGATCAACTCGAGGATGTCGCGCGCAGCGGCGGGGATGTTGGTGCCCGGACCGAAGATCGCCTTGACGCCCGCGTTCTGAAGGAACTCGTAATCCTGGTGCGGGATCACGCCGCCGCAGATCACGATGATGTCGCCCGCACCCTCGGCCTTGAGCGCCTCGATCAGCTTGGGCGCCAGTGTCTTGTGGCCTGCCGCCTGCGAGCTGATGCCGACGACATGCACGTCATTGTCGATCGCGTCCTGCGCCGCTTCCTCGGGCGTCTGGAACAGAGGGCCCACATCCACGTCGAAGCCGATATCGGCAAAGGCCGTGGCGATCACCTTGGCGCCGCGGTCATGCCCGTCCTGGCCCATCTTGACCACCAGCATCCGGGGGCGGCGCCCCTCTTCCTCGGCGAAGCTTTCCACGTCGCGCTGGATCTGGGCAAAGCCCTCGTCCCCGTCATAGGCCGCGCCGTAGACACCGGCGAGCGTCTTCACCTCGGCCCTGTGGCGGCCGAACACCTTTTCCATCGCCATGCTGATTTCCCCCACGCTTGCGCGCGCCCGGGCGGCCTCGACCGCCGCCTCGAGCAGGTTGCCCCCCTCTTTCGCCCGCCGTTCCACCTCGGCCAGCGCCGCGTCGCAGGCGGCCTGATCGCGGGAGGCGCGGATACGCTCCAGCCGGGCGACCTGCGACTCGCGGACCTTGTCGTTGTCGATCTCGAGGATGTCGATCGGGTCCTCGACGTCCTTGCGGTACTTGTTGACGCCGACGATCACCTCTTCTCCGCGGTCGATCATCGCCTGGCGGCGGGCAGCGGATTCCTCGATGCGCAGCTTGGGCATGCCGGTGGCGACGGCCTTGGTCATACCGCCCATTTCCTCGACTTCCGTGATGAGGGTCCAGGCCTGTTCGATCAGGTCATTGGTGAGGCTTTCGACGTAGTAGGAGCCCGCCAGCGGGTCGACCACCTTGGTCACGCCGGTTTCCTCCTGCAAGATCAGCTGGGTGTTCCGCGCGATGCGCGCGCTGAACTCGGTGGGCAGCGCGATAGCCTCGTCCAGCGCGTTGGTGTGCAGCGATTGCGTGCCGCCGAGGACAGCCGACATCGCCTCGTAGGCGGTGCGGATGACGTTGTTGTAGGGGTCCTGCTCCTGCAGGCTGACGCCGGATGTCTGGCAATGGGTGCGCAGCATCTTGGAACGTTCGGATTTCGCCCCGAACTCGGTCATGATCCGGTGCCACAGCGTGCGCGCGGCGCGCAGCTTGGCGGCCTCCATGAAGAAATTCATGCCGATGGCGAAGAAGAACGACAGGCGGCCTGCGAACTTGTCCACGTCCATCCCCGCCTCGATCGCGGCACGGACGTATTCGCGCCCGTCGGCGAGCGTGTAGGCCAGCTCCTGCACCAGGTTCGCGCCGGCCTCCTGCATGTGGTAGCCGGAGATGGAAATGCTGTTGAACTTCGGCATGTTGTCGGAGGTGTAGCCGATGATGTCCGAGATGATCCGCATGCTCGGCTCGGGCGGGTAGATGTAGGTGTTGCGGACCATGAACTCCTTGAGGATGTCGTTCTGGATGGTCCCCGACAGAACCGCCTTGTCGTGGCCCTGTTCCTCGCCGGTGACGATGAAATTGGCCAGAACCGGGATCACCGCGCCGTTCATCGTCATGGACACGCTGACCTGATCCAGCGGGATGCCGTCGAACAGGATCTTCATGTCCTCGACGCTGTCGATGGCCACGCCCGCCTTGCCCACGTCACCGATCACGCGGGGGTGGTCGCTGTCGTAGCCGCGGTGGGTGGCGAGGTCGAAGGCGACGGACACGCCCTGTTGGCCTGCGGCCAGCGCCTTTCGGTAGAAATTGTTGCTCTCCTCGGCGGTGGAAAAGCCCGCGTATTGCCGGATCGTCCAGGGTCGGCCTGCATACATCGTGGCCTTCACCCCGCGGGTGAAGGGCCCGAAACCGGGCAGGCTGCCCATATGCGGCAGGCCCTCGGTGTCCTCGGCGGTGTAGAGGGGTTTGACGCGGATGCCCTCCAGCGTCTCCCATGTCAGGCTGTCGGCCGCGCGTCCGCGCAACTCCTTTTCAGCCAGATTGCGCCAGTCGGCCAGGTTGTCCGTCATCGGATCGTCCTCTTCCTTGTCCTGTCGGGCGCAGGGTTCGTGCCCCGGCCTCGTCTAGATACTCCGCAAGCCCCCCGGCCCCGGCGGCAAGCCAGGCGAGGTCTTCGGCATATTGGTCGCGCAGCGCGCGGCGCTGGTCGGCGTCGAAGGGCATGAACCGCCCGCCCGTGCCACGGGCCAGCGCCGGATCGGCGCCGATGTCGTCGAGATAGCCACGCAGATGGGTCAGAGATGGCGTCGGGTTGCGCCATGCACCCGCAGCTTGCGGTGCGATCCGGCACCCGGTCAGCCGCTCGACGAGGGCCGCGGGCTGTCCGGCCATCGTCTCGTGCGTCCAGACGGTGATGCGCGCCCCGGGCAGGCCTTGCGCAAGCTCGGCGATGACATGACGCCAGCGCCGCGGCTGGGTGACAAGCCGGTCGCAGAGCGCGGGCCGGGGAAGGGGGCCTCCGCGCTGCATCCGCCAGCCGAGGCACGAGGCCCAATAGGCATCGTAGCACCGGATCGAAAGCCCGATGGTCAGGCCGAGCCCGGCAAACCCCGCGGCAAAGCCGGCCACGCGGTCGCCCGCACCGGGGTAGAGTCTCTGCGCCTCGATGTTGCGGCGCATGGTTCCAAGCATATTCTCTTCGCTGACGAACAGCAGCGCTGCGCCCGCATCCTCGGCCATCTTCGCCTGCAGCGCGACCCGCCGCAGCGCGCGGCCCGGCCTGCGCGGGGGCAGGGCGACTGTGGCGCCGTAAAGCCCGTCGAACAGCCCCCCGCGGCAGCGTTTCGGCCCCCAGTAGGCCAGCCCGGTGTCCTGCATCGCCGGGCGCCCCTGGCCCATCATGCGTTGCAGCGTGGTCGTCGCGGTGCGATGCGCGCCGATGTGAAGCAGGATTTCCAAGGTGCCGTCTCCGTTCGCCCCTCGCTGGGCTACGAAAGCAGATTTCGCGCCGAGGCGTGAAGATCGCGTGAAGAAGACGGGTGACCGGATGCCGCGACGGCGCGCGGTATTTTCCTTCGCTTTCGCGGGGGGCGTGCCTATATCAGGCCGGAACGGAGGACGCATGCGACCCACCCCCCTTGCCCTGATCATCGCGCTGGCCCTTGTCGCGCCTGCCCATGCCCAGACAGATGGCGACAGTGTCGCAGCTGCCGCGGCCGACACGCCCGCCGAGGACATGACGGAGGCGGTCGATCCGCTGGCACCGCGCGACGCGACCGATGTCACGCTGGAGGACTTCATCTGGGTCGCGCGACCCGTGATCGTCTTTGCCGACAGCCCCAATGACCCGCGCTTCATCGAGCAGATGCAGCTCTTGGCCGACCGCCCCGACTCGTTGTTGGAGCGGGACGTCGTGATCATCACCGACACCGATCCGTCGGCGCGGTCCTCGGTGCGCACCGCGCTGCGCCCCCGCGGCTTCTCGCTGGTGGTGCTGCAAAAGGACGGCAGCGTCGGCTTCCGCCGTCCCAGCCCGCGCGACGTGCGCGAGATCACGCGCGGCATCGACAACTTCCAGTTCCGGCAGGAGGAACTGCGCAGCTCGGGGCGGTAGGCGGGCGGAAAATTCACTCGAAGAACTCCTCGTCAATTTCCGAGACCACGAAGGTCTCTTTGACGCGGCACCCAACACGATATGTGATCATCAAATCTGCTAGCTTCGGACCGTCGATCAAGACGATGCGAGCGCCCAGCTTTTCAGCGGTTTCTCTAGCCGAGGCAGTAAAAAGGGAACTGGTGACAAATATACCCCGAGAGACGTCCTTGAGGCTCAAGGCTCCGAAAAAGTCGCGAATCTCTCCCGCGCCCACCGTCGTGTTGGCGCCGTAGCGTTTAGCCTGCACATAGACTTGGTCGACACCGAGGGGATCCTTGTCAATAACGCCGTCCACACCATTGTCACCGGCCCCCCCAAGCACTGCGCCGCGGCCATCGGTGCCGCCGTAGCCCATTGCAATCAAAAGCGTCACGATTGCCTTTTCAAAGAACTTCGGAGTTCCATTTCTCAGAGCATCCAGCAGATCGGCTGATAACGCTTCTTGAAGCTCCATATGGGCGGCCGCTAGCGTTTCGTCGGGGGTAGCGTCCTGAGACAGTCGGACCGGCTCATTGGCAACCGTCATAGAGTCGGACGATCCTTTTCCCCTCGACTGAAACACCAAGTAGGCGGGGAAACGCTCTAGGTACTTCATCGTTATCCGTTCGGGGCCATTAGCAAGCACGCCACGACCTTCATCAGTGATTTCGATGTAGCCTCTGCGGGTCGGTCTCACCAAACCCGCTTGCTTCAGATAGCCCCTCGCCCAATGCACACGGTTCGCCATTCGCGCCTGCCTACCACTCGGCAGCATCTCTTCGCGTTCCTCGGGCGACAAAGCGAAAAAATCACTCATTTCTTCGATCACGTCCCCAATTCTGCGCTCGCCTTTCGCGCAGCTCTCCAGAACCGGGCGCATCAAGGTTTGGAAATCGGGGATCATTCGAACTCCATGATCACTTCGTCCACGGCGAGGCTGTCACCGGGGCCCGCATTGATCTTGACCACGATCCCCTTGCGCTCGGCGCGCAGGATGTTCTCCATCTTCATCGCCTCGACGGTGCAGAGTGCCTGACCCTCCTGCACCTCGTCGCCCTCGGCCACGTCGATCTTCACGATCAGGCCGGGCATCGGGCAGAGGAGCAGCCGGGAGGTGTCGGGCGGCAGTTTCTCGGGCATGAGCCGGGCCAACTCGGCCTGCCGCGGGCTGCGGATATGGACCTTGAGATCGGCGCCGCGGGTGCGGATGCGGAAGCCGCCGGGCAGCTTGCCGGCCTTGAGGACCAGCGGCGCCCCCTCGACCATCAGCTTGGCCAGCTGGTCGCCCGGCGTCCAGTCCGAGGTGACGCGCATCATGTGCCCGTCCTCGAAGGTCACGGTCGAGCCGTCGTGGTCGGCGGCGACGGTGAGGGCGAATTCCTGCCCCTGAAGCGTCACCACCCAGTCCGAGCCGACGCGGCGTTCGTGGTTGTCCATCCGGCCCGAGACGCGGGTGCGCCGGATCTCGGCCACGCGGTGCATCGCGGCGGCCGCGGCCGCCACGCGACGCAGCGCCTCGTCGTCCAGCGTCGCGCCTTCGAAGCCCTCGGGATATTCCTCGGCGATGAAGGCGGTGGTGATGTTGCCGCTGGCAAAGCGTTCGTGGTCCATCACGGCGGACAGGAACGGCAGGTTGTGGCCGATCCCCTCGACCTCGAAACTGTCGAGCGCCACGCGCATCGCCTCGATCGCGCCCGCCCGGTCGGGGGCCCAGGTGCAGAGCTTGGCGATCATCGGGTCGTAATACATCGAGATCTCGCCGCCCTCGAAGACGCCGGTGTCGTTGCGCACCGCCGTCTCGCCCGAGGGGGCCTCGCCCTGCCACTTGCCGGTGTCGAGCAGCGGGCCCGCGGCCACCTCCTGCGGCGGGCGGTAGCGCGTCAACCGCCCGATCGAGGGCAGGAAGTTGCGATAGGGGTCCTCGGCGTAAAGGCGGCTTTCCATCGCCCAGCCCGTCAGCCGGATGTCATCTTGCGCAAAGGGCAGTTTCTCGCCGGCGGCAACGCGGATCATCTGCTCCACCAGGTCGACGCCGGTGATCAGTTCCGTGACCGGGTGTTCCACCTGGAGCCGGGTGTTCATCTCGAGGAAGTAGAAGTTCCGCTCGCCGTCCACGATGAACTCGACCGTGCCCGCGCTGGTGTAGCCCACCGCCTGCGCCAGCGCGCAGGCCTGTTCGCCCATCGCGCGGCGCGTCGCCTCGTCGAGGAAGGGGGAGGGCGCCTCTTCGATGACCTTCTGGTTGCGGCGCTGGATCGAGCATTCCCGCTCGCCCAGGTAGACGCAGTTGCCATGCGCATCGGCCAGCACCTGGATCTCGATGTGCCGCGGCTGGGTGACGAATTTCTCGATGAAGATGCGGTCGTCGCCGAAGGACGACTTCGCCTCGTTCTTGGACGCCTGAAAGCCCTCGCGCGTCTCGGTGTCGGTCCAGGCGATGCGCATGCCCTTGCCGCCGCCGCCCGCGCTGGCCTTGATCATCACCGGGTAGCCGATCTGGTTGGAGATCTTCACCGCCTCCTCGGCGTCCTCGATCAGGCCCATGTAGCCGGGCACGGTCGACACGCCCGCCTCCTGCGCAAGTTTCTTCGAGGTGATCTTGTCGCCCATCGCCTCGATGGCATTCGCGGGCGGCCCGACAAAGGCGACACCGGCCTTTTCCAGCGCCTCGGCGAATTTCATGTTCTCCGACAGAAAGCCGTAGCCGGGATGCACGGCCTCGGCGCCGGTCGCCTTGATCGCGTCCATGATCTTGTCGATCACGATGTAGGAGTCCGACGCCGGCGGCGGGCCGATATGCACCGCCTCGTCGGCCATGCGCACATGCAGCGCGTTCTTGTCGGCATCCGAATAGACCGCGACCGTGGCGATGCCCATCTTGCGGGCGGTCTTGATGACACGGCAGGCGATCTCGCCGCGGTTGGCGATCAGCAGCTTTTTGAACATGGGCGTTTGTCCCTTCCTTGCGGGGCTTCGGCCCCGTTCTGATGCAACACGAAAAAGGCCACCGGGGGCGTCTTGCCCCGGTGGCCTCGTGATTGGATGGCGTGGTTCAGGCCGTGTGTGCGGCCGGTCCGGTGATCAGCGGCAAACCCCGACGTCGTCGCAGATCGCCCCGCCGGCCGCGCCGATGAGGATGCCCGTGCCGACATTGCCGTCGAGGGCCGCCGCGGTGACACCGCCTGCCACAGCGCCGATGCCGGCGCGCTCGAGATCGCTCTCGACACAGCCCGACAGCGCAAGGGCGGCGGCAAAGAGGGTTGCAGTGAAAGTGGTCTTCTGGATGGCGCGCATTTTGCGTCTGCTCCTGTCGAAATGCCTCGGTGAGGCAGATATACACCCATTCCGAACACCGCGATAGAGTCCTGCGCGCAGGTGCCTCCATCGGCGAAAAAAAGCGGCCGGCGCAGCAAGCTGGCCGACCGCGTCGAAGGGGAAGGGTAACACGTCTTGTCATGACCGGCCGTTGAATTGCTGGGGACAGTGGCCGGCTTGGTCACCATGCCATGATTCACGCGCCGCAAAAGTCCCTCCGGCCGCAACCCCGTCGGGTGGGCGCCAAACCGCGCAACATGCAGGGGCTTGCGCGAAATCATGCCGACCGTCCCTCCCAGACGCCGGAACCGTCGAAGGCCTCGGGGAAGGCCGCACGCGCGCGCGCCTCGTCGATGACGAGAAGCGCGTCGTAGCTTTCCGGGTCGAACGGGTCCTCGGCGGGGATCACCTCGCGCCCGAACAGCCAGCTCAGCCGTCCGGCATCGAGGTTTCCGCGTTCGAAGGGCTGGTCGCCGAAGTAGAGCCAGAGCGCCTCCATGAAGGCGGCATCGACGCGCTTGTCGGCCGGTCGGCGGTCGGCGTAGCGTTCGCGCGCGACAAGCCTGGTCGCGCCGTCCTTGTTGGCGCGGCGGATCGTGAACTGCAGATCGCTGCCCGGCAGCCGCGAGGGAAAGCCACGATGCTTGATCATGGCTGCCCCCCCGGGGCCGATCGTCCGGGGTTACTGTCCCGTCTGCTGGCCGTCCCTGTTCGGAATATCGTCATCATTGTCGTCCGGTCCGGGCTGGCGTGGCACCTGAACGGGTGGGCAAATGACGATGTCGCGGGCATTCGACAGAACGATTTCGCCCTCGCAGATGTCTTCGCAGACGGGAAGGCGGGCCGGGTAGGTCGCGTTGACCGGCTGTCGCTCGGGCCGACACAGGGCTTCGCCCGACTTGTTGAACAAGGGTGTTGGCGTGGCCCGGCTGACCGGCGGCGCCGCACAGGAGGCAAGCACAAGGGCAACCGTCGTGACGGCGCCGAAAAGTCCAAGACGTTGCATGTCTGTTGGTCCCCCGAACAGTTGGATGGACCAATAATATAACACGATTCGCGGATCGTGCCGTTGCGGGATTTCCCGCAGTCCCGCGCAAGCGTCGGGGTCAACCGGGCGGGGTGGACCCCCCGCCCGGTTGCAGGGTCGATGTCACCGATACTTGTCCGACACCGGATCGTGAGTGATCGGTGCAGGCTCGATGAAGATGATCTCTTCCTGCTCGGGCGCCGGTGCGGCGCAGGCTGCGACACCTGCCACAAGGCCCATGGCAAGAAGCGCCTTGATGAAACGCGACATCTCGCTCTCCTTATGTGTTGGACCGTGACCGGATCATGCGATCCTGCCACGGCCAGAGGTACAGCTGCACGGGGGCAGCTGTGTGCGAGGATACCTTGTGGCGGGTTTTCTCCACAGAGCTTTCCACAAGCGGGCAGCGTCTGTGACTCGCTTGCATCAAACCGCACAGCACTTGAACATCGTTTCGCAACATGTTGTGCTGTCATCAGAAAAGCTCCCAGATGCAGGTAGCACCTTCCAGCCTGTAGGTTTCGAAAAACCGGCGTATGCCGGGTGTCGCCTGGCCCCGCGGGACCGATGCGGCCATCATCTCGACGACCACGCGATCCGGCGCGGTGTCGAGCGTTTCGGCCGCGGCGATACCCCAGGTCTGGCAGGCCCAGTCCATGTCCCCGCGGATGGCGGTGTCGTCCGGGGCCTCTTGTGCGATGGCTGGTGCAAGCAGCCGCACGACCACCTGCACGGCCTCGGAAAAGGGCTGTGCCTCGGTCAGCACCTCCTCCAGCACAACGCGCTGCCCGGAGGGTGCGACGGCCTCGGCGCCGGGCGCGGCCGCGGCAGGCGCCGGCAGAAGGGCGATGACGACAGGGACGAGGCGCCATGGGCTCATTCTGCGGGCCTGCGGGCGATGCAGTCGATCTCGACCAGCGCGCCGACGGCAAGCGCGGTCACGCCCACGGTGGTGCGGGCGGGCCGCCTGTCGGGCGGGAAGAAGGACTGGTAGGTCTCGTTGAAGGCGGCGTAGTCGCGCTCGAACGCGGTCAGGTAGGCGCGCATCTGCACGACATGGGACAGGTCGAGGCCGACGCCTTGCAGGATCATCGCCAGGTTCTCCATCACCCGCACCGTCTGCGCCTCTATCCCCTCGGGCAGGGGCGCGTCGGGGGCGGCGGGGTCCGTGGGCATCTGGCCTGTCAGGATCACCCAGCCGTCCACCTCCACCGCGTGGGAGAAGGGGGCGACGGGCCGCGGGCCGCCGGTGATCATGTGGAAAATGGGGTCGGTCATGGCCGGATCACAGCGGAATGTTGTCGTGCTTCTTCCACGGCATCTGCTTGCGCTTCGTGCGAAGCTGCGCGAAGGCCTTGCACACCCGCCGCCGGGTCGAGCGCGGCTGGATCACCTCGTCGATGAAGCCGCGTTCGGCGGCCACGAAGGGGTTGGCAAAGGCGTCTTCATACTCCTTCGTGCGCTGCGCGATCTTCTCGGGGTCGCCCAGTTCGGACCGATAGAGGATCTCGGTCGCGCCCTTGGCGCCCATCACCGCGATCTCCGAGGTGGGCCAGGCGTAGCTGATATCGCCGCGCAGGTGCTTGGACGACATCACGACATAGGCCCCGCCATAGGCCTTGCGGGTGATGACCGTGACCTTCGGCACCGTCGCCTCGCCATAGGCGAACAGCAGTTTCGCGCCGTGCTTGATGACGCCGTTGTATTCCTGCCCCGTCCCGGGCAGGAAGCCCGGCACATCGACGAAGGTCAGCAGCGGGATCTCGAAACAGTCGCAGAACCGCACGAAGCGCGCGGCCTTTCGGGCGCTGTCGATGTCGAGCACGCCTGCCAGAACCATCGGCTGGTTGGCCACCACGCCCACGGTCTGTCCCTCGAGCCGGATGAAGCCGGTGATGATGTTCTTCGCGAAATCCTCCTGGATTTCGTAGAAATCGCCTTCATCCGCGACCTTGGTGATCAGTTCCTTCATGTCGTAGGGCATGTTGGGGTTGTCGGGCACCAGCGTGTCGAGACTTTCCTCGACCCGGTCGGGGCTGTCGTAGAAGGGCCGCACCGGCGGCTTTTCTCGGTTGGACAGCGGCAGGAAGTCGATCAGACGGCGGACTTCGGAGAGCGCTTCGACGTCGTTCTCGAAGGCGCCGTCGGCGACGCTCGACTTGCGCGTGTGGGTCGTGGCGCCGCCCAGTTCCTCGGCGGTGACGTGTTCGTTGGTGACCGTTTTCACCACATCGGGGCCGGTCACGAACATGTAGGACGAATCCTTCACCATGAAGATGAAGTCGGTCATCGCCGGTGAATACACCGCGCCGCCCGCGCAGGGGCCCATGATCATGCTGATCTGCGGCACCACGCCCGAGGCCTCGATGTTGCGCTGGAACACCTCGCCATAGGCGGCAAGCGAAGACACACCTTCCTGGATGCGCGCGCCGCCCGAGTCGTTGATGCCGATCACCGGCGCGCCGTTCTGGATCGCCATGTCCATGATCTTGCAGATCTTGGCGGCGTGGGTTTCCGAAACCGACCCGCCCAGAACGGTGAAATCCTGGCTGAAGACATAGACCATGCGGCCGTTGATCGTGCCCCAGCCGGTGACCACGCCGTCACCGCGCGGCTTGCTCGCCGCCATGCCGAAATCGGTGCAGCGGTGGGTGACGAACATGTCGTATTCCTCGAAGGAGCCTTCGTCGAGCAACAGCTCGATCCGCTCGCGCGCCGTCAGCTTGCCCTTGGCATGCTGCGCGTCGATCCGCTTTTGCCCGCCGCCGAGGCGGGCCTCTTCGCGGCGGTGTTCCAGCTCCTGCAGGATGTCCTTCATCTGTCGTCCCTTCCGACTGATCTTGTCCCTCTTGTCGACCTTGCGTAGCGCAAAGCCTGTGGGATTGTCGTGGACCCTATGGACGCAGGGGCGTGCGCGCGAGTCGGAATGCGCATATTTGCAAAACTCTTTGCGATGCCGTCCTTCATAATGCAAATCAGCAAAGGGCGCCGGAGGTCCCCCGCGTTGCGCAGCCGCTCTGCGCCAGTGCGATGGACAAGCCCGCCGCGCTGTCCTAATTCCGTTGCCATGGCAACAATCGATCCGGTGCGCTTTCTCGACCGCGCCACTCCGCCCCATATCTTCACGCTGATCGTCCTCACGGGTCTCGGCGCGTTGTCGATGAACATCTTCCTGCCGTCGCTGCCGCAGATGACGGAGTATTTCGTCACCGATTACAGGCTGATGCAGCTGTCGGTCGCGCTTTATCTCGCGGTCAACGCCGGGCTTCAGATCCTGATCGGCCCGATCTCGGACCGGTACGGGCGCAGGCCTGTCCTGCTGGTGGGGGTCTCTGTTTTCCTGTTGGCGACGCTGGGCTGCATCCTTGCGCCCAATATCGAGGTCTTTCTTTTCTTCCGCATGCTGCAGGCGGTGATCGTCGTGGGCCTCGTGTTGGGGCGCGCGGTGGTGCGTGACATGTACCCGGCGGATCAGGCGGCCAGCCAGATCGGCTATGTCACCATGGGCATGGCGGTGGTGCCGATGATCGGCCCGGCCATCGGCGGCGTGCTGGACGAAACCTTTGGCTGGCAGGCGAATTTCTGGCTCCTGTTCATCCTAGGGATCATGGTGCTGGTCCTCACATGGCGCGACCTGGGCGAGACGGCGCGCGCCACTTCGACCAGTTTCGCCGCGCAGTTCCGCGAATACCCCGAGTTGCTCACGTCGCGCCGCTTCTGGGGCTACTGCATGGCCGCGGCCTTCGCCTCGGGGGCGTTCTTCGCCTATCTGGGCGGCGCGCCCTATGTCGGGTCCGAGGTGTTCGGCCTCTCGCCCGCGCTGGTCGGTTTCTACTTCGGCGCGCCGGCGCTGGGGTATTTCTTCGGCAACTGGATTTCAGGGCGTTTCTCGGTTCGGGCGGGGATCAACGCGATGATCCTCTGGGGCACGGTGATCTCGGCGGCGGGGCTGCTGATGTCGCTTATCCTGTTCCTGCTCGGCTTCAAGACCGCGCTCGTCTTTTTCGGCTTCATGACCTTCGTGGGCTTCGGCAACGGCATGGTGCTGCCCAACGCGACCTCGGGGATGCTGTCGGTGCGCCCGCACCTGGCGGGTACGGCCTCGGGGCTAGGCGGGGCGATCATGATCGGCGGCGGCGCGGCGCTTTCGGCCCTGGCGGGCGCGCTGCTGACGGGTGGCAACGGGGCCTATCCGCTGATCCTCATCATGCTGGTCACCTCGATCCTCGCGGTCTTGTCGATCCTATACACCATCCGGCGCGAACGGCAGGTCAACGGCTGAGCCTTGCGCGCGGCTTTGCAAACCGCCAAAACGGCATTGCAAACCCTGCTGCCGGAGGTGCCATGTCGTCTGCCAAGCTCTACGCCGGAGCCAAGCTGCGCGAGATCCGCACGCGGCTGGGCCTGACGCAAAAGGATTTCGCGCAAAAGCTTGGCGTCTCGCTGCCCTACCTGAACCAGATGGAGAACAACAACCGCCCGGTCTCGACCGCGGTGGTGCTGGGTCTGGCGCAGGAGTTCGGCATCGACGTGACCGAGTTGCGCGCGGGGGATGCCGAGCGGCTGGTCTCCGACATGCGCGAGGCGCTGGCCGACCCGGTCTTCGCCGAAGCGGCCCCACCGCTGACCGACCTGCGGCTTGCGGCCTCGAACGCGCCTGCCTTGGCGCGCGCCTTTCTCGATCTGCACCGCGCCTATCGCCAGACTCATGAGCGCCTCGCCTCGCTCGACGAAGCACTTGGACAGGAGCGCCTTGCCGCGCCCTCCCCTTGGGAGGAAGTGCGCGATTTCTTTCACTATCGCGACAATTACATCGATGCCGTCGACCGCGCGGCCGAGCGCTTCGCCTCGAAAGCCGAAGGTGATCTGGCCGTCCATACCGAGGCGGTTCTGGCCGAGATGGGCGTCACCATCCGCCATGAGCCGGGGCAGGGCGTGCGCGCCTATGATCCGGCCACCCGCGTGCTGACCCTCAGCCCTCGCGCGGCGCCGGAAACGCAACGGTTCCAGCTGCTTCATCAATATGCGCTGCTGGGCCAGGCGCAGCTGATCGAGGCGACGCTCGACCTTGCGCGGTTCCGGTCCGACACCAGCCGCGAGATCGCGCGGATCGGCATGGCGAATTACTTCGCCGGTGCCGTCCTCATGCCCTACACCCGTTTCGCCGGCGAGGCGCGAGAGACCCGCCACGACCTCGAACGCCTGTCGATCCAGTTCGGCGCCTCGATCGAGCAGGTCGCGCACCGCCTCTCGACCCTCCAGCGCCCCGGCGCCAAGGGCATCCCCTTTTTCTTCGCCCGCGTCGATCAGGCGGGCACGGTCACGAAACGTCACTCCGCCACGCGGCTGCAATTCGCCCGTTTCGGTGGCGCCTGCCCGCTGTGGAACGTGCACCAGGCCTTCGAGACGCCCACCCGCTTCCTGCGGCAACTGGCCGAGACGCCGGACGGGGTGCGCTACGTCATCCTCGCGCGCGACGTGTCGAAGACGGGCGGCGCATGGGGCACGCCCACACGGCGCTTCGCCATCTCGCTGGGCTGCGAGGTGAAACATGCCCGCGATCTGGTCTATGCCGACGGTCTCGACCTCGACCGTGACGCGGCGTTCCAGCCCATCGGCATCTCCTGCCGCATCTGCGAGCGCGAGGCCTGCCACCAGCGCGCGGTGCCGCCATTGGAACGCCGCCTGACGGTCGATCCCAACCGCCGCGGCACGCTGCCCTACGAGATCGGGCGTTGACGCAGCCAAGGCTGCGGCCCTAATCCTGATCCGATGGACAGGGAGGACAGACCGCCATGGAAATGCACGCCACACGCACCATCGCCGCCGACCGGATGACGGTCTGGGCCGCGCTGAACGATGCGGAGGTTCTCAAAGCCTGCATCCCGGGCTGTGAAGAGCTGACCGGCTCGCCCGAGGAAGGCTTCAGCGCCGTGGTCAAGCAGAAGGTCGGCCCGGTCAAGGCGACCTTCAAGGGCGAGGTGACGCTCTCGGATATCGTCGAGGGCGAAAGCTACACCATCTCGGGCGAGGGCAAGGGCGGCGTTGCGGGCTTCGCCAAGGGCGGCGCTCAGGTGAAGCTGTCGGATGCCGATGGCGGCGGCACCGAGCTGCATTACGATGTCGAGGCCAAGGTGGGCGGCAAGCTGGCGCAACTGGGTTCACGGCTGGTCGACAGTTTCGCGACCAAGATGGCCGATCAGTTCTTCGAGCGGTTCCAGGAGCATGTCGAGAGGCCGGGCGCAGACGCCTGATCCCCCGTAATTTCGGACGAGAATTCGCATTTGAGAGCGCCGCGTCAGCGGCGCGCACGGGTCCGGGCATGGCCCGGACCCGTCCGGCCTCAGGCCTTGGCCAGCATGCCGGCGATCTCGTCCTTCAGCGCCATGCGCTCCTTGCGCATCTTGGTCTCGGTGAAATCATCCACCGGTTCCACCCCGCTTTCCGCGCGATGCACGGCGCGGTTCACCTCGTGATAGGCGTCCATCAGCTTGGCGAAATGCGGGTTCGACACCTTCAACGCGTGGATCTTGTCCACGTCTTGCGGAAATTCCTCGGCCAGTTCATGGGGTGTGTGTGACATGCGTGTCTCCTTCCTCGCTCCTGTCGGTCGAGGGTGACACTAGGGCCGCACGGCCCCGGTCGACCTTGAGCCAGATCAACCGCGGTGGCGCGTCATGCCCGTCATTCGGCCGCTTCGCTGCGCGCGCCGCGCCATGCGGCGGTCAGGGCCTCGGGGCTGAGGACATGGGCCATCGCCACTTGACCGAAGTCCTCGGGCTCGGCCTCGGCAAGGCGGCCGGGAAAGGCCAGCGCGGGCAGGCCCGCGGTCCGCGCCGCCTCGAGTGCGACCGGCGTGTCCACGATGGCCACCGCACGGCCCGGACCGATGCCCAGTTCGGTGACGGCAGCGACCATCGCCTCGGGGTTCGGGGCCATGCGGGACACGTCCTCACGCAAGATCGCCACGTCGAAGGAGGTGCCGCCGCGTTCGCGCGCCGTCGCCTTGAGCAGCGCGCGTACCGGCTCCAGTTCGGACCGGCTGACGAGGGCCAGCTTGACGCCGCCCCGTGCCGCCCAGTTCAGAACCCGCGCCACGCCGGGGCGCAGTGGCGCACCGCCTGCCAGCATGGTGGCGAAATGTCTCTGGTGGCTCTGGTCCAGCGCCTCCGCATCGACGACCTGGCCGAGATGTGCGGCATAGCGCGCGGCCAGTTGCCGATCCCCGCCCGGGCGCATCAACTCGGTATAGGTGTCCCACGACCAGTCCCACCCGATCCCATGGACGCGGAAGGCCGCGTTCCAGGCGGCACGGTCCAGCTCGGCCACCTCGGCCAACGTGCCGATGCCACCAAAGATCAGTGCTTCCAGCGTCATGCTCGACCTCCACGATCCCACTCGATCAAGGTCTGTCCGACGCAACAACATCGGGCGCTCGGTTGCTGCGATGCGGCAAGGGGCTTTGGCAGCGCCCTGAGCGAAACAGTGAACCGATGCACAATTCTCAGGCGAAAGGAAAAGGGTTAACTCAAGCGTCGGAGGCGTGGGCCGCGGGCGCGCCCCTGCGCTTGCGCCGGCTTTCGCGCCAGCTCACCAGCGTGATGGCCGCGATGATCATCGCGCCGCCCAGCATGACGAAGCCATCGGCGGGCTCGCCGAAAACGACCACGCCGAGGAGCGTGGCCCACACCAGTTGCAGGAAGGTGACCGGCTGCGTCACTGTCAGAGGCGCCGCCGCGAAGGCCAGCGTCATGGTGTAATGCCCCGCCGTGGCAAAGGCCGCCGTCAACGCGAGCCAGCCCAGTTCGGACCAGCCGATGGGCACCCAGACCAGCACCGCGTAAGGGGCCAGCACCACCGGCACGATCACCGACAGCATGAACACCACCACCTGCGGTTTCGCCTTGCCCGTCAGGAACTTGGCCATGAAATAGCTGCCCGCCATGAACACCGCCGTGAACAGCATCGCGACATGGCCGATGTCGATCTCGCGAAAGCCGGGGCGCACGATCACCAGCGTTCCCAGAAAGGCCACCGCCACCGCCCCGATCCGCCATGGGCCCAGCCGTTCTTTCATAAGAACGACGGCCAGCAGCATGACATAGATCGGGTTGAGGTAGTTCAACGCGGTGACATCCGCGATGGGGATGCGCGTCATCGAGTAGAACCACAAGATCACCGCCACCGCGTGACAGACCCCGCGCAGCCCGAACAGACCCCATGTCGACCGGTCCAGCGTCGCCGCGCGCACCGCGGGCCACATCGGGATCAGGAACACCAGACCCAGCGCATAGCGCAGAAAGGCCGATTGCGCCGCGGGCACCTCGGTGCCGACCATCTTCACGCTGGCGGTGACCGCGACGAAGCACAGGCCCGTGACGACCATCCAGATCACGCCTGCCATGGGCCGCCCCGCCGGATCGGCGGTGGGTGGGGCGAGCGGGCTCGTGTCGGGGGCGGGGGCCATGGCCAAGGACATGGCGCAGTGCGCGGCGACTGTCCAGCGGCCTCAGCCGCCAAGCACCAGCTTGCCCGACAGCGCCAGCATGGTCAGCCCCACCACCCCGTCGAGCAGCCGCCATGCCGCGGGCCGCGCAAAGAGCGGCGCAAGGCCGCGGGCACCATAGCCCAGCAGAACGAAGAACAGCACCGATGCCGACAGCGCCCCGGCCCCGAACATCCAGCGCTCCGGCCCGTAGGTGGTGGCCACCGCGCCGATCAGGCCCAGCGTGTCGAGGTAGACATGCGGGTTCGCCCAGGTCAGCGCGAGCGTGGTCGCGACGGCCGCGCGCAGGCTCTGCTCGGCGGGTCCGCCCGCCTCGAGCGCCTCGGTGGTGTGCCACGCGGACCAGAGGCTCCGCAGGCCGTAGACAAGCAGGAAGGCGGCGCCGCCCCAGCGCATCGCCTCGATCGCCCAGGGCGCGCGGGTGGCCAATGCGCCGAACCCGGCCACGCCCGAGAAGATCAAGATACCTTCCGAGACGCAGCAGACCGCCACGACGGCGCCGACATGGGCGCGGCGCAACCCTTGCCGCAGGACAAAGGCGTTCTGCGCGCCGATCGCGAGGATCAGGCTGAAGGACAGGGCGAACCCGGCGATCCAGGCAGTGGTCATGTCGAAGGCTCCGGCAAGACGGGTGCGTTCCGCCTAGCGGTGCCGGCCGGTGCGGTCCAGCGCCGACCGCGTGCCGCCCGTGCGGCACAGGCGTGCAGGCGCCCGCGGCGGGCGGCTGCCGTGTCGCGATGTCCTGATGTCGGCCGTGTCACGGCCGGCCGCCGCCCTGTGCCGTCATGCGGTCACTCTGCCGGGATCAGGGCAGGTAGCGGGTGGGGTTCACGGCCTCGAACCCGCGGCGGACCTCGAAGCGCAGGAAGGACGGATCACCGCTCCCGACCTCGGCGATGGTCTGGCCGCGGGTCACCTGGTCGCCGCGCGCCACGCGGATGTCCCTGAGATTGGCGTAGACCGTCAACAGGCCGTCGGGGTGGCGCACCACGATGATCGGGATCTGGTCGGTATCCTGCGTGATCGCCGCCACCTCTCCATCGGCGGCGGCGCGCACGGCGGTTCCGGTGGCGGCGCCGATGTCGATGCCTTCGTTGCCGTTGCCATAGGGGCGGATGATGCTGCCGTCGACCGGGGCAAGAAACCGCGCGGACGAACTCGCGGGTTCCGGGTCCGGCGTGGCCTCCTGCGGCGCGGGTTCCGTCCCTTGCGGCGGGCGCGCTGCGGTCTGGACCGGGTCGGGCAGCGGTGCTGCCGCCGAGGGCGGCAACGGGGCGACCGTCGCACCGGGTGCGGCACTGCCGGTCGTGCCGTCGGCCTGTTCGATCACGAGCGGGATGATCAGGAATTGCCCCTCACGCACGGCAAGGTCCGGGCCCAGCCCGTTCCATTCCGCCAGAGACCGGACCGAAACACTGTAAAGCCGCGCGATGGAATAGGCGGTCTCGCCGCGGCCGACCCTGTGCCGGACCGGTTCCTGCCCCGGCTGGAGCGCGGGCGCCGACGCGGTGCCGCTGCCCTGTCGGGCTTCGGCGGCGTCGATGGCGCCCGAGGCGATGGCGGCGATATCGGTGCCGGCACCCGCGCCGGGCGACACGCGGCGCGGCAGGGCCAGCACCTCGTCGGCGCGCAGCGGATCGGTGGCGTTACGCCCGTTGAACCGCGCCAGTTCGTCGGCCTCCATGCCGATCCGGCGGGCCACGTCGGCCACGGTGTCGCCGCGGCGGGCGACGACCATCTGGTAGCTTTCGTACGTGATCAGACCGTTGGCGTCCGGCTCGGGGCGCGGAGCGGCCTCGCCCGAGGCACGGGTCGAGATGCGGTCGGGGCGGAGATCGAAATCCAGATCGGACCCGACGCAGCCCGCAAGGACCGACAGGCAAAGGCCAAGAACAATCAGCTTGGGCGCAGGCGACATCGCTCGGGTTTTCCTCAACTGGTCCGGCGTCCACTGCCGGTCACGCACACGAAAATGCCCCGCGAACCGGGGTCTGAGCCGGTTTCTACATCGAAACCGCCCTGCGAATAAAGCCCTGCAGCGGGGAATTGCCGATAAGCCCGGCACCAGTCGGGCGCGGGTCACTCGCGCGGCAGTCCGTCGACAAGCGGAACGAAGCGCACCGGCAGAAGCTCGTCATAGTCGAAGCCCGATCCGTCGGCGCGCCGCGTGACCTTGATCAGGCTCTGGACGGAATCCGACTGGCCCACCGGCACGACCATCACGCCCCCGGGTTTCAGTTGCCGCAAGAGGGGGCCTGGCGGGTCCTCGGCCGCGGCGGTCACGAGGATGCGGTCGAAGGGGCCCTGTTCGGGCAGGCCGAAACTGCCATCGCCGGTCAGCACGGTGATGTTGGTCAGGCCAAGGCGGGTGAAGCGGTCTTCCGCCTCGCGGGTCAGGGTGCGGTGCCGGTCTATGGTGTAGACCCGGCGTGCAAGCTCGCCCAGGATCGCGGCCTGGTAGCCCGAGCCGGTCCCGATCTCGAGCACCGTGTCGCGGGGCTGCACCCCCAGCGCCTGGGTCATCAGACCCACGACCGAAGGCTGGCTGATGGTCTGCCCCGACGCGATGGGCAGCGGCATGTCCTCGTAGGCGCGGGCCTCGAAATGGCCCTTGACGAAATCGCCCCGGTCGATCCGCTCCATCGCCTCGAGCACCCGCGTGTCCGTGACCCCCTTCGAGCGCAGCTGGAAGAGGAACTGCATCTTGCGGGTGGCCTCGTCCTCGGGGGTCATTCGATGGCGGCCCTCAGGGTGTCCAGTCGGTCATGGGCGGTCAGGTCCACGCGCATCGGCGTGACCGAGATGTAGCCCTCGAGGTTGGCGTGGGCATCGGTGCCGGGCTCGGTCGCCACGTCCTGCCGCCCGCCGCGGATCCACAAGAAGCGCCGCCCGTTGGGGGCGGTCTGCGGCTCGACCCCGAATTTCGTCTCGCGCCGGAACCCCTGCGCGGTGACGCGGGTGCCCTTGACGCCTGCGGCGGGGACGGGGGGGAAATTGACGTTGTAGAAGACGCGGTAATCGGTCTCGTCCCAGTGCCCGTTGTCCAGAAGCTTGCGGATCAGGCCCGCGCCATGGGCCGCCGCCGCCTCGAAACTGTTCTCCAGGGTCAGGTTGCCCGGCCCGTAGTATTGCGACAGCGCGATGGCCGGCAGGCCCTGAAGGGCGGCCTCCATCGCGCCGCCGATGGTGCCGGAATACAGCACGTTCTCGGCGGCGTTGTTGCCGCGGTTCACGCCCGACAGCACGAGGTCGGGCGGGCTGTCGGCCAGCACGTCGTAAAGCCCCGCCAGCACGCAATCGGCGGGCGAGCCCTCGGCGGCGAAGCGGCGGGGGCCAAGCTCGGCGATCATGGTGGGATGGACGTAGGAAATGCAGTGCCCGACGCCCGACTGCTCGAAGGCGGGGGCGACCGTCCAGACCTCGCCCTTCGGCCCCGCGATCTCGGCCGCGATGGCCTCGAGAACCCTGAGGCCCGGGGCGTTGATGCCGTCGTCGTTGGTCAGAAGGATGCGCATGGGATCTCCGGTCGGGTCTCGGTCCGGGCCGGTCTAGCGGCTGGGTCCGGGCACGGCAATCCCCGCAGGCCGTCAGGCGCGGGCTTGTGTGAAGGCCAGCCACAGAAGCGCCGCGGCACCAAGGCCCGCGGCTGCCGCGAAGACCGGCAGCGTCGCGGCATTGGCGACGACCACGCCCACCAGCGCCCAGCCTACGGCGATGGGATAGGTCGGCACGCGCAGGCGCAGCGTGAGCGGAACGGCGATGGCGATCGCCAGCGCGAGGCCCGCCCAGCTGATGACCACCGGGCTGGCAAGCCCGTAGCCCATCGCGACGGTCCCGAGCGCCACGCAGCTCGCCGCCGTCAGCCACCCCGCGTAGAGCCCCACGGGCAGTGCGTTCCACGCCCGGTCACGGGTCGGTGCCCGGATCAGCGCCCAGAGCGCACCCGCGAGCATCACCCAGATCAGCACCGTCGCGATCACCGGGTCGCGCAGCGCGATGGCGATCCAGGAGGCGCCGACGGCGATGCTGGCGATCAGGCCCCAGCGGCCCGCGTCCCAATCCTGCGCGGTGTCGCGCTTGAACAGGCCATAGCCCGCGGACCCCAGAAGCCACAGGTAGATCACCCCCCAGATCGAGAAGGCGTAGCCCGCAGGCTGGATCGGCGGTTCCTCAACGGGAACAGGCAGTTGCGCCGGATCGAACCCGGTGAAGGGCTGCGTCAGGAAGGGGGTGACGACAAAGGCGACGGTCGCCACGACCAAGAGAACCGCCTTGAGCTTGGCGGTGTCGTTCGGGTCGTCGGGGCGTTCAAGATCAGTCAAGGGTTCCCTCGGGCGTGATGCATGTCTTGCCTCCCATGTAGGGATGCAGCGCCTCGGGCAGAAGGACCGAGCCGTCTTCCTGCTGCCCGTTCTCCAGCACCGCGATCAGGCAACGCCCCACGGCGAGGCCGGAGCCGTTCAGCGTGTGCAGGAACTCCGGCTTGCCGCCGCCTGCGGGGCGGAAGCGCGCGTTCATCCGCCGCGCCTGGAAGTCGCCGCAGGTCGAGACGGAACTGATCTCGCGATAGGTGTCCTGCCCCGGAAGCCACGCCTCGATGTCATAGGTCCGCCGCGCACCGAAACCCATGTCGCCGGTGCAGAGCACGACGGTTCTGTAAGGAATCTCAAGGCGTTCGAGGATGCCTTCGGCACAGCGCAGCATGCGCTTCTGTTCCTCGTCCGAGTGGTCGGGATGGGTGATCGAGACCATCTCGACCTTCTCGAACTGGTGCTGCCTGAGCATGCCCGCGGTGTCGCGGCCGGCGGAGCCCGCCTCGCTGCGGAAGCACAGGGAATGGGCGGTGAAACGCTTGGGCAGGTCGGCCTCGTCGAGGATTTCGCCCGCGACGATGTTGGTCAGCGTGACCTCGGAGGTGGGGATGAGCCACCAGCCGTTGGTGGTCTGGTAGCTGTCCTCGCCGAACTTCGGCAGCTGTCCGGTGCCGAACATGGTCTCGTCGCGGACGAGGACGGGGCCGTTCACCTCGGTCAACCCGTTCTCAAGTATATGAATATCAAGCATGAATTGCGCCAGCGCCCGGTGCAGGCGGGCGACCGCGCCCTGCATCACCACAAAGCGCGAGCCGGAGAGCTTGGCCGCCGTCTCGAAATCGAGGCCGGGGGAAACGCCGGTGATTTCAAAGTGTTCTTTCGGCTTGAAGTCGAAGAAGCGCGGCGTGCCCCAGCGGTTGATCTCGACGTTGCCCGTCTCGTCCGCGCCGTCGGGGATGTCGGCGTAGGGCAGGTTGGGGATGCCCGCGAGCAGGTCGCGGAGGGCGGCGTCCTTCTCCTTGGCCTCCTCCTCGAGGCGGGCGATTTCCTCTTTCTTTTCAGAGACAAGGGCGCGGAGGCGTTCGAACTCGGCCTCGTCCCCGCGGGCCTTGGCGGCGCCCACGTCCTTGGAGGCCGCGTTGCGCTCGGCCAGTGCCGCCTCGGCCCGCGCGATGCAGGCGCGGCGGGCCTCGTCCAGAGCGAGGATCGACGGCGACAGGGGCGCAAGCCCCCGGCGGGCAAGGGCGGCGTCGAAGGCGTCGGGGGTCTCGCGGATGGCGCGGATGTCGTGCATCGGGGGCCTCGTCTGGCTGTCTCGGGCCGGGGTATGCCAGAGGGCGGCGCAGGGGGGAAGGGGCGGGTTGCGGGGCGTCACACCCCGTACACAGGGCGTACACACCCGGTACATACGCGATTTGTGCACGGTTTGGGGTAGGGAGGGGGTTTTGTGTGCGTTAGCGTTGGGGGCCGTGGCAGGTGTAGGCCGGGCTTCAGCCTGGCCCACGGCGGTGGCGTGAGGTCAGTTTGGGCATGAGGGTTACTGATCCCGCCACTTCGCAAGACGTGAAGCATACTCTGAGTCCGACAAGACTTCCTTCGGCCAGTGAGACGGCCACTTTAAACTATCTGGTCCTATGTTCCCTGGCAGTCTGACACTGCCATCGCCAAAGCAGATTTCGAGAAAGCAGCGCGACACAACTCGGTCGGTTAGAGCGCAATTTCGGAAAGCAAGTCCGTTCTTGGAATGCTGATTATGAAAGTGCTGTGGCCACTCTTGTTCATGCTGAACGCTGAAGCCATTAAAAAAACAGCCTTGTGTATAGCTTTCATCGAACTTCGCTCCTATGACCCAACCTGGATCATCACTGCGAGAATTCTTGAAGTAGAATGAAGCATTCCCCAAATACGCGCGCCGAAAATCAGCGAGCCGTCCGTTCCTGCCATTTAAAGGTTGATTGGGCTCCTCCACAAACTCGAATTCTGCAAAACCTAACAATGCATTGCTCATCTCCGCTCCAAGCGCTGCCCGGTGGAAGCGGGCGCGACTGGCAGATACACTGATCATCCCTGTGTCTAACAGGATCGCGTCTTCAAATCGCGCGTCATTGAGGATAGCACTGTCCAGCCGTGCCTTTCGCAGCATTGCTCCGGCAAAGTTCGCACCAGAAAGATTGAAGCGCTGAAGATTGCAGCCGCGCAAGTCTATACTGTTTTGAGGGTCAAAACATTTTCGTGCAGCGTCATCGTCTGGATTGATCCGACCGAGGCTTTGAGCAGCACGCTCCATGTCAGGACGAGCGACTGGTCGCAGCGTTGCAGCCCATTCACCGATTTGTTTGCTTGTCTCGAATCTGGGCGCAGGCTTTGCCGGATACTCTAGGCTCAGTTCCCGCAAATAGATCGAGAGCATCCGGGCGATGCGTTGTGCGGGCGCGAAGTCGCCGCGGTCCATTGCCTCCAGCGCCAACCCCTCCAGCCGGTCGATGGCGGCGGCGCGGGTGACGAGGTCGTCTTGCCATTCGGTGAGAACACGCTGTTCCTTTCCGCGTCCGACAACCCGTGTCACCTGCCGCCGTGCCGCAAGGTCCGTCGCGGCAACGTTGATCTTGTCGTTGAAATGGGCCTCGGCTTGCAGGTCGGTCTGGCGCTGGGCGGTGTCGAGTGTCCGTTGCGCCACCACGGTGCGCCAGATCAGGAAGGGTGCGCCGAGCAGCGCCACGAGCAGCGCGCCGAGGCCGAGTGAGGCTGACGGGTCTTCGCTGCCGATGACGTTTGTCACCAGGACATAGGCCGCGGCGATGGCGATCAGGAACAGTCCGAAGAAAGCTATGACCGTGAGCCAGAACATGAGGCGCCAGAACGGGCCTAGCCCGGCGCGTTCGAGCCATGCCTCGGCTTGCGCCAAGGGGGGTGGAGTAACCGGGCCGCCTACGGGTTTGGTGGTGCCACGAAAGCGGGTCGCCATGATGGCGGCGAAAACCGTGAGGATGATCAGCAGAAGGATCGGGAGCGCGTCTGCCAGCGTGATCTCGGTGGTCAGCCAGCTTTCGAGGCTCGTTTTCATGCTGCACCTTTTGCCCGGTCCCTCGTTATGGGCACCATCAAAGCAGGTTCCGCCGATTGGGCAAAGGGGTACGGTGGGCAGGATTGCCCATCCTACGGGTCAAGGTGGGCAGGATTGCCCACCCTACGTGAGGGCTTGCCCCCGTCCGTGCCTGCGCCCATGTGACCGTGACCGCGCCTTGCCTTCCCGAAGGGCGATAAGTAGGGTGCGCCGACTTTTGACCGGGGGGTGCTGCGCGCCCTCCCGCCACATCGCAACAAGGACCGTTCACGCCATGGAAGCCTTCGCCCAGTTCGTTCCCCTGATCCTGATCTTCGTGATCATGTATTTCCTGCTGATCCGCCCGCAGCAGAAGAAGGTGAAGGAGCACCAGGCGATGATCGGCGCGCTGCGCCGGGGCGACGAGATCGTGACCGCGGGCGGGCTGATCGGCAAGATCACCAAGGTCAAGGACGACACCGAGGTCGAGGTGGAACTGGCCAGCGGCCTGAAGGTGCGCGTCGTGCGCCCCACCATCGCGCAGGTCCGCTCCAAGACCGAGCCCGCCGCCAACGACTGAGCCTTCGTGCCCGACTGACCCTATCGTCCGAAAGGGCCCCCGATGCTTCAGATCCCGCTGTGGAACCGGCTGTTCATCATCCTCGTGCTGCTGGCGGGGCTGAGCTTTGCCATGCCCAATTTCTTCTACGACCGGGTCGAACGGCACAATGATGCCGTCGCCCTGATCGAGCAGACCGGGGCGACCACGGACGCGCTGGAGGCCGAGCGGGCGCTGTGGCCGGATGTGCTGCCCTCGACGCTGGTGAACCTTGGCCTCGACCTGCGGGGGGGTGCGCATCTGCTGGCCGAGGTGCAGGTCGGCGATGTCTACGAGGCGCGGATGGACAGCCTCTGGCCCGAGGTGCGCGATGCGCTGCGCGACGTGCGCGACGATGTCGGCACGATCCGGCGGCAGGATGCGGCGCCGGGCGAGTTGCGGGTGCGCATCAGCCGCCCCGAGGGGATCGCCGAGGCCGTCGCCGCGGTGCGTGAGTTGGCCACACCGGTGGTCAGCCTGACCGGTGTGGGCTCGCCCTCGCTGGACGTGCGGGGGCAGAACGACATGGTGATCGTCACCCTGTCGGAGGCGGAGCGCGAGGCGACCGACAACCGCACCATGCAGCAATCGGTCGAGATCGTGCGCCGCCGCGTCGACGAGGCTGGCACGCGGGAACCCACGATCCAGCGGCAGGGGCGCGACCGCATCCTGATCCAGGTGCCCGGCATCGGCTCGGCGCAGGAGCTGAAGGACCTGATCGGGACGACCGCGCGGCTGACCTTTCACCCGGTGGTGCGGCGCGCGGTGGATGCCGATGCGGACGTCGAGAGCCGGCAGATCCTGCTGCCCTCGATGGACGAGGAGGGGGTCTATTACGTGCTGGAACAGACGCCGGTGGTGACGGGGGACGACCTTGTCGACAGTCAGCCGGCCTTCGACCAGCAAAGCGGCCAGCCTGCGGTGACCTTCCGGTTCAATCCGTCGGGGGCGCGGGCCTTCGGCGAATACACCGCCGCCAATGTCGGCGCGCCCTTTGCCATCGTGCTGGACGACGAGGTGATCAGCGCGCCGGTGATCCGGCAGGCGATCACGGGCGGTTCGGGGCAGATCACCGGGAATTTCACGGTGGAGGAGTCGACCGAGCTGGCCGTTCTGCTGCGCGCGGGCGCCCTGCCCGCCGAGATGGTGTTCCTGGAGGAACGCACGATCGGGCCGGAACTGGGCGCCGACAGCATCGCCGCGGGCGAGATCGCGGCGCTGGTGGCCTTTGCCGCGGTGCTGGTCTTCATGGTGTTGAGTTACGGTCTCTTCGGGGTCTTCGCGAGCCTTGCGCTGATCCTGAACGTCGGACTGATCTTTGGCGTGCTGAGCCTGATCGGGGCCACGCTGACCCTGCCGGGGATCGCGGGGATCGTGCTGACCATCGGGATGGCGGTGGATGCCAACGTGCTGGTCTTCGAGCGCATCCGCGAGGAGCTGAAGACCGCCAAGGGGCCGGCGCGGGCGATCGAGCTGGGCTACAGCCGGGCGCTTTCGGCGATCATCGACGCGAACCTGACGACCTTCATCGTCGCCGTCATTCTCTTCGTGCTGGGCTCGGGCCCGGTGCGCGGCTTCTCGGTGACGCTGGGGATCGGCATCCTGACCTCGGTCTTTACCGCGATCTACGTGACACGCCTGTTCATCGTGACCTGGTTCGACCGGCGTCGCCCGAAAACCATCGAGGTCTGACCGCATGCGCCTGCGCCTTGTTCCGCAAGAGACGAACATCGACTTTTTCAAATACGCGCGGCTGACCTTCGGGGCCTCGGTCGTGGCGATGGTGTTGTCGATCGGGATCTGGCTTTCGATGGGTCTGAATTTCGGGATCGACTTTCTCGGCGGCACGACGATCCGGACGGAAAGCTCGCAAGCGGTCGACGTGGCGGCCTATCGCGCTGCGCTGGAGGAATTGAACCTCGGCGACGTGTCGATCACGGAGGTGTTCGATCCGACCTTCGAGGCGGATGAAAACGTCGCCATGATCCGCATCCAGGCGCAGGAGGGGCAGGAGAGCGTTGCCCCCGAGACCATCGCCGCGGTGCAAGACGCGTTGCGCGCCGTCTATCCTGCAATGACATTCCCGAGCGTGGAATCGGTCGGGCCGAAGGTGTCGGGCGAGTTGATCCAGACGGCGATGATCGCGGTCGCGGCCTCGCTTGCGGCGATCCTGGTCTATATCTGGCTGCGCTTCGAATGGCAGTTCTCGGTCGGCGCGGTGGTGGCGCTGGTGCATGACATCGTGCTGACGATCGGCTTGTTCAGCCTGCTGCAGATCCGGTTCGACCTCGCCACCATCGCGGCGCTGCTGACCATCGTGGGCTATTCGATCAACGACACGGTGGTGATCTTCGACCGGCTGCGCGAAAACCTGATCAAGTACAAGCAGCGCCCCTTGCAGGAGGTGATGAACCTGTCTGCCAACGAGACGCTGTCTCGGACCATGATGACGAGCGTAACCACGCTGCTGGCGCTGCTGGCGCTGCTGGTGCTGGGGGGCGACGTGATCCGCGGCTTTGTCTTCGCGATCTTCTGGGGCGTGATCGTGGGGACCTATTCCTCGATTTTCATGGCCAAGAACATCGTCCTGATGATCGGGGTGAAGCGCGACTGGTCCAAGCCCGACAACAAGTCCGGGACGCAGTTCTCGAACATCGATGCCTGAGGGCCTGTCGGCGGCGCTGGCGCTGCCGGGGCTATGGGCGCTGTTGGGGGCGGTGTTCGTCGCGGGCACGGTCTATGGCTTTGCGGGTTTCGGCGCGGCGCTGGTGTTCCTGCCGGTGGGCGTGGCGATCGTGTCGCCGGAACTGGCGATCGCGGCCTTTTCGCTGTCGGCGATGGTGTCGCTGGTGACCGTGGTGCCGCGGGCCTGGGGGGCGGTGGACAAGCCGGCGCTGGGCCAGTTGCTGCTGGCGGCGATGGTGGGGTTTCCGGCCGGCATCTGGGCGCTGAGGACCTGGGACGAGGCGGCGATCCGCTGGGCGGTGTCGGGCGTGGTCCTGCTGACGCTGGCGGCCCTCCTGGCGGGGTGGCGGATGAAGACCGCGCCGCGCATGGGCGCGCGGCTGGGCGTGGGGGCGGCGACCGGCGTGGTGGGGGGTGCCACGGGGCTGACCGGGCCGGTGGTGATCCTGTTCAACCTCGGGGCCGGGGCGCCCGCGGCGGTGACGCGGGCCAACACGCTGGTGTTCCTGACGCTGTCCTCGGTGTTGTTGCTGCCGCACCTGTGGCTGCAGGGGCTGCTCAGGATCGAGGCGCTGTGGCTGGGCCTTTTGCTGGCCCTGCCCTATGCTCTGGGCAACCGGATCGGGCAGGCGCTGTTCGATCCCGGGGCCGAGGCGGTCTATGTCCGCGTGGCCCATGCGATCATCGCGGCCTCGGCGCTGGCCGGGCTGCCGATCTGGAGTTGAGAGACGGAGGCGCGGTCCATGCGCATGAACGAGGTGACATTCGACGACAGCCGCCCGGTGGACGGCTACGGGCCGGGGTTCTTCCGGGTCGGCGGCGAGTTGCGGGAGGGGGCGGTGGTGATCCTGCCCTCGGGGGTGTTTTCCTGGGGCGGCTATGACGATGCCGCGCGGCTGGTGGCGGCGGCGGGCGAGGTCGACGTGCTGCTGGTGGGGACGGGGGCGGAGATCGCGCATATCCCGCGCGGCTTGCGGGCGGCGCTGGAGGCGGCGGGCGTCGGCGTGGAGGTCGCGGCGAGCCCGGCGGCCTGCCGCACCTACAACGTGCTCTTGTCCGAGGGGCGGCGCGTGGGGCTGGCGGCGCTGCCGGTGTAGGGGGGCAATCCTGCCCTCCGCGCCGGGGGCTGGTGTTGGGCGCGCGCCCGTGGTGTCGGGTGGTGCCCGATCTTACCCGCGTGGCGTGGGTGGAACGTCCGGGAGCCTCCGGCGGGAGTTGTATTTGCCAAGATGAAGCGGGGACGGTGGCGCGTTAACCTTGACCGTGTGTTGACGGTTGGGATGGCGGCGGCGCGTTAACCTTGATGCGGGGTTAACGGGGCAGCTGGCCTGTGGGGAGTGTCAGCCCGCCCAGGATCATCACGCGCAGTTCGCGTTCCAGCTTGCGGCGCATCGCGTCCGCGAAATCGTCATGGGAGGCGGCGAATTCGACGAAGGCGCCGGGGCCGCGGATGACCTCGGCGAGGTAGTACTCCTCGATCCCGCGTGACGCGCCGCCGATGGCCAACCCGTTCACCGTGATGCCCTCCAAGGGGAAATGCTCGTAGGCTGCGCCGGGCGGGAAGCCGTCGTTGTTCTGGCCGTCGCCCGAGATGTCGAGCGTCTGGAACAGGCAGGGCGGCGCGCGCTGGAAGCGGTCGGCGGCGAAGCCGAGGGCATATCCCAGCGCGGTCGGGAAATCCTCGTGGCGGCGGGTCTGGCGCGCGACGCGCTCGGCGATGGTCGTCAGCGTCTCTTCGGAGGTGACGAGGGTCCAGTCGATGATCACGTCCTGCTGGAAGCGGCCGGACCATTCGAAGATCGACAGCGCGACCGGGCCGGGGCCGTCGAGAAAGGCGGTCACGATCTCGGGGGCGATCAGCGCGCCCGCGATCCCGTCAAGCTGCTGGCGGTATTCGGCGGCATCGACCGAGGCCGAGACATCGACGGCCAGTTGCAGGGCGAGGCGGCACTGGTCCTCGGCCGCCACGGGGCCGGTGGCGAGCAGAAGGCAAAGGGCGGCGGCCCTTACCAATGCCCGGTGTTCCCCATCGAGGCCCAGGGTTCGGCGGGGGCCAGCGCCTCGCCCTTTTGCAACAGCTCGACCGAGATGTTGTCGGGCGAACGGACGAAGGCCATGCGCCCGTCGCGGGGCGGGCGGTTGATGGTAACGCCGTTCTCCTGCAGGTGGCGGCAGGTCTCGTAGATGTTGTCGACCTCGTAGGCGAGATGGCCGAAATGGCGGCTGTCCGACGGCAGCCCCTCGTCGCCGTCCCAGTTGTAGGTCAGTTCGACCGGGCATTCGGGCTGGTCGGGGGGCGCCATGAAGACCAGCGTGAAACGGCCCTGTTCATGCTCGGTGCGGCGGGTCTCGTGCAGGCCCAGAAGCTCGTAGAAGGCCATCGAGGCCGCGAGGTCCTTCACCCGGACCATCGTGTGGAGGTAGCGGATGCTCATCGGGTCACCTTCCTTTGCCTGGTGGTTGGAGGCAGAGTCTAACGCGCCTGGCCGGGCGGCACAGCCCCGGCGCGTGTAAATTTCCTGTGGGTAAGTGCGCGCGGTTGCGCCCCCTTTATCTTGCGGTTGGGGGTGTGCGTGATGCAAGATATGGGGGACGCGCCCCATTTTGACGAGAGAGGAGAGGCCCCATGCCGCTCAGCCCCGAGGCCCAGGCCGAGATCGAAGACGCCCGCGCGACGCCGCGCCAGACCTTGCGCGCGGTCAGCGAGGGGATGGAGGCGCATCTTTATACCGCCCATCCCGTGCTGGATCACGGCTTTGTCCGGGTGATCGACTACATGGGCGACGATGCCGCCATCGTGCAGGCGGCGCGAGTGTCCTACGGGGCGGGGACCAAGAAGGCGCGCGATGATGCCGGGCTGATCCGCTACCTGATGCGGCACTGGCATTCGACGCCCTTCGAGATGTGCGAGGTCAAGTTCCACGTCAAGCTGCCCGTCTTCGTCGCGCGGCAGTGGATCCGGCACCGGACGGCGAACGTGAACGAGTATTCGGCGCGGTATTCGATCCTGGACCGGGAATTCTACATCCCCGAGCCTGGGGCTTTGGCGGCGCAGTCGACGGTCAACAACCAGGGCCGCGGCGCGGTGCTGGAGGGGGCGGAGGCGGCGCGGGTGCTGGAGATCCTGAAGGCGGATGCGATGCGGTCCTATGACCATTACGAGGCGATGCTGTCGCAGGACGGCCAACAGGGGCTGGCGCGGGAACTGGCGCGGATGAACCTGCCCGCGAATGTCTACACGCAATGGTACTGGAAGACGGACCTGCACAACCTGTTCCACTTCCTGCGGCTGCGGGCGGATGCGCATGCGCAATACGAGATCCGGGTCTATGCGGAACTGATGTGCCGGCTGGTGGCCGACTGGGTGCCGGCGGCCTATGCCGCCTTCGAGGATTACCGGATGGGGGGGGTGTCCTTGTCCGGGAAGGGGGTCGAGGTGCTGAAGCGGCGGCTCGCGGGGGAGGCGGTGACGCAGGAGACGAGCGGGATGAGCAAGGGCGAGTGGAGGGAGTTTGTGGAGGTGTTTGGGTGAATGGTTAGTTTTAGTGAGCGGTTTGGTTATTCAACGCCGTCCTTGCCCTTAAGCGAAACGTGCTTTCCGTCCAGTCTTCGCAACGGTTTGTGGGATATCTGTCGAGTTTACTGTTTCAGTAATATAAGTGATGAGTATAATGCATCACAGTATTCTAAATCCTTTGCTTCAATGACGTTTAGTCTTTGGCACGATTTTTTGCGCCTGCCGGTCGATGAGAGACCAACCTATCCACCGGACGCGCGGGCCTTCATAAGAAATTTCTTCTTTAAGGGTCAGTTTAATCAAATTTTCGATCTTATCGAGTTTTTATGTTTAACGTTTCATAATGGGCGCGACCGTTTGCAGTTCGAAATGGCAATTAACCGAGTCCTTGAGAGAGAAATGGCGGCCTATCGATTGGTTGAATCAATACTAATTTGCATAACGGATCAGTCTGAAATCGATAGTATCTCTTTGTCTGCAACGTCTGAGGTCGATGGTGTGCGGCATCACATTAGGAGATCAGCAGAGCTGCTTTCCGATCGAGATGCACCAGACTACCGAAACTCAATAAAGGAAGCGATTTCAGCGGTCGAAGCTGCGGTAGGATATGTTTCAGGAAGTAAATCGGGTGGTGTGAATAAGCCACTTCGTAAGGCTATTGATGACCTTGTTCTACATCCCTCTTTGCGTGAAGGTTTTGAGAAGTTATATGCCTACACAAGCGATGCTGGGGGCATTAGGCACGCGATTCTGAAAGATGGCGCGGAACCATCGCAAGCAGACGCAAAATATATGTTAGTGGTGTGCTCAGCTTTTGCAAATTATCTAATCGATCTTCATTCAAGCCGCCAGCAATCTTAGGGTGAGGTTCCGCCCCACCATGGTGGGCGAATTGCCCACCCTACGGCGTGTCGCGGGGCGCGGGGGTTTGCCCCACCCGTGGTGGGTTACACCCACCCTACGGCCGTGCGGCGCGTGACCCCTACGGCGTGTCGGCCCGGGCCTCGGCGCGCAACTCTGCCACCAGCGCGGCATTCGCCGCCTCCCACGCGCGGAAGGCGCGGTAGGTGGCGATGCGTTCGGCCCCGTAGGCGGGCGTGCCGAAGGGCGCGGGGTCGAGGGGGGCGAACCAGCCCTTGACCTCCTCGTAGGTGGCCATGCAGGCAAGGCGTTCCGAGCCAAGCGGCTCTTGCGACTGCGCGGCGGCGTCGCAGGTGTAATAGGCGAGCAGAAGGGCGAGGAATTGCACCATGCGGGCGGCTCCTTTCCGTGGGGGAAGGAGACCGGGGCGGGAGCGGGCCTGTCAAGCGGGGGGCGATCACGTCTTCGGCAGGGCCGGGGCGGCCTTGCGGCCACGCCGCGGGTGGTGGGTTTCACCCACCCTACGGGGGTGCGGTCTGCCCTGTGCAACCGGCGCGCGCCCGCTAGGTTGTGGGGCCCGACGCCCCCAGAGGATCATCCCCCATGTCGCTGCTCGTGCTCTTCCTCGCCACCTCGATCATCTTCCTTGTCGCCGATGCAATCATGCTGCGGTCGGTGATCCAGCCGGTCTTTGCCCGGCACCTGGGCGAGACGCTTTACGACGGGGGCTTCCGGCTGCTGCCGGCGGTGCTGTTCTACCTCACCTACATGGGGGGCGTTCTGTATTTCGCGGGCTGGCCCGCGCTGCGCGACGGTGTGCCCGCGCAGGCGGCGCTGAACGGGGCGATCCTGGGGCTGGTGGCCTATGGCACCTATGAATTCACCAGCTGGGCCGTGATGCGCGACTGGGACGTGCGGATGGTCGCGGTCGACCTGCCCTGGGGCGTGGCGGTCACCGCGCTGTCGGCCTGGGGCGGGGTCGTGGTGACGCGGGCGGTGCTGGGCTAGCCGGCGCGCGCAAGCGCGGGTGCGTTGGTGAGGACCGCGACCCTCTGGGGGGTGAGCCAGTCGCGGCGCATCTTCTCGTGGCGATCGTGGGCCATGGCCTCGATCTGGGCGATCTCGGGGTCCGCTTGTCGCCACTGCGCGATGAGCATTTTGATCGCGGGCAGGTGGCGCTGTATCGAGATGTCCTCGACATCGTTCGCGTTCGAGGCCCGGTGCCAGCGCGAGTTCAGCAGGTAGCGCTTGCGGAATTTCGATCCGCTGGCCGCGCCACGCACGTTTTTCATGAGGAAAAGATCACGTGTGCGGACGGCATAATGGTTGATAACGGCCCCCTGCCAGGGCATGTGCCGCCGCCGGTTGACCGAACCGCCCGACGCGTCGCGGTGATCGGCGCTTTTGGGATCGTACATCGCGGCAGGGTCCAGCCTGCGCCCCATGGCGTTGCACAAGGTGACCTGCCGCAACGGACCTTTTGGCATGTGATCGTGCCCTTCGGCAAAGGTGCAGGGGTCGAACATGGTTTTCTGCATGGCTGTGAAGTTGCTTGATTTTGCGGCGCAGCGGGTCAAGATCTCGGTTTGAAGCCCGTGCTTTGGCCACAGATAGACGCCGCTGTCGCCGAACAATCGCCAGGTCACCGCGACCGCGTCAAAACGATCGACCATCGGCAACCAGTCGTCCAGCCGCCCATGGCCTGCATAGATGTTAAGGTATTCGTCCGCGTCAATTCGCAGGAGCCAACGACATTTGGCCGTGTCCGGATGTGCGAGCACCTTGGCCACGCCCGCGCGTTGGGCGGGGATTGCACCATGGTCATCATTGCGCAGATGCGTGACGACCCCCAAATCACCCAAACGATCGAGCAGCGCATCGGTGCCGTCGTCGCAGTTGTTCGTGCAGACGAACACGTGGTCGAAGCCGATCACCCGGTGATAGGCCACCCATTCGAGCACGAACATGCACTCGTCGCGCATGCACGCCATGACTGCTGTCTGCATTGTCCTGCCTCGGACTGTTGTTTTTCCGAGGACGGTATCGGCTTGGTGCAAAAAAGAAAGGGCCGCGCGGACAGGCGGTGCCGGGCTGTGGCGCTGCGGACTCACCCCGAGGGGCGCCCGTGTACGCGCGGGGTCCGGGCACCGCAGGGGGCTTGGTGGCGGCAGAGGGCCCACGCGACGTCGAGGACGCCGCCTTTTAGCACATCCGTGCGCGCCATGGACAGCGGCCGCTGATCCGGCGCACATGCGCGCCCTGCAGGCCGGCGCGTCGAGGTCCGTCGGTGGCGCGGCCCGGCCGGGGTGTCAGTCGGCCTTTTGCAACTCGACCGCCGAGGCGCGGCCGTCGCGGCCCTCGCGCAGCTCGTAGCTGACCTTCATGTTGTCGGGCAGGCCGGTCATGCCCGCGCGCTCCACGGCGGAGATATGCACGAACACGTCCTTGCCGCCGTCATCGGGCGCGATGAAGCCGTAGCCTTTGGTGGTGTTGAACCATTTCACGGTGCCGGTGGGCATCGGTCTTTCCCTCTCAAGTCGGTCCTGTCCCGCGTCCGTCGCGGGGTTCTCGGTGTGGCTCGGTCCCGCGGTGACCAATTTCGACCTTCTCGAGGGGACGGTTCACGGGTTGAAACCTGGCGTCACATGCAAAATGATGGCGCGGATCGCCCGAAAAACAAGGGCGAACGGGTTAACGGCCCGAGCCGGGCCGGTTTTCGCGCGGGGGTTGTGGAGGTTCTGGGCGGATGGCTGAAAAAGCGGGCGGCGTGACGGTCTACGGCTTGAAGGCCTGCGACACCTGCCGGGCAGCGGTGAAGGCGCTGGAGGCGGCGGGCCACGCGGTGGCGCTGGTCGACGTGCGGGCCACCCCGCTGGAGGCGGGGCTGCGGGCGCGGTTTCTGGCCGAGTTTGGCGCGGCGCTGGTCAACCGGCGCTCGACGACATGGCGCGGCCTCTCCGAGGCCGAGCGGGCCGAGGCGCCCGAGGTGGTGCTGGCCGATCACCCGGCGCTGATGAAGCGCCCGGTGATCGTGGCGGGCGATGCGCTCTACCTTGGCTGGGATGCCGGGGTGAGGGCGGCGCTGGGCGCCTGACGGCGCGACAGGAGCGCGTCGACCGACACGGGGCCCGCGCCCTTGAGCACCAGCACGATCAGCGGAAACAGCCAGAAGCCGCGCGTGTCGATGAGGCCGTCGGCATGGCGGTCGAACCATGCGCCGAGGGCCGCGCCATGGCCCATCACGTCGACCCATGTCTGCACCACGACGAAGCCTGCCATGGCCAGCGCGGCGAGCCGGGTATAGAGGCCGATCAGCAGGAGAACGGGCAGGATGAACTCGGCCCATGTGCCGAAGAGGACGGTCGCGCGGGCAACGGGGCCGAGCGCCGAAGGGTCGTAGCCCACGGCGTCGAAGACGCGGGGCAGGATCTGGATATAGGCGCCGGCATCCAGCCGGAAGAGGCCGAGCAGGCCGTCGCCCGTCTTGGTCAGGCCGGACTGCCAGTAGTAGCCGAAAAGCGAGGCTACGAAGAGAAAGCGGGCCAGCGTCGGCAGGAGGATGGGCGAGAGGGTGGCGTCGAGCGTATCGACGAGGCGGGCGTGAAGCCGGGTGAGGGTCTGCATGAAGGCGGCTCCTTTCAGGGCGAGGGGTCGAGCGTAAGCGCGCCCGAGGAGAGGAACAGGGTCAGGAGCGTGGCCGGGTCCGCCTCGGGCGTGTCGGCCATGGCGCGGGTCAGCGCCTCGGCCAGCGTGAGGTGGCCCTTGAGCGCGCGCGCGAAGGGCAGGCCGCCGGGTGGCAACAGGTGCGGCGCGGGGTCGAAGCGGGGCCGCGCGATCAGCACGTCCTCGGGGCCAGGCGACGGCTTTTCAGCGTTTGCTACGGAATTGTAGCGCCAGATGCCGAAGACCGGGAAGCGCGAGGCAAGCACGAGGGTGGCGGGCGCCAGACGCGGGCGCAGCGCCATGACGGCGGCGGGGTCCAGCCCCGTGGTCGAGAGGGGGGCGGTGTCGGCGGCGTGGTAGGATTGCCGCAGCCCGAGGTCGAGCCGCGCCACGTCGGGCAGGTAGGGCAGGTGCGCGACAGGGTCGAAGCGCGCGAGAAAGCCGGGGAACTTGCCGCCCCAGGTGGCGAGCCGCGGATCCTCGGGCGGGCAGCTGCGGGAGAAGACACCGGCCATGGCCTTGAAGAACTCCGCCCCGACAAGGCGGCGGACGGTGGGAAAGCCGGTTTCCAGCGCGGCGATCAGCGAGGCGGCGACATTGTTGCGATAGACGTCGAAGCGTTTGCCCGCGGGGCCGCCGTGGGGGTTTCGCACCCCCTCGGGCGGGGCCTGCGCGGGGTCGAGAAGGGCCGCGGCGAAGGCGGTTTGCGTGGTCATGCGGGCACCTCGGCGCGCGTCAGGATGGCGGCGGCGCGGGCGGCCTCGGCCAGCAGCTCCGGCAGGGGGGGCACGTCGGTGTCCCATTCGATCAGCGTGGGGCGCGGGCCTGCGCGGGCGATGGTGTGGGCGTAAAGTGTCCAGACCGGGTCCACGACCGGGCGGCCATGGCTGTCGATCAGGAGGGGGTGGCCGTGTTCGTCGGCCTCTGCGTCATGGCCGCCGAGGTGGATCTCGCCCACGGCCTCCAGCGGGAAGGCGTCGACATAGGCGCGGGCGTCCGTGCCCTGATTGGTGGCCGAGACGAAGACGTTGTTGACGTCGAGCAGCAGGCCGCAGCCGGTGCGGCGCGCGATTTCGGACAGGAAGGTCACCTCGTCCATCTCGCTCTCGGCGAAGGCGAGGTAGGTGGAGGGGTTTTCCAGCAGCATCCGGCGGCCGAGCGCCTCTTGCAGCTGGTCGATATGGGCGCAGACGCGCACCAGCGTCGCGGCGGTGTAGGGCAGCGGCAGCAGGTCGTTCAGAAAGCCGGTGTCATGGGTCGACCATGCCAGGTGTTCGGAAAAGCTGGCGGGGTTCAGCCAGTCGCAGAGGTGGCGCAGCCGCGCGAGGTGGTCGCGGTCGAGCGGACGCTCGCCGCCGATCGACAGGCCGACGCCGTGGACGGAGATCGGGAAACGCTCGGCCAGCGCGCGCAGTTGCGCCAGCGGCCTGCCACCCGCGCCCATGTAGTTCTCGGCGTGGACTTCGAGCCAGCGGACCGGGCCGGGGGCCTCGAGCAGGCCGGTGACATGCTGCGCCTTCAGGCCGATACCGGCGGCTGCGGGCAGGGTGCGGGGGGCGGCGGCATCAAGCATGGCGGGCCTCGATCAGGCAGGGGGGTGTCCCCGGGCGCGGCTGGCCCGGGGACGGGGCGATCACATCTCGACGGACCGCAGGTTCGACGCGTCGGTGCCCTCGGGCAGGTCACGGGCGAGACCGGCATACCCTTCGGCCTCGAGCTCGGCCTCGGTCGCGCCCATGCGCCCGTCGGGCAGCTCGATGTCGCCGCAGGTGCCGGCAGGCACCAGCGTCCACGCGTTGCCCTGGTAGTCGACGGTGGAGGAACCCGCGCAGGTCGTGCCGGGGCCGGCGGCGCAGTCGTTCTCGCCCGCGAGGCTGACGCCGAAGCACTTTTCCTGCGCCTGTGCCTGGGCCTCGGTGACGCCATGGGCGGCGACGGCTGCGGTGACGGCGCCCAGCAGGGCGAGGGATTTCGTGGCGGTGGTCGCGGTGGTCATGGGTAAACAAGCTCCGGTTGTTTGCGCGGTTGCGCTGGTGTGACTGAACGTGGCCCGACACTGGGGCCGGACACGCTCACCTTGCGCCCCGGCCGCGATCAAACGCCAATCACGCGCTTGTGGCACACGTGTGCGTGACGGGCCGCGACGGGCGCGTGATATCTCGGTATTGGAATATGATCGGGAAAACAGGGGTTTGACCGGTTCCGCGATGCCGCGCCGCAGCGTGATCCCTGGCTTGTCCTGACGGATCGCGCGGGGAAACCCGGCGAATGTTTCACCCGTCCACCGCGCCGCCGCCCCCTTTCATCGCGCCGTGGCGCGCTTATGTGAACATTCGACCTGACGGAGGATGCGAGATGCGCAACGCGGCGCTGGTTCTTGGACTGATCGGTGGACTTCTCGCCATGGTGGTGGGGTTTTTCCTCTATGGCTACGTCGAATTCATCGACTGGTTCGGCGAGGTGCCCGACCTTGCGCGGCAGGTGGACGATCCGCAGACCCTGCAACTGGTCAGCTTTCTCGCGCCGATCGTCGGCATCGCCGGGGCCGCCATGGCGCGGGCGCGCGCGCTGTGGGGCGGGGTGCTGATGCTGCTGTCGGCGGCGGGCATCTGGCACGGGGTCGGGTTCGGCGTCTTCACCATGTTCCCGATCGCCTGTCTGGGCCTCGGCGGCCTTCTGGCGTTGGCCGCGGGCAAGCCCGACGAGGAGAAGGCGCATTTCTGAGCGCCGGTCCAGGCCCTGCTTGCCGCAAGATTATTTCTGAAAACAAAGATTGAAACTCGCAAACGATCTGCCATGGTCCGGGTCAGGACCGGATCGGGTGCGAGGGCCCGCCGGTAAGCTCACTCTTTGCGGACCCGGCGCCACCCTGCTTGGTCCCGGAGGGGATCGGCATGACGGACGGCAACGACAGCAACGGCGACACCGGCGACGACGGCGCGCGCGACACGGGCCTGCCCCCCTCGGTCGAGGGGCTGGCACGGGCCGCGATCGCACGCCTTGTCCGACAGGGTGCGCCCGCGAAAGACGTGTCCGACGACGAGATGGAGGCCTTTTGCGCCTTGCTCGTCGCCGGTGATTACCTCGGGGCAAAGCGCATGCTGGCCGACCTGACCGGCTTGCGCCAAAGCTACGCGCGCATCGCCGATGGCCTGCTGTCCGAGGCCGCGCGCCGTCTGGGCGAACGATGGGAGTCCGATGGCCTGTCCTTCGCGGATGTTTCGGTCGCCATCGCGCAGATCTTCCGGTTGAACCAGGCATTCCGGCAAAGGCACGTGCCGATCCGGCGCGGCGCCGAGCGGCTGGCGCTGTTCGTGACCCTGCCGGGGCAGTCGCACAACCTTGGCCTCGTGCTGGCGGCCGAGGCGTTCCGCGCCGAGGGCTGGCAGGTCGAGGTGCATCTCGACGCGCCGATGACCGAGGTGCTGGACGCGGCCCGCCGCCTGCGCCCCGAACTGGTCGGCCTGACCATCAGCCGCGAGGACAAGCGCCACCAGCTCGAGCTGCTGACCGCCGAATTGCGCGGCCTGCCGATGCGGATGCGGATCATGTTGGGCGGGCGCGGCGCGGCGGAGTTCGCGCGCCATGTGCCCGCCGGGCGGATCGACCGGGTGGTGACCGACATCGATTCGGCGCTGCGCGAGGCCTGAGGCGGTTCAGCCGTCGATGCGGATGCAGATATTGCCGAGGCCGGCCTGTGCCTCGAGCGCGCGAAAGGCGTCGGGGGCGGCGTCGAACCCGAAGCTCTGCGCCACGACCGGGTGGATCGCGTGCTGGCCGAGCGCGCGGGCCAGCGCCTCCAGCCCCTGCCGGTGGCCGACGGTGACGGCGCGCAGCGTCAGCTGCCGGGTCAGCACGGCGGGCAGGAAAAGCCGTGCGTCGTTGCCGGTGACATTGCCGATCAGGACGATCTGGCCGCCGGTCCGTGTGCAGCGGATCGCATCGGGCAGGGTGGCCGCGCCGCCGAGTTCCAGCACCCGGTCGACGCCGCCGGGTTCGAGGGCCTGCACCTCGGCGGCCCAATCGGGCGTGGCGCTTCGGTCGATGACGTGATCGGCGCCGATTGCCGTGACGCGGGCGGCCCGCGCGGGCGAAGAGGTGGTCACGATCACCCGCGCGCCCGCGGCACGGGCCAGTTGCACCGCCATCAGCGCGACGCCGCCGGTGCCGAGGATCAGGACGGTGTCGCCGGGCCGGACCTGCGGCGCGGCCATCAGCGCGCTCCAGGCGGTCAGGCCCGCGCAGGGCAGGGTCGCGGCCTCGGCATCGCTCAGGTGATCCGGCACGCGGACCACGCCCGCGGCGGGAAAGACGCAGGCCGTGGCCAGCACCCCGTCGCGCGGCCCGCCAAGGCGCCCGGCCTCGAGGTCGGCGGGCGGCGCGCCCCCCTCCCAGGTCTGGAAGAAGGCGGGGCAGACGCGGTCGCCGGGATGCAGGTCGGTGACCTCGGCGCCGACCTCGGTCACGAGGCCCACGCCGTCGGACAGCGGAATGAGGGGCGGCTGCACGCGCCGCCCGTGCTGGCCGCGCAGCACGACGAGATCGCGGTAGTTGAGGGACGCGGCCTGCATCGACAGCCTGACGTCGCGCGGGCCCGGGACCGGGTCGGGCAGCTCGACCCGCCGCAGCTGGTCGTATCCGAACCCGCCTTCAAAGCGCCACGCCTGCATGTCTGCCCCCACTTTCCGTATCTCTGTTCCGGAAATATGCCGGGGGAGGCGCGGGCGCCAGCCCGTGCCGGGGGCAGAGCCCCCGTTGCGACCGTTCAGCCCGCGGGGCGCAGATCGGGGGGCACGGCTTCGGCCGCAAGCTCGGCCACGACCTCCGCCAGCGGGCGCACCTGCGTGTGCTTTTCGCCCAATGTCCGCACGGTGACGGTGCCGTCCTCGACCTCCTTGCGGCCCACGGCGAGGATCACCGGCACCTTGCCCACGGAATGCTCGCGGATCTTGTAGTTGATCTTTTCGTTGCGGATGTCGGCCTCGGCCCGCACGCCTGCGGCGCGCAGTTGCGCCACGGCATCCTGCACGAAGTCGTCGGCCTCGGAGACGATGGAGGCCACGACCACCTGACGCGGCGCCAGCCAGAAGGGCAGGCGGCCCGCGTGTTCCTCGATCAGGATGCCGATGAAGCGCTCGAAGGAGCCGAGGCAGGCGCGGTGCAGCATGACGGGTCGGTGCTTTTCGCCGTCGGGGCCGATGTAATTGGCATCCAGCCGCTCGGGCAGGACGAAATCGACCTGGTGGGTGCCGCATTGCCATTTGCGCCCGATCGCGTCGGTGAGGGTGAACTCCAGCTTGGGCCCGTAGAAGGCGCCTTCGCCGGGGTTCACGATGGGCTCGATCCCCGCCGCGCGGGTGGCGGCGAGAAGCGCGGCCTCGGCCTTGTCCCAGACCTCGTCACTGCCCGCGCGCACATCGGGGCGGGTGGAAAACAGCACCTCGAACTCGGGGAAGCCGAGGTCGCGGTAGATATTGGACAGGAAGTCGATGAAGCGCTTGGTCTCAAGCTCGATCTGGTCCTCGGTGCAGAAGATATGCGCGTCGTCCTGCACGAAGCCGCGCACGCGCATGATCCCGTGCAGCGCGCCCGAGGGCTCGTAGCGGTTGCACGAGCCGAATTCGGCCATGCGCAGGGGCAGGTCGCGATAGGATTTGAGGCCCACGTTGAAGATCTGCACATGGCAGGGGCAGTTCATGGGCTTGAGCGCATTGACCGCCTTTTCGCGGGCGTGTTCCTCGTCAACCTCGACGATGAACATGTTTTCCTGGTATTTCTCCCAGTGGCCGCTGTCTTCCCACAGTTTTCGCTCGACGACCTGCGGGGTGTTGACCTCGACATAGCCGCCGCGGCGCTGCTGGCGGCGCATGTAGTCCTGCAGCGTGGTGTAGATGGTCCAGCCGTTGGGGTGCCAGAAGACCTGGCCGCGCGCCTCTTCCTGCATGTGGAACAGGTTCATCTCGCGGCCGAGGCGGCGGTGGTCGCGCTTTTCGGCCTCCTCCAGGAAGGTCAGATGCGCCTTGAGGTCGTCACGGTTCTGGAAGGCCACGCCATAGATGCGTTGCAGCATCGGGCGGTTCGAGTCGCCGCGCCAATAGGCGCCCGCGACGCTCATCAGCTTGAAGGCGTCGGCGGGGAGTTGGCCGGTATGTTGCAGGTGCGGACCGCGGCAGAGATCCTGCCAATGGCCGTGCCAATACATGCGGATCGGCTGGCCCTCGGGGATCATGCCGACAAGCTCGACCTTATAGGGTTCGTTGTTGGCCTCGTAGTATTTGAGGGCGCGGTCGCGGTCCCAGATCTCGGTGGTGACGGGGTCGCGGCGGTTGATGATCTCGCGCATCTTGGCCTCGATCTGGCCGAGGTCTTCCGGCGTGAAGGGCTCGGCGCGGTCGAAATCGTAATACCAGCCGTTCTCGATCACCGGGCCGATGGTGACGCGCACGGCGGGCCAGATCTCCTGCACGGCGCGGGCCATGACATGGGCGAGGTCGTGGCGGATCAGTTCCAGCGCCTGGGGGGCATCCTTCATCGTGTGAATGGCGATGGCGGCGTCGCACTCGATCGGCCATTGCAGGTCCCAATGCGCGCCGTCCACGGTCGCGGAAATCGCCTTTTTCGCCAGCGAGGGGGAGATGTCGGAGGCGACCTGCGCAGGCGTCACGCCCGCCTCGTAGCTGCGCGCATTGCCATCGGGAAGGGTGAGGGTGATCTGGGCCATCTGTCGGCCTCCTCGTCGGTTCGGCGCCCACGGAACGCCCGGTTGCGGGTCTGTCTCGGGGGGTATGTGCCGACCGGCGCGGCGGAAGTCAACGCCGGGCCGGGGGGGGCGCAGTGGCGGCCCCCGCGCGTGTCAGGCGGCCAGCACCTGCCAGCCGATGACCAGGATCGCGACCCAGCCCGCGGTGAAGACCATGGGCCGCACGGGCAGCACCGGAAAACCGCCGATCATCCAGATCGCATGTGCCAGTCGCAGCGCGAAGAAACTCGCCGCCGCGACTGCCGTCACGCCATTCGACACGCCCGTGACATGGGACACGAGGACCACGACGGCGAAGGGCAGGAACTGTTCCAGCAGGTTGAGATGCGCCCGCCAGGCCCGGTGGACCCAGGCGGGCATCCGGGCCGGGTCGGTGGGGCGGTTATCGGCGGGCATCGGAACATTGGCCATGTTCACGCCGACGATATAGGGCAGCCACAGCGTCGCCGAAAGCAGGGCTGTCAGTGTCAGCCAGAAGAGATCGGCGGTCATTGGGCCATCTCCGGGGCGAAGCGGTGGGCGCGGCCGGTCTCCAGCCATGTCTTGAGGCCGCTTGCGAAGCGCGCCCACCCTTCCTTGACGCCGGCCTGGGCTGTGGGGAGGTCGTAGTGTTCCACCGTCAGTTTCATGCCCGAGGCGCCGTGGGTGACGAGGTAGACGCAGCGCGACGGGGTCTTGTCCTCGCCCCAGTTGGGCAGAAACTCCATCTCGATCCGCGTCTTGGGTTCGATGGCGATCACCCGGTTCGACAGCATGTGGCCGCCATGGGGGAAGGTGTAATCGGTGGTGTCGCCCGGCGCGGTCATGTCGCCGGTCACGCTCTCGCAGGCGAAATGATACCGGCCGATCAGTTCGGCGCGGGTCAGGGCGTCCCAGAGCGCGTCATGGGTGCAGGCGATGAAGGTTTCCATAACGAAATCGGGTTTGGTCATGGTTTGGGTCTCCAAATGGGTCTTGAGACGGGACAGGGCCTTGGCCTGGGGTTGCAGGAAGGGGTCGATCCAGCGGTCGGCCATCTCCTGCAGGGGCAGGGCGTTGAGGTAGTGATACTTGAACCGCCCCACCTTGCGCGGGACGACGAGATGGGCGTCTTCGAGGACCTTGAGGTGTTTCATGACCCCGAAGCGGGTCATGTCGAGTTGGTCTTCCAATTGGGTCAGGGTCTGACCATCCCGCGCGCGCAGACTGTCGAGCAGGCGGCGGCGGGCGGGGTCGCCCAGGGCTTTGAATATCCGGTCCATGGGACGCTTATACGTGATTCGATAGTCACGTGACAATAGGGTCACCTAACTTCCCGTCAGCAAGTCCCTGCCCATGCAGGTGCCGGGGGGGATTGTGCCGATCCGGGCCGCGGGGCAGGGTCGGGCAAAACCCGGAGGGCAGAGCATGACAGAGCCGCAATATCTCGAGACCCCGCAGGGCCGCAGCCTGGCCTGGCACCGCTTTTCGGGGCGCGAGCCGGGGGTGGTGTTCCTCGGCGGGCTGCGCTCGGACATGACGGGGACCAAGGCCGTGCATCTCGAGGATTGGGCGCGCCGCACCGGCCGCGCCTTCCTGCGCTTCGACTATTCCGGCCATGGCGCCAGTTCCGGCCGTTTCACCGAGGGCTGCATCGGTGACTGGGCCGAGGATGCCGAGGCCGCGATCGAGGCGCTGACCGAGGGGCCGCAGATCCTTGTCGGCTCTTCCATGGGGGGCTGGATCTCTCTGCTGTTGAGCCAGCGCCTGCCGAGCCGCGTCGCGGGCCTCGTCACCATCGCCGCCGCCCCCGATTTCACCGAGGACGGCATGTGGGCCGAGTGGTCCGAGGAGCAGCGCCGCGCCTGCATGGAGGAGGGGCAGGTCGCCCTGCCGTCCGAATACGGCGAGGACATGATCATCACCCGCCGCATGATCGAGGACGGGCGCGATCACCTTGTCCTGCGCGCGCCGCTGCCGCTGGCGATGCCGGTGCGGATGCTGCAGGGCGCGGCGGATGCGGATGTGCCGATGTCGGTCGCGCTGCGCCTGCTCGACCATGCCACGGGCGACGACATCCGGCTGGAACTGGTCAAGGGCGCCGATCACCGCTTTTCCGACCCCGAGTGCCTGGCCACCATCACCCGCGCCGTCGAGGAGGTTCTGGCCCATGTCTAGGAGCCTGCGCCTCGTCACGTGGCTGATCGGCCTCGGGGCAGCACTTGCCCTGGTCTTCGTCCTGTTGCCGCGCGAGCGGGTCGAGGCCGCCACCGCGCCCGCCCGGATCGAGGACCCCGAGGCCTTTCTCGCCACGCGCGAGGGGGCCTTCGACGACATCCGGCCGGGCGCCGCGGCGCGCATCCACTGGGCGGGCGAGGCGGGCGCGCGCACCGGGCTGGCGGTGCTCTACCTGCACGGCTTTTCCGCCAGCGCCGAAGAGATCCGCCCCGTTCCCGACGCGGTCGCCGCGGCGCTGGGCGCCAACCTGGTCTTCGCCCGCCTGCGCGGCCATGGCCGCACCGGCGCCGCCATGGCCGAGGCCCGCGCGGGCGACTGGGTCGCCGATACCGCGGCCTTCCTCGAGATCGCCCGCGCGGTGGGCGATCGGGTGCTGGTCATCGGCACCTCGACCGGCGGCACGCTGGCGGCCTGGGCGATGACCGACCCCGCGATGGCCGAGGACGTGGCCGGCGTCGTGCTCGTCTCGCCCAATTTCGCCGTGGCCGACCCGATGGCGCGGCTGCTCGAATGGCCCTTCGCGCGCCAGTGGGTGCCGCTGGTCGCGGGCGCCGAGCGCAGCTTCGTGCCGTTGAACGACGGGCAGGCCGCCCATTGGACCACCGTCTACCCGACCGAGGCCGCCGTCACTCTTGGCACGCTGCTGCGGGGCCTGCGCGCCCGCGACCTCGGCACGGCCAGGCAACCCGCGCTTGTCCTCTTCTCCGATGGCGATCGCGTCGTCTCGGCCGCGGCGACGCGTGCGGCCGCCGCCCGCTGGGGCGGGCCGGTGACGCTGGCGCCCCAGGCCCTGCCCGAGACCGGCGCCGACCCGTTCCAGCATGTCATCGCGGGCGACATCCTCAGCCCCGCCATGACCGGACCGGTGACGCGGACCATCCTCGACTGGGCCATGACGCTGCCGGACTGACCGCCTCTCTGTTCCGGAAATATGCCGGGGGAGTCGCGGAACGCGACGGGGGCAGAGCCCCCTCTTCCGGCACGCCGCCGCTCACCCCCGTGCGGCACCGGCAACAGCGCGCCGACCGCACCCCGGAACGGGGTGCCACCGCCGCCGCTGACGCAGGCGCCCGTGGCGCCGAGATGCGCGGCCTGCACGGTCACCGCCGTCCCGGCGCGGCGCGCGGCCCGAGGCTCGTGGTGGCTGTGGACAAACCTCTGGACAGATCGCAAGGCGACATGTCGAGGGCACCGCGGGCCTTGAAAACCCGCGGCCGGTCTCACCGCCATGTCCAAAATGTGAAAGGCCGCGGATTGCCCCGCGGCCCTGTCCTGCCGATCGTCCCTGCGCTCAGCCGACGGCGCGCACCGGCACCTTGGGCACGTCGCAATTGGCGTCGATGAAATCCAGCACCAGCGGGCGGATGTTCTCGCGCCAGGACTTGCCGGCGAAGATGCCGTAATGGCCGGCGTTCGGTTCGAGGTAGTTGGCCTTCTTGTGCGCGGGCAGGCCGGTGCACAGGTCGAGCGCCGCGACGCATTGGCCCGGCGCCGAGATGTCGTCCTTGCCACCCTCGACGGTCTTGACCGCGACCGTGGTGATCTTGCCGATATCCACCTGCTTGCCATCCACGGTGAACCGGTTCTGCGCGATCTCGAGCCCCTTGAAGATGCGTTCCACCGTCGAGAGGTAGAACTCGGCGGTCATGTCCATCACGGCGAGATACTCGTCGTAGAACTTGTTGTGCTTGTCATGGTCGCCGGCCTCGCCCTTGGCGACGCGCAGGATCTGGTCCGAAAAGGCCTTGGCGTGTTTCTCGGCGTTCATCGCCATGAAGGACGACAGCTGTTGCAGCCCCGGATAGACCAGCCGCCCCGCGCCCGCATGCTTGAAGCCGACGCGCTGGATCACCAGCCGCTCGAGCTGCCCCATGGTCACGCGGTTGCCGAAATCGGTCACGTCGGTCGCCGCCGCATCGGGGTCGATCGGCCCCCCGATCAGGGTCAGCGTGCGCGGCTGCGCGTCGGGGTCTTCCTCGGCGAGATAGGCGGTCGCGGCCAGCGCCAGCGGCGCGGGCTGACAGACGGCGATCACATGGGTGTCGGGGCCCATCGCCTTGAGGAAATCGACGAGGTAGAGGGTGTAATCCTCGATGTCGAACTTGCCCGCGCTGACCGGAATGTCACGCGCGTTGTGCCAATCGGTGATGTGGACGTCACAATCGGGCAGCAGGCTGAGCACCGTGGACCGCAGGAGGGTCGCGTAATGCCCCGACATGGGCGCCACCAGCAGCACCTTGCGCCCCGTGGGCGCGCGGCCCTGCACCTTGAAGCGGATCAGGTCGCCGAAGGGCTGCGTCACCACCTTTTCGACGGAAACCATGTGGTCGCGCCCGTCATCGGCGGGAATCGAGTAGATGCCCCAGTCGGGCTTCACCGCCATCCGGGCGAAGCTGCGCTCGGTGACCTCGCCCCAGGCGCGGGTCATCTGGATCATCGGATTCGCGATCAGTCCCAACTGCGGATAGGAACACATGGCCCGCGCGGTCGACCCCATCCACTGGTTGGTCACGCGAAGGGATTCCATGAAATCATAGGTGAGCATGTAGCGCATCGACGTCTCCTGCCTGATGATCCGCGGCACAGGCACAGCCCCGGATCAATTCGTCGCTTTGCCCCCTCACCTCGGCGCAGCTAGGGTCTAGGTGAACCAAACACGGGGTAAAATCAAGGTGGCACGCGATGACACGGAAGAGCCGGACATGGGCGAGAACCTCGAACGGCTGAACGAGAACCTCGCCCGGATCGAGGATCTCTCCAAGCGCCTTGTGGCCGCGCTGAGCGCGCGCAAGCCCGGCGATGCGGGCCTCGAGGGGCCCGGCCAGGACCTGATGATGAAGGCCGGCATGGCCATCTGGCAGGAGGCGCTGACCAATCCCGCCAAGATGATGGAGCGCCAGGCGCAATACTGGGGCCAGGCGCTGACCCATTACATGGAGGTGCAGAAGGAGCTGGCCAAGGGTCACCTCACCTTGCATGACGCCGAGGACATCCCCGGCGACAAGCGCTTTTCCAACCCGCTGTGGAAGACGCACCCCTATTTCAACTTCGTCAAGAACCAGTATCTCGTCTCGGCCGAGACGATGCGGCAGGCCGTGGCCGACCTCGAGGGGCTGACCCCGCGTGACAAGAAGCGCGTGGAATTCTTCGCCAGCCAGATGATCGACCTCTTCGCGCCCACCAACTACCTCGCCACCAATCCCGACGCGCTGGAAAAGGCCGTGGCGACCGAGGGCGAAAGCCTGGTGAAGGGGCTGGAAAACCTCGTCCACGACCTCGAGGCGCGGCATGGCGAGATCCTTCCGGTGCTGGCCGACCCCGATGCCTTCACCGTGGGCGAGAACCTCGCCACCGCCAAGGGCGCCGTCGTCTTCCGCAACGAGATGATGGAGCTGATCCAGTATGCCCCCACGACCGAAGAGGTCCACAAGACGCCCCTGATCGTCTTTCCGCCCTGGATCAACAAGTTCTACATCCTCGACCTCAAGCCGCAGAACTCGCTGATCCAGTGGGTCGTCGACCAGGGCTACACGCTTTTCGTCGTCAGCTGGAAGAACCCCGACGCCAGCTACGCCGAGACCGGCTTCGAGACCTATATCGAAGAGGGCTACCTCAAGGCGATCGACGTCGCCTGCGAGATCACCGGCGAGAAACAGGTGAACGCGGTCGGCTATTGCGTCGCGGGCACCACGCTGGCCCTCACGCTTGCGCTCAAGGCCAAGCGCGGGCAGAGCCGCGTGAAATCGGCCACCTTCTTCACCACGCTGACAGATTTCACCGACCAGGGCGAGTTCACGCCCTTTCTCGACGATGATTTCGTCGACGCGATCGAGCGGCAGGTGGAGGGCGCGGGCTATCTCGACAGCTACTACATGTCGAAAACCTTCAGCTATCTGCGCGCCAAGGACCTGGTCTATGGCCCCGCCGTGCGCAGCTACATGATGGGCGAGGCGCCGCCGGCCTTCGACCTGCTCTACTGGAACGGCGACTCGACCAACCTGCCGGGCAAGATGACGGTGCAGTATCTGCGCGGGTTGTGCCAGGCCAACGGTTTCGCCGAGGACGGGTTCGAGCTGATGGGCGAGCGGCTGCATGTCTCGGACGTGACGCTGCCGATTTGCGCCATCGCCTGCGAGACCGACCACATCGCCGCCTGGAAGGACAGCTTCCGCGGCATGGTGCAGATGGGATCGAAGGACAAGACCTTCATCCTGTCGGAAAGCGGCCATATCGCCGGCATCGTCAATCCGCCCTCCAAGAAGAAATACGGCCATTGGCGCGGCTCCGAGGTGATCGGCACGCCGGCCGCCTGGAAAGAGGCCGCGACCTATCACGAGGGCTCGTGGTGGCCGCATTGGGACGAATGGCTGTCGAAGCGGTCCGGCAAGATGATTCCGGCCCGCGAACCGGGGTCCTCGGCCTACCCGGTGCTCTGCGACGCGCCCGGAACTTACGTTGCGGAAACCGTAAACGCCTGATTGCCCGCGACATTCCCGAGGTCATGCTGCAGTGCAGAAAAAGCATTGACATGCTGCACTGCAGCATGCATATTCCTCGCATATGCAGAAAGCCCCTGACATGGGGCGCAAACCCCGGAGAAGACCAATGGCTGCTGCCAAAACCACCGATTTCACCAAGATGATGTCCGACATGATGGGCGCTTTCCCGATGGACATGACCGCCATGAACGACGCGTTCAAGACGACCGCCGCCATGGGCGAGAAGATGTCGAAGGTTGCCCTCGACGCCGCCGAGAAGTCGACCGACCTGTCGGCCAAGTGGACCAAGGACACCATCGCCAAGATGGCCGATGTCACCACCGTCAAGGCCGAGCCGACCGACTACACCAAGGCGATGACCGATTTCGCATCGGCTCAGGCCGAAATGGCCGCCGAGCACATGGCCGCCTTCGCCGAGATCGCCAAGAAGGTGCAGATGGAAACCGTCGAGCTGATGATGGCCGCCGGCAAGGAAGCCACCGAAGAGGCGACCGCCGCCGTCAAGAAGGCCACCGCCGAGGTGACCACTGCCGCCAAGAAGGCCGCCGCGAAGTAATCGCGCCGACCGATGGCACGAGATTTCGTGCCGGTGTCCTCCCCACCGGCATGAATACCAGAAGGGCGAGCCTCCTCCCGGCTCGCCCTTCGCGTTTTCTGCCCCTGCACATAGACTTTGCATTTCCCGCCCAGAGGCGTAGGCTGGCCCATGCTGCACTGCGGGAAGGGAGTGAAGGCCATGGCGGACAAGAGCGAACCGCTCCTCATCAAGCGGTATGCGAGCCGCAGGCTCTACAACACCGAGACCTCCGATTACGTCACGCTCGAGGATATCGCGGGCTTCATCCGCACCGGCCGCGACATCAAGATCGTCGACCTGAAATCCGGCGACGACCTGACGCGGCAATACCTGCTGCAGATCATCGCCGAACATGAAAGCCGCGGCGAAACGATCCTGCCCATCGCCGTGCTCACGGACCTCGTGCGCAGCTACAGCACGCAGGCAGGCTCGGTCGTGCCCGATTTCCTCGCCATGTCCTTCGACATGCTCAAGCAGGGCCAGTCGAAGATGATGGAGAACATGACCGCGATGAACCCGATGGCCAAGATGCCCGGCTTCGAGGCGATGCGCGCCCAGCAAGAGGCGTTTCTCAAGGCGATGACCGGGGGCATCGGCACGCAATGGTCCGGCCCCGGCGCCGACCCCGAGGCCGAGACCGGGGCGGAGGACACCTCCGCCGCGCGCGAACTGGACGACATCAAGCGCCAGCTGGCCGACCTGCAATCCAAGCTCAGCAAGATGTGATGCGTCCCAGCCGCCTGATCCGACCCGGCCCGCTCCTGCTCTGCGCTCTCCCGCTCCTGCCCGGATGCGCCTTTTTCGGCATCGAACGCACCGCCACGGCGCCCACCGACCCGTCCGAGGTGATCTACCGCGCCGCCATGGCCGATCTTTCGGCCTGCGTGACCGCGCCCGACGCCGCAACCGCCGCGCGCATCGCCGAGGCCGCCGCGACCCTTCAGGCCGACACCCGGCCCACCAACCCCGACCATTTCTACATGACCGACCGCGTGACGGCCGCCGCCGCCTATTGCGCCGAGGCCGTGGCCCGTTAACCCCGCATCAAGGTTAACGCGCGCGCCCAGTGCGGGTGCCCTGCTTCATCTTGGCCAATACAACTCCGGGGGGACGGCCGGAGGCCGTAGGGGGCAGAGCCCCCAAGATATCCCGCCCGCTGCCGCCGCCGCGGCCCTCAGGCCACCTCGGCGAAGACCTGTTTCAGCGCCGCGTCGAGCTTGTCGAACATCTCGTCCATCTGCGCGTCGGTCAGCGTGAAGGGCGGGCACAGCACCACCGATTGCCCAAGGGGCCGGCAGATCAGCCCGTGATCGGTGCAGGTGTTCGCGATCCGCTCCGACACCGACAGCTTTCCGTCGAACGGCACCTTGCCGTCCCGATCCTTGACCGCCTCGAGCGCCCACATGTAGCCCACGCCGCGCAGCTCGCCGATGTTGGGATGCTCGGCGATCCGCCGCAGCCCCGCCTCCATGCGCCCCGCGCCCGCGCGCACCATCTCCAGCAGGCCCTCCTCCAGCACCACGTCGATCGCCTTCAGCGCCACCGCGCAGCCGACCGGGTGACCGGACGCCGTGAACCCGTGCGGAAACTCCTCGATCGGGTCGATCGCGGCCTGCAGCCGGTCCGACATCTCGGGCCCGAGGATCACCGCCCCCATCGGGAAATACCCCGCCGTCAGCGCCTTCGAGGAAATGATCGCATCCGGCACGAAATCATAGGTCTCGCAGCCCCAGGTATTCCCCGTCCGCCCGAAGCCGCAGATCACCTCGTCGGAGATCAGCGGGATGCCATGCTTGCGCAGGATCGGCTGGATCGCCTGGAAATACCCCGCCGAGGGCGGGATCACTCCGCCCGCGCCCATCACCGGCTCGGCGAAGAACCCGGCGATCGTATCCGCGCCTTCTCGCGCGATCACCTCTTCCAGCTCGCGCGCCAGCCGCGCGGTGAATTCCGCCTCGCTCTCGCCCTCCTTCCCCTCGCGCCAGTAATGCGGGCAGGTCAGGTGGAGGAAGCCCGGCAGCGGCAGGCCGAAGACCGAATTATACGGCTTGCCCGTCATCGAGGCCGAGATCGCCGTCACCCCGTGATAGCCGTTCCATCGCGTCAGGATCTTGCGGCGCTGCGGCTGCTCCTCGGCCTGGGCCAGGAACCACAGCATCTTGACCATCGTGTCATTCGCCTCGGACCCGGAATTGGTGTAGAACACCTTGCCCCGCGCGAAGGGCGAGACCTCGACCAGCCGTTCCGACAGCGCGACGGTCTGGTCCGACATCCGCCCGAAGAAGGCGTGATAGCCCGGAAACCGGTCGTATTGCGCCTTGGCGGCCTCGGCCAACCCCTTGTGATCGAAGCCCGCCACCATGTTCCACAGGCCCGAGTTCGCATCGAGATAGCGCTTGCCGTTGGTGTCGATGATGTAGGGCCCCTCGCCATGGGTGACGACGACCGTGCCACGCTCGCGGATCGAGGGCAGGTCGGTGAACCCGTAAAGGGAATGCGCCTCGGCGCGGGCTTCCCAGGAATTGGGCGCGTGGTCTTTCATCGGGCGACTCCTGATGGCGTTTCGCCCAAGCTATCCCCGCGCCGATGCGCCCGCAATCGCCCCCGGCGAAACGACGAAACCCGGCGTCAGCGCGCCGGGTTTCCAAGGGGTTTGCGGGTGAAGTGCCAGCGCGGCCGCTCAGGTGCCGTAGGCCAGCGCCGGGCCCTTCACATCCTCGGCGGCGGCCGTCAGCGCATCGGCGATGAAATCCAGCTCCTCCCGCGTCAGCCGCACCGGCAGGCGCACGTCGCAGGCGCGCATCAGCATGGCCCGCGTGGCCGGCAATTCCTGCCGCTCGCCAGGGATGAACTGCCAGTTCCAGAAGGCCCGCGCGTTATCCGTGGACAGGCCGAAGATCTGCACCTTCACGCCGCGCGCCTCGGCGGCCTCGGCAAAGGCGCGGGCCTCGGCATCGGTGTCGAAGCCCACGAGGTTGAACTGGATCGAATCGGGCGCCCGCGTCTCGGGCGCAAGCGGCGGCGGCACGTCCAGCCAGGGCGAGGCGTTCAGCAGCCCGGCCACGTAATCGTGGTTCGCAAGCCCGTCGCGCACGCGCCGCTCCAGCTCGGGCAACTGCGGGCGGATCACGGCGGCCGAGAGGTTCTGAAGGCGCATGTTGTAAAGCGGCAGCCGGTTCTGCCAGCGGGCAAAGGCCAGCTCCAGCTCGGGGTCGTTCTGCCCCTCGGGGCCCTTGTGTTTCTTCCAGTTGTGCTCATAGGCGCCCGACATGATGACGCAGCGCGCCACGAGGTCGGCGTCATCGGTGATCAGGATGCCACCCTCGCCCGCGTTGATCATCTTGTAGGACTGGAACGAGAAACAACCGATCTTGCCGATCGTCCCGATCTTCTGCCCGTGCCAGAGCGTGCCGAGCGAATGGGCCGCGTCCTCGATCACCGGAATGTCGCGGGCGCTGCACAGCGCCATGATCGCGTCCATGTCGCTGGTGTGGCCGCGCATGTGGCTGATGATGACGGCCTCGATGCTGTCATCCAGCTTGGCCGCGAAATCGCCCATGTCGATGCGATAATTCTCGCCCACCTCGACCAGCACCGGCTGGAGACGCGCGTGAACGACAGCCGAGGGAACGGCGGCGAAGGTAAAGGCCGGGATCAGCACGCGCGCGCCGGGCGTCAGGCCAAGCGCCTCGAGCGAGAGAAAGATCGCGGCAGAGCAGCTTGAGACCGCCAGCGCGTATTTCACGCCCATCAGGTCGGCAAACTCCCGCTCAAGCAGCGCCACCGGCGCATCCGCGGGCGCGGTGTAGCGGAACAGGTCGCCCGATTGCAGCAGCCGGTCGATCTCGGCGCGGGCGGCTTCGGGGATCGGCTCGGCGTCGTAGACATTGGGTGCCAGCGCCATGGTTTCACCTTTTCGAAATCTTGTCTTTCGGAATTCTTATCCTGTTAAGCGCGTGAAATCCAGCGCCGTGGCGCAGTGTCATGAAACCTTCGCGCAAGATGTAGGGGTCAGACGCCCAGCCGGTCGCGCATCGCGTACCATGTCATGGCCAGCGTCAGGATCGGCGCACGGAGCGCGGTGCCGCCCGGAAAGCGCGGGACGGGCAGCGCCTCGAACTGGGCGAGACCGTCTTCCTGTCCCATCACCGCCTCGGCCATGACGCGCCCGGCCATGCCCGACAGCGCCACGCCATGCCCGGAAAACCCCGCACCCGACAGGATGTTGGGGGCCACGCGGGCGACATGGGGCAGGCGGCTCATGGTGATGCCGAGCGCGCCGCCCCAGACATGGGTGATGCCCACACCCTTCAGCTGCGGAAACAGCCGTTCCATCCGGGCGACCAGCGGCGCGCGGATGTCCTTGGGAAAGCCCATGCCGTAGCTTTCCCGCCCGCCGAAGAGGAATCGCCGGTCGGCGGAGAAGCGATAATAATTCACCACGAATTTCGAATCCGCGACGCAGATGTCCTCGGCCAGCACGTCCTGCCAGCGGTCGGGCAGCGGCTCGGTCGCGGCGATGAAACTGTTGATCGGCATCACCCGCGCGTTCACCTGCGGCAGGATGTCGGGCAGATACCCGTTGCCCGCGACGATGGCATGCCCTGCCGTGACCTGCCCCCGCGGCGTGCTCAGCACGAGCCGCGGCCGCGGCGTGATCGCCGTCACCTCGCTCGTCTCGAAGATCACCGCGCCCGCCGCCTCAGCCGCGCGGGCGAGCGCGCGGGCATAGGCCAAGGGCTGAACATGCCCGCCGCCGGGGTCGACCATGCCGCCGCGGTAGAGTGGCGATTTCACCAGCTCGGCAAAGCCGCGCTGGCCCAGAACCTCGGTGCGGTAGCCGTAGCGGCGTTCCAGATGCTCGGCCTCGGCGCGCAGCCCGGCAAGGTCGGTCTTGTCGTAGATGCCGTAGGCCGCGCCGGGCCGGTAGCTTGCCTCGGGCGCATGCGCGGCGCAGAAGTCGCGCACCTGCGCGCGGGCGGCCTCGGCGATGTCCCAGAGTGCGGCGGCGCGTGTCTCGCCCAGCTGCGCCTCCAACTCGCGCTGCGAGCGGTTGAAGCCGAGGTTCAACTGCCCGCCGTTCCGCCCCGACGCGCCGAAGCCCACACGATGCGCGTCCAGCACCACCACCCGGCGGCCTGCGCGCGCCAGCACCAGCGCGGCCCAAAGCCCGGTGAAGCCTGCGCCGATCACCGCGACATCGGCCTCGATGGCGCCCGTCAGCGAGGGCCGCTCCCGCTCGGGCGGGAGGCTGGCGGCATACCAGCTGGGGGCGTGTTCGCCACGCCGGTCGTTGCGGTAGAGCGGGGTCACGCGCCGCGCCCCCCGGCTGTCCCGGCGGCGAAAAGGCCAGGCCCCAACCAGGCGGCGACGAGGGCCAGAAGCGTCATGATGAGGACGACAGCCAGGATCATGACCACCCGTTCCATCAGACGTTCAGCAGCAGGTGTTCCCGCTCCCACGGCGAGATGACCTGAAGAAACTCGTTGTATTCCAGCTCCTTGACGGCGGAATAGACGCGGCAGAATTCCCCGCCCAGCACCTGCTGGATGGTGGGATTCGCCCCGAGCAGCCCCAGCGCATCGCCAAGGCCGCGGGGCACCCCGCTTTCAAGCTGGTAGGCATCCCCGGTGAAGGCTTCGGAGGGGTCGGTTTCCTCGATCAGACCGACCAGGCCGCAGGCGAGCGAGGCCGCGATGCCGAGATAGGGGTTGCAGTCCATCCCCGGCAGACGGTTCTCGACCCGCCGCGCGGCCGGTTCGCTGATCGGCACGCGCAGGCCCGTGGTGCGGTTGTCGCGCCCCCATTCGAGGTTGATGGGTGCCGCGAAGTCGGGAACGTAGCGGCGGTAGCTGTTCACGTAAGGCGCAAGCAGCGGGATCACGGCAGGCAGGTTGCGCTGCATGCCGCCGATGAAATGGAGGAAGGCGGGCGTTTCCGCGCCTTCGGGCGTGGAAAAGATGTTCTGCCCGGTGGCGATGTCGATCACCGAATGGTGGATGTGCATGGCCGATCCCGGCTCGCCCTCGATGGGCTTGGCCATGAAGGTGGCGTAGCAATCGTGGCGCAGCGCGGCCTCGCGGATCATCCGCTTGAAGAAGAACATCTCGTCGGCCAGCCGGACGGGATCGCCGTGGCGCAGGTTCAGCTCGATCTGGCCCGCGCCGCCCTCCTGCAGGATGCCGTCGATCTCGAGGCCCATGGCCTCGGCGTAATCGTAGATGTCGTCGATGACCTTGCCGTATTCGTCGACCGCCGACATCGAATAGGCCTGCCGCGCGGCGGCGCGCCTCCCTGAGCGGCCCATCGGCGGCTCGATCTCGCGGGCGGGGTCGGTGTTGGGGGCGACGAGGTAGAATTCCATCTCGGGGGCCACGATGGGTTGCAGCCCGCGCGCGTTGTAAAGGCCCACGACCCGTTTCAGCACGTTGCGCGGCGCGTAGGGCACCGGGTTGCCCTTCTGGTCGTCGATGTCATGGATCACCTGAAGCGTGGTGTCCGCCGTCCAGGGCGCGGGCGTGGCGGTGGTGTAATCCGGCTTCAGGATCATGTCGGGTTCGGTGAACCCGTCGGCCACCTCGTCGGCCCAGTCGCCGGTGATGGTCTGGAAAAAGATCGAGTTGGGCAGGTAGAAATGGGTTTGCCGCGCGAACTTGCCGCCCGGCATGGCCTTGCCCCGCGCGATGCCCGCAAGGTCGGCGACGATGCATTCGACCTCGTCGATGGCGCGCCCCTCGAGATAGGCGCGGGCGACCTCGGGGAGTTGGTCGAGCAGCCTGGCGACGGATTCGGAGCTCATGCGCGGGCCTTCTCGGCGAAGGGGATGCGCGTCGCGGGTGCGCCCTCCAGCACATCGGCGAGCCAGTCGGCGATCAGCCGGTTCTCGGTGGGTTCGGAGAGGCTTGCCCGCGCGGCCTCGACCAGCGGGGCGGGCACGGTGGCTGCGCGGTGTTCGGCCAGCATCTCGACGACCGAGGCCGGGAATTCCGGGTGCGGCTGCACGGTCAGGATGCGGTCGCCCACGGCCATGGCGGCATTGGCGGTGAAATCGTTGCCGCCCAGCACCGTCGCCCCCGGCGGCAGCTCGACCACCTGGTCCTGGTGCCAGGCGTTCAACGCGACCTCGCGCCCGCCGATGCGGTAGGTCTTGCGCCCCACGGCCCAGCCGCCGGCGAATTTCTCGACCCGGCCGCCAAGCGCCTGCGCGATGATCTGGTGGCCGAAGCAGATGCCGACGAGCGGCTTTTCCGCATCGCGGATGGCTCGGATCAGGTCCTCGAGCGGGGGGATGAAGGGGTGATCCTCGTAGGCGCCGTGGCGCGAGCCGGTGACGAGCCAGCCGTCGGCCTCCTTCGGGCTTTCGGGAAAGTCCATGTCGACCACGGACCACGTGGTGAAGGTCAGGTCGCGATGTGCGAAGAGGCGCGCGAAAAGGTCGGAATAGGTGCCGTCCCGCGCCGCGACTTCGTCGGGGACATGGCCGGTCTGCAGGATGCCGATATGCATGGGGTGCTCGTTTGAACGGATGCACCCAAGCTATGCCCGCCCGACGGGCGGGGCAAGGGGGGCAAACCTCTTGCAAGAGGTTTGCACACGCCCTTGCAAGGGCGTGGCCAGACCCTTGCAAGGGTCTGGCACAGGATCTTGCAAGATCCTGTGGGCGCCCGGTCAGACCGTGTCGAGGTACAGCTCGGTCTGCTCTTCGGGGCTGAGCTCGGCCATGTAATGCAGCTCCTGCCGCTTGGTCGCCAGCATGTTGGCGATCAGTTCGGGCGGGAAGATGCGGGTGATCTCGGCGCTGGCGGCAAAGGCGTCGATCGCGCCCTGCCAGTCGCGCGGCAGCTGCGCGATGTCCTGCCCGTAGGCGTTGCCGGTGATCGGCGGCGGCGGCTCGGCGGCGTCCTCGATCCCGTTCAGCGCGGCGCCCAGGATGGCCGCGATCAGCAGGTAGGGATTGATGTCGCCGCCCGCCACGCGATGCTCGATCCGGCGCGCCGCCGGACTGCCCGAGGGGATGCGCAGCGCGGTGGTGCGGTTCTCGTAGGCCCAGGCGATGCCGGTGGGCGCATGCGCGCCCGGCACGAAGCGGTCATAGCTCGAGGCATGCGGGGCGAGGATCAGCATCGAGCCGGGCATCGCCTTGAGACACCCCGCCACGGCGTGGCGCAGCGCCTGCGAGCCCTTTGCCGTGCCGTCGTCGAAGATGTTGCGCCCCTCGGCATCGAGGATCGAGAAATGCGTGTGCAGCCCGTTGCCGGAATACTCCGGGTAGGGTTTCGCCATGAAACTGGCCGCGAAGCCGTGCTTGCGCGCCAGCCCGTTGACCAGAAGCTTGAAGAACCACGCGTCATCTGCCGCCTTCAGCGCGTCGGGGGCGTGCATCAGGTTGATCTCGAACTGCCCCGGCCCGGCCTCGGAGATCGTCGTGTCGGCCGGAATGTCCATCGCCTCGCAGGCGTCGTAGAGCGTGGTGAAGAAATTGTCCCAGGCATCGAGCTGCCGCATGGCGAGGATCTCGGCCTGCTGGCGCCGCTTGCCCGACCGGGGCGAGGGGGGCACGCGCAGCTCGCGGCCGCGGTCGTCGATGAGGTAGAACTCCATCTCGGTCGCCACCACGGGCGTCAGCCCGCGGGCGGTGTAGCGGTCCACCACGCGCGCCAGCGCATGGCGCGGGTCGCCCGCGAATGGGCGGCCGTCGTCGTGGAACATCCAGATCGGCAGGAGCGCCGTGGGCGTGTCGAGCCAGGGCATCGGGACGAAGCCGCGCTCGGTGGGCTTGAGGATGCCGTCGGGGTCGCCCGCCTCGAAGACCAGCGGACTGTCGTCGATATCCTCGCCCCAGATGTCGAGGTTCAGCACCGAGAAGGGAAAGCGCGTGCCGTCCTCGATGGCCTTGTCGGCGTAGCGCCGGGCGATGCGCTTGCCGCGGGGCTGGCCGTTCAGGTCGGCGGCGGCGACGCGGATGGATTTCACCTCGGGGTGGTCGAACAGGTAGTCGGCGTTCATCGGATCACTTGCGGGCGGATGCGCAGCCTTTGCCGCCGTTCGGCGGGCAGGTGGCGGTTGAGGCGCCGGTTGATGGCGCTGAAGACCCAGATGATGGCCAGCGTCAGAATGACGAAATAGACGGCCACGATCGGATAGGGGACGAAGGGGTTGAAGGTGCGGTCGGCGAAATAGCTGGCGTAGTAGAGCGCGTCGCCCTTCTGCTGGAAGGCGGGGAAGGACGAGAAGAACACCAGCGCCGTGGCGTGGAAGAGGAAGATCGCCTCGTTGGTGTAGGCGGGCCACGCCAGCCGCATGGTGGTGGGGAAGGTGATGCGCCGGAACTTGCCCCAGCCCGAAAGGCCATAGGCATCCGCGGCCTCGAGGTCGCCCCTGGGCACCGCGCGCAGCGCGCCGTAGAAGATTTCCGCCGCATAGGCGGAGGTGTTGAGGAAGAGGACGATCAGCGCGCCCAGCCAGGCCCGCGCGAGCCAGCGGGTCTCGGCGGCGATCTCGACCCCGAGGAAGGTGAACTCGATGCCGACGCGGGGCAGCATCACGAAGGCCTCGTAGGCCATGAAGAACTGGATGAAGAGCGGCGAGCCGCGGAAGACGAAGATGAACCATTCCGCCGGTTTGCGGATGAGCCGCGCGGGCTGGTTCTTGGCCACCGCCAGCGCCACGGCGAAGACGAAGCCGAAGGCGAGCGCGAGGACGCCGAAATAGACGTTCCAGATCATGCCCGAGCCGATCAGCACGATCTGCTCGCAGAGCGTGATGTCCGTGCGCGGAAGCAGGCGCTCGCCGATGCCCAGCGAGCGCAGGCCGTATTGCTGGAGGGCCTCGGCGCAGATCAACGCATCCTCCCTCGAGAGGTTGCGCGCGCGCTTGGCGTCCGCGGCGCGGGCGCGTGCGGCGCCCGGTCGCGTGGAGAGAGACGGGTCATGCCGCGGCCCTCCGCATCTCTTCGCCTGCCGCGGTCGCCTGTCCGTGGGAGAGGCGCGCGGTCAGGCGGGCCAGCACGATCTCGGAGACCCGGGTGAAGGCGAGGTAGAAGACCAGCAGCCCGAGGAAATACCAGAAGCGCCAGTCGGGATGGGGATACTGGAAGGCGGAGGTGCGCGAGCCGCCGAGCTCGCGCGCCCAGTAGACGACATCCTCGATGCCCAGCAGGAACAGCAGCGGCGTGGCCTTGATCAGGATCATCCAGATGTTCGACAGGCCGGGTAGCGCGTAGATCCACATCTGCGGGACGAGGACGCGCCAGAAGACCTGGCGCCGAGTCATGCCATAGGCCTCGGCGGTTTCCAGCTGCGGACGCGGGACCGCGCGCATCGCGCCGTAAAGGACGTTGCCGCAGAAGGCGCCGAAGACGATGGCATAGGTGAAGACGGCCAGCGCGAAGCCGTAGATCTCGTGCACCCATTGCGGTGCGTTGCCCGATGGCGTGCGCGCCTCGGGGCAGACGAGGAAATTGGCGCCTTGCCGGATGTCCTCGGTCCAGTCGGGGCAGACGACCTGGTGGCGCAGGTACTCGATGGCCTGGTCGAGGACGAGGACGAAGAAGAGGAAGAAGACGATATCGGGCACGCCCCGCACCATCGCCGTGTAGATCTTGCCCAGCCAGCTGACCGGCAGGATGTGGCTGCGCGAGGCCGCGGCGGCGGCGAAGCCGAAGGCAAGGGAGACGGGGGCGGTGATGGCGAGCAGCGCAAAGACCGTCAGGAAGGACTGGTAGAACAGGAAATGCGCGCCGTTGGTCAGGTAGCAGCTGAACCAGCGGAACGTGTCGAGCGTGGAGGGGTCGGTGCAGAACTCGAACATGGGGGCCTTTGGCGGGCGGCGGGATTTCGGGGGGCTCTGCCCCCGTCGCGTTCCGCGACTCCCCCGGAGTTGTATGTGCCAAGATGAAGGGGCGGCAACGGGATGGAAGCAGGCGGGCGCGCGTTAACCTTGATGAAAGGTGAAGGGGGCGGCGCGGTGGCTGCCCCCTTCGGGTCGGGTCAGAAGGTGGCGGCGTCCTCGCCGAACCATTCGAGGATCAGCGCGTTCAGCGTGCCGTCTTCCTTCATCGAGGTGATGGCCGCGTCGAAGGCTTCGAGGCGCGCGTCGCCTTCGCGCATCGCCATGCCCACGCCGCCGCCGAGCTGGACGGGATCGCCCACGATCATGAGGTCGGCGTCTTCGGCGGCGATCGGGATCAGGTAATCGCCATCGGCGAAGACGGCGTCGGCCTCGCCGTTGCGGACGGCGGCGACGGTTTCATCCGGCGTTGCGAATTCGATCAGCGTCGCGCCGCTTTCGGCGATGTAGCCGGCCTGGATCGTGTTGGTCTGTGCGGCCACCACGGAGCCCTCGAGGGTGAAATCCTCGGAGAGGCCCACGAAGAGGGATTCGGCGGGCGGGAAGTAGGGCTGCGTGAAATCGACGATTTCCTCACGCTCCTCGGTGATCGACATGCCGGCGATGATGGTGTCGTAGTTGCCCGAGGTCAGGTTTGGGATGATCGAGTCCCAGTCGTTGGTCACCCATTCGCAGGTGAAACCGGCGCGCGCGCAAAGCTCGTCGCCCACATCGCGCTCGAAGCCGGTGATCTCGCCGTTGTCGTCGATGAAGTTGTAGGGGGGGTAGGCGCCCTCGGTGCCCATGCGCACGACATCTTGCGCGGCGGCGGCGCCGATGGAAAGCGCCAGCAGGCTGGCGGACAGGATCAGGTGTTTCATCTTTGGTCTCCCTGGTTTTGTTCGGGGTGGTCTTGCCTCGGCTCAGGCGGCTTGCCCGTGGCTGAGGAACTGTTGCAGGCGCGCGGATTTCGGCGCGCCGAAAAGCGCGTCGGGCGGCCCTTCCTCCTCGATCCTGCCCTGGTGCAGGAAGATCGTGGTGGTCGAGAGGTCGCGCGCCATGCGCATGTCGTGGGTCACGAGGATCATCGTGCGCCCTTCCTCGGCGAGCGCGCGGATGACGCGGACCACCTCCTGTTCCAGCTCGGGGTCGAGGGCGGAGGTGGGTTCGTCGAAGAGAAGCGCGCGGGGTTCCATGCACAGCGCGCGGGCGATGGCGGCGCGCTGCTGCTGGCCGCCCGACAGCTGCGCGGGCCAGGCATCGGCCTTTTCGCCGATGCCGACCTTGTCGAGATAGGCGCGGGCGCGGTCCTCGACCTCGGCGCGGTCCTGTTTCAGGACGGTCAGCGGCGCCTCCATCACGTTTTGCAGGATGGTGAGGTGGGACCAGAGGTTGAACTGCTGGAACACCATGCTGAGGTTCGTGCGGATGCGGCGCACCTGCTCGGCGTCGGCGGGGCGGCGGCCGTTGCCCGCGCCCTTCCACGCGACCGGCTCGCCCTCGAAGGTGATGTCGCCCTGCTGGCTGTCCTCGAGCAGGTTGAGGCAGCGCAGGAGCGTGGATTTCCCCGATCCGGAGGAGCCGATGAGCGACACCACGTCGCCCTGCCGGGCCGTCAGGTCGACGCCGCGCAGCACCTCGAGGGCGCCAAAGCTCTTGTGCAGGCCGGTGATCGAGATGACCGGCGGGGTGGCAGCGTTCACGGGGTCTTTCCCTGTCGTGGTCGTGCGATTTGTGCCCATGGATGGCGCAAATGCAACGGTAATGTGCAGGGTGACCATGGGGAAGCCTGCGCAGGAAGCCCGTTTCGAGGGCGTATGGTCAGGGATTGGGCGGGATCGGGATGGCGCGGTAGGCGGCCGCGTCGATCCGGACGATGCCGTGCAGGTCGAGGGCCGCGCGGGTGCTGTCGGGCAAGGCCGCGCGCGCCTCGGTCAGGGCGGCACGGATCGGGGCGGGGTCGTTCGGTGCGGCGGTGATCCAGGGCAGCGCGGGGGTGGGATCGGTGCGGGCGATCTCGAGCGCTGGGTCGGCCTGTTCGAAGCGGACCAGGTGGCGCCAGGTCTGCGCGTCGATGGCGGCGAGATCGGCGACACCCTGGGCGACGGCGCGGGCCGAGGCGGCATGCGCGCCGGTGATCGTGACGGGGCCGGGCGTGATCGCCCGTGACGTCAGCCAACCGTGGAGCGCGGCCCAGCCGGACTGGCTGAGCGGGTCGTTGATGGCGAGGCGGGGGTGGGCGGGAAGCGCCCCGTCACGGGCGAGGATGACGGAGTTGTAATGGCCGGGCGGGCAGCCGGGCAGCCCGTGGTCCGGCGTGGCCACGAGGGTGACGCGGTCATGCAGACGCGCGCGGAAGGGCAGGCCGCAGGTCTGCGCGAAGAGGAGGCGGGGGTCTTGCCAGATGTCCCACGGGTCGCGGTCGCGGGTCAGGGTTTCCGGCGCCTCTATCCCGCGGGCGCGCAGCGCGTCGCGCAGCGCGGACCAGAGCGCGTCGGTTTCGGCGCGCAGCTCGGGGCGGTCATACATCGGCAGGGCGGCGATCATGCGCGCCCGGTCAGTCGCCGTAATGGGCGTCTTCCACCCGTTTCCGGGCGAGGTTCGAATCGCGGTCGTTGATGCCCAGCATCGGCGCGATCATGCGCAGCATGGCGTCCTCTTCGTGGTCGCGTTCGCCGTCGGCCAGCACGATGAACCACAGCGCCTCGATCACGTGGACGCGGGCCTCGTAGGGGACGGCCTCCTTGATGGCGCGGGTGAAGCGCACGGTGTCGGGGGCCTGCGTTTCCAGCTCTTCGGCCTCGGCACGGAGGCGCCGGGTCTCGGCCTCGGTCAGGTCGTAGCGATGGGCGAGGACGCGGTCGATCTGGTCCTTCTCGACGGCGGCGTAATCGCCGTCGGAGCGGGCGAGGCGCACCAGAAGGGCCGCGAGCGCCGTGCGGGCGTCGTCATAGGGCAGGGGCTCGGGGTCGGGGGCCGTGAGGCGGCGCAGGAGATCAAGAACCATGGCGGTGATATAGGCCGCGGGGCGGGCGGTGGAAAGCGGTCAGGGGATGCGGACGGACCCTTGGGCGATCCTGACCGCGCGGCCGGCGATGCGGATCGCGGTGAGGGTGCCCGCCGTCACCTCGGCGGTCAGGCGGATGTCGGAGGGGCGGCCCATCTCGACGCCCTGTCGCAGGGGGATCGTCGTGCAGCCCTCGGGCAGCGCGCCATTGGCCAGAAGCTGGGCCGCGAGGATCGCGCTGGCCGAGCCCGTGGCGGGATCCTCCGGGATGCCCGCGGTGGGCGAGAACATGCGGGCGCGGTAGCCCTCGGCGGCGGGGGTGTAGAGATAGGCGCTGTCGACGCGGGCGGCGCGCATCAGGTCGGACCACGCGGGCTCGTGCGGGCGCGCCGCGGCCAGCGCGGCCGGGGTGGTGACGGGGACGTAGAGGAAGGGCGGCCCGCCCTCCCAGACGCCGGGGGCATGAGGGCCGATGTCGCGGGGGGTGAGGCCGAGGGCCGCGGCGATCATGGCGTGGGGCGGCGTGTCGGCGTGGCGGACGGGCAGCCTGGGCGCGGTGAATTCGGCGACTGGCGTGGGGCCGTCGCGGGTGATGGTGACGGGGACGAGGCCCGCCTGCTCCTCGAGCGTGATGCGGGTTTCCGTGTCGCCCGCGAGGTGGAGCGCGCAGCCGATGGTGGGATGGCCCGCGAAGGGGATCTCGGCGGTGGGAAAGAAGATGCGGACTTTGGCCGTGTGGGAGGGGTTGTCGGGGGGCTGGACGAAGAGGGTTTCGGAGAGGTTGAACTGCCGCGCGAGGGTCTGCATCTGCGCCGTGGTCAGCGTGTCGGCGCCCTCGACGATGGCGAGCGGGTTGCCGGTGAAGGGCGTGTGGGTGAAGACGTCGTAGACATGGAAGCGGAGCATGGGACGGGTCCGTGGCCTTGGTCGGAGGTGCAGCGAACACCGTTGCGCGCGGTTGGGCAAGGGCGCGCGATACCCGATCCGTGGCTCTCGGTCAGAAGGCCGGGAGTTGGGGGGCTCTGCCCCCGTCGCATGCGCGACTCCCCCGGAGGTGTAATTGCCAAGATGAAGGGGTGACATGGACGGCAGGGGGCGCGCGTCAATCTTGACGAAGGGTTGCGGGGCCGCTGCGGTGCAACGCGGGTTCGGCGGAGCCCGGTGCGATGCAAGCGGGCCTCGGCGTCGCGGCATGTCTGCGTGCGCGTCGCTGGGGCTTGGGCGGGACGCGTCCATGGATCGGCGGCAGCGCGTGAGGAGAGGGCGGGACATCTGGGGGCTCTGCCCCCGTCGCATGCGCGACTCCCCCGGAGTTGTATTGGCCAAGATGAAGG